>Ga0210041_1000764_pt1 | contig 33966 bp, 29 predicted proteins | sample CryGeymeta201503_FD_183973 | JGI IMG/M metagenome (GOLD analysis project Ga0210041, IMG submission 183973) | Groundwater microbial communities from Crystal Geyser aquifers in Utah, USA - Crystal Geyser metaG 2015-03 (SPAdes) (version 2) | ecosystem: Environmental > Aquatic > Deep subsurface >... | reverse complement strand
GGGTTGAACCAATCATAAATTGCAAGAAAAAAGGGTGATTTAATGGGTTTCTTGCAAAAGAATATACGGAAAAATAGACTAAAAGTCAATTTATATCCAATATTATCAATTACTTATATTGTTTTTAAGCAACGACTAATTAAGTAAACTTGCCTAAAATTGGTATTAATTTAAAGTGATTCAAGTTTTAATTACTAGTTATAAACTCAAATTCGGACTTCATTTCTAAGCAAACCTCACTTGTTTTTGCAAAATAAAGGTCATCCCGTACCTTTTTACGATTCGAAGAACCACGAAGTGTTATCTCTTCCAATATCTTTTTAGACTATAAGCTAGTTCTTTTGAGTAGTCTAGTTCTAATACTGAGATGCTGGATCGGGGTCCAGCATGACCAAATAACCTGTATGAACTAAGCTCATTATGATGCAAATAAGCTCTTGTTTTCATTAATCACGCAACATAAAACCGTTAACAAAATAAGACAACTTTCAAAATTTCAAAGTCCGAAAGTTCAATCTAAAGCATATAACTAAGATATTTTTAAATAATTCTATAAACAATTAATCATATATCACTTTGTTTTCCAAAATTAAACAGATGGAAGAATGCAAGCAATTAAAGTATTCATTAGTGTTCACCTAGTGTTCCTTTATCAAAACATAGTTTTCTGGTAAAAAACGTAATTCAAAGGATATTTTTATGCGAAAAATGCCTGTTTGGCTATCGTTTTTCCTTTGGCTTGCCCCTCTCGAATAGCCAATTGACCACAACCTGCGTCAATGTCGTCACCTCGTGATCGTCTTACCGTTGCCCTAACTTTATTTTTCGATAATACTTTTAGAAAAGAATCTAAGCGCTCTTCAGATGCACGATTAAGTTCAACATCAACAACTTTGTTGTACATGATAATATTGATCTTACACGGTACCCATTTCGATATTTCAGCTAATTCCAACGCATCATCTTTTGAATCGTTAAACTGATCGAATAACAAGTATTCATAAGTAAGAGGATTCTCACTTTTTCTGAAATAAAACTTTAGCGCTTCTTTCAAAGATTCTAAATCCATTGACTCATTGATTGGCATAATTTTGTCGCGTTTTGTGTCGTTTGGGGCATGTAAAGAAATAGCCAAATTAAATGGCTGTTCTTCTTCACCGAAACGTTTTATCATTTTGGTTAAGCCTACTGAAGAAATGGTTATCCGTTTTGGAGAAAGACCAATGCTCTTGGCTTCACAAACAATATGCGCTGACTCAACAACATTTTCATAATTATGAAAGGGTTCGCCCATTCCCATGTAAACGATATTGGTAATGCGTTTTCCATATTTTTCAAGCGTATGAAGATTTATGTACGCCAATTGATCTACGATTTCCCCAACTTTCAAATTTCTGAAAAACCCCATTTTTCCCGTTGCACAAAAGGCACAGCCAAAAACACAACCAACTTGAGAAGAAACACAAACCGTTAGACGATCTGCAACACCATCACCAAAAAACTCAGGAATTAAAACAGATTCAATTCGTTTTCCATCTTCTAATTCAAAAAGAAATTTTGTTGTTCCATCTTTCGAAAGTTGTTGTTGAACAGGGCGAATGGTATAAATTTGAGCTTTTTCTTTAAGCTCTTCTCTTTGTTGTTTTGAAAGATTTGTCATTTCATCAATAGAAGCTACATTTTTCTGATACATCCATTGAAAGACCTGATCGGCTCTAAATTTTTGATAACCGAGTTCATTAAAAAAAGATTTTAATTCAGTTCTATTTAAGGATTTAAGATCAGTGTGTGGCATGATATAAACGAATTGATGTGTTTTATTTACTTAACAACAAAAATACAGCTATTATTTAGAAGATTTAACTTTTGGAAGAATGCTCGAATGAATTAGTTGAATGTTTTTCCAATCAATAAATGCAAAACTAACTTGAGTAAAGTTTCAAAAAATGAATTTTTGTGAGCTACAGGAATCGATAATACATGACACAAAAATTCGGATTTGAAAGAAAGTTACATTCAGGTGGTACTCTTTTGCAAGTTATTTTGCGAAAATCGTTTTTTTAATTACGTATAAATCCAATATTTTTAAATAAGAAATACTATTGTTTTAAAAAGCATTTGAAGACACTAATAGTATTCTTTTTTATTCTAAAATAACCGAAAAATCAACTTATAATTAATGAACTTTACGATTAGAAAAGTCGCAATTGGCGAAGTGCGAAGCCTACAAAAGCTATCAAAAAGAACGTTTCAGGAAGCTTATAGTGAAACGAATACTCCCACATCTATGAAGATATATATGGAGGAGAAATTTAGCTTAGAAAATTTGAGTATAGAACTCAGTAATCCAAAATCAGAATTTTATTTTATTGAGCATAATTATGAAAAAATGGGTTTCCTATAAATCAATACAGGTTCAGCGCAAACTGAAACCATGCCAAATAATACTCTTGAAATAGAACGAATATATATTGTTGAAAAATATCAAGGAAAGAAATTAGGGAAGAGCTTGTTGAACTTTGCATTAAAATTGGGGAAGAATAAAGCTGTTGATTTTATTTGGTTAGGAGTTTGGGATCAAAATCACAAAGCTATAGAATTTTATAAACGAAATCAGTTTGAAATGTTCTCATCACACACATTTGTTCTTGGTGAGGAACAACAGATTGATTTACTTATGAAACGGTATTTAGATTAAGTTAGTTTTTTATTTACCTTCAATGAATAGAAATCGCAGTTTCATGCAATTTTTTAATTAGCATAATTATCTACTCAATTTCATTTAGACTACTTAAACTCTAAATGACGGTTGAATGTCATTTTTCAGAAATCTAAACTAAGAGTTCATTTTTTGTGTGTGACATTTCAGAAATCGATAATTTATTAATCAATCTAGAGCCTATTCCAAAAAGGCGATTTTTATAAACATTCTAAATCTTGAGTCAACTCCCAAAAGTCAATTCTGTAGGTTTATATTTTTCCAAATACTACGAATTCAACGAATATTTTTCTGAAAGCTACTTTTCAGAAAAAGTTCAATACTCGAATTCTTTACTAATGTGACCACACCAAATTTCAGGTTTATTGGTTTAACTCAAATTCGGACTTCGTATCTATAAAAAAGGCAGTGGTTTTCGCAAAGAAACGGTCATCCCGTGCCCTTACACGATTCGAAGAACCACGAAGTGCTAGCTCTGTCCAATATCATTTTACGTAACAATCACTTTTTCTTTGAATAGATTGGTTCTTAGGCTGAGATGCTGGATCGAAGCCCAGCATGACCAAATAACAACTATGAACTAAGCTAATTATGATGTGAATAAGCTCTTGTTTTCATTAATTATGCTACATAAAAACGTTAACTATATAATTCACTTTATAAAATGTCAAAGTCCGAATTTAAGGGTTTAACTCAATTAAGTAAATCGTATTAAACCAATAATAATTCTGAAAACTTGAGTTTAGTATTTGCTCAATAATCAAGTTTTAATTTATCAAAATATATTTATGAGACCTGTCAATTTGATTATTGTGAACGAGTTAAATTATTGTTATTTAATGAAAAAGCTTAATGGTTTTAAAGTGATACAGCTATTCCATTTTATTCAAAACTACATTTAATCGAAGTGAAATTGGGTCAAAGTCAGAACGAGCATCAGTTCTTGAACCCTCTCTCATTCCTCTTCTTCCCATACCCCCATCAGGTCGATTATCGCCTGTCATTCCTCCCAAATCGCTTTCGGGTCTCATCCCACTTGTTGGTATCTTCATTTCATTCGTTTCGAGGATTAAAGTCATCTCTTTCGTTAATTTTTCACCTGAGCTTAATTGACGAGGAATTCTCAACTCATAAATCATTTCATTTGTTTCATTTGAAAATCCTATAGCAACATTAATTTCATCGTTCCTTTCATCGAGGTACAAAATGCTAGTTTTATCTGCTTTTTTGTCAACTAATTCGGCTTCTCTAGGAAGACTACGTAATATAATTAAAATATCGGGATCCTGATCTGTCTCTCTTCTCAACGATTCACTTAAACGTATAGGTAAAAAAGGATAATGAATCCCCATAGTTTTATTTTTTGATATAAATGGATTAAACCAAACTGTAATTCCCTGAAGAAGTTTTCGTTGAGTCATTCTATCAGCCGTTTTGATAAATAAATAAACAAATGTATCATCATTATAAACTCCATAAACTAAACTCGATTTTTTATCAAATAGAGTTAATTCTGGCCAATCTTTATTTGAACCATCCATTTCAATTGTTTTTGAAAGGGTAAGGCTAGCCATTTTCGAAGTGCTACAGCTTGAAAATGTGATTAAAAGTAAACTGAAAAAGAGTAAATGCTTCATTACAATAGGAATTGATGTTTTTAAAAATAGTAAAATATAGAGCAGTAATTCTGATAATCTATGATGCAAATGAAAATCATTTCGATAAATGAAAATTGAACTTTCTTTGAGCATCTCACAGATTAAGTCATTCTGTTGCAAAACAGGATCTCGGTTAGATTGGAAATTTTGAATTTAGTTTTGAACGAGCAAGAGATTAGGGCTTTCGTCCTAATGACTGAATAGCAAAAAAATGCTTGAAATCACTATTCGCTGATTTGAACTGAAAAGGTATTACAAATCTAAATTCGAATAGAGATAATAAAACTTGAACATGAAACTGTACTTCTTAATTCAAATATAGCAACTTGCTTAAATTAATTAGGTTTATGCCATTCAGAACTAATTTATATTCAGCTTAATTGGGGTAATGTATAAATAGAATGAGGTATAATAATTATAATTTAGGCTGCAATGACCAAGAAAAACGCTTTTTTACGTAAATAAAGTAAAATATAACTTGAAAAGTATTACAGACCTTTTTATCTTATATATGAACCTCAGAACAGAGCCTTAAGGCTTTTTAACTACGAAAGGTAGCTCCCATGAGAACCTCCAATAAATCCTCAAGCATTAGATCCTTAGAAAAAGGTCGTTATACAATTAGAATTGAATTCGGCTTTATATTCGCACTGCTTATTATGATTACTTTATTTAAAGTTACTATCAAATCAAGTAGCGAAGATTTTAAAATTTCAACAACTGAACAAGAAGTTGTTAAAATGGAAGAAATTGAAATAACTAAACAAATTACTCGCCCTCCACCACCTCCAAGACCAATTGTACCTGTAGCGGTTTCAAATGATGCAGTTATTGAAGATGAGATAAATATTGATTCAGAATTAAACTTCGATGATTTAGAAGAATTTGAATTACCTGATGCTCCAGCTCCAGTAGTTGAAGAAGTTGAAGAGCAAGTTTTTGTGGTAGTTGAAAAAATGCCAGAATTAAAAGGTGGCTTACCTGCATTAATGAAACATATCAGATATCCTGAAATTGCAAGAAAAGCAGGTTTAGAAGGTAGAGTTTATTTACAGTTTATCATTGATGAACGGGGAAAAGTTAATAATCCTATTGTTGTACGCGGAATCGGCGGTGGTTGCGATGAAGCAGCTATTGAAGCCATAAAAAAAGTGACATTTACACCTGGCTTACAAAGAGGAAAACCAGTAAAAGTAAAATATAGCTTACCAATTATGTTCAAATTGGAAAAATCTAAAAACTCCTAAACAAAGAAATTCAATTTTTGAAACACAACTATTACATAGACTAAAAGGGTGAACGCAAACAGAAAAACAGCACGAAAAAATTTTGATAAGGTTGAATGACGGTTGTTTCTCTCAAAAAGTGGAAACTAAGTAGAGGGAAAGTTTTAATCGTGCTGAGGTAAAGGTCGGACTGAGAAGTCCGACCTTTTTTTTGGAACGTACAATTTGCCTAGATTTAAAACGAAAAGAATCGTCTTTACACAAGGTGTCGTGAGAGTAAAAAGAGCGTATAAATAGGGAAAAATCTATAGCAAACTATTCAATTTTGAATGAGTGAATCAACGAATAATAATCTCAACTGGCATTAGTGCATGAATAGCTGGTTTTCTGTATTTATTTTGCCAGAGTTCCATCATTTCTAGGTAAGCAAGTGGTAATTTTGAAGCGTTTAAACCAGTAATTTTTAATAAGGTTTGATTAGATCCTGCCATAATTTGCTCAATTAGCGACTTTGGTTTTGGATAATTCACAACTTCGAAGGAATCTAACCCACCTTTTTTAGCTGCAAAAGCAATGGCATCTTCAAGGCCACCAATTACATCGATTAAACCATTTTCTTTAGCGTCTTTTCCCGACCAAACGCGACCTTGTGCTAAAGCATGAATTTGCTCTCTATTGAGTAATCTTCCTTCATCGCAACGATCTAAAAAGGTCTCATAAAATTGGTTCACCATGTTTTGAAAAGCTCCGTCTTCTACTTTTGTAAAAGACCTAAAAGGATTGACCCAATCAGCATGTTGATGAGTTTTAACTTCATCGAATGTAATTCCAATCTTTTCTTCTGCAAGATTTTCTAAATTGAATTTAGTACTGAAAACACCAATTGATCCTGTTATTGTGGTGTTTTCTGCAAAAATAGTGTCTGCGGCAACCGCAATGTAATATCCACCTGAAGCAGCAACGGATCCCATTGATGCAATTACTGGAACTTTTTCTTTAGCTACTTTTATCTTATTCCACATTAAATCGGCTGTTGTTCCAGAACCACCAGGACTATTTATTCGAAGTACAATTGCTTTAACGTCTTTAATATCAAGCGCTTTGTTAATGGCTTTGTCTATATCGCGATACGTTAAGTAACCAGTTTTATCAAATTGATTTGGTGCTTGTGGAACAATAATTCCTTCTGCATAAATTACGGCAACTTTCCCATCAGAAGTAGCAGTTTCGCTTTTAACAACTGCAAGATTATAAGATTTAAGCGATACCTTATTTAGTTTTGAACTCGGTTTAATTTCGAGTTTTTCTTTTACTAAAAGCTCAAATTCATTAGGATAAACCAAACTATCTAATAATTTTCGTTCAAATGCTTTGCGAACGCTCATATCGGGGGCGGCATTAAGATATTTGGTTAACTCAATTGTAGAAATGGAACGACTTTCGGAAATTGCACCTAAAAACTCATCCATATTATTACTTAAAATGGCGTTGAGTTGCTCCCTACTTTCGTTAGAAAAATTTGTACGAATATAGGGTTCTATTGCCGATTTATATTTTCCATAACGAGTAATTTCAGGTTTTACACCTACTTTATCGAAAATGTTTTTGTAGAATTCGCCTTGAACATAAAATCCATCAAACTCAAAAAATGACTCTGGAGGACTCATGATTTTGTCTGTAGCCGTTGCAATATAATATGCAACTTCATCCATTCCCATATCATCCGTGTAGGCGTAAATGAACTTGCCACTTTTTTTAAATTGTACCAGATTTCTATGAATTTCTTGCAGTGTTGCCCAAGAAGCAGAAAAGGATTTCAATTCAAGTATAATTCCTTTAATTCTGTCGTCACTTGCGGCTTTTTTCAAGTTTACGCGAATCATTTCTATAGAAATTTTTGGAGATTCAGGTTCCAATAGATCTTGAAACGGATCTTCTGTAACTCGTTCTGGCAAGCTTCCAGAAAAAGTTATATTTAAGACAGAATTAGAACGAACATAGGTTGTTGGCTTTGAGGTTTGGGATGCAAAAATTCCGATTGTTATAAGAAATAGGATAAAAATTGATAAAAATACTCCTAAAACTGTTGTAAATAGATTTCCTAAAAAACGTAGCATATAGTATTGAGTTAATTTCAAAATAATGGTGAATATAAAGCAAATTTTTGGTCATTTTGTCTTGAGATTTGAAAAATCAAGAATAGAGAGCAAGAAATTGGGATTTTTTTCGAAACACTGTAAGCTTATTGGTACCTATCATCAGAATTCTTGGTAATCGTATTGAAATGAAAAACACTAAGAAATTTATCTCTGATTTGATTTCACAATCATTTAAAGGAGACGACCTAAATGGATTTAAAAATGATTTTAATTCTATTTGAGTGAAACTCAACCTATGAGTGTACTCCGAAAAGTAGTTTTTAGCAAATTATTCGTCGATTTCGTGGGATTTAGAAAGGTGAAAATCGAAAGAATCGACTTTTTGAAGTGAAACGCAACCTATCCAAATTTTAAGTTAAACTTTTGTTAATCAATTTGCTTGTTGGTAATAAAAATCTGTATAAGAAATTAAAAAACAATAAATTGAACGTATTATGAGTAGCGATAATTTCATAAATAAATCTGTAGTTTAATTTGAATCGTTCAATTATTAGTGATAAATTACATACAGTTTATTTTTTCAATATATATAAATTAAGGGGTAATGAAACCTCATGGAATTAAAAAGTAAGGAATAGTAGAATGAAAAAGTCTAGAGTTGTATTTATATTTTTAATGTTACTTACCAGTGTTGAGGTTTGTTTTGCCCAGCAAACGGAAGGTCAATATCTTAGAAAGTCTGTCAGTTCAATTCGGGATATTCTAGTAAAATCCAATCAAATTCCAAGGGGAACACAAGTTGACGAAGCATTTATGAGTAGAATGATGCGTTTTTATATAGAAGTTCCACGTTTTGACTACAATAATTTGCCTGAAAGTGTTATATCCGATTTTATAAAAGAGGTTAATCGTTTAGATAGTCTGTCCACAGCTGCAATTGCTGATGTTGTTAAGAAAACCGTGGCTGTTAAAGTGCGCGAGATTCTAACGAATCCTCAGGTTATGGAAGCTAGAATTAAAGGTTTTAAAACGGAAGCTGATCTGAACACTTTTGCAGCAACAAAAGCGAAAGAATTGACCTTAAGTGAAGCTGATTTAGCTCTATTAATGAATTCGGCTTATTTCTATCTACCTTATATTACTAGAATTAGAAAAAGTATTGATAAGGATAAAAGAATTACAGTTACCATTAATGGTGGTTTATTGTGGTATCAAATTAAAGAAACTTCGACAGGTCAAGTTGAAATCGTTGAGATATCGAATAAATCAGTTACTGAATCGTATGGATTTTCAAAAGTTGGAGATTCTAATTATAATCGTTTTGCATTCGGAAATGAATCTTTCACAACTGATCCTCACAATTATGCGCTTTATGATGCAATTTTAACCTTTGCAAAAAATGCTGGTGTATTAACCAAAGAAATTGAAGATTTTAAATTGACATCACAATTGATGGAAGTTTCAATGAACTCCGTTTCATTTAGTTTGGGGAAAAAAGAAGGTGTTCATTTAGATGATGGCTTTTATGTAAAAAGAGCTTCAGAAAACGCAAAAGGAGATATTATTTATCGTGAAGTAGCTTATGTTCGTGTAAGTAAAACAGGCGATAACAAAGCTGATCCTTCCGCTTTAACAAAAGCCGAAAAAATTATAGTTGGTGATAGCCCTCAAGTAGGGGACGTTGTTTTTGAAAACCCAAGAATTGGAATTGATATACGGGTAAAAGGTGGATATGCTCAATTAAGTGTTCCTTTCACATCAATAGTTGCAGAAAAACCATTAATGTCTTCTATTCTAACTCTAGATGATGGCGCAGAATTTTCAAACGCCTATACATTGGAACTTGATTTCGCCTATAACATGGCTGCGATAACAGGGACTCCACAAACATTTCTGGATATTTCTTTAATGATTGGAACAGCAGTTGCTCCCGATTTTGAATATAATTCTGATTATCAACCTGGTTTAGCTTCTGGTTATTTAGGTTTTACTCGTAAATTTAACTTAAGAAGAACTAGTTTTACTTTTGGGCTTGCAGCAGGTGCAGATTATTTTAGTTTTTCAGAAGTTGGAAGTTCAAGTGATTCTAATGATAATTCTGATTCCAATAAAGATGATTACAAATATGAATATCTAACAGGTGGAGTTAGAGGCGTTTTAGGTTTTGAATTATTACTAACACCGAATTTTTCACTATTTGCTAATGCCGGTTATAAATACACAGCCGCAGTAGAAGGTGATCCAACTTTGGGTGGTGTTCTTTTAAATGTTGGATTTAATTACTCTTTAAGACAACTTCCATTTAATCCATTTGGATTCCTCGATCCACTTAGAACTCACTAATTCTTTAATCCGTTTTTAGTAGCGAATGAAATTTGTCTTATAGCAATTTTCATTCGTTTGTTTATTTACATGAACGAATACTTTAAAATGGACTGAACAAAAAAATTAACGTGTAAATAGTAAACTTGATGTTCATTTTGGAAGATGTGGATGGTTTTTATAGAATCCAAAACATGACTCAGCCATTCATAAATAAACGCTTATTCACGATTTAAACCTTATTTAGGAATACAATTTTACACGTAATTGCACAGAACAATTCATATACTAAATCGTTAATTTTAGAAAATCAAACCTAGAAAACTATGTTCAAAAGAAAAAAACTAATTTTATTAAATCTTCTTCTGATAGTAAGTAGCTGCATGAGTTACGCGCAAGGACCCGTTTCGAAAAATGCTCAAATCATTGAATATTCAAGCACAGATGAAGTCTTGATTCAATCTGAGGGTGTTTTCACCAGTTCAAAAAGTGAGGTTAAGAAAAAAGGAATAAATGCTGCTATCGAAGATGCAAAAAAAGCAGCCATTTATTTTCTTTTATTTAGTGGAACTGATCCATTAGTTCCAACTGCGCAAAGAAATAAAGAAAAACTTATTGAAGATCATTTCTTTACAAATGACTATTCAAAATTTATTTCGTTTGAAGAAACTCAATTCAGAAAAAAGATTGAAATTGATGGCGGAAAAGGAATAAAAGTTGCTAAACGTTTTAAAATCAATATCAAAATGATTAAAAATGAATTGGTTACGCTTCGCATTATTGAAGATCAAGTAGATTTAATGGAGAAAATTGGAAATCCAATGATTGCCGTTCTTCCTGAAACACAAAAAGGTGAATCTCCGATCGAAAAATTACAGAATGACCCTACTTTATTACATGCTTCAACGGTTATTGAAACCTTTTTAACTCGTGGCAATTATGAAGTGGTCAATATTAAAAGTCAGGATCAATTAAATAATATGGCTAAAGCTACAACCGCTGTAACAGGGGGCGAAAGTGATGATGTCTATAAAATTGCCCTATCAATTGGAAGTGATGTTTATATTCGGTATTCCGTTCAATTCGATGAAGGTGGATATGGAACACAGAAAGCAGTTGTTACATTAAATGCATACGAAACTACGACTTCACGAATTCTTGGCACCGAAACCGGATATTCTCAATCAAGAAAAGGAAATGAATCAGTTTCAGTTGAAGAAGCGATGAATGATGCAGTAGGAAAAGTGCTCACAAGAATAAATGAGTACTGGTCTAGAGATTTAAAAAAAGGAATACAGTACAAATTAGTAGTTTCAATTAATCCGAATTTAGTAGCAAAATCAGATGATATACAAAATGCATTTTTTAACGCTGTTGAAGCAATGTCAAAATCAACAAAAGAAAATATAGTTTCTAGCTCTACTATTGAAATGGCAATTTGGGTTGAATATGATGAATTAAAAAAATCTAGAGCGGTATTTAGTGCTCTAAAAAAAGCGTATGAAGATGAATTAGGTCCAGGAGTTTTAAAATCTATTTCCCTAAATAGAAAATTTCTCCAATTAGAAATCGCTGAATAATTTTAAACATTTAAGAAAAAGAACATGAAATTGCTTTCAATCTATGTCTTTATTGTTTTCTTGTTTATCCAAACGGCAGCTTACGCACAACCTAAATGGTTCGATGCAAGAAAAGTAGGCGCAATAAGTAAAGAAGAATATTTTATGGGTTTTGGAATGGGGAATAGCATGGATATTGCTGTTACTGCTGCCCAGAACCAATTGGCTTCACAATTAACCGTATCGGTAAAAAGTGAGACAAATTTTGCAAAAGACTCTTATTCTATAAATGATAAAGCCTTATTTGTGGAGTCGTTTCAGCAAGAAATTCAAACTAGAGTTAATAAGACCTTAACCAATACAGAAATTGAACGTTCTGAAAATGAAGATGGAACGTTTTATGTTTTAGTAGTATTGAATAAAGAAGATTATTTCTCTTCCTTAAAAAGAGAATTGGACAAAGATTTTAGTGCTTTAAGTAAATTAAATACAAACTTCGATCGCTTTATTGAAGCTGGAAGATGGCCGCAAGCATTTGAAAGATTGCGTGAAGCTTATTTAAAAACTGGTGTTTTCGATGAAAAGAAAAGTTATTATCAAAACATTGCACTTCGAGAATATGCACAATCAGTGACAACACCCGCAGAAATTAAGGAAAAAGGAATTGGAGTCGTTTCTGAATTAATACTCAATTTAACTTCAGGTGGAAATCAAAAAGCAGTTGATGGCGAATTTTTAGAAAGTCCAATTCAACTCAGTTTGATGTATAAAAGTACTCCGGCAACTGGTTTGACCATTGATGTTTCTTATGCAGATGGAGAGCAAATTGGCCGTTTTGAAGCAGATAAAGATGGAATAATTTCTATTGAAAATATTGTAGCAAAGAAACTATCAGAAGATAATTCTAATTTGATTGCGATATTATCTCCAGGTTCATTTCCAGAATTCGCAAGAGAAACCTTGAACGAAAAAAAGGTGAGTATTCCTTTTGAAGCTCTTGCAGGCTCCGATAATATTAAAGAAGTTAAACCGATTTATCTAAGTTTTACTACTTCTGATAAAAGACAAACTTCAGATGTCGTTTCAGGTTTAAAAGATATTTTAAATCAAAAAAAGTCAAGAGCCTATGATTTTAGTTCCAACTCATCACTCGCAGAAAAGTTAACGATTGAGTATTCCGTTTCGGACAAAACAATGGTTGAGGGAGTTGAGAAGAATTTAATGGTGATAAACTTATCTGTTACTATTAAATCGAAGAATGAGAAAACAGGAAAAGAATATACATCGATTGTAATGAAAGCTGCAGGACTTGGAAATAGTGAACAAGCTGCACTAAAAGCTGCAATTGAGAAATTACAGATTTCCACTTCGGAATTAGCTAAAGCTTTACGAATTCTAAAGTAAATTTTAGATTAAGCTTAATTCAAAGATGTTATTTGGTCATACTGGGCTTCGGCCCAGCATCTCAGCCAAAGAACCAATCTATTCAATAAAAGTGCTTGTTGCATAAAAAGATATTGGACGAGATAGCACTTTGTGGTTCTCCGAATCATGTCAGAGGACGGCACACCCTTTTTTTCGAAAACCACTTCCTTTTTTATAGAAACGAACTCCGAAAATTGACTTACACATTCAACTTTCGAAGTTCTTGTTGACCTCGAATAATAAAGGATATTCTGTAACCCAACAGGGCACCTCTGCAAAATTAAATTTGATTTAATTTACAATCTAGCAAAATACGGTCATTCATGGCTCTGAAACTGGATCTCAGTGTAAAGTATGAAAGTGAACTTAACACTACCTATTGCGAATTTGATCTTGATGTGATTTCACCCAATTCTCAACATGCTGCAATTTGGAAACAAGCTTAAGATTCAAGTCCGAATTTGTTTACACATAATATCATAAGTTGTAAACTGAGGAAATTTACTTTTTGAGTGGGCTCAAGTTTATTATGAATTAAAGTAATTCGTGAAATCATGAATTTTAAATGATTAAAATTCATTTAAAAAAATATCCCTAACTTAATTAGAGATATTGAGATTATCCATCAATAAGTAAAGAGTTCTCAATTCTTGTGCGAGTTGAGAATCTCTATAGTTTTACTTCTCAAGCTCCAAAATTAATAATTTTAGCTCTTCATCTTTAGGATCTAGCACAATAGCCGCTTTTAAATAATTCAAAGCTTGTGTTAAAAGTTCATCTGACTGCTTTTGCAAACCTAATTGAATATATGTTTTACCCTGAAGCTCAAGCGCAGGTTTAAAATCACTATTTAAGTCAATTGCTTTCTGAATCTCTAAAGCCGCTTTTTCGTAATTCTTTTCATCAAACCACCATTTCCCTTGAAAATAGGGCGAAATCCAAGCGAATTTTACAGGGAGTTTAAGCAACGTTTGATCAAATACTTTTTTAGGATTTAATCGATAGACAGATTGTTGAACAGAAACAAAATATTCAAGAATATCAAGAGAGCTAATTTCTGAAAGATGAACTTGATCTAAGTAATATTGTGCATCGTCTCGTTTTTCTTGTTTTGAATAAACTAATGCAAGAGTAATCCTGTACCATTCATCGTCTGTTAAATCTAGCATTTTCTTAAAATGAAAAGCTGACTCTGTAAAATTTTTTTTATTCAAATAAAATAATCCTGCATTACTGTGAAAACGGAGTAAAGCATCAAGAGAAGTGCTTTTTTCATCCTTTTTTAAGTTGTGTTCTAATAAAGCTGACCATTCAATTCCTTTTGAGAAATTCTGATTTGTTGTACAGTAATCAAGCACAGTTTCTGCAATTTCGGGATTAAATTCGAAATCAGAAAGATAGAGTTCTGCCTCATTTAAAAAGAGTTGAGCATCATCAATTTCATATAAACTAAATAGTCTTAATTCTCTGCTTGTTTTGTGATTAGGTAAATAATCGAGTATCAAATTAAACCAAATTAATGCTGTTTTAAAATTTCCTAAGTTGAAAGCCTCACTACCTTTATTTAATGATTTTTTGATGAAATTAGCTTCTTCTTGAGCAAAAAAATCAGCAAGAGCTTTATTCTTATGGCTCGTTTTTTTTACTTTTTTAAATGAATAGAGAGCTTGAGTTAGTATTGATTCTAGGTTTAGAATGGTCTCCTGTTGTGATAAGCCAATTTTAAAATAAATGCGATAACGAGTTAAATGCGCTTCAACATCTCCTTTAACTAGTTGAAAATAAGTGTCTATTTCTTTTTTTGCCTGCTGGTATTGTCCTTTTTTTTCAAGCTTGATCGCCTTTTCTAAGTATTGAATTGTGTTTTGTGCAACAAGCTGATTACTAAAACCGAAAAGTAAAACGCTCAAAAGGAAAAGTCGTTTTAAAAAATGATTTCTTAAAATTAAACCAAATTTAATAACCTTCGAATCCATCTATATCGTTTTTGGGTGTCAATTACCCTTTGTCTTTTCTTCTGAATCAGAGTCGTAATCACTATCCGATTTTGTATCGAAGTTCAGTTCGTCTTTTTCATGTTTATCTGAAGTATCAATCACCTCTGAATCGTCAAAATCATAGAAATTATCAACTAAATCACTATTCGGGTCGTCTTGGTCAAAGTTCGTTTCGTCTAGATTGGATTCTCGTTTTGACAAAGCTTGAGTTGTAAGTTCCGATTTACTTTTAAACCCAATTAGTTGTTTAGCCTGTTCAACTTGATCATAAGTCCAGTTTTCAACTCGTTCTTTATACATATTTAGTTGATTTTTGAATGCTGCTATCTCATCGTATGAGAACGAAATTTGATTTGTTAACGCATTAATGATACTAGAGTAATGTTCAAAATGATCAATGTCGGTTTGTAATAACATGTTTATTTCGGAAAGGGCAATATCTGAATCGGTTCCAAATCGAGTAGCATCATTAATTTTATGTCGAATGGATAAAAGTTTATGTTGTTGATCCTCAACAGTATTCGAAAGTGTTCCAAGAATTTTAAATACTTCAACTGTTTTAGTATTAATCTGATGAAATACATTGCTTACTTCCTCAGTTACTTTCAAACCTCCGAAAACCATTTTTTTTGATTGATCTAAAATTTCACCTGTTTCCCGAGCAGCTTCTGTTGTTTTCATTGCTAAGCGCCTTACTTCGTCTGCAACTACTGCAAATCCTAATCCCGCTTGTCCAGCTCTTGCAGCTTCAACTGATGCATTTACCGCTAAAATATTAGTTTGGAATGCAATTTCATCAATAGTTTTAATAATTACAGTTGTTTTTTCCATGGATTTAGTGATGTTTTCCATAGACTCGTTCAATGTTTGAACCGTTATGGTTCCCATAGAAGTTGACGAACTAATTTCATCAGAAATTCGATTAGCCTTTAAGGTTTTCTCGGTATTATCTTTGCTTAACTCTGTAACCGTATCAATATCTGTATTTAAACTCCGTAAATGTTCTAAGTGATAGTCATGTGAACGGTTTAAATTTTCAGTATAAACGTACAGGTTCGAAATGTCTTTGTGTTGTGTTGAATAAAATTGAAACAGCTGATGATAGAGTAGCTGTAAAGGTTTTCTTTGATAAATAACAAAAAAAGCAAAAGCAAATCCTGTTAAAAGTGTTAGCCAAAATGAAAGAACAAATCCATTCCAAAGCGAATCCCAAAAACTAACATGGATAAGATTTTCATCAATTAAAAAAAGATATAATCTACCTTTTTGATTCCCCGAAACATAAAGTTCATATTGATTAAAATTTGTAGGATTATGCCAGCCTCCATTTCTCCAATCAGCAGAATAATGTATATTTATTAGAGAATCAGAACTTGACGCAAGTAAATTATTTTGTTGATCCAATACAAGGATTCCTTGAATTGCACCAGATTGTAATACATTTAAATTTTCACGTTTTAATGCTGCTTTCTGCAATTGTTGCATAGTTCGAAGTAAAACATGATTTTCAAACAATTGAATTTGTTGGCTATATTGATTGTATGTAAATAAACTACCCAAAAGCAAAAAAGTGATGCTTAGAATCCATCCAAGGTAGGTAAGGGCAATTTTTTTAATCATTCATAACTCCGAATATTAGAAAACTCTGTCAATTTATAAATAAATGCTGAAAATCGTTGAATTAAATCGGTTAATCCCAATCATTTATCTAGTAATAGATCAAGTAAATCGGAATAATTCAAATTTGGGTCATTAAATTGAATCTCTTTAATTTTAATTTCTTCATTTCGTACCCATTGTTCAAGTTTAGGTGAAACTAGTTGTACTGATCTTAATTGTAATGCTCTAAGCATAATAAGCTTAAATGAAGCTATGACGAGTTCAAACCGTTCTAAAGCTTCGTGAGCTGCATTTGCAGCATTTGCACTCATACTAACTACATCTTGATTATCAGCATTTGTTGGAATACTTGATAAACTATACCGCTGCGCTCTCGTGCGTAAATCAGCAGTTAACGAAGTGAGTAACAATTGCATGCCTTGCAGTCCGCTATTTAAACCAACAGGTTCGTCAGCTAAAAAAGCGGGTAGCCCATCATTTAAAGATTTATGCGTTATACGATTCACAATTCTTTCTAATAAGATTGCAAGTTGAGTCATTCCAGCGTTGAGTTCATCAGCTGCTAAGGCAATATAGGTTCCTTGAAAATTCGCAGCATGTAAAATTAAGTCATCTTCATCAAAAAATAGGGGATTGTCGTCAACTGAATTAATTTCTATTTCAATTAGTTTTTCGGCATGGATAATTTGTTCCATTGCAGCGCCAAACCATAAGACAACAGAACGCGAAGAATAAGGAGGTTGAGGTACGCCGTGAGATTGTTCAACTTGGATTGGGCTTAACCATTCCCTAAATAACTTAGCAACATATTGTGCCGATTCATGGGCTTTATGTTGATACACTTTTTCGCTCAAATGTTGCAATGAATCATTAAAGAGTAGCCAATGAAGAGAAATTAACGGAAAAAGTTCTTTATAAATCAGTTTTGAAACGTTTTGCAACACAAAAACGGAAATGCCACAGGAATAGGTCGTTCCATTAACAATGGCTAATCCTTCTTTTTCTTTTAATGCATAAGGTTGAATGGCATGTTTTTCAAAAAGTTCTGCTGTTTTAATTGGAATGGTTGAATCACTGGTTAAGCTAGCATCCTTTCCAATTAGAATTCGCCCTAGTTGGGTTAAAGGTACAAGATCACCTGAAGCGCCAACCGAACCAAAACGCCTAAATACGGGATAAATTCCAGTATTATAAATAAGAATCATGTGTTGTAATAAGTCTAAAGAAATACCACTTCTAGCATGGCTTAAGGCATGAATTCGCAAAAAAAATATAATGCGACTATGTTCAATAGACAGTGTAGAACCACTATTACAACTCAATTGTTGCAATAAATTATATTGAAGTTGTATCTGATCATCTTTCGAAATAAGCTCATTCACTAAAGGGCCAAATCCTGTTGATATGCCATAAATAGGCACATTCTCAGCTAATTTCTTTTCAATAAAAGCTCTGTTTGTGTTAACTTTTTGAATAATCGTTTGGCTTAATTGGATGGGTTGTGAAATAATTTCTTCAAGTTGAGAAAATTTTAAAAAAGATGGTTTTAACATGTTAATCGTTACATTATTTAAAGAAAAAGAAATTGTTCTAAAGAACTATAAATCAAAAAAAATGACTAACTTCTTCATCAATTATTTAAAAGAATTATTATTAAACTGAATGAAACGTAGAGATCTACTAAAAACGGGACTAATTGCCGCATTGGGCGTACCGTTTGCTACTCCAAATATAGCATCATCACTTTCAAAATCATCAAAAAAAACAGGTAAAGTAAAGAATATCATTTTTATGGTTAGTGATGGTATGAGTTCTGGGACTTTAACGTTGGGGAATTTATTATCACAAAGAAAGCGGGGGAAAAATTCGAATTGGATTCAGTTATATGTCGATAATAAAGCCATAAGTGCCTTAATGGATACATCTTCAGCTAATTCACTAGTAACTGATTCTGCTGCTGGTAGTTCATCTTGGGGAGGTGGAATGAAAGTAAATAATGGGGCTTTGAATGTTGGTCCGAATGGAGAATTACCCGTTCCAATTTTACAACAATTTAAGAGTGCAGGAAAAGCAGTTGCTTGTATTACTACTGTTCCTATTACACACGCAACACCAGCTGGATTTTGTATTAATAATAAAAGTAGAAAAAATCAGCCCGATATTGCCAAACAATATATTCCATTAAAATTTGATGTAATGATGGGTGGTGGGCTAGAATATTTTGCAGCAGACAAACGCAATGATAGAGAAGATGTATTTGCTATGTATGAAAAAAAAGGTTGGCAGATTGTTAAAACAAGAGATGAAATGCTGAAAGCTGCGCCTGGAAAACCTACTTTAGGGGTTTTTTACGAAAGTGGATTACCCTATACTGTTGATCAAAATTCAGTTGAATCTCTACAAAAAACCGTTCCAACTTTAGCTGAAATGTTAAGCAAATCAATTAGTCTTATGTCATCAAATGAGAACGGATTTGTTATTCAAGTTGAAGGGGGGAAAGTGGATTGGGCCGCTCACTCAAACGATGCACCTGCTTTAATTTATGATCAACTTGCCTTTGATGATGCTGTTGGTATCGCCATAGAATTTGCTGAAAAAAGGGATGATACACTAGTCATTTTAACTACTGATCATGGAAATGGAAATCCAGGGTTGTTTTACGGAGAAAATGCAAATAAAAATTTTGATAAAATGCTAAATATTAAGCATTCTAATGAATGGGTATTTCAACAAATATCTGATAATGCAAATGCCGATGAAATAAATAGTTTATTTAAGAAATATCAAGGAATTGAGCTTACAAAAGAGCAGGCAAGTTTAATTGCCGAGCGATTTAAAGTGATTCCAAACGCTGATAAAAGTAATGCACGAAATCTGCCATTTAAAGAATTAGCAGAATTTCAACGAGCACATTTTTCAATTCATTTTGCAGATATGAATCACTCAGGTGACCACGTAGAATTGGCGATGTTCGGTGCAGGAAGTGAGGCATTAAAACCATTTATTATAAATACCGAATTACATAATTTTATGTTAAAAGCTTGTGGTTTAATGGCTTAGAATTCAAATTTCTAAAAAAAAATTTATATAAAAAAAGTATGATTAAAAATAGATTTAAGCTGTAACTTGCCCTTTTATACGTTTAGCTTCAGCTGAATGAGTACCTGTTGGGTATTCCTCTAAAACAGTTGTTACAATTCGTTGAGCTTGTTGTTTATTTCCAGCTTTGAGGTAAGCTTTAGCTGCTTCGATTAAAAATAAAGGTGTAGTTTGTTCAGTTTTAACCATAGTTCCAGCTTTTTCATACGTTGCACCAGCTTCTGCATATTTTGCACTTGCAACAAGCACACTAGCTTTAAATGCTAATGGTCCAACTCCTAAAACTCCATCAGGAATGTCAAATTTATTGATGTAACCTAGAGCAGCGTCGGTATTTCCTAAGTTAAACTCAGACATTGCAGCGTAATAAGTAGCTAAATTGGCTGCATCTGTTCCAGAATAATTTGCAATAATTTGCTCAAAACCTGGAGTGAAATCTACATCGTCACCTATTAATGCTTTGGAATAATCAGCAGCAGTGAAAAATGCTTGTGCTTGTGATAATAAAACCTGAGCTTTTTGCTCCTGAGTTTGATTGTAATAACCATAACCGAATAAAGCAGCAATAATTACAAGAACGGCAATTAAACCACCATAAAGGGTACTTTTATTTTCGTCTACATACGCTTGTGTTTTTTGGATGATACCCTCGACAGGATCAATAACTTCTTCGTGTTCAGTAAAATTGGGTTTAATATTCGACATGAAATTTCTGTTCTATTGTTTTCGTTTTAAGCTTCTAAAATTAATGGGAATAAGGGAATAGTTCAACTAATAATTTGCAGAATTGGCGTATTTCGTAAATGATAACTTTTAATCGGGTTCATTTTTTCAAAAAAAGTCATTCCAATAACCTGAATTGAGGATAAGGATAATTAACTATGAATATTCGGAAGGTTGCTTTTGGGTACATCAAATCAATTTTGAATTAGATTAAACGATACTTTTTCAACTTGAAATCAATGTCTAAAGTTTTATTAGTACCGAATGCTCGCCCGCATTCAGCCCCCTGCCACATTTATATCTAGCGTCTTTTTTAGCATATTAGTTTTGGTAAAAGGAAGAGTTTTCTTTCTTCACTTAAACTTAGGTCTATAGTAATAGAATGGCGTTTATTTTAAGTATATAAAAAAGTTTAGTTCTTACATTTTGTAATTTAAAAAGCCATAAAAGGATACTCCGAACAAAACAACACAGAATCCTAAAAGTGAAAATAAGTCAAGAATTGTTTCTTGTATTAAATCAGAACTTGCTTTTGAAGGGTGATCAAATAGTGGTCTGTCGCTAAAATCAATTCTTGCATCACTACGACCAAAATCAATTTTAAACCCCTCTTCATCATCAATTGAGATTCGTAGGCCACCCGAATTTCCAGACGCTTTTTGTTTTTCATCAACATAGGAGCTGTATGTAGTTTTGTATTCATTCAATTTTGATTGATATCTGCTTTTTAAGGCTACATCTGTTTGGGCTAAGGTATGACCAATAAATTGGAAAATGGCGACAGGTGAAATTTTTGCAAACTGATAGGCTAAGTACTCTTTTTGAATTTTTTTATTCTGAAATTCTTCATACAGTTTTTCACCGAATGCATTTATTTCATTTTGCATTTCTTGTCTTCTCTTGTCATCTTCTTCCATCCATTCCCACTCTTTTTCGTCTCTGTATGCTTTTGCTTGTTCTTTTGTCATTCCTTCAGTTTCTGAATTGCGTTTTTCGAATATGGACGTTAATTCCCTACTATATGAACGCATTTTTTCTTCAGCATATAGTGTTTTTCTACTACTCATTTCAGAATCACTTGGGGTTTTAATTAGGGTATCTGCAACTAAAACTCCCGCTTTAGGAATCAATAAGACAGTTAATATCCAAATACTTAGAAGAATAAGAAACGAAGTATTCGAATGATGACTCATTGCAGAAACACTCAATCCAAGTAATAAAAAGACAAATAAAAGAAGAATTCCAGCTGTAATTGTTATTAAAATAGTTATCCAATCACTCTCTGATAATTGAATTGAGTTAAACTGAATAAATAAAAGGGATAATAAAATTGGAATTAGCAAAGGTGCAATTAAACCAATTCCATTACCAATTATTTTTGCAATTAAATAGGTACTTCTTGGGATAGAATTAGAAAAAACGAGACGTAATGTTCCAGTTTCACGTTCTCCAGTAATAGAATCAAAAGTGAAAAGTAGTGCAAATAGAGTTAAAATAACTTGGAAAATGAATCCAAAATCTAACATTCTAAATAAAGCAAAAACAGGTGTTTCTGAATAAATTGAACGAATGAGATTAGGATCAGTCCATTTAGAAACGGTTGTAATTCTACCTAAATCAAAATGAATTCCTGAAAATAGAATTTGAATCGGATTTGGTTTACGATGAACTAAAGCAGAAGCAGAAGTAGCATTTTTTGCTTCTTGAAAGTTAAGGGCTTCAATTTGTTGAGCGGCTTCATATTGAGACATTGTTTGTTTGTATTCAACAATACCCGTGTAAACACTCAATAAAAGGAGCATGGAGCAAACTGCAAGTGTTAATGAAAACTTTGGGCTTAATAATAAAGCATTAATTTCTTTGATGATTAGAGTACGTAACATAGTTTTTCACTTAATTTATTTAATGTCTGATCGGATAAATCCATAAAATGCCCAAAAGAATGTTGTGGCTATATACATCAAAAGCAGAATTATTTGATGTTGCAGGTTTTTGACTGTTGAAGAAATACTTGGCATTGTAAATGAAAATTCAGGTATTTCTGAGATTTCAAGCTTAGGTCGCTCTTCTTCAGTTTCAAAAATCATTACCATTCCAGAATTTTTTGAACCGGTTTTCTCTTGAATAAAAGTATCATAAGTCGCTTTGTAACTTTTAGCTTGTTCATAAAATGATTCACTTAGGTTAATTCCAGTTTGTGATGTCTTATTTAAAATCAATTGGAATACAGCAGTTGGTGAAATCTGAGAAACTGAAAGAGCTAAATTATCGCGATAAATGCGTTTATTTTGATATTCTTCATCCAATTTCGAAGCGAGTTCATTAACTTTTTTCGCACGTTCTTCACTCAAACTAGACATCATTTTCTGAAATTCTGACATTGTTGCTTGCGCATCTTTTGAATTAGTTGGCTTGAACTGACTTAGTTTTGGGCGATCCTCATCAAATAATTGCATGCGATATCTGTTTTTTTGAGCAATTATGGCATCGCGATTTGGAACTTCGACAGATCGACCCACAATAAGAACACTTGCTCTTGGCAGAATAAACACACTCAAAATCCAAATCACTAAAACAATCATAAAACTTGATGAACTCGATCGTATAACTGCACTAACTCCAAGTCCTATGAATGTGTAAATTAATAAATGACCAATTCCAGTTATAAATAATACTATAATTCTGATATAATCAGCTTGTTTAAAAGGAATTCCGATGAATGGAAGAAGTAAGAGACAAAGCAAAAAAGCCATAAGAACGGGAGTGATTAATGCAATCGAAGTTCCACTAACTTTAGAAAGAATGAATGTGCCTCTAGAGACAGAATTTGAAAATAATAAACTTAGGGTTCCATTTTCTCTTTCGCCATTTATTGCTGAGTAAGTAAATACTAAAGCAAAAAGTGGTAATAAAACCGTTAGCATGAATTCCAAATCCAGCGTTCTGAAAATGGCTAAAATAGGATTGTCGCTATATCTTGAATCCTGTGCAAATAATTCACTAGTTCTACTTATTCCTATTTTACGACCTGCATCGTTACTCAATCCATTTATAAAAATGGACAGTATTTGTGGTGGTAAAAAGACTTCTTGCTCAATTGATAACCAATGAGTTGCTTGCTCTAGTTTTTGTTTATGCTGCTGTATCCCAGAATCATATTGTGCCTGTGCATTCTTGTAATTTTGAACACCAGCTGAAAAAGACATGAGCATTAGAAGAAGAAGAATTAAACTCACCCAAATGAATTGTTTAGACTGAAAGAACAGCCGTATTTCATTTATTAATAATTGCTTAAACATAATTAATTTGTTCTAAATTTGTTTGGATTTTAATTCAATTCCATATAACCGGCCATGAATTCCAGATATAATTTTTCTAAGTTAACACCTTCAAGTTCCGCTGCTTTTTTCTCCAAAACCAAATTCCCTTGATTCATAATCCCAATAACATCAGCAATTTCTTTAGCCCGAAAAATGTCGTGAGTTGACATTAAAATGGCTTTACCTTCTGCTTTTAATTCGGTAAGTAATTGAGAGAATTCCAATCCAGCTTTTGGGTCAAGCCCTGAAGTTGGTTCGTCGAGTAAGATTGCAGGAGTGTCTTTTAGAATCGCAATGGCAATGCCACATTTTTGGCGCATACCTTTTGAAAATTCATTCAGTTTGCGATGGTGAGCTTCTTTTTGCAAACCAACTCGAAGTAAAACATCTTCATAATCTTTAGATGAATAGGTAGTTTTACCGCCAATTTTTGCAAAAAAATCTAAATTTTGGATAGCAGTAAATTGCCCGTAAAGTTGAACGTTTTCAGAAACATAAGCCACAAACTTCTTTGCGTTTAAAGGTTCTTTATGCGACTCAATTCCATTGATCATTGCTGAGCCACTTGTTGGTTCAACGAAATTCAAGAATAGGTTCATTGTGGTGGTTTTCCCTGCACCGTTTCCACCTAAAAGGGCGTAAATCTCTCCAGAATTCACGGTAAGATTCAAATTGTTAACTGCTATAACGGTATCGTTATAGTGTTTACTTAAGTTGAGCGTTTGAAGTATTGGTGACATAGTGTTTAGCTTAGTGTTGTTAGTTCTGTTAGTTTAAAATGATTTATTAGCTCAGTCATAAAGAAGATTTTGGAATCTCCGAATGATTTGCAAATAAATACTTATCTGAGATGGCTAGTATTTATTTTTTTGAAATCTTGATTCCGCCATAGATCAGACCGCCGATTAAGGCAATGAGCAAGGACATTAATACAACTGTTCCAGTAGCTGAAGCTTCTGACTGAATATCAATAGTGAATATTTTATCTTCAACGGTAACAGGAGTATTGTCTGAAATTGAACTTGTTTTTAACCTAGTTTCGTATCGTCCAACACTTGCTTCTAATTTTGGAGTTATCGTTAAAGTAACATCAAGTTCTTCTCTAACTTTAAGTCGTTCAATGAGTTTAGGATTTACATCGAATGTCCAACCAAAAGGAACATCAGGGTCAAATTCAATATTTTGGAGATCTCTTGTTCCATCATTCTTTATTTTAAATTGAATGGAAGAAGGTTCTCCAGCTTTCCCACTTATAAATAATTGTTGTGCTTTTACAATTAAACGACCAATTCCTCTCGGAATAATTTCTAAGCGTGAAAAACCAATATTTAAGGCTTCTAATTCATCAGCTGTCCAAGTTTTATTATTCATAGTAGAAAGCTCGGTAATTCTATCGGCAGGAATGGCAACCGCAAAAAACGGTAAGGATTTGTCTATTTGGAATGAATCATCGACTCTGTCTGGAAGAAAAACGCATAAATCAGTTTGTCGAGTTCTTGCGCTTTCATTAAATCGGATTTGACTCAAACGAGTACTTGTTCCACGCTCAACAAAATATCGGTTCATAGAAAGTGGAAGGTTCACTACTTCCAGTTTGTAAGTGTTTTCTGAGCCACTAAATAACTCTAGATCTAAACCGAAATTCGAAGAACCATTTAACTCAACTTCTTGTGAAAATTGTTGTGATTGAAATAATACTCGGTTAACACTAGCATCTTTCTCTAAAAACACTTTTGGGTTTCTAGATGAACCGTTCCCATAAATAATGTTAACAGTTAAGGCATCTAAATCCTGTAAAAGGTCGAATTCAAGTGTTTTTGGTTTCCCATTTTCCAAAACTTCCACTTTTTGTTCATAAGGTTGAGAAACGATGGCGTTGTCATTATTTGAAAGTGATACATACACATTATGAATCATTTCAGGACGTAAGGAACTGAAAAGTGAATCATCGGCTGGAATGAGTTGTTGATATTCTGCACTTACCCCAGAAGTGTTTTCTATCGTGATTTTGACTTTCTTGCGACCATTTGCATCTTGATATTTAACCGCTTTATTCACACTCACAAACTGTTTTTCAAACAAAAGAACTAAAAGTGATTGCTGATAATTAACTTCTGCATCGAAATAACTCGTTTTCAATTGATCGAATTGAGATTCCGAAATCAATTCTTTTTGCATGAGTTGCTTATTGCGTTCATAATCGTTCTTGGCTTTTTCATAAGCTGAATAAGCGCGTTTTAAGCCCAAAAGAGGGTAAGAGTCATCTCTTTGATTGGGGAACATTCCTTGGGCATAAACTTGTGAAAATGTGCCAATTGGCAAGAGCAAAAAAATGAAATAGGTAATTCGTTTTATCATAGTTGAGGTTCAGATTTATTAAAGAATCGTTCTGTGATAAGTTTGAGTGTAACTTAAAAGCTTGTTCAACAAAATCGCCGAAGTTATTAATCGATTTGATAGCTAGGTAAGTGAATAAATAACATATACATGTGTATAAAGTTTAACTTTCAGGAACTTGAAAAGTGACTTGCAGAAATCAAGAATTGTGACCTTCAGTTGCTTTTTTTCATTTGGATTTTAAAATTCCCAACAATCTTTTTTAATTGAATTGTGTTTTCAGTATTAACATGTTTAATTTTTATAGAAAAATCAGCGTCATTCTTAATCGCATTTAATGCAGCATCAATTTCATCAACAGTGATTACTTTTTTATCATTTATCTCTAAAATAGTATCATCACTTGAGATTCCTTCTTTAACCGATTTTTGAGCATTTGGTAATAGTTGTCTAACAATAATTTTATTTTTTTCAACTTGAGCCAAAATCCCAAGAGCAATTAATGAAGAAATAGGAGGAAGTCCGTCATTTAAATCGCGTTCAATTCGCATCCCCTTTGGAGCTTCTTTTCTGGAAAATCGAACAATGAATTTTTCATCATCTCTTTTTATCCCCAATTTAATTTCTGAGTTAAGTTCAGTTTTCTCATAAATGGAGCGAATGAGATTTACATCAGAAGTTGATTTTCCATTTATTCCAAAAAGAATATCACCTTTTTGTAAACTAGTTTTTTGTTTATCAGGAAGAGGAAGTTCGTCTTCTAATACTAAACCGTTTTCAGTAAGTTGAAATAGAACTCCAATTTCAGGAATGAGTAAACTTGAATCAGAACTAGCCTGAATCATCTTGAAATTTTGAGAAATACCAAGTTGTGCAAAAAACAAACTAACGATAAAAAGTAAGGCTGATTCTTTCATATTTAGTTCAATTATTGATTGATTGTTGATTTGAACTAAGTTTCGTGATAAATGAAGAGCTTGTTGTTAAGAGGGAGCAAAATGCTTGTTAAGAATGTAAAATCGATGTCAAGATTCTTCAAAATTCCTTAAAATGACCGTAGATTAGCTTTGAAGTATTATAAAATGAATGTATAAAATGAAAATCCTGATAAAGTATAAATCGGGATTTGTCAGATTCTGAAGAAGTATGAAAAATAAATCCGTAATAATCTCAGTAAGTAGTGCAGTACTACTCATTCTATTATTAGTTTGGTTAGCAGTTTTGCAATATAACTGGTTAAGTGAAGTAAGTTTTTCGCAAAAAAAACAACTCGAAACATCAGTGAAAGCAGCGACTATAAATATTGCAGCTGAATTCGATCGTGAAATAAGTGATCTTTATAATCTTTTAAATTTAATTGCTGGGGACTCGATTAAAGCTGTTAGTACTGATTTACAAAACAGAATTAAACAGGCTGATGAATCTCAAGTTGTTAATAAATGGGTTAATTCAATTTGGCTAACTAACCCTAAAGACTCGGTTATTTGGAAACTTGAATTAGATGGAAAACTAAGTCTAGTTGATTCTGAAAAAGATAAAAATTATTGGAAAACAAGAATTAAATCGGGTGAGCTTACTCAGATGGGTTCGTTTAAAAGAGTCCTTTTGGGAGTCGATTTATTGAATTTAGCTGAAGAAAAGCCATATTTATTTTTTAGTGCAAAATCGATTGTAAGTGAAATTGAGAAAAAATTATCATCAAGTTTTTCAACGAATTCGGGTTTTAAAATCAATTCGAAAAACAAGGATAAATTTAACTCAGAAAAAAAGAAATCGAGAATTTCACAATTTGAATACAAATTTGACACTAATGAAGAAATAACTGGACAAGCTTCAATTAACATTTTTGTTGAGTTAAATAAAGACACTTTAGAAACTAATTTAATTCACAAATGGCCGTCATTGTATTTTGGTGAAAACTATCAGGATCTATACCAAATTGCGATTTTAAGCAATAAAAAAGAGATTTTTTTACAATCAGATTCAAGCTTTCCCAAAGAAAAATGGATTTCTGATTCTGTTGATGTTAAGCAATCACTGGGCTCAATTCGTTTCGATTCTTTTGTATTTGTTCAGTCTGATACCAAGACTAATTTAATGACGCACAGTATTTCAGGAATAAATGTAAGTAGAAGCAAATCAAACTTTGATTTTTCAGATGATGATTCATTTACAACCAAAACGAAGCCTTCAAAACTAAATAAAGATAGCCTTTTTGAATTAACCATTATAAAATCGCCAGATGCCATTAATGAGAAAAACCGTAGTTATCAGATTTGGGTAAAATCAAAAGCAGGTTCATTAGCTGAATACGTGAATCAAACAAAGTTTAGAAATTTAACACTAAGTTTTAGCATTTTAGGAATTTTGGGATTGGGTTTGGTTTTAATGATTTGGAATGCAAATCGATTACAAGAAATTGCTCATCAAAAAATGGAATTTGTAGCCGGAGTTTCTCATGAATTAAAAACACCCTTAGCTGTAATTCGATCAGCCGCCGAAAATGTGGCTGATGGGATTATTAAAAATGAAGATCAGTTAAAAAAATACGGTCGTTTAATTCAACAAGAAGGTTTACGTTTAAGTAATTTAATTGAACAAATTTTAGAGTTTTCAGGAATTCAATCGGGCAACTTACCACTAAAACTAAAAGATATTAATATTGATGAGTTCTCAACTAAGCTTGAACACGAATTTTCGAAAGAACTTGAAGATAAAGAAGTAAAATTGGAATGGTTCAAAACTCCAAATCTCCCAATTCTATCAATCGATGAAGCCTATATAAAAGCAGCTATTTCAAACTTGATTACCAATGCCGTAAAATACAGCGATAAGGAACAGCGCATTCAAGTAAGATGGTTTAAAACGGAATGGAAAAATAAATCAGCATTAGGAATTTCAGTTCAAGACTTTGGAAGAGGAATAAGTTCGAAAGACAAAAAGCAATTATTTAAACCTTTTTTCCGTGCAGATTCGGTCAGAGATGATCAAATAAGAGGAAACGGCTTAGGATTATATTTAGTGAAACGTTGGATAAAAGCACATAAAGGAGTGGTTGATGTGGATAGCCGTTTAGGTTTTGGTTCAACATTTACTATAATTATTCCTCTGGAAGTTTAATTAGGATACCATGAATAAGAAGTTATTATTAGTAGAAGACGAGCCTGGTTTAATTCTAACCTTAACAGATCGATTAGAAAACGAAGGTTTTGAGGTTGATGTAGCAACAGATGGTGAAATGGGATTTCAAAAAGCTCAAAAAAATCCTTACCAAATAATTATACTCGATCTTATGCTACCCAAAAAAACAGGTCTTGATGTGTGTCGGGATTTAAGAGCTAAACAAATTCAAACTCCAATCTTAATGCTAACAGCAAAAGGTCAGGTAATTGATAAAGTACTTGGTCTAAAAATGGGTGCTGATGATTATTTGTCAAAACCATTTGATTTTATGGAACTAACGGCAAGAATCGAAGCATTAATGCGTCGTTCTGAATTTCAAGAAACGAAGCATATTCCAAAAGGAGTTGTTCAATTTGATGATGTGTTTGTAAATGAAACGTCGGGAGAGGTTATAAAATCTGGCCAACAAATTAACTTATCCGCCAAAGAGTTTCACTTATTGATTTTTATGATTCAACATAATGCCGAAATTATTAGTAGAGAGCGCTTATTAGACGAAGTTTGGGGCTACGAAGCTATGCCAACAACAAGAACAGTAGATGTTCACATGGCTTGGTTACGTCAAAAGTTAGAAACAGATCCCAAACACCCTAAACATTTTTTAACAGTTCATGGTTTGGGTTATAAGTTTTTAAAATAAGGTTGTATCAATGTTGGCTTAACCCGAAAAGTAGTTTGTATCAAAATAATCGGCGAATTCACAGGATTTGGATGGGCGAAAACAGAAAAACGACTTTTGCTGTTACTCTTATGTTAGATAGATAAGTTAATGTTGGTTTTTAATAAAATGGGATACATCCGATATGGAGATATTTGCAAACTTTGTCAATTTTAGTGAAATACTATCGCTTAATAAGTAAATAAGTTTAGCAAGAAATGGGAGCAACAGTTTATTTTTTGAGAATTTGTAAAAATAACAATGGGTAATAAAATCGGAACTGATCTCATAAATGTTACAATTGATCACGACGTTAAATATAATCTCCTTTAAAATAGCCATTATCATTATTTACGAAAAATTAGTTAAGTAATAAAATTATATCCTAATTAATTTAAAAGTTGAAAAGGATAAAGAGAAGTAAATTTGTTCAATATTAATGAATTAGTTTTCGTTAATTAATGATGTAAATCGGTAATTAAATACGTAATTTTTCAAAAATCATTAAATCATGCAGCAGAAAATCTCGGAAAATTCTTTAGAGACAAATTTATTTAGAAATAGTTTAATCGTTTGTATCGTAGCGTCAATGTTGCTTTTTATACATGACATTTTTTTAGATTTTACCATTCCAGATATGATATTGGAATTAATAGGAATTACTTTTGCTTTTATTTTTTTAAAATTAAGCAAGAAAACGGATCAAGTAGAGCATCAAATACCTATTTTTTTGGCAATTGTAAATACTCTCCTTATCATTGCTTGGTACAATAATAAAGGTTTAGGGGTAGGGCTAGTTTTAGACTTCTTAGTGGTGCATATAATCTCAATTGTATTAATATCAAAACGTTATAGAAATAAATATTTAGTTTTATTTACCTTAATGATGGTCATTCTATTTACTATAGAATTTGTAAACAAAGATTTTTACTACATTTCGATGCAATACCGAATGGCTCCAGTGTTGAGTAAAACGGTAATGATTTCAATTACATATATAATCACAACTTGGGTTGTTTGGTATTTGAAAGATCAATACAGCCAAACCATTCAAGTTATCATGGCTCAACATTTTGAAATTAGTCAGAAAAACGAGACTATTTTAAATCACAATTCAAACCTAGAAGCTACAGTATTAAAACGAACACAAGATATTAATGAACAAAAAGAGAAGCTTTTGCAGTATGCTTTTTTCAATTCTCATAAAGTTAGAGCACCTCTAGCAAATATTTATGTGCGGTTTCAATTTTAATGGAATGTTTTGAAGATTTAGAGCAAGATGAGCGAGATTTAATGTTAAATACGATTAAAAAAGAATCAGAACGTCTCGATTCCGAAGTTCGATATGTTCAAGAAATCATTCATCAATCATCGGATTCATTTATTTCTGATTTTTATCAATCAAGTAAGTTAGACCAATGAACAGTATGAAAATCACGGCAGTTGATGATGATTCAACATTTCTTAGCATCTTAGAAATGATGTTCAAAAAATTTAAGGATGTTAACTTAGATGATCGTTATTTTACCGATTCAAAACATGCGCTTATCGAAGTTTGTAATGAACAACCAGATATTTTGTTTTTGGATATTTTTATGCCAAATATGAATGGTTGGGAATTTCTTCAACATTTAGAAGAAAAAAAAGTAGCAGTAAAAGTCTATATGTTAAGTTCCTCTGTTGATAAGAACGATCAAGATAGAGCAAGAAAATATTCAATCGTTCAAGATTTTATTAGTAAACCGTTAAGTTATAAAACGCTAAAAGAAGTGTTGAATTTTAATTGATTTTTCAAGATTGTGTTTGCTTTCAAAGGTAGTTATTCAAAAAGTAGTTTTTAGCAAGATTCTCGGCAAATTAGCAGGATTTAGAAGGGTAACATGCGAAAGAATCGACTTTCTGGAATGTGTTCAAGAATAAAACAATTAGTGAGTGTACTCCGAAAAGTAGTTTTAGCAAGCTATTCGTCGAATTCGTAGGATTTGGAAGGGTGAAAACCGAAAGAATCGACTTTTTGGAGTGGACTCATTAGTCAAATTCTTATTAATCTGAGTTCGGGATAAAAAAATAAAATAAAAATAGGAAAAATAAATGTCGCCATTCTGGGCTCTGACCCAGAATATCTGAATAATTGGGTCATAAATTCGAGATAGCATTTCATGGTTTTTAAAATCGTACCACGTTATCTTCGGTATCACTACTAAGCCAAATGACATTCTCTATTGGTTATTCTGGGTTTTAATTAAAATTATCCTATTAATTGTTAACCCGAAATCAGGCTATTAAACAAAAAAGGCAACCATTGGCTGCCTTTTTTGTTTAAAATGAACAATTTCTTGCATTAATTACTATTTGCACGTTGCATAGGATTTTGCCCACCACTTCCACCAAAGCGTTGTTTATAGACTTCAAAACGACTTGGATTCAAACGTTGCGGCCAATAGTTATCATTTCTATCAATATCAGCTACTTCGAAGTATGGATCTAACACTACACCAGAAACTTCTTTTTCAAAGAAGAATACTGTAGTAATCTCTTTATCATTTTTTCTCCAAATTTCAACTGGAATTCGTTCTTCAATTTTGGATTCATCGGTAAACGTGAATTCTAAAATAACTGGCATCACTAATTCACCTTTGTTTTTAATAGTCAGTTCATAATAGTTTAATCCTTTTGCTAATAATGCTTTTTCACTCTCATCAAGACTTGACATATAACGTTCATAGTCTTTTTTATCAGCAGGATTTACGGTGTATTTATAATCTGTGTTGTAGAAATCTCTAGCTTTTTCATCATCAGCTACAAATTTTTTCACCATTTTTTGATCGACATTACGAATGGTTGTGATATCTTTTTCACGATTTTCGAAATCTTTTTTAGCAAGTGGTTTTTCAATATCTGGATTTTGAGTGTCCATTTTTAACCAACGAACTTCACTTAATTCTTGATTTACATAATCATTTGAGTAAAACCAACCTCTCCAAAACCAATCTAAATCAACAGCTGATGCATCTTCCATTGTTCTAAAGAAATCGGCAGGAGATGGGTGTTTAAACATCCAACGTTGGGAATACATTTTAAATGCATAATCGAATAATTCGCGACCCATTACGGTTTCACGTAAAATATTTAATGCTGCAGCAGGTTTCCCGTAAGCATTGTTTCCTAATTGTGTAATGGATTCAGAATTGCTCATAATCGCTTGTAGCCCATCGATATCGCCTTTCATGTAATCAACAATAGTGTATGCACGACCACGCCGAGATGGGTAATTTTCCTCCCATTCTTGCTCACTTAAGAACTGTAGAAATGAATTTAAACCTTCATCCATCCAAGTCCATTGACGCTCGTCTGAATTTACAATCATTGGAAAATAATTATGACCAACTTCGTGAATAATTACCGAAAGCATTCCATATTTAATTAGATCAGAATAGGTCCCATCTTTTTCAGTTCTGCCGTAGTTAAAACAAATCATTGGGTATTCCATCCCAATACGATCGGCATTAATACTCCATGCAACTGGATACGGATAATCAAAGGTATATTTTGAGTAGGTTTTTAAAGTATGAGCCACTGCACGTGTTGAATAGTGTTCCCAGAGTGGATTCCCTTCTTTTGGATACATAGACATGGCTAAAACAGTTCTGCTTCCAAATTTAACACCAATGGCATCCCAAATGAATTTTCTTGAAGTTGCAAAGCCGAAGTCTCGAACATTGGTCGCTTTAAAAGTCCAAGTTCTTTTGTCTTTTGCTTTGCTTTTTTCACGTTCAATTGCTTCTTCTTGTGTGTAAATAATTACAGGCTCAGAAGCTGTTTTAGCTTTATTGTATAAGTTTAATTTTTCTTTGGGAAGAATTTTTGAAGCATTTGCTAACTCACCTGTAGCAGCAACTAGGTGATCAGAAGGAACAGTAATGTCAACTTCATAATCTCCAAATGGAAGTGCAAATTCACCACCACCTAAAAATTGTTTGTTTTGCCAGCCTTCAACATCATTATACACAGCCATTCTTGG
>Ga0210041_1000751_pt1 | contig 34333 bp, 31 predicted proteins | sample CryGeymeta201503_FD_183973 | JGI IMG/M metagenome (GOLD analysis project Ga0210041, IMG submission 183973) | Groundwater microbial communities from Crystal Geyser aquifers in Utah, USA - Crystal Geyser metaG 2015-03 (SPAdes) (version 2) | ecosystem: Environmental > Aquatic > Deep subsurface >... | reverse complement strand
TGAAGGATTTAAGGTTTCAAAAACAACGTTTCCGCTTTTTAAGGAGATTTCATATTCACTTGAATAACCTCCCATAATGATGGCAATATTTTTTTTCATACAATAATTGTTGAATCCAATAAACAGCTGGTGACATACGTTTTGTAAAAATATCATTTATTTAAACCAAATGATAGCAAGCATAAAAAAAATATATGAACTTTTTTAGGATGGTATCACGTATATTATAAAACGAAAATGAAGCTAATTAAATTATAGAAACATAAATTTGATTAGTTTTGCTAAAACAATTTACCGCATATGAGTCTTGTTAAATTTCTATCCAGTAAAACTTTTTTAAAACAATTAGCCTTGGCGGCCCTTGCCATTATAGTGTTGAGCTTTATTTTTTTAAAGTGGCTAAATATTTCAACCCATCATGGCGATTTTCAAACGGTTCCTAATCTCACAGGAAAGTCCATAAGTGTGGCTAAAATAGAATTAGAACAAAATAAGTTAGAGCTTAAAGTACAAGATTCCGCCAATTTTAACCCTAAATACCCCAAGTTTTCTGTGATTGAACAAGACCCAAAAGCGGGTTCAAAGGTAAAGGAAAACAGAAAAATATACATCACGCTAAACCCTTCTGGCTACCGAAAAATAACAGTTCCGGAGTTAAGGGAAAGCACTTACAGACAAGCTAAACCAACCTTGGAATCAGTAGGTTTTATGGTTGGAAAAATTACCTATGTGGATAATATTGGTAAAGACATGGTTTTAAAAATGATGTTTAAGGGCAAAGAAATTAAAACTGGCGATAGGCTACCCAAAACCTCCAAGATTGATTTGATTTTGGGAAATGGTAATAGGCCAAATTAAGAATGGAAGACTACATAGCACATCTGGCAGAAGATGACAATGACGAGCTTTATGAGCATCATTCATTTACTGTCGATAAAGGGCAATCACCACTTCGAATAGATAAGTATTTAATGAATTTTATTGAGAATGCTACGCGTAATAAAATTCAGGAAGGTGCTAAAAACGGAAGTATTTTTGTGAATGGCTTATCGGTAAAATCAAATTACAAGGTTAAACCCTACGACGTTATTAAAGTCTTGTTTGCACATCCACCGTATGAAAATTTGTTGGTTGGTGAAGATATTCCATTAAACGTGGTTTATGAAGATGATACCTTGTTGGTTGTTAATAAACCAGCCGGCATGGTGGTACATCCTGGGCATGGTAATTATTCAGGCACTTTAATTAATGCCTTAATTTATAGGTTTGATAATTTGCCCAATAACTCCAGTGACCGTCCGGGATTGGTTCACAGAATCGATAAAGATACCAGCGGACTTTTAGTGATTGCAAAAACCGAACAGGCCATGGCACATCTGTCTTTGCAATTTGCAGAAAAAACCAGCGAACGCGAATACGTAGCTTTGGTTTGGGGCAATGTTGAAGACGAAGAAGGCACGGTTGAAGGGCATATTGGCAGACATCCTAAAAACAGATTGCAAAACACGGTGTTTTTTGGTGATGAAGCCGAAAAAGGAAAACCGGCCATTACGCACTATAAAGTACTGGAACGCTTGGGTTATGTTACCTTAATTTCTTGTAAGTTAGAAACCGGCAGAACCCACCAAATACGGGTACACATGAAACATATTGGGCATACCTTGTTTAATGATGAGCGCTATGGTGGCGAAAAAATATTAAAAGGTACTACGTTTACCAAATACAAGCAATTTGTAGAGAATTGTTTTAAGATATTACCACGTCAAGCACTACACGCCAAAACCTTGGGGTTTGTACATCCAAAAACAGGAAAGTTTATGCAATTCAGTACAGAAATTCCTGAAGATATGCAGCAATGTATAGAGAAATGGCGCACGTATGTTAAGCATCAGGATATAGAAGAGTAGGGCGTTACCTTACAGGTCGCGCTCTCGGCAGTCGCTTTTTGCAAAGAGCTCCAACAATGCCTCCATCGCTAACGCAAGCCATACCACTATCAATTCAGTTTATAAAGGTATTATTATTAATTTGTGTTTACATTTTACAATCTACTCAAGGAGTTGTAAATTTGAATTGAAATACAAAGCTAATATCTTATTATGAAACTCGTTATATCACCCGCAAAATCTTTAGACTTTGAGACGTCTTTGCCAACAACACAATCGTCCCAAGCCTTGTTTTTAAAAGAGTCTGAACGCATCCATAAACTTCTTAAAAAGAAATCGGCCAAAAGCTTGTCAAAGCTCATGAGTATTTCAGAGGCTTTAGGGAAGCTTAACTATGAGCGCAATCAGGCATGGCAACTGCCTTTTACTTTAGATAATGCACGTCAGGCCATTTATGCGTTTAATGGCGATGTGTATAGAGGTTTGGATGCTTACACCATTTCTGAAGATAAACTGGATAACCTTCAAAATACGGTTCGCATACTTTCGGGGTTGTATGGTGTTTTAAAACCACTGGATTTAATACAAGCCTATCGATTAGAAATGGGCACTACATTACCTGTAGGAACCCATAAAAACCTGTATCAATTTTGGAGCAAAACCGTTACCAAAGCTTTAAACGAGGAACTTGATGATAACGAACTTTTTCTTAACCTTGCAAGTCAAGAATATTTTAAAGTTATAGACACCAAAAAGCTGAAAGTACCGGTTATTCATGTAGATTTTAAAGATCTTATTAAGGGAGACTATAAAACCATTGGTATTTTTGCAAAAATGGCACGTGGCCTTATGACGCGTTATATTTTAGATACCCATGCCAAAACGATAGATGACATTAAAGGCTTTCATTACCAAGGCTATGGTTTTAGCGAACCCATGTCAAAACAAAACACCTTGGTATTTATAAGGTAATTATTTTACGGTAGCCTTTGAACCGATATCTATTTTATTTTCTACAGAACGTCTTTTTTTAATGCGTGGTCTTCTGCTGCCAAAAGTACCTCGGTTAATTTTTCCACGTTTTGTTTTTTTATCGCCTTTACCCATAATTTAGTATATTTTTGATGGTCTTAAAATACAAAATATAAAGAAGAATTCAAAGTAAACCATGTTTAAACATCAGCATCCATACCAACCATTTATTAAAAAAGATACCACCAAACTCATTGTGGGAACCTTACCGCCACCAAGGTTTTCAACAGGACAGCTTTTGGAAAAAGATGTCGATTTTTGTTATGGAAGTTACTACAATTCGCTGTGGTTATTCCTTGATGCCATTCATGATTTAAACCTACGGTTTGATAATTCGCAAGAAGCTGTTGACCAACGAAAGGCCTTTTTAATAAACCATAACATAGGGGTTTGCGATATGGTGGAATCTTGCCAAAGAGAAAAAATTGATGCATCCGATTTGGGCATGAAAAACATTGAATTGAGAAATCTATTGGGGTATTTAACGCAATATCCTAATATTGATACGCTCTTATTTACAGGTGGAAACAGTAAAAATGGCCCGGAATATTTCTTTAGAAAACACCTTAAAGACTATGGTTTAAAGTTGCAATTAGTATCCAATGAAATACCACGCATCCACCAATTTTATTTAGAGCAAAGAACCATAAAAACCGTGTCTTTAACCTCAGGTTCTGGAGCAGCAAACATCTCCATTAGTAAAATGCCTTTGTTTAAGCAATTAAAAAACAAAAATACACAATTTAATACCTTTGATTTTAGAGTATTGCAGTACCGAGAGTTTTTTTAGAAGTTTAATTTAGTGTTGTGGATATGCAGATACAACCGTTTTAGGTATAAAAACATAACTTTTCTTATTCGTTGGGTTCAATATGGATTAACACGTGTCCTAAATTTGGTATGCTGCCTCTTAAATGGTCTTTTAAAAGATGAGCAATGTCATGGCCTTCTTTTACTGAAATGGATCCATCAACGATGACGTGTAAATCTACATGATGTTTCATGCCTGCTTTTCTGATAAAGCATTTCTCTGTTCCTAAAACGCCTTGAACTTCAACAGACTTTTCTCTAATGTCAATTATTAGGTCATCATAAAGTTGTTCGTCCATAATCTCACCCAAGGCGGGTCTTAAAATTAAATAGCTATTGTAAAGTATAAAACCCGAAGCCAATAAGGCTGCCCAATCGTCGGCTGTTTCAAAGCCTTTGCCAAATAGAATGGCAATGGAGATTCCTATAAAAGCCATGACAGAAGTTATGGCATCACTTCTATGGTGCCAGGCATCTGCTTTAAGTGAAGTGCTATGGGTTTGTTTGCTTTTTTTTATAACAATTTGAAACGAAATCTCTTTCCAAATAATGATTAAAGCCAAAACTATCAAGGTCCAAGATTTTGGGGTTTTATGAGGTGTTCGAATGTTTTGAATGCTTTCATGAGCAATGATGGTAGCCGAAACAACCAAAAAAGCAACCACAGCAAAGGTAATTATGGGTTCAATTTTACCGTGTCCATAAGGATGGTTTTCGTCTGCGGGTCGTTTGGCATATTTAAATCCTAATAAAACTAAAACAGAGGCAAAAATGTCTGTGGTAGATTCAATGGCGTCGGCAATAAGCGCATAAGAATTACCAAAAAACCCAGCTAGGCCTTTAATGAGTGCTAAAGCAGTATTCCCAAAAATGCTAAAGTAAGTGGTTCGTATGGCCGTTTGTTCGTTTGTCATGGGTTTGTTTGGGTTGCCTACAAATTAATCGAGCCTAAAATTCAAATCCTTTTATTTTTTTATATTCTAAAATGGCTTTACTATCTGAAAGAAGCGATACGTAAAAACATACCATGGACAAGCGTTTGTACAAACTGGAACTTTCGAAGTTTCTGGTTTTTGGAAGGCTTTTGATAATAAGTTTATCATAATTGGATGCTGTGCCATCAAACATATTGTTTATGGCATTGGTGTAGGTTTTTAATAAGGTTTTTATTACACCATATCCTGCAATTTCTTTATCAACAACTTCGGTTGATTGGTAGATATTTTCAATGCTTATTTTAATAATATCGCTTATTTGAGCTTCGTATTTGCTCTTATCCAACAAGGCACTATTAAAGTCGCCATTTAAAATATCTTCTTCGTGTTCCATAAAAATATAGACCACTTCATTAATAAGTGAGCCAATGGCTAAAGCACGCAAATACCCAATACGATCTTCTTTGGTAGCCAGAGAATAATAATTTTCCGATTTTATTTTATCTCTAATAATTCTGGAAAGATATTCTAGAGCAAACTCTTCTTGAATGAGGCCTAAATTAATACCATCTTCAAAATCAATAATAGTATAACATATATCATCAGCAGCTTCAACCAAATAGGCTAATGGATGACGCGAAAAACTAATATCTGTTTTACTTCGATTTAAGAGTCCCAATTCATTGGCAACATCTATAAAAGCTGCTTTTTCACTTTGAAAAAAACCATACTTTTTGTCGGCTATATGGTTGGTTGGTTTTTTGGGTAGGGACTCTTTAGGATATTTCATGAAAGTTCCAAGCGTTGCATAACTTAATCGCAAACCACCTTCACGTCCTTCTCTGCTTTCGGTTAAAATTTTAAACCCATTGGCATTGCCTTCAAAGTCACATAAATCTTGATACTCTTTAGCTGTTAATTCATTTTTAAAGGCTTGTCCTTCTCCTGTTTTAAAAAATTCTCCAATGGCTTTTTCACCAGAATGCCCAAAAGGTGGGTTTCCAATATCGTGTGCTAAAGCAGCGGCAGCAACAATTGCTCCAAAATCGTTGGCCTGATACCCGTGAACGGTTTGTAAATGTGGGTGTTTTTCTAATAATTTTTGCCCAACCTTTCGTCCTATAGACCTACCAACCACACTAACTTCTAAACTGTGTGTTAAGCGTGTATGTACAAAATCTGTTTGTGATAAGGGTATAACCTGAGTTTTATCTTGAAGACTCCTAAATTCTGATGAAAAGATAACCCGATCGTAATCAACTTCAAAACCAAGACGTGTTTCATCTTGTTCTTTTCTTAATCGTTTATTGGTGTCGCCAAATCGTTTTAACGATAATAATTGTTCCCAGTTCATCATAAAAATTTAAGTGTGGGCAAGATACTTAAATTCATCCTCATTTTGAATTTAAAATTTGGTAACATTAAGGTAACATTTTAATGACAGTTGTTTAATAATTACATAACACCTCAATTAAAGTAATGCACTTAATTTGCTGAATTATTATAATGGCTCACATGAAATACCTCATTGCTTTGTTATTACTTGCTTTTACCAGTTTGGGTTTTTCTCAAAATTCAGGAATAATCGTCGGCAAAGTGCTTGATAAAGAATTAAATAACGAACCTTTAATGTTTGCCAGTATTTCAATAAAAGGATCATCCATAAAGTCAACTTCAGACGTTACAGGTCTTTTTTACATTGAAAACCTTCAAGACGGTCAATACACTTTAGTTTGTAGTTTTCCTGGCTATGAAACCAAAGAAATTGAGGTTGAAGTTAACGGCGCTCAAACATCGGATATTAAATTAGCTTTAGCCGCTAAAACCATCGCTTTAAACGAACTTGCTTCCTTAAAGAATCCTTCTTAAGCTAAAGTAATTTCTGGGTACTATATTAAATCAATTCCCTTCTGTTCATTTCAAAATTATATCTGCCAAAATTTCTACAGTCATCTTTCTGCTAATTTTAAAACGGACTTCTTTTTTATTTTTTCAATGTTAACTAATGGTTTCTTGATCGTCTTTTTAAAGGATATAAGTTAACACAAGCATAACGCTTTTATTACAGTTGTTTAATCCTTAGGTAACTTCATCTTTACATTAACTAGCTTTCTTTGCGTAATTAAATTTAAAAATTATCTAAAAAAAATTATCTAAAAATTATTCTCATGAAAAAATTACTTTTTACTCTTTTAATTACATCTTCTTTAGTATTCACAGGGTGTTTTCAAGATGATGACACACCAATAATAATAGAGGAAAGAACTATCATCATTAATGACGGCAGTGGTAGTGGCGGTGAAGAAACCTGCCCAACAGTAGCTGTAACAGGTTTTATTTCTGAAAACACAACATGGACTGCAGACAACATTTACCAACTTAACCAAAAAGTTGTGGTACCAACGGGTGTAACTTTAACAATTAATCCAGGTACCATTATTAAAGGTTCTTCTGGTACAGGTTCTTTAGCTTCTGCTTTAATTGTTGCCAGAGGTGGTAAAATTAATGCTCAAGGTACTGCAACACAACCAATCATTTTTACTTCTACTAGTGATAATATAACTTGTGGGCAAACTCAAGGAACTAACTTATCAGAAAATGATAGAGGTCTTTGGGGTGGTTTACTAATTCTTGGTAATGCCCCTTGTTCTTTTTCTGGTGATATTGTAACTGCTCAAATTGAAGGTATTCCTGCTGATGATACGTTTGGTCAATACGGAGGAACTGATCCTTTAGATGATTCAGGTAACTTAAGATTTATCTCTATCAGACATGGAGGTGCTTTAATTGGTGAAGGAAACGAAATAAATGGGCTTACTCTTGGTGGGGTAGGTAGTAATACATTAGTAGATAATATTGAAGTTGTTGGCAATGTAGATGATGGTATTGAATTTTTTGGAGGTACTGTAAATGCATCTAACTTATTAATTTGGGCTGTTGGTGATGATGGTTTAGACATAGACCAAGCTTATTCTGGAACTATTGATAATGCTGTTGTTGTTTTAGGTGATATCTCTGATCATGGTTTAGAAATTGACGGTCCAGAAGGGTCTGCTAATGGTGCATTCATTTTAAGAGATTTAACCATGATTGGTAATACCGTTACATCTAATGGTGAGTATGCTGATTACAGAAGTGGAGCTCAAGGACATACAGAAAACGTGTATGCTTATGGTTTTAAAGCTGCTTCTGATGTTGAATTGGATAATGATGGCGTTGCTACCAACTACAATAATGGTTTATTGAGCTTTGCAGCTTGGGAAATTGTTTTACCAGAAGGTGTAACCGATGTAACTACCTTATTTAAAAACACAGCAGCAACCGTAACTGTAACTGGCTTTGGAGATTTTGCTTCAGCTGTAACAAAAGGTGCTCAAACCAAAGGTGCTATCACATCAAACCTTGGATGGACTTATGCCAATACTGCTGGCAATTTAGGATTTTAAAAATTCGCTTTATAAACACATTAAACCCATCACTTAAAGAGTGGTGGGTTATATAATTCTTAATATGAAAAATATACAAAACGTTTTAATTTTTGTTTTTATTCTCGTAAGCTATATTTCTTCTGCCCAAAGTAAAGTAGTAGGAACCGTTATAGACGGAGACTTTAATGAACCGATGGCTTTTGCAAACATCTTAGTTAAAGGAACTACCAAAGGGACTTCCTCTGATTTTGACGGAAAATACGAACTAGAGTTAGAAGCAGGAACTTACACCATCGTTTTTTCTTTTGTTGGTTACGAAACCCAAGAAATTTCTGAGGTGGTAGTCAAATCAAATGAAATTGTTACTCTAGATGTTGTGTTAACAACCAATACATTGGATACCGTTGTAATTACTACCTCCACAAAAAGAAACACTGAAAATTCGGTTTTGAGTTTGCAAAAGAATTCTGTTGTGGTATTAGACGGTCTCTCTGCGCAAGCAATCAAAAGTTCAGGCGCTAGTAATGTGGCCAGTGCCATAAAAAGTGTTCCTGGTGTATCTATCCAAGGAGGCAAGTATGTGTATGTTCGTGGTCTTGGAGACCGCTACACAAAATCTATTTTAAATGGTGTAGACATTCCTGGTCTAGATCCAGACAGAAACACCATACAGATGGATTTGTTTCCAACCAATATCTTAGACAACGTCATTGTATTAAAATCAGCTTCTGCTGAATATCCTGCTGATTTTACTGGTGGTATTGTAAATGTGATAACTAAAGACTTTCCTTCTAAAGCAGAGTACACCATATCTTTTGGAGCTGGTTACAACCCAGATATGCACTTTAATGACAATTATTTGTCTTATACTGGAAGTGACACTGATTTTTTTGGATTTGACGATGGAACAAGAAACTTACCAATTAACAGATATCAACCAATTCCTGGTACTTTTGATGATAGGCTCTTACTAACCTCGCTAACCAGTAGATTTCAAAAGGAATTACAAGCAAAACAAGAAACCAGCAATATGAATTTTGACTTTGGTTTTACCTTAGGAAATCAATACAATGTTGGCGATGATAAATTAGGGTATCAGGCATCTTTTTCTTATAAGAATGAAACCATTTTTTATAAAAACAGAAATGATGGTGCTTACCTTAAAAACTTTAGTGATTCTGCGGAAAATGAGCTAAACGCTGTCCTGTTTTCTAACGGCTCAGAGGGGATTAACAACATTATCTTAAATGGTTTAGTTGGGCTAACTTATAAAACAGATTTATCAAAGTATAAAGTAAATTTTCTACACATACAGAACGGAGAGTCTGCTGCCGGTTTTTTTAACCAGGGTATTTCAGAAGATGGAGTAGGTGGAGGCTTTGAGCCTTTACAAAAAAACTCGCTAACCTACACAGAGCGTGCTATTTCAAATTTACAAATAGGTGGTAGCCACAGATTGGGTAAAGCAGAAAGAGCTATGGATTTTGATTGGGTTATTTCACCAACCTTTTCAAAAGTTATGGATAAAGCGCACCGAATTACACCTTTAAGAGAAACTCAAAATGGAGATTTTATAATAAGTCCAAGTTCAACTACTTTTCCAATACAAATATGGAGAAACTTAATTGAGGAAAACTGGGCAGGGAAAGTAGATTTCGATAAAAAGTTTGACCTATTTAACAGACCTGCGAATTTGAAGTTTGGTGGTGCTTACACCTATAAATTTAGAGATTTTAGTATCGATGACTATACATTTTTTATTACGGGAGATGATAGCTTCTTATTTGATGGTAACCCCGATAATTTATTAGCAACTGAAAATTTATGGACACCAACATCAACCAATGGAGGATCGCACTTAGTTTTTGGAGACCAGTTTAATCCTAATGATGCTTATGAAGGCGAACAAAGAATTGGTGCAACGTATCTATCTGCTGAGTTTAATTTAACCGATCGTTTTAAAACGGTTTTAGGATTAAGAACCGAATTATTCAATTCATATTACACAGGACGTAATAACGCTCAAACTTTTGATAGAGAGTTGATTATTGATGAGTTTGACCTTTTTCCATCGGCCAACCTTATTTACGCTTTAAATAATAAAGCAAATTTAAGAACTTCCTATTCCAGAACTACCGCTAGACCTTCCTTTAAAGAAGCTTCTGTAGCACAAATATTTGACCCTATTACAAACAGATTATTTATTGGAAATATTAATTTAGTTCCAACCTATGTTAATAACTTTGATTTAAGGTTTGAACGTTTTGGTGATGATAGTCAAATGTTTGCTATAAGTGGTTTTTATAAAGATTTTAAAGACCCTATTGAACAAGCCTTCTTTTTAGAAGCACCAACCCAGCTTACCGTAGATAATTTGGGTAACGCCAAAGTTTATGGTGCAGAAGTTGAATTTAGACAACGATTGGGTTTTATAGCCGAAAGTTTAAACAACCTAAAACTTAATATGAATGTTTCAATCATTAAATCAGAATTAACGATGTCTGACGATGAATTTGAAGCCAGAAATAATGCCAAAAGAGATGGTGAGGTCATAGATCGTGAACGTGATTTACAGGGTCAAGCACCTTATTTGATTAACGTTGGTCTAGATTACAATAATTCTGATATAGGATTTCAAACAGGTATTTTTTATAATATACAAGGTTCCACTCTTGAAACTGTAGGTATCGGTTTAGTTCCAGATGTTTACACGCAACCATTTAACAGCTTAAATTTCACCTTAAATAAATCTTTTGGTGAAAAACGAAGAAGCAGCATAGATATTAAGGTAACTAACATCTTAAATGATGATAAGTTAAGTGAGTTTGAGTCTTTTGGAGCAACCAATCAATTATATTCTTTAAGACAACCAGGTACTGAATTTTCTTTAGGATACAGTTATAAATTTTAGATTACAGATATTTATATAAAAATAGAAAAAGCTCCTTAGGAGCTTTTTCTATTCAATGTAATTCAATCAATTAGTAAACAATCTTGGAGTTTTTATCTTTCTCAACAACACTACTGATTTGAGAATTTTCGTAATTTACTTCTTTTAAAGTATCATCGTTCCAAAAAAGCCATTTACCAACTTTTTTACCGTTTTCATAATTTCCAGAAGTTACTTTTTCTCCTTCTGCATTATAGCCAACCCATAATCCATGAAGTTTTCCTTCTTTATTAAAAGTTCCTTGTTGCTCAATGCTTCCATTGGCACTATAATAGGTAGCTTCTATTAAGTCTCCTTTTTCAACGGTTGTTACTTTTTTTAAATTATCTTGAGAAAAGCTATAGCTAGCTACTAAGAATACGAATACAAATATTATATTTTTCATTATGTTATGGGGTTATAGGTTAATAATTACATAACAAATATAGTCTATATTTTACATTAATAAAACTTTTAGGTAACATTAACTTAACATTAAATTATTAAACAATTGATTTTCAATACATTAGAATTAAAAAAATAATGTAAATTTAACATTGGAATATAATTTTGAATAACAAAACAGGCTGTTTACGGCCATTATTTACTGTCAAAATTAGTAAGAACATAACATTTGCATAACATTGAGTTCAATTTAAAATATGAAATTTGTTTTGTCTTTTTTTAACATTATAAATGGAAAATATTTATATCTACATGATAGCTGCCTTAGCCTTTTTAGCTATTGCAGACTTGGTGGTAGGCGTTAGTAATGATGCCGTAAATTTTTTAAATTCTGCCATAGGTTCTAAAGCCGTTTCTTATAAAACCATCATCATTGTAGCAAGTGTTGGCGTTGCCGTTGGAGCATTAACATCCAGTGGTATGATGGAAGTAGCAAGAAAAGGAATTTTCAATCCTGGTGAATTTATGTTCAATGAAATCATGATTATTTTTATGGCGGTCATGATTACCGATATCTTACTACTCGATTTCTTTAACACCTTAGGTCTTCCCACGTCAACAACCGTTTCCATAGTCTTTGAACTGCTTGGTGCTTCGGTTTGCATTGCTTTAATAAAAATTTCAAAAAACGATTCCCAAACATTTCTGGATTTAGGACATTACATCAATAATGAAAAAGCCATTGAAATTATTTTTGGCATTTTATTATCAGTTGTCATAGCTTTTACGGTTGGAGCGCTGGTGCAATGGGTTTCAAGGATGTTATTGACCTTTAAATTTGATGAGAAACCTTCTTGGTATGGCTCTATATTTAGTGGAATTGCCATTACATCCATCGCTTATTTTATCATTATCAAAGGGTTAAAAGGGGCTACTTTTATGAATGGTAGCCTTATAAGTTCGTTAACTCAAAATACTTATGCTTTATTAACTGTAAACTTTATTTTCTGGACCATTATATCCTTTTTATTAGTAAAGGTTTTTAAGACCAATATTTATAGAATCATCATCATGATTGGGACTTTTGCCTTGGCACTTGCTTTTGCAGGAAATGATTTGGTAAATTTTATTGGGGTTCCTATTGCTGCTTACAATGCTTACTTAGATTGGTCTGCAAGCGGAGAATTGGCTACACAATATAGTATGATAAGTTTGGCTGACAAGGTTGAAACACAACCATTCATTTTATTATTTGCTGGTTTAATAATGGTGGTTACCTTATGGTTTTCAAAAAAAGCCAAAGATGTAGTAAAAACCTCGGTTGATTTATCAAGACAAGAAGATGTTAAAGAGCGTTTTCAACCTAATTACTTGTCTCGAAATTTTGTAAGATTTGCTGTAGGCATGTCGCAAGTTTACTCTTATGTTCTGCCTAAATCCTGGCAAGAAAAGATTGATAAAAGGTTTGATACAACCACTTTAACGGTATCACAAATAAAAACCCAGGAACTTCCGGCTTTTGATATGGTAAGAGCAGCCGTAAACTTAATGGTCGCTGCGGTTTTAATATCACTAGCAACCTCTATGAAATTACCATTATCTACCACTTATGTTACCTTTATGGTTGCGATGGGAACCTCTTTGGCAGATAGAGCTTGGGGCGCAGAAAGTGCGGTTTACAGAGTTGCAGGTGTATTAAACGTTATTGGTGGTTGGTTTTTTACGGCCATTATTGCTTTTTCTGCTTCCGCTTTAATTGCTTACCTCATTAACATTCATGTACCCATCATGGTTACTGTGTTATTAATATTAGCGATGGTTCTTATTGGAAGAAATTATCTTGCACATAAAAAAAAGTTAAAAGATATTAAAGTGGAAGACAGATTGATAAAAGCTGAAAGCAGCTCCATTCAAGGGGTTATTTACGAAAGCGCCAGTAATATTGCTTCTGTGATTAATAGGGGCAATAAAATTTATTCCAATGCTATTAACGGACTCGCAAAACAGGATTTAACATCTCTAAGAAAAAACAAAAAGCAAGTTGAAAAACTATCCAATGAAATTGATGAATTACGTGATAACATTTATTACTTCATCAAAAATTTAGATGAAACCAGTGTTGGCGCCAGTAATTTTTATATTCACGTTTTAGGATATTTACAAGACATGACCCAATCATTAGAATACATTTCTAAAGTCAGCCATAAGCATATTCAAAACAATCATAAAAAATTAAAATTCAGCCAAATAAAAGAATTAAAAGAAGTTGATGAACGTTTTGAGCGCTTATTTGAAAATACCAGAAAAGCTTTTGAATCCAGATCTTTTGAGGAAATAGGGGTTATCTTAACTAGAAAGGAAGAGATTTCAAAGTTGGTTACAGATAAGATTCAAAAACAGGTAGAACGTACACGTACTGAAGAAGTAAGCCCTAAAAATACCACCTTATATTTTAGTGTGTTACTGGAAACCAAAGATTTGCTAAATGCCATTATGAATCTTTTAGAAGAATATTACAAGTCTCATGATAGTTCTATAAAGCCAGCTACCATTAAAACTCCTGAAGAAGAGGAATAGATTTATTTTAACAATCCATCAATAAATTAATGTTGGGGTTATGTTTAAACGAGCCATAATGTTCTGTATTGGCACATAGCCATATTGGAATAAAACACATAATGATTTAATGAAACACGCATTAAACATTTTTATTGTTTTGAAGATTTCTCAATTATCGATTTGTCAAAACACAATTTTATGGAAAGTAACAGACACTATCAATGACAGAACTTCTTTTGTTGTTGGAACTTTTCATCAGTTTGGTAATTCATTTGTTGATTCAATTCCTAAAATTAAAGAAGCTCTTATTAATTCAGAATTGGCCGTTTTTGAGTCAATTGACAAAATAGAAAATACTCGAAAAATTATTGAGAATAGAAAGCCGTCTTTAGAAATTGAAAAAATGCTAAAGAAAAAAGACTTAAAAAAACTTAAAGAAATTGCTAAAGAATGGAAAGTCGATTTGTATAAACTGAAACCATTAGAAATACGGTGGAAATTACAACAGGAATTTCAAAAACGGAAATGCCAAACTACCTTACCAATAGATAAATTTGACCATTTAGACAATTATTTAAAGCACATTGCTGAAGAAAACAAAATTGAAATTTTAGGTTTAGAGACAGATAGTTTACAGTTAAATTTGATAGAAAAAGAAAATAATAATCCTAATTGGAAGCAAGAAAGAAAAAAAATTAGTGCGTGGATAAATCAAATGACAACTGATACGCCAAATATGAATAATTGCGCACTAGCAAATAATTACAGAAATTTTGAATTAGATTATCAGTTTGATAAGGCGTGTGAATCTGACATATTAATTCTACAAAGGAATAATGATTGGATGAAAACAATACCAAATTTACTAAGCAAGAAAAACGCTTTTATTGCAGTGGGATATTTTCATTTAAAAAAAAGATGTGGAATACTTGAGCAATTGAAAAATGCAGGATTTAAAATTGAGCCAATTAAAATAAAACCAGTAAACAACAGCTATAAGAAATAACAAGTTTAGGGCTAATTTAAAAGTAAAGCTAAACTAAAAATGAATTGCTTTTTAATCCACGGCTTCTCATTAAACGCAAAACCTTATAAATATTTAAACACACAAATTTTATTTAATTTAAATTATTCGTGCATTAGTGGCATTTTTATGGGGTTTAGAGAGGCTGTTTTTTTACGCTTTTTTCTTAAAAACACATGGTTTATTCGCCAGGAAAATCAGCTTTACGTTTTTGTAAAAACGCGGTAGTGCCTTCAACAAAATCTTTGGTGCCAAAACATTTTCCAAATTCATCAATTTCTACCTCAAACCCATTTACACCATCAACATCATTGGCATTAACGGCTTTTATGGCTGCCTTCATGGCAACCGATGAGTTTCTTAAAATTTTATCTGCTAACTTTTCGCATAATGGCATTAGAGATTCTAAGGTGGTAACATAATTTACCAGCCCGAACGATAAGGCTTGATTGGCATCAATCATACCAGCTGTTAAAATCATTTCCATAGCGCGTCCTTTCCCAACTAAATTAGGTAAACGCTGAGTACCACCATAACCAGGAATTAATCCTAGAGACACTTCGGGCAATCCCATTTTAGCATTATCACTTGCAATTCTAAAGTGGCAAGCCATGGCTAATTCAAGTCCGCCACCAAGTGCAAAGCCATTAATAGCAGCAATAACTGGCTTTGACAAGTTTTCTATATAGTCAAATAATATTTTTTGCCCTTTTGCTGCTAGTTTTTTTCCTTCGTTTACACTAAAATCTGAAAACTCACTAATATCTGCCCCAGCAACAAAAGCTTTCTCACCACTTCCCGTAACTATGATAACTTTAACATCTGCATCATTTTCAGCATCATTAAACGCCGTGTGCAATTCTTTTATAGTGGCTTTGTTTAAGGCATTAAGTTTATTGGGCCTATTGATAGTAATGGTGTTTATACCGTGACTTACTTCTGATAAAATATTATTGTAACTCATCATTGTTTTTATTTACTCATTAATTTTGTATTACATGCTATGCAATATCATTTCTGATTTTTGAATATAAATTAACCCCTATTTTAATACAAAAGTTAACATAATATACTGTAAACCAATCCCTTTTCTATTCTTTAGGAATGGTTACTTTAAATACGGTTCCTTTGTTCGGGATAGAATCAAATGATATGGTTCCTTGATGCATTTCTACAATATTTTTTACCATGGCAAGCCCAAGTCCCATACCACTAGTTTTGGTAGTAAATTTAGGCTCAAAAACTTTTTCCTTATTTTCCTCAGAAACACCAGAACCATTGTCTGAGACTGTTATAACCACCTGATTATCTTTAGATTTTACATGCACTAAAATTTTAGGTTCTCTGCTATCTGGCATGGCTTGAATACTATTCTTGACCAAATTGGTCACCACTCGAATAAGCTGCGTTCTGTCAAATTTTGCAATAATTCTATCAGCATCAGATGAAAAAACAATATAATCTTCATTAAATATATCCAAGGCTAGCTTTACAATTTTTACTACATTCAGCGTTTCTGTTTGCTGTGCAGGCATTTTGGCGAAATTTGAAAATGCCGATGCTATAGAGCTCATAGTGTCTATTTGCTGAATTAATGTTTTACTATATTCATCTACTTTTTTATGAATGTTCTCATCGGTAGGGTCAAATTTTCTCTGAAAATTTTGAACCGTTAAACGCATGGGCGTTAATGGATTTTTTATTTCGTGTGCCACTTGTTTTGCCATTTCTCTCCAAGCTTGTTCACGTTCTGATGTTGCCAATTTTACAGCGCTTTCTTCAAGCTCATCAATCATGCTGTTATAGGAGTTTACTAAAACAGAAATTTCTTCGCTGGTATCGCCAATTTCAATTTTCTCGTTTCTTTTTTCTAGCCGAGTTGCATTAATTTTATCGCTAATGGTTTTAATTGATTTTGTAATATATTTTGATAAGATAAAGGCTATTAAAACGGCCATTAACAACACAAAAGCATAGGCGTAAAAAAGCCTTAAAAGAAATTCGTTAAGCTCTTTTGATAAAAACTCATCATTCTCTAAATACGGTAAATTTAATATGGCAAGTGGTTTGGATTTTTGGTCTGTTATGTAGGTATAGGACGACTGAAACGTTTCGCCTTTTTCTTGACTTTTCTCAATATAATGATGTTCTGCTTTATTTGATAATTCATTTAATATATCTGTCCGAATACAAACTTGTAAGGTGTCTGTGGTAAACGTGGCACGTGAAGTTTTTAGTAGCGTTCCTTCTAAATCATATAAGTTTAATTGAAGCGAATGAACCGCAGCTATTTCATAAATTTCGTCTTTAAAAATGAGTGGAATATTTTCAGTTGTTACTGGATAAGATGTTTCTTTTAACACAAAGTTAATATGGCTTAATATGCTTGTTTCCTTTCGATTAAGACGTTGTACATGATAATCTTTTGTTTCTTCGTTGTATTGATAAATGGCTACAGCAGCAATTAATACAGATGCCATGAGTACTAAAAGTATCATTCCCATAAAGATACGGGTACGTAAAGACAAGCTTTTTAAATTCATGCTAATTTGTTATTAATAACCCTTAAAGATAGCAATAATTGAACCAATCTTCCAGCTCTTAAGCTTCCGGATTTTTTGTTCTGAAATTCTTATAAACCCTAAAGCCCAGCATAATTAAAACCCCTAACACTACCAAGCCAATAATTCCGTAAATCCAGTTAATGGCATTTTTTAATATCACCAGAAAAACAACGGCAAACAAAATAAAAGTGGCACCTTCATTCCAAATTCGCATATAGCTGGATGATTTTTTTACCTCATCCTTTTGTAACTGTTTGAAATATTGATGCGTTTTAAGATGGTAAATAATAAGAAGCACTACAAAACCTAATTTTACATGCATCCAAGGTTGCTCCAGCCAAAACGGTTGTAAAAAAAGTAACCAAACAGCAAAAATGGTGGCAAGAATGGCTGAAGGCCAAGTAATGATAAACCATAACCTCTTTGCCATAAGTTTAAGTTGTTTTCCTAAAATTTCCTTTTCTGGAGATAGTTTGTAAAATGATTCTATTTGATAGACAAACAATCTAGGAATGTAAAATAATCCAGCAAACCACGTAATAACAAAAATGAGATGAAACGATTTTATGTAATTATAAAATTCCATGTTAAAGCTTTTTAAAAGCGGTAAAAATAATCATTATTCCATTAAATCTTTTCTTATTTCTTTGTTTATAAAATAGGCCGTCACTATGGTAGAAAGCACATCAGAAATGGGAAAAGACATCCAAACGCCTATTTCGCCATAAAACTTTGGAAGGATTAAAATAAGCGGAATAAAAAAGATACCCTGACGTAATAAGGTTAACAGTAACGCAGGTGTTGCTTTGCCAATAGCTTGAAAATAAGCAGCACCAATAAGTTGAATGGCTATAATTGGAGTGGCAGCAAAAACCCAGCGCATATTACTTGGTGTTTGTTTTATAACCTCCAAATCTGAGGTAAACATTCTTGTAATTTCTTCGGGAAAGACCATCAATAATACAAAAACCAAAGTAGCCATAATCATGGCATATTTTATGGCCGTATTGATGGTTTCTCTAACTCTTGAATAATTTTGTGCCCCATAATTAAAACCCGCAATTGGCAAAAATCCTTGAGTTAAGCCTAACACAGGAAACATGGCAAACATGAGCATTCTGCCAACAATAGCATAAGATGTTACCGATGTTTCTCCGCCTAGATCGTACAAGATATTATTCATGAATAAATAGGTGATACTTACTACAGCTTGTCTTGCCAACGTAACAAACCCAAGAGAACTTATTTCAGACACCACCTTTGGATTTAAGCCAAAATGTGAAAAATTAATTTTTAACTCGGAATGTTTTGATAAGAAAAACCAAACAATAAAAGCAAAACAAATAATATAAGATATTGAGGTAGCCCAAGCTGCGCCTTCCATACCATAATCCAAAATATTAATAAAAATATAATCCAAAAGCAAATTACTTACCGAAGGAATCATCATGGCATACATGGCAAACTTAGGTTTTCCTTCAGCTCTTATAACGGTATTTCCCATCATACAAAGTGCCAGAAAAGGAACGCCATAAAGCACAATGGTGTAGTATATTTTTGCAGGATCAAAAATATCTCCCTTGCCTCCAAATGAGAAAATAATGCTGTCTTTAAAAGATAATCCAATGATGACCAATATAACTGTTAGCAACAAGGTAAGTGTTATCTGATTTCCAAAAGTTTTTAATGCTTTTTTATGGTCTTTTGCGCCCAACGCTCTTGATATCATGGATGAGCCACCAATACCAATGGACATACCTAATGCGGCAATAAAAAATGATACAGGTAACACCACATTAATAGCTGCTATAGCAATGGAACCTATCCAATTTCCGACAAAAATAGTGTCCACTAAAATGTTAAGCGACATAACCAAAATACCTATGGATGCAGGAACGGCTTGTTTTATAAGAAGCTTATTTATAGGTAGTGACCCCAAATCTTGGGAAGATATTTTTGCCATGTATTATGCCCTTAAGCCCAGTTTTTTATCCATTTTGAAAGTAAGGCTACCCAAGAATCATCATCATTTAAACAAGGAATTGTTGTAAAATTTTTACCGCCCATTTCATGAAAAATATCTTCTCCTTCCATGGCTATTTCTTCAAGAGTCTCTAAACAATCGCTTACAAATGCGGGTGTTACAATCGCCATGTTTTTTATGCCTTCCTTACCCAAGTGTTCAATGGTTCTGTCTGTGTAAGGCTGTAACCAAGGATCAAAACCTAATCTTGACTGAAAGGATGTTGAAAAGGTGCCTTCTTTAAGCTTAAGTGTTTCACCAACTAATCTAGTAACTTCATAACATTGGTGTCTGTAACAAAATTCATGAGCTTTTGAAGGCGTTTTACAACAGTTCCCATCTATTTTACAATGAGATTTTGTAATGTCACTTTTTCTAATATGTCGTTCTGGAACACCATGATATGAAAACAACAGATGTTCATAGGTTTTGCCTTCTAAATGCTTTTTAATGGATTTTGAAAGGACTTCAATATATTCAAGATTATTATAAAAAGCTGGTAACGATTCTATCTTTAAATTAGGGAATTGTGCTTGTTGAATCTCATTGGCTAAAACCACAATAGTCTCAGTTGTTGCCATAGCAAATTGCGGATATAATGGTATTAACAAAACCTCTTCAACACCTTTATCAACCAAATCTTGAAGCCCTTTTTCAATGGACATGCTTCCATATCGCATGGCCAACCCAACAGGAATATCTACCTGTTTTTGAACTTTATTCTGTAATCTTTCAGATAAAACGATGAGCGGAGAACCTTCTTTCCACCATATTTTTTTGTAGGCAGCGGCTGATGCTTTGGGACGAGTTTTTAAAATAATGCCTTTTACCAATAAGGTTCTAGCCCAAAGAGGGACATCAATGACCCTTTCATCCATTAAAAATTCGCCTAAATATTTTTTGACATCTTTTGGCTCAGGACTATCAGGAGAACCAAGATTAACTAAAAGAATTCCTTTTTTCATAGATTTTTTTTGCAAAGTTAAGTAGTATTTAATTTAAAGACATTAAATATTTTTTGGGTGTTGTGCCATATTTCTTTTTAAAAGCGGCTATAAAATGGCTGGATGTACTGTACCCTACTTTAAGACCAACTTCATTTACATTATTATCTCCTGCTTCAAGCATTTTTCGGGCTACTTCCATTTTATACTCAAATAAAAACCCAAAAACGGTATCGCCATAGATTTGTTTAAAGCCTTCTTTTAATTTTTTTAAACTTAAGCCTATCTCATCTGCTAATTCTTTTAAACTAGGTGGTTCTGCCATTTTTGAAATAACAATATCTTTTGCCTTTCTTATTTTTATCACATTTGTTTCGTCTACTAAAAAAGGACATTGCTCTACATTAGCCTCTTCACTTCTATTAAAATACAAACTCAAAATTTCATATGCTTTTCCTTTAAAATATAAGTTTTTAATAGACCTATTAAGGTTATAATTAATCAGTTGATTTAAAACAATGGCCATCGATGGCGAAATCTTGCCATCTTTGTAATATTTTTTTTCTTTATTGTCTTCGTTCAAAAATGAAATATAATCGGCTTCTTGAGAAAATAAGGCGTGAAATTTTTTTATGGAAACTAAAACAGATACGATCCAAGTGTTTGGATTTACTTCCATATTAATAGGTAAACTTTTTTGAGGATTGTAGAGCAACAATGAATTTTCTTCAAGAATGTTTAAAACATAGGCCCCTTCATTGAAGATAAAATGAGTCAACCCTTTTAAACTAAAATGAAATTGTAAATAATCTCGTTGAACTCCTTTTTGCAAAAAAACGGACGTATTGGTTTCATTTTTAAAGGTTAATACCCAAAACCCTTCATCTATTGGTGTTTCATCAAAGTACCTTTCATCGATACTTTTAATATCTAGTAGTGGATGATTTTTATTGTTTTTATTTAGATTCATTCTAAAGTGATTGATTGAAAAGCCTTTATAATCAGGTAAAAATATGATAATTATCATGAATTATTAAAAAAAACCTTTAAAAACCTATATTCGATATTAAAAGTTCTTTTAGCGTTGTTTTTTTTAATTCTACATCTATACATTTGTTTTTCCAATTTTGAAATCTACGCATGCAACAATATAATATTTCTAAAAGTAGCTCCTTTTATGCTTTAGGCTTAAGCTATAAAAAAGCGGATGCTGATATGAGAGGGCGCTTTAGTTTGGATGAGAGTTCGCAAATTAAGTTGCTTACCCAAGCCAAAGAAAATGGTATAGAAAGTTTGGTCATAACATCTACCTGTAATAGAACAGAAATTTATGGTTTTGCACAGCATCCATTTCAGCTTATAAAACTACTTTGTGACAATACAAAAGGAACTGTTGAAGATTTTCAAAAGGTAGCTTATATCTACAAAAATCAGGAAGCTATTTCTCATATGTTTAGAGTAGGTTCTGGATTGGATAGTCAAATATTAGGTGATTTTGAAATTATAAGTCAAATTAAAAAAAGTGCCATTGTATCAAAAAAACTCAATTTATTAAATCCTTTTTTAGAAAGACTGGTTAATGCGGTTATTCAAGCCAGCAAACGTATTAAAACAGAAACTGAAATTTCATGTGGAGCTACCTCCGTTTCATTTGCTTCTGTTCAGTATATATTTAATACTATTGAGGACGTTTCCAATAAAAATATCTTATTATTTGGAACCGGTAAAATAGGGCGAAACACTTGTGAAAATTTGGTAAAGCACACAAAAAATGAGCGTATTACCCTTATTAACAGAACAAAAAATACAGCAGAACATATTGCTGGAAAGTTTAATTTAGTGGTAAAAGATTATGCCAATTTGCAAGAAGAAATCAATCAATCAGATATTTTAATTGTTGCAACAGGCGCACAAAGACCAACCATAGATAAACTTCTTATTCAAACCAGTAAACCACTGCTTATCTTAGATTTATCGATTCCAAAAAATGTGGATACTAATGTTGAAGATTTGCCTAACGTCATGTTGGTCCATTTAGATGATTTATCAAGAATTACAAACGAAACCCACGAAAAAAGAAAAGAACACATTCCTTTTGCCGAAACCATTATAGAAGAAGTAAAAAAAGAATTTAATGATTGGTTGGAAACCAGAAAATTTGCTCCAACCATTAAAGCCTTAAAAAGCAAGCTTATTGATTTTAAAAACGCAGAATTAGATGCTCAAAGAAAAAAAAGTCCTAATTTTAACGAAGAACAAGCCGAATTGATTTCAAATAACATTATTCAAAAAATAACCAATCATTTTGCTCATCATCTAAAGGATGACAGCATTTCTACCGATGAAAGTCTTGAACTCATAAAAAAAGTATTCCAATTAGAAACCACCATAGATGTCTAAAATTATACGAATTGGTACTCGCGACAGCGAATTAGCCCTTTGGCAGGCTAAAACTGTACAAACACAATTAGAAAATCTAGGTTATGAAACGTCATTAGTACCTGTAAAATCCACAGGTGACTTAGTGTTGGACAAACCTCTATACCAACTAGGTATTACAGGTATTTTTACGAGAACCTTAGATATTGCCATGTTAAATCATGATATAGACATTGCGGTTCATTCACTTAAAGATGTGCCTACCGTTTTACCAAATGGCATCATACAAGCTGCGGTCATAAAACGAGGTAATATTAATGACACCTTGGTTTTTAAAAACAATGAAGAGTTTTTATCTCAAAAAGAAGCGGTTATTGCTACTGGCAGTTTACGCAGACGTGCCCAATGGTTAAACAGATATCCTACTCATACCATCGTTGATTTGCGCGGAAATATGAACTCGCGCATGCAAAAATTACAGGATAATGACCAATGGAACGGAGCCATTTTTGCAGCAGCTGGATTGGGTAGAATTGGAATAAGACCAGAAGAAGCTATTAATTTAGATTGGATGATACCAGCCCCAGCACAAGGCGCTGTTATGATTACTGCACTTAAAGAAAATGAATTTGCGGTCAATGCTTGTGCTGAGTTAAACCATGAAGAAACCGAAATTTGTACCAGTATAGAACGCGAATTTTTAAATCGTTTAGAAGGTGGTTGTACCGCACCAATAGGCGCCATTGCACAGATCAAGAATGATGAAGTTGTTTTTAAAGGGGTTTTATTAAGTATTGACGGTTCAAAAAGAATTGATGTTACCAGAGTAAAAAAACTTGGTGAACATCATGATATTGCTGATTATAGTGCCAACTTTATTATTGAACGTGGTGGAAAACGCTTGATGGATGAACTACAACGAACCAAAAAAACAACAACGGTTTACTCCACCAAAGCATTAACCGAAGATCAAAAACATTTATTAAACACAAACATAACCGTTAAGAGTTCTGATTTTATAAAAATAAGCCTCAACAGAATTCCTAAAACCATTTTAAAATCCAATCTAAAAAACGTTATCATAACCAGTAAAAATGCTGTTGAAGCCATTATCACCAATCTTTCTTCGGAAGAATTACAATTCAAAAATATTTACTGTGTAGGTAGAAGAACCAAACAATTAATAGAGAAAAAAATCGGACAGGTAACGCATTCAGAAAATAACGCAAAAAACCTGGCCAATTATTTAGTCGACTATATGGAAGGCACTGAGATTACTTATTTTTGTAGTGATATCCGTTTGGATGAGTTGCCTAAAATTCTTGAAGAAAACAATATAACGCTTCATGAAGTAGAAGCCTATAAAACGGTGCATTCATCCATTAAAGTTGATGAATCAACAGAAGCCATTATGTTCTATAGCCCATCAACCGTACAAAGTTATATGCTACAGAATAAACCGAAAAAAATTGCCTTTTGCATAGGAGAAACCACCGCTGAAGAAGCTAAAAAACACTTTAAAGACGTGCGTATTGCAAAAGTGCCAACCGTTGAGAGTGTTATTGAATTGGTTAATGACTATTACGTATAATTTTTGGCGGTCAGCCTTTAGCCATTGACAAACAAAATTATTGTGAGAGATTTTAAAAAGCTTGATATTTGGAGAAACGGAATTGAAATTGTTAAAACAGTTTACATAATTTCTCAGCAGCTACCCTCTGAAGAGAAATTTGGATTAAAAAGTCAAATAACTAGAGCTGCGGTTTCTATACCTTCAAATATAGCTGAAGGCTGTAGCAGAAATAGTGAAATAGAATTTAAACGCTTTTTAGAAATTGCTCTCGGTTCTCTTTTTGAAATAGAAACTCAACTTATAATTTCAAACGAATTAGGTTATATTTCAGCTCAAAATTTTAAAACCTTATCTGAGAGCCTTGAAAAAGAGGCTAAAATGATTAATAGTTTAATAAGTAAAATAAAAAATAGCTAAAGCATAAAGGCCAAAAGCTAAAAGCTAAAAGCTAATAACTAGACATGATAAAAAACGATTTATTTTTAAGAGCTTTAAAAGGAGAAACGGTTGAGCGTCCACCCGTTTGGATGATGCGCCAAGCTGGACGGTACTTACCAGAATTTATAGCATTGCGAGATCAATATGATTTCTTTACGCGGTGTCGCACGCCTGAGCTGGCAAGTGAAATTACCGTTCAGCCTATTCGCAGGTTTGGAATGGATGTTGCCATATTATTTAGTGACATTTTAGTAATTCCACAAGCCATGAACATTGAGGTGGAAATGAAACCAAATTTTGGACCCTATCTTCCAAACCCTGTTCGCGACCAAAAAGGTGTTGATAAGGTGATTGTTCCCGATGTAAATGTGGAATTAAATTATGTTATGCAAGCTATAAAAGCCTCCAAAGAATTATTGAATGACGAGGTTCCTTTAATTGGATTTGCAGGATCCCCATGGACTATTTTGTGTTATGTTGTTCAAGGTCAAGGAAGTAAATCCTTTGACAAAGCTAAAGAGTTTTGTTTTACAAATCCAGTGGCCGCCCATCAATTGTTGCAAAAAATAACCGATACAACCATTGCTTATTTAAAAGCCAAAGTAAAAGCCGGTGTTAATGCGGTTCAAATATTTGATTCTTGGGGCGGTATGTTGTCACCTGTTGATTATCAAGAGTTTTCTTGGCAATATATCAATCAAATTATTGAAGCTCTTAAAGATGATGCGCCCGTCATTGCATTTGCAAAAGGTTGTTGGTTTGCTTTGGCTGACATGGCAAAGTCTAACGCAGCTGCTTTAGGGATTGATTGGACTTGTTCTCCAAAAAATGCACGATATTTAACTGGAGGAAATATAACCCTTCAAGGTAATTTTGATCCTGCACGATTATTATCTCCTCCGTCTGAAATTAAAAAGATGGTACACCAAATGATTAACGAATTTGGTAAAGACAAATACATTGTAAATTTAGGACATGGTATTTTACCAAACATTCCTATTGAAAATGCAAGAGCATTCATTGATGCCGTAAAAGAATATAAATAATTATCTAAGTTTCTTTATAACAATAGATTAGTGTCATTTTTTTTTCTTATTTTAAACTTAAATATAATAGCTTTAGTTGGTTTTGTTTTAAATGAAATCAACTAAAGTTATATCATAATCTATTTTAAGATAACCTCTTTTAATCATGAATTATAGCTCAAACTCATTTTTTATTGAACCGTTAAAATTTGAAGATGCGCTTAATCTTAATAAACTTTTAGTATCAAATACAGAGCGCTTTAAGCTCTATTTACCAAAAACCCTCTCAGAAAACAGAACCTTAGAAAGCACAAAATCATACATTGCTAAACGAGAAGCAGCCATGTTATCAAAACAAGAATATACCTTTACCATTAAAGATAACATCACTAAAAGTATCGCTGGATTAATTATTTTAAAAGCCATTGATTGGAATGAGAAAAAAGCCGAATTTGCTTATTGTATGGGAAAAAAATTTGAAGCTAAGGGTTGGATGAGCGAAGCTATACAAGCGGCATCAAAATTTGCGTTTAAAGAATTAAAGCTTAAAAAGCTTCAAATTATTTCTCATAAAAGCAATTTAGCAAGTATAAAAATTGCTGAAAGAAATAACTATGTTTGGGTAAAAACTTTAAAAAAAGAATTTACACCAGTTGGCAGTGAGTCATTAGATATGGAATTATATGAATTGACTTATGAAGGATAAATTTTGTCAACCTTCCAAACTTTGCAAAGTACCTTTACCTCTAAATAAGTAAAAGCATATAAAAACAAAGAATAATACATGATAACCGAAAAAATCTTATCTCCATTTCAAAAATTTGTCAAGATAGAAAGCTTTAGCGGTATCTTATTAATGGCAGCAACGGTTGTTGCTTTAGTTTGGGCTAATTCGTCACTTTCTGAAAGTTATCAGTCACTTTGGCAATATAAAATAGGTTTTACAACACAAAATTTTGAGTTATACAAACCATTAATTTTATGGGTTAATGACGGACTCATGGCCATTTTCTTTTTTTTAATTGGCTTAGAAATCAAAAGGGAGTTTTTAATAGGAGAATTAAATTCAATTAAAAAATTAGCCTTTCCTTTATTTGGCGCACTAGGCGGCATGTTAGTTCCTGTCGGCATTTTTATAGTTTTAAATCAAAATCCCGAAACATTTAAAGGATGGGGAATCCCTATGGCTACAGATATTGCTTTTTCATTAGCGGTGCTAAAACTTCTTGGCGACAAAGTGCCCTTAAGTTTAAAAGTGTTCTTAACTGCTTTTGCCATTGTTGATGATCTTGGAGCTGTTTTGGTTATCGCTTTGTTTTATAGCGGCAGTATTAAATTTGGGCTATTGATAACGGCCATTATATTACTGGCTATTTTATATTTTTTATCTTTTAAAGGTTATTACTCTAAGTTTATAATGATTGTATCTGGAATTATTATTTGGACATTGTTTTTAAAAGCTGGAATACATCCAACTCTTGCGGGTGTTTTGCTTGCTTTTTCTGTTCCCATTGGACAAAAGATTAAAACACCTGAGTTTGTAGATAATTTAGTTACCATAACAGATAATATTAAAATGGCTTCTATTTTAAAAAAACCCATCCTTTCAGTTGAACAAATAAATGAAATTGATAATTTGGAAGATTGGACAAAAAAATACCAATCGCCACTACAACAACTAGAGCACAATCTTCACGGTTGGGTTGCTTATTTCATCATTCCCATCTTTGCATTTGCAAATGCTGGTGTTATTATTAATAGCGATATTCATTTAGATACTGCTTTAGTTATAAACATTGTGGCTTGTTTAATTATTGGTAAAAGCATAGGTATTTCTAGTATTATATTGTTGGCAAAAAAAATAAAACTTGTTGAAGTTCCTTTAGATATAAGCTTCAAGCAAATTATAGGTGTTTCCTTTTTGGCCGGAATAGGATTTACTATGTCTATTTTTATTGCAAGTTTGGCTTTTATAAATAACCCTGTTTATTTGGATTCTGCAAAAATTGGCATTCTTATAGGGTCTTTAATATCGGCCATCATTGGTTATGTTATTTTAAGTTTCAAAACAACTAAAGTAGTATAATGAAAGACACATTCTTCAAATACATCCATTCGCTTCAAGACACCATTACTTCTAAATTAGAAAAAGTAGATGGAAAAGCTTCTTTTAAAGAAGATATTTGGGAACGTCCTGAAGGCGGCGGTGGTCGCACCCGAGTGATTGAAAACGGCAATGTATTTGAAAAAGGTGGCGTTAATATCTCTGGTGTTCATGGAAAACTTCCAAAATCCATGCAAGCGTATTTTAATGTTGGTGATGTTGATTTTTTTGCATGTGGATTAAGCCTGGTAATTCATCCCAAAAGTCCTATGGTGCCGACGGTTCATGCCAATTGGCGGTATTTTGAAATGTACGATGAAAACGGAAATGTTGTAGATTCTTGGTTTGGCGGCGGACAAGATTTGACGCCTTATTACCTTTTTGAAGACGATGCCATTCATTTCCATAAAACCTGTAAAACAGCTTGTGACCGCCATAATGCTAATTTTTATAAAGATTACAAAAAACGTTGTGATGACTACTTTTACAATGCACATCGTGAAGAAGCCAGAGGCATCGGTGGTTTGTTTTTCGATTATTGCAAAGCTACCGAAACCATGAGCATGGAAGATTGGCATCACTTTGTAACAGATGTAGGCAATAGCTTTTTGGAGGCATATGTACCAATTGTTGAAAAGCGAAAAGATTTACCTTATACAGATACTCAAAGAACCTGGCAAGAAATCCGTCGTGGACGCTATGTAGAATTCAATTTAGTGCATGATAAAGGCACACTTTTCGGGCTTAAAACCAACGGCCGTATAGAAAGTATTTTAATGAGTTTACCGCCACATGTACAATGGGTTTATGACCATCATCCTGAAAAAGGAAGTGACGAAGAAAAGTTATTAAACGTTTTAAAGAATCCAGTAGATTGGTTATAAAATGATAAAGTTAAACAGAAGAGTCATTCAGATTTTAAATCTTTTTGGTGATATGTTTAATAAAAAACGTGAAGTTACCCAATGGTTCTATTTTGATAACCTAACCAATTTAGAAAAGTGCGAGTTGCACTTAAACAATATTGGTTTTAAAACTCAATATAAAGACCTTAGATGTCAGAAAAGATTTTGATAAATTGTTGCTAATTGTTTTTAGTAAAGACGCTATTAATGAAGATGAATTCAATTTATATTTTGAAATATTTACTGAAATTGCAGAAAAATATAACGGCTGTTATGACGATTGGGAAACTTCCATTGAAAACCATCAACAGTTAAATTAACATTAATCCTTAACACAAAACAAATATGTTCCCATTAAGAAGAAACAGACGATTAAGAACCAACGAAGCCATTCGCTCTTTGGTTCGTGAAACCATCATCTCACCAAACGATTTTTTAGTACCACTTTTTGTAGTTGAAGGCAAAGGGGTAAAAGAAGAAATTGCTTCCATGCCCAATTACTATCGATACAGTTTAGATTTACTTGAAAAGGAAATTAAAGAACTATGGAAACTAGGCTTAAAATCGGTATTGCTATTTGTAAAAGTGCCTGATCATTTAAAAGACAATAAAGGTGCAGAAGCCTTAAACCCCAACGGATTGATGCAGCGAGCTATTAAAACCGTAAAAAATGCTAGCCCAGACATGTTGGTCATGACCGATGTGGCACTAGACCCATATTCTGTTTATGGACATGACGGAATCATTGAAAATGGGATGATTGTTAATGATAAAACTGCTTCCTTTTTAGCTGAAATGAGCATTTCCCACGCCAAAGCAGGAGCTGATTTTGTGGCGCCAAGCGATATGATGGACGGACGTATTTTAACCATTCGTGAAGCCTTTGAAAACGAAGGATTTTTCAATACAGGTATTATGAGTTATTCTGCCAAATACGCTTCGGCATTTTACGGCCCATTCCGTGATGCTTTGGATTCTGCGCCTGTTAACATGATTGATATCCCTAAAGACAAAAAAACCTATCAGATGGATTATGCAAACAGAATTGAGGCTATAAAAGAAACCGAAATGGATATTGATGAAGGCGCCGATATTGTCATGGTAAAACCAGGCTTGTGCTATTTAGACATTGTTAGAGACATAAAAAATGCTGTTGATGTTCCTGTGGCTGTCTATCAAGTTTCTGGTGAATATGCCATGCTAAAAGCTGCCGCCGAAAAAGGTTGGTTAAACCACGATGCGGTTATGATGGAACAAGTAACGGCCATAAAGCGTGCCGGTGCAGATATTATTGCCAGCTATTTTGCTAAAGATATTGTGAAATTAATTTCATAGCTTTAAAAAAAATAATCACTTATGGGATTGCTCATATTTTATGCGTTAATCGCTATCGTTTTCTCTTTTTGGTGCTCCATTTTAGAAGCCGTATTACTAAGTATTACACCTACTTATCTTAATATCAACAAAAAAGAAGGGAAATCGTTTGCCATTATCTTAGAAAATTTTAAAAAAGATGTTGATAAACCACTTATTGCCATCTTAACTTTTAATACGGTAGCGCATACCGTAGGTGCTATTTTAGTTGGTGTGCAAGCCAAAACAGCCTATGCCGAAATATATGGAAGCGACCAAAAAATGTTTCTTGGTTTTCCGTTTACTGAAGATGTTATGGTTGGTGTGGTTTCTACGGTAATGACCATCTTGATTTTAATAGCTTCAGAAATAATTCCCAAAACCATTGGAGCTACATATTGGAGACAATTAGCCAATTTTACGGCTATAAGTTTAAACCTATTGCTTTTTCCGTTAAAATGGACAGGTATCCTTTGGATACTTCAACTAACCACCAAACTTATTGGTGGCAAAGGCCATCGTAGTATTATGAGTCGAGATGGGTTTTATGCCATGACGCAAATTGCTGAAGAAGAAGGTGTTTTTGAAGCTTCTGAAAGTACCGTAATTAAAAACTTATTGACCTTTAAAAACATTCAGGCTAAAGACGTAATGACACCACGAACGGTTATGAAAACGGTTAACGAAGACATGACCGTTGAAGAATTTTTTAAAGAAAACCAACACGTTCGTTTTTCTCGTATTCCAGTATTTCAAGATGAAACCGATAATATTACTGGTTTGGTTTTAAAAGATGATGCTTTTAGAGAAATGGCAAATGATAACAATAGTAAAAAATTGGCTGATATCAAGCGAAATATTATCATTGTCAACCCTTCACTCGCGATTCCAAAATTGCTAGATCAATTAGTAAATAGTAAAAATCATATGGCACTGGTCGTTGACGAATATGGCTCTGTTAGTGGTATTGTTACTATGGAAGATGTGATTGAAACCTTATTAGGGTTTGAAATTATGGATGAGAGTGATAATATTGCCGACTTGCAACATTTAGCTAGAAAAAGTTGGGAAGCTCGCGCAAAACGGCTCGGCATTATTGAAGATGAAAATACCATTAATTAATGGAAACTTGCATCATCAAATCGCCTTTAGGTTACACTAAAATTAGTGGTGATACCCTTGGGATTATATCCGTTACTGTTTTAAATTCTGAAGAAAAAGAAACCGATATTATTCCAGTAGAGTTAGAAGATTGTGTGATTCAGCTCCATGAATATTTTAAAGGGTCTCGTACTCAATTCACCCTCAATCTTAATCCTGAGGGCACCAGTTTTCAGAAAAAAGTTTGGAAACAACTTGAACAAATTCCATACGGAAAAACCATAACTTACTTAGAGTTATCAAAACAATTAGGCGATGTAAAAGCTATTCGTGCAGTTGCCAACGCCAATGGAAAAAACCCTTTATGGATTATGGTGCCTTGTCACAGAGTTATTGGTAGTGATGGCAGTTTAACCGGCTATGCAGGTGGTTTACACCGCAAACAATGGTTACTTGAGCATGAAAACCCATACAAACAGACCGTTTTATTTTGACAACACCATACGTTTGGCAAAGCTTTTATTATTTATTTATTTTTTGTAAAAGGAAATCTATTTAATTATTAATTTTCTTATATTTAATATTTAAATCTCATAAAATTTCCTAATGAAATACTTTAAATTCGGCCTATCCCTACTACTTGCTTTAGGGATTTTTTATGCTTTAAATACTAAATTAGGGTCTATTCCTCCAATAGGCAAGTTTTTAAGTCCGTCTCAAGGTGTTTGGCAAAACGAAAAAACAGAATCAACTACAGGTTCTATAGAAATTAATGCCCTTTTAGATAAGGTTACCGTACATTATGACGAGCAACTTATTCCCCACATTTTTGCGCAAAACGATTTAGATTTATATAGAGCGCAAGGTTTTATTACAGCGAAGCACAGATTATGGCAAATGGAATTTCAAACCTATGCCGCAGCAGGTAGATTATCAGAAATTATTGGAGAAAAAGCCCTAAACTATGATAGAACCCAACGTAGAAAAGGCATGGGTTTTGGAGCTGAAAACGCTTTAGAAAAAATGAAAGAAGACCCAGGGATTTTAAAATTTTTAGAAGCTTACAGTGAAGGTGTCAATACTTATATACATAGTTTAGATGTAAAAAATTATCCTGTAGAGTATAAATTATTAGATTATAAGCCAGAGCCATGGACTCCAAAAAAAACAGCTCTTTTGCTTATGTATATGACAGATATGCTCTGTGGAAAAGATTATGATCTTGAATATACCAATGCGCTTCGTGAATTTGGTAAAGACCGTTTCGATTTATTATATCCAGACTTCTTTGATGTGATTGACCCCATAATACCCAAGGAAACAGACTGGAGCTTTATATATACTCCAAAAACAGAAGTGCCTCAATCTCAACTGCCTTTAGATTCTATTCCAGAAACCATGGAAAAACCAGATCCTGATAATGGTAGTAATAACTGGGCTGTTTCTGGAAGTAAATCATATTCTGGCAACCCTATTTTAGCCAATGACCCACATTTAGGACTCAACTTACCATCTATTTGGTTTGTTATGCAATTAGCAACACCAAATCATAATGCTTTTGGAGCTACATTGCCTGGAGCTTTAGGTGTTATTTCAGGATTTAACAATCATATTGCCTGGGGCGAAACCAATGCAACACGAGATGTTAAAGATTGGTATAAAATTGAATTTAAAGACCATACTAGAGCGCAATATAAACATAACAACACTTGGAAAAACACATCAGTACGTTTAGAAGAGATTAAAATAAAAGGACAACAAACATATATCGATTCTGTTTTTTATACCCATCACGGCCCAGTAAGTTATGATTACTCGTTTAAAGGCAATGGCCAAAAAGAAGGCTATGCCATGAAATGGGTAGGACATATAGGAGGCAACAATCAGAGAACACTTTTAGATTTAAATTCTGCGAAAAATTATGATGATTATTTAAAAGCTCTTGAGCATTGGGTAGCACCTGCTCAAAATTTTGTATTTGCTTCAACAGAAGGCGATATTGCTCTTTGGATACAAGGCCTTTTTCCAAATAAATGGGTAGGGCAAGGTAAATTTTTAATGGACGGAAGTCTTCCAGAAAATGATTGGCAAAGTTTTATCCCAAAAGAATTTAATGCACATTCTAAAAATCCTGAGCAAGGTTTTGTGAGTTCTGCCAATCAACATCCTGTTGATGAATCGTATCCTTTCTACGTGTTTAATGATGGATATGAAACCTATAGAAATCGAGTGATTAATGATTTTTTCAGATCTAAAGAAAAAATAAGCATTCAAGATTTTAAAGACCTTCAAAACAACAATTTTAATCTAAAAGCTTCCGAATTATTGCCCTACATGTTTGAACATATGGATACTTCAAATTTAAGTATTGAAGAGCAAGAAATTTTAAATAATATTAAAAAATGGGATTATAATAGTGAGGTAAATTCATTGGCTCCAAGTATTTGGGATTTGTGGTGGAAAACTTTATTTACCTTAACATGGGATGAATTTGAAGACAAGGAAATGGCTTTTAATTATCCTTTTATTTACCAAACTATTTTTATGCTTAAAAATCATCCTGATGATGACTTTATGGATATTGTCAATACACCAGAAAAAGAAACCTCCAAGGACTTGTTTTTAATATCTTTTAAGGAAGCTGCAAAAAATCTTATGGATTGGAAATCTGAGAATGGCGAATATAACTGGGGACCTTATAAAGGCACTTATGTTGGCCATTTACTTCAAGCTTTACCGGCGTTTTCTCGTTTTGATTTACCCATTGGTGGTGACCGTAATACAGTCAATGCAGCCGACAAAAATCACGGCCCTTCATGGCGCATGATTGTTGAAATGAGCTCTCCTCCCAAAGCTTTAGGGATTTATCCTGGTGGACAATCTGGAAATCCTGGAAGCCATTTTTATGATAATTTT
>Ga0210041_1000747_pt1 | contig 34424 bp, 28 predicted proteins | sample CryGeymeta201503_FD_183973 | JGI IMG/M metagenome (GOLD analysis project Ga0210041, IMG submission 183973) | Groundwater microbial communities from Crystal Geyser aquifers in Utah, USA - Crystal Geyser metaG 2015-03 (SPAdes) (version 2) | ecosystem: Environmental > Aquatic > Deep subsurface >... | reverse complement strand
CCAACATACGCATTATAATCGCCTACCATATCGTCCTCCGATCCTGCGCAGCCGGGAAACGACCGCGTCACAGAAGGCTAGTCCATCCGATGAGTTCGCCAACCAAAAATGGTCATACCATCTGGCTTGATCAACCAGCATTGTGGAATCGCTTGCCTGATTTCTATCTGCCCACTAGCTCCAGAGTAGAACACAACCAGCAGGGGAAATATTGATGCGTTTTTGGCTTATTCTGGCTGCCCTAGGCACAAGCTTTACAGCGCCTCTATTCGCACAAAACCCAGGCCCTGCCATCACGCCTGACGAGATCAGGGCGCATGTCGAATTTCTTGCCGACGATGCTCTTGAAGGCCGCAACGCCGGAACCCGGGGCTATGATATTGCCGCACAATATGTTGCATCCCAATATCGGGGCATGGGCCTGCAACCCAAAGGCGATGACGGCAGTTGGAAACAGATCGTCAATTTTCGCGAAGCCCGCTTTGAAGGAAAGCCCTCACTCACCCTGACGATAAATGGCAAGAGCCAGTCATTCACCCATGGTGAAAATATCATCATGTCCAAGAGCTTGCTCGACAAAAATTTGAATCTGGAAGCTCCTCTGGTCTTTGTCGGTTATGGAATGGATCGGCCTGACCTAGGGTTGGACGATTATGCGGGACTGGATGTCAAAGACAAGATCGTCGTCGCTCTGTCTGGATTTCCCAAAGGCTTGAACAGTGAATTGGGTGCTCACCTCTCGTCGGTCAAATCACAGATGGCCGAAGCCCGGGGAGCGGTTGGCATTATCAGCGTGCAAACCAAGCAAAGCATGGAACGTCGGCCATGGGAGAGATATCAACAACGGGCGAATGAACCATCTTTAAGCTGGGTTGCTCCAGACGGTACGCCTTTCGATCGCGCTCCCGGCATTCGCGCGGGATCTACTCTCAGCGAGGCAGTTTCGCAGATTCTTTTTTCAGGTGCTTCAAGCGCTCTCGATGCGATACTGGCGGAAGCGGATGCAGAGGGTGGTCGTCCCAAAGGCTTTCCGCTCAATGCCACGGCGCGCTTCAACAGCAGCAATATCTGGCAATCGGTTTCAAGTCCCAATGTTATCGCCATGTTGCCCGGCTCAGACCCCGCGCTGGCGAATGAATATGTTCTGATGACTGCCCATCTCGATGGATTGGGCATCGCTGAAGCAGCCGAAGGCGAAGACAATATCCGCAATGGCGCGATGGACAATGCGGCCGGTGTGGCAACCATGCTGGAGGTCGCGCGCCAACTGGCCAAGAGCGATGTCCCGCCGCGCCGTCCGATCCTGTTTGCGGCACTGACCGGCGAAGAAGATGGGTTGCTCGGCGCAGATTATCTGGCGCGGAACCCGGTCGTTGGCGACGGGGAAGTCGTCGCTGTGGTGAATTTCGATATGCCGGTTCTGCTTTATGAACTGCAGGATATTGTCGCATTTGGCGCCGAAAACTCGTCTTTGGGACCGATGGTCGATGCCGCCGCGAACAGCGTCAATCTCAAGCTTTCGCCAGATCCGTTGCCGGAAGAAGGCATCTTCACCCGGTCTGACCATTATCGCTTCGTCCAGCAAGGCATCCCGTCTGTCTTTCTGGCCACCGGTTTTGGCGGTGAAGGCGGGGCGCAATTTGGTGATTTCCTCAAGAACCACTATCACCAAATCAGCGATGACCTTGCGCTGCCCTTCAACTGGGATGCCGCTGCGCTGTTTGCGCAAGTCAATTACCAGATTGTCCGCACGGTTGCTGATGCTGACGAAAAGCCATTATGGTATGATGGCAATTTCTTTGGCGAGGAATTTGCTGGAGACATGGAAAAGGCCCCTGCACCGGAATAGGTTGGGAGATATCGCCATCGATGTTGGCACCGGAGCGGCGATAACAATTTCGGACAAAATCATATTTGCGGTTTCAGACAGGCCCTCGACTGGCTAGGGAAAGACGCATGACCGCAGCCCTCCTCCCTCTGCTTAAATCGACCTTCGGGTTCAGCAACTTTCGCGGCATGCAGGATGCGGTGCTGCAACGCGTGATGGCGAAGCAGAATGTGCTGGCGGTGATGCCCACCGGGTCGGGCAAGTCGCTCTGCTATCAATTGCCCGCACTTGCCAATAAAGGGACCACGATCGTGATATCGCCGCTGATTGCGCTGATGCATGATCAGTTGCGCAGCGCCGAAGCGGTCGGGATACGGGCGGCCACCCTCACCTCTGCCGATGACAATCGCGCCGAGACTATCGCGCGATTGAAGGCTGGCGAGCTGGATCTGCTTTACGCTGCGCCGGAACGCGCGACCCAGCCGCATTTTCGGGAATTGCTGGAACAGACCGATATCTCGCTGTTCGCGATAGATGAAGCGCATTGCGTGTCCGAATGGGGCCATGATTTCCGGCCCGATTACCGCTTGCTGCGTCCGCTGCTCGATCATTTCGGTGCGGTGCCGCGTCTGGCGCTTACCGCGACCGCCGATGCCCATACGCGTGACGATATATTGGTGCAGCTGGGGATCGAGCAAGACGGGCTGATTCTAGCCGGTTTTGACCGCCCCAATATTCGTTACAGCATCAGCCCGCGCTCGGGGTTGACACGGCAGATCGGCGATCTGGTCGCCCGTACGCCGGGGCCGGGCATAATCTACGCACAGACCCGGGCCGCGACCGAGAAAATGGCCAGCCAGATCGCCGGCACCGGACGCAGTGCGCGCGCCTATCATGCCGGTCTGCCGCCGGAAGTCCGCCAGCGGAACCAGCATGATTTTGTCGCCTCCGAGGATATGGTGATGGTCGCTACCATCGCCTTTGGCATGGGCATCGACAAGCCGGATGTGCGCTTTGTCGCCCATGCCGGGCTGCCCAAGTCGATTGAGGCTTATTATCAGGAAACCGGGCGCGCCGGACGCGATGGCGATCCAGCCGAAGCACATATGTTCTGGGGCGCGGAAGATTTCGCCAAGGCACGGCAACGGCTGGGCGAGGTTGATCAGAGCCGGCTGGACGGGGAGCGGACAAGGCTCGCGGCATTGGGGGGTTTGGTCGAAACTGCCGGTTGCCGCCGCGCCGTGTTGCTGAAACATTTCGGCGAGAATCCGCCAGAGCAGTGCGGCAATTGCGACAATTGTCTGAACGCGCCGCAGACCCGCAATGTCACGGAGCTGGCGCGCAAATTTCTGTCCGCCGTCTATCGTACCGGCCAGAGTTTCGGCGTGACCCATCTCGAAGCGGTGCTGACCGGACGACAGGAAGAAAAGATCCTGTCGCGCGGTCATGACAAGCTGTCGGTGTTCGACATTGTCGGGGAAGAGGAAGCGCCGCTGATCAAGGCGGTATCGCGCTCGCTATTGCTCCGCGATGCGCTGCGCAACACCGATCATGGCGGCCTGATGTTCGGTCCCGAGGCGCGCAAGATCCTGAAGGGCGAGCAGGAAATCGCGATTGTCGAACCGCCGAAACGGGTATCGCGCAAAGGGCGCGGCAGCAGTGCTTCGCTCAATCCGTTCGGCGATCCCTTGTTCGAGGCATTGCGCGCGAAGCGCATGGAACTGGCCAAGGAACTCGGCGTTCCGCCCTATGTGATCTTTCATGACAGCGTGCTGCGTGATATGACCGGACTGAAACCCAATAGCCTGTCGGCGCTCAGCGAACTGCCCGGCGTCGGGGCGGCGAAACTGGAGAAGCATGGCGATGCCTTCCTAACCGTCATCCGCGAGGTGACCGAAGCAGAGCAGGTGAATATATGAGATATCTATTCGCATTATTACCGGTGGCCCTGCTGGGCTGCAGCGCCGCTACGGCGACCAACACCAATGTTCCGACAGAGGAGACCCAGAACATGTTCCGGAAAATCAACGACAATTTAAGCGTTTCGCCGCAAATCAGCCTGGACGATATTGCCGATGCCAAAGCCGACGGAGTCACACTGATCATCAACAACCGGCCCGATGGTGAGGATCCATCCGCACCGCAAAGCGCCGACATTGAAGCAGCAGCCCGGGACGCTGGCATGAAATATATCGCGATTCCGATCACCCATAGCGGTTTTTCGGGGCCGCAGGTCGATGCCATGATCGCAGCGCTCGCCGATGGCGACAAGACCCTCGCCTATTGCCGATCCGGCACTCGCTCCACCCTGCTCTGGTCGCTGGCGCAGGCGAAACAGGGCGTCGAACCGGACGAGATTTCCCGGCTGGCCGGCAATGCCGGCTATGATATCACCCCGGTGCGGGCGATGGTCGACGCGCTGGCCGCGGACAACTGATCGGAGCATCTGGACAGCCACTGACATTCGTGTAAATAGGCTCGGTCATGGAAAATCTGCCATCCCCGACCGACTGGGCGGTCCCGCTGTTCATCATCACCGTCGCCATGGAATGGTGGTGGAGCCGCAAGAACAAAAAGATCCGCTATGAGACCAGGGATGCGCTGACCTCGCTGGCGCTTGGGACGGGTAGCGTGGTTGCAGGGATATTGACTGGCGGGATCGTGCTGGCGCTGAGTCTGTGGGTCTATCAATACCGGCTTCTCGATATCACGATCAGCTGGCCGAGCGCTCTGTGGATCGTGCCTCTGGCCTTCGTGCTTGATGACCTCGCCTATTACTGGTTCCATCGCACGGCGCACCGGGTCCGGTGGTTCTGGGCGGCGCATGTCATTCATCACAGCAGCCAGCATTATAATCTGACGACCGCGCTGCGGCAGACCTGGACCGGTTTTTTCGCGCTCGGCTTCCTGTTCCGGATGCCGCTGTTTCTGATCGGCTTTCCCCCGGCGCTGATTTTCTTTCTCGCGGGTCTCAATCTTATCTATCAATATTGGATCCATACCGAAGCGATCGACCGGATGCCGCGATGGTTCGAGGCGGTGATGAACACGCCGTCGCACCATAGGGTCCATCATGCGACCAATCCGCGCTATCTCGATCGCAACTATGCCGGGGTGTTCATCATCTGGGACAAGCTGTTCGGCAGCTATGAACCGGAAACGGATGACGAAATCATAAAATATGGCATCATCAAGAATCTGACCAACCACAATCTTTTGTGGGCCGCTTTTCATGAATGGATCGGCATTGCCAGGGACCTGTGGAGCGCGCCGTGGCGACACAAGTGGAACTATCTCGTCAAGCCGCCGGGCTGGAGCCATGACGGCAGCCGCGAGAGCAGCGAGATGATCAAGGGGCGCTGGAAACATGGTTTGTGACATCGGGCATATCGAGGGACCGATATGCTTGGCTTTCATTTCCCGAACAACAAGAACAAGTGCAACATAGAGCGCCGGGCGGATTGCCCGCATTGCCAGCACTGCGACAATGGAGAGAGAATATTTATGGCAGAATTTGACATCATCGTCATCGGCGGTGGTTCCGCCGGCAGTGCAGTCGCAGGACGGCTGAGCGAAGATGGCAAGCGCACCGTCTGCCTGATTGAAGCGGGCGGGCGGAATAATAATTTCCTGGTCAAGACACCCGGGATGATGCCCTTCCTGCTGAAAAACGCCAACTGGAAGTTCGATACCGTCCCGCAAAAGGGACTGAATGGCCGCACCGGTTACCAGCCGCGCGGGCGCGGTTTGGGCGGGTCCAGCGCTATCAACGCGATGGTCTATATCCGCGGCAACAAGTGGGATTATGACAATTGGGCCAATATGGGCTGCACCGGCTGGTCCTATGACGACGTCCTGCCCTATTTCAAGAAATCCGAGAGCAACGAACGCGGCGGCGACGCCTATCATGGCGGCAACGGTCCACTGTCCGTGTCCGACCAGAAATGGCCCAATCCGGGCAGCCTTGCCTTTGTCGAAGCGGCGCGCAATTTGCAGCTGCCGATTCTCGATGATTTTAACGGCGAGAAGCAGGAGGGCATGGGCATTTATCAGGTGACCCAGAAAGACGGCGAACGCTGGTCTGCCGCGCGCGCCTATGTCGAACCGGCCCGATCTCGCCCGAATCTGACGATCAAGACAAAATCGCTGGTCGAGAAGCTGATTGTCAAAGACGGTCGCGTTACCGGGGTGCAAATCAAGCGCGGTTCCGGCAGCGAAACGATCAACGCGCGCGGTGCCGTGGTGCTATCCGCAGGCGCTTTCGGAACGCCGCATATCCTTCAGCTGTCCGGCATTGGACCGGCGGCACACCTGAAGGACAAGGGCGTTGATGTGGTGCTCGACAAGCCTGAAGTCGGTGAGAATCTGAAGGATCATATCGACTTTGTTTCCGGCTATCAGACCGAGTCGAAAGAATTGATCGGCGATTCGCTCGCCGGTACCGTGCGCATGGCCAAGGCAATAATCCAGCACCGTTTCAAGCGCACCGGAATCATGACGACGCCTTATGCCGAAGCAGGCGGATTCTGGAGCAGCGGTCCGGACGTCCCTGCCCCCGATATCCAATATCATTTCGTTCCCGCAATGCTGGAAGATCATGGCCGTGAAGCGGTCAAGGGCCATGGCTTCAGTTGCCACGCCTGTGTGTTGCGGCCGCATAGCAAGGGCACGGTGAGACTGAACAATGACGATCCGAGCGCGCCACCGGCGATTGACCCCAATTTCCTCGACGATGACCGGGATATCGCGACGCTGCGCAAGGGTGTCCGGCATATGAAACGGATATTGGAAACGGCGCCGCTGACCGATTATTCCCCGACCGACCGACATCCCATTGATATCAATGATGATACAGCGCTCGACGCGCTGATCCGCGCGCGGGCGGATACCGTCTATCACCCGGTTGGAACCTGCCGGATGGGCGGAGACGAGGCCGCAGTTGTCGATCCACGACTAAAATTCCGGGGACTGGAAGGTCTCTATATCGCCGATGCGTCGATCATGCCGGAAATCATCAGCGGCAATACCAACGCGCCGAGCATCATGATCGGCGAGCGGGCTGCCGAATTTATCATGGCCGATCTGGCGGCCTGACCGGCAGCCCTTGGCCCGACGGGACGGTCGAGAGCCGGTTTCAGTTAAGTAGAAGCCTTGCTTTGGGGTCGACAGGCTCCGGGTCAATGATCCGCTTATTAGATTTCCGCGAACGAAATCCTCCCCGCTTGCGGGGAGGTGGCAGCCCGCAGGGCTGACGGAGGGGGGGGCTCGCCAAGGCGCTGCGCTCAAACGAAAACCCCCTCCACCACGCTGGGCGCGGTCCCCCTCCCCGTACCGGGGAGGATTTATTGCTGCTCGAACCGCGCCTTTTGGCGAGAGAACCCGACTCATCCCGTTGAGAAGCAGGGGCTAAAAGCGTTCTATCGATACAGACACCAGGATGATCGTCAGGGTGAACAGCGTCAGGCCAGCCGTCACCAGAACGACATAGGACGGCGGCACCTTGCGGGTCTGCAGGGCAACGGTGCCGCGCGCCAGCGGCATTTTGCGCGACAGCAGCGACAGCGCGACGGCGACGGTCAGGGTGACCAGCAATCCGATGAGATTCCACCACATCCAGAAAAGCCCCGGCTGGAATTGCCAGAAATAGAGATTGAGGCACAGGCCGGACAGAAAGCCGATATTGGTGCTGAGAACCGTTCTGCGCTTCCACAAGATTGCGATCAGGAACACGCCCAGAACCGGTCCGTAGAGCGCGGAACCAACCTTGTTGATCGCCTCGATCACGGTGGCCGATATATCGCCGGAATAGAGCGAGAAGAACAGAATCAGACCGCCCCACAGCAGCGCCAGCAGGCGCGCCAGGACCAGCTCTCTCCTCTCGTCCCGGGCATGGATCCCGAAGCTCTTGAGATCCTCTATCGTCACCGCCGAGAGCGAATTGACCGCCGAACTGAGCGTCGACATCGCCGCCGACATGATCGCAACCAGCAGCAGGCCGATTACGCCGTTGGGCAGATATTCGAGGATGAAAAACGGCATCATATAGTCCGGACGATCCTCCGGAATAAGCGCCAGAAAGGCGCTATTGTTCGAGGCAATCACCCCGATGGCCAATCCGGTGATGCAATAGAGCAATGTCACCGGAAAGCGCAGCAGGGCGTTGGCCACCAGCAATTTGCGAATGTCGCCGAGGCTTTTGGCCGACAGCGACCTTTGCGCCTGGGTCTGGTCGCAGGCGTAATAGGAGACATAGAGCACAAATCCGCCGAACATCATCGGCAACAGGGCAAACTCGTCGGTGACCAGCCCCGCATAGCTCCACTCGACAACTTGCAATCGCGCCGGATCGACGCTCGACCAGAATGTTTCCAATCCGCCGATGAGAAAAATCGCGGAGATGAGGCAGACCAGCAAGCCGAGGACGATCAGAACCATCTGGATCGCGTCGGCATAGACCACGGCCCTAATCCCACCGAGGAAGGAGTAAAGGATGGTGATGAGGCTGATCGCCAGGATCGACTGGAGGAACGGCACACCCAGCACCGCCTCGATAATCAGGCCGGTCGCATAGACCATGATGCCGGTGCCGAAAGCACGCACGATCTGGAAAGACAGGCTGATAAGGAAGCGCGTCGAGCGGCCGATCCGTTGCTCGAGAAAATCAAAGATACTGATGACACCGGAGCGATAGAGCGGCGGCATGATCACGAACATCACCAGCAACATTGCCAGCGGAACGGCAAATTCAAAGGTCAGCCATTTCAGGCCGCCGCCTTCTCTCAGGCCGACAAAGGCGGGCGCGGAAATGAAGCTGATCGCCGACAGCTAGGTCGCCATCGTCGATAGCGCCAGGGGGAACCAGCCGATCGACTTGTTGCCGAGAAAATAATCGCCTTCATCGCTCTGCTTGCTGAGAAACAGGCCGAAGACCAGCATGGCGCCGAGATAGGCGATGATCACAAAATAATCGAAACCGTTCATGCGTACAATTTATCGCCCTATGTTGAATCGTCCCAGTCAAAAAAAAAGGCCGGGATGTTTTCACATCACCGGCCGTAAAGTTGTTTGTTCGCAGGAGGAACAAGGTGAGGCGCCGACCGGAATTTGGGAGGAGAAGGCCGGCGCCAAACTCGGAAATTAGTAGTTATAGGCGCGCTCTCCGTGTTCGCCGAGGTCAAGACCTTCTTGCTCGACTTCTTCGGAGACCCGCAGCCCGGTGACCAGCTTGGCGATAAACATCGCGATCGCGGTACCGATGCCAGCCCAACCGATGGTAACCAGCACACCGATGATCTGGGTGATAACCTGAGCGCCCATCGCCGTGGAACCGTCGCCGGGTCCGCCAAACATTGGCTGATAGACAATGCCGGTACCGATCGCACCGACCATGCCGCCGATGCCGTGGATGCCGAAAGCGTCCAGCGAGTCATCATAGCCAAGCTTTGGTTTCAGGAAGGAGACCGCATAGTAGCAGACCAAGGATGCAACCGCGCCGAGCACAATCGCTCCGAACGGTCCGCTGTTACCGGCTGCAGGTGTTACTGCAACCAGACCGGCAATCACGCCTGAGCAGAAGCCCAGTGCCGAACCTTTGCGTCCGCTGAGTTTTTCAGCCAGCATCCAGAACAGAGCAGCCGAAGCGGTGGCAACAAAGGTGTTGATCATCGCGAGGCCAGCCGTGCCGTCTGCTTCCAGTTCCGAACCAGCGTTGAAGCCGAACCAACCAACCCAGAGCATCCCGGTACCGATCATGGTCAGCGTCAGGCTGTGTGGAGGCATTGGTTCTTTTGGATAGCCGGTACGTTTGCCGAGGATAAGCGCTGCAACCAGAGCCGATACACCGGCATTGATATGCACCACGGTACCACCAGCAAAGTCGAGAGCACCCATTTCAAACAGCAGTCCGCCGCCGGCCCAAACCATATGAGCGATCGGGAAGTAAACGATGGTCAGCCAGATCGCGCCGAACACCATGACCGCGGAGAATTTCATCCGCTCGACAACCGACCCGAGCACGAGAGCCAGGGTGATGGCTGCGAAAGTCATCTGGAACGAAATAAACACATATTCCGAGATGACTTCGTCGGAGAAAGTCGCTGCAGTGCTGCTGCTATCGACGCCAGCTAGGAAGAATTTGCCCCAGCTGATGAAGGCATTGCCTTCTGGGCCGAAAGCCAGACCGTAACCGTACATGACCCAGATCAGCATCGCGAGACAGGCTGCGGCACCGATTTGCGTCATTGTCGACAGCATGTTCTTGGTCCGTGTCAGACCGCCGTAAAACAGCGCGAGGCCCGGCAGGATCATCAGCAAGACCAAAATGGTTGCCGTCATCATCCAGGCATTATTCCCGGGATTGGCGACGGCCGGGGCCGCCTCGACAGCCTCTTGCGCAAAGGCTGGAACGGGAATGCTGGCCAGTGCCGCCATCCCCGTCACTTTTGTCATAATTTTTCTCATGAGTATCTGCTTCCCCGATTATATTGCTGTGTCGCCGGTTTCACCGGTGCGGATGCGGACGGCGTCTTCGAGACCGAGGGTGAATATCTTGCCATCACCGATCGATTCCGTGCCCGCTGCAGTCTGGATCGCCTCGACCGCCTGCGCCGCGACATCGCTGCTGCACGCCACCTCGATCTTCAGTTTCGGTACCATGTTGGTGGTATATTCCGCACCGCGATAGACTTCCGTCTGGCCCTTTTGCCGACCGAAGCCTTTGACTTCGGTTACGGTCATGCCGGTCACGCCGACACCGGTCAGCGCTTCACGAACATCGTCAAGCTTGAACGGTTTGATTATGGCTATGATAAATTTCATTACGCCCCCTATTGTTGTTGCCAAGGGACTCTTCGCAAAGCTCATGCCAGAATCGGAAGGCTTTGAATTCAAAGGATTTTGATGAAATTCAGACTCTTAAGGAAGAGTAAATTTTGTGCATTGCAGCAAAGATGCACAATAATTAGGCAGCTCGCTCCGCCAGCCGGGCCAATATTTGCGGGATCACTTTTTCGGTTTCCCGGCGTCCGATATCGATCAGTTCCTCGGCGCGGGTGAAGTTCTGGATATCGATATGGCCGACCGGCGGTGACATCGCGAAATCAGGCGGGTCGAGGGCCAGCGAATAGCGGCCGAGATTGCGCAGCGACAGGCCGATCGATGCCTTGACGACTGCCAGACTATTCGGCTCCTTGCTGCTATTTGGGGTGATTCCGGCAGCGATGGATCGATTGAGAAAATCATCCTGCAGGTTGACCGACAAGCACAACGCCTCGGGCGCCAATTCCCGCACCGGTGATACGGGAACCGGCAGCGCCGCACCGCCGTCGACGAGCAGACGCCCTTCATGCCGGACGGGCTTGAATAAGCCGGGCAGCGACATGGACGCCCGGATTGCGGGTACCAGCTTGCCCGATTTCATCACGATGGTATCGCCGGTGTGCAGGTCAGCCGCCACGACAGCAATCGGGAATGGCAGGTCCTCGAAACAGGTCTGTCCGAATTCGCTTTCCAGCTCTTTCTCGATATTGCGCGCACCCATCACCGCGCCGCGCTTGAAGTGCGGGTCCATGAAGCGCAGCATATTGCGGAAATTGACGTTGCGGGCCATGTCCTCGAGATAATCAAGCTTGCCCACAGCATAGCTGGCTCCGGTGATCGCGCCGATCGAGGTGCCGGCGATCGCGGCGATTTCCAGCGGGCTATCGTCAATTGCCCGGAGAACGCCGATATGGGTCCAGCCGAGGCCGGCGCCACCGCCGAGCGCGAGGGAAATCTTCCCGGCACCGGTCATAGAGACACATCCTCGGCCAATATTGCCCTTGCTTCGTCCAGATCCTCCGCCAGCACCATCACCCGGGCGGGCAGCGCGATGCCGGCGCCTTCGACGATATTCACATTGCTGTCGAAACAAACCGCACCGATCCCGGCGGCTTCCAGCCGGCCGCGGATGATTTCGGCTTCGACGCCGTGCATATGCCGGGACAGCTCCACCAGACTCATGACTGACTACCCACCAAAATAGCGATCCGTCGCGCGGGTCGGCAGGCCGTCGATGCTTTTTACCCGGCCAGCGGTTTTTTCCATCCAGGCTTCGGGATCGGCCTGGCGGTGATATTTGACCAGTGTCTGACGTTCGGCCTTCAATTCCATCTGCGGCACACCCCAGCCACAGCTGGTTTGCACATTATCGACCACGATATCGAAGATCTGCCGGGTACCGGGCAGAATGTCGAAATGGGCGGCCAGTTCATCCCAGTCCGCATCCTGTGGCAGCACCGGCTTTCCGGTGCCGTAGAGCCGCATGATCAGCGCCGGATTGGCAAAATTGTTGAACATGATGGTAATCCGGCCATCGGCGACCAGATGGGCGTGGGTTTCGTTGCCGGAGCCGCCAAGATCGAGATAGGCGACGCGATTGGCGTCCAGCACACGAAATGCATCATAGCCCTTGGGCGAGAGATTGATCCGGCCATCCGATGCCGCCGTTGCGACAAAGAACATCGGCTGCTTTGCGATGAACGCGACATGGTCATCGGTCAGTGCATCAAAGAAATCCGCCATATTTCGCCCTTCTCAGTAAAATGGCCCGCCAAGCAAAAGCTTCCAGACCACGACCAGAAGCCAGTGGATCAGTATCACAGGCCACAGCGACTGCGAAACGATCCTGATGTGGGTTAATACTATGCCGAGGATGAACGTAGCAAACAGAAATGACGGTTGCAGGAAAATCGCCGCCCAGGGCGGGCTAAAGGCCAGCGCCTGAAACGGATGCCAGAGCACGAACAGGACGATCGAAAGCCAGTTGCCCAGGCGTTGCGAGAAGGTTGCGAACCAGAAAAGTAGGAGGCCGCGGAAGATCAGCTCCTCGGCCAGCGCCGGGACGAGGAACAGGATGATGACGGCGACGAGCGCGGACTCGATATCGCCAACCGGATTAAAATACAGCCAGCCGCCCAGATATCCCGACAAGGCGATAATCGCCACAGCCGGCAGTGCGATGCCGATGGCGGATTTCCAGCGACCGGCTGCTGGCCAGATTTGCAGGGCCCGCCATGTCTGTTTGGCGGCCCGCATCGGGGCTACCAACTCGCTCCGTCATCGACGGCGGCCTGTTCGCCGGGCCGGTTCTGACGCCCGAGAACCTCGTTGCGATGGGGAAAGCGGCCAAATTTTGCGATCACGTCGCGATGTTGGTTGGCGAATTTCTCGTTGCTGCCGAGTTTGGTAAACAGTGTGACCGACTTGTTTTGCAGCTGGATGTCTTCTGCATGCATGAACGGCATGTAGAGAAAAACGCGCTGCTGCTCGGGCAGTTGCTGATCCAGTTGCAGATTGACCGCCTGCTCGGCAATCTGCTGCGCCAGATGGTCGGTGGCATAGGCATCGGCTCTATCGCGGAACATATTGCGGGGGAACTGGTCGAACAGGATGACGGCCGCCAGCGCGGTTTCCGGTGAGCCGAGAAAGGCATCGGCGGTTTTGGATTTTTGCTCTTGCCAGAGTTCGAGGAAGTGGTCTTCGATCTGGCTATCGACAGCGTCATTCTTGGCCCACCAGTCATCCGACTTGAGCTCCTGAAACCAGAAGGACAATATCTCGTCAGGCCAGCTCATTGGCAATTCACCAACTCTCTCATACCGGATCTCGCCTCAAGCCGTCCCGCCGACGGTCAACCCTTCTACCAGCAAGGTTGGCTGGCCGACGCCCGCCGGCACCGACTGGCCGCCCTTGCCGCACATGCCGATGCCTTCATCGAGCGCCATATCGTTGCCGATACCCGCCACCTTGGTCAGCACCGTCGGGCCGTCACCGATCAGCGTCGCACCCTTGATCGGGGCACCGAGCTTGCCGTTTTCGATCTTGTAGGCTTCGGTGCAGGAGAAGACGAATTTGCCAGAGACGATATCGACCTGTCCGCCGCCGAAGCTTTTGGCGTATATACCGTTTTTGACCCGGGCCATCAGTTCCGCCGGATCATCCTTGCCGCCGCGCATGAAGGTGTTGGTCATCCGGGGCATCGGCGCGTGGGCGTAGCTTTCGCGCCGTCCGTTGCCGGTTGCGGGCACGCCCATAAGGCGAGCGTTCAGCCGGTCCTGCATGTAACATTTCAGGATGCCGTCCTCGATCAGGACATTTTCCTGGGTCGGTGTGCCTTCATCGTCGATGCTGAGCGAACCACGCCGTTCGCGGATCGAGCCGTCGTCGACCACGGTGACACCGGGAGCAGCGACGCGCTGACCGATCTTGCCGGAAAAAGCGCTGGTGCCCTTGCGGTTGAAATCGCCTTCGAGGCCGTGGCCGATCGCTTCATGCAATATGATGCCGGGCCAGCCGGGGCCGAGCAATACGGTCTGCTCGCCTGCGGGCGCATCGACGCTCTCCAGATTGACCAGAGCCTGCGCCAAGGCTTCATCGACAGCGCGGTTCCAGCGCGCCTCTTCGAACAGATCGTCATAGAGATAGCGCCCGCCCATGCCGAAGCTGCCGCTTTCACGGCGGCCATTCTGTTCGGCAACAATCGATACGTTGAGCCGGACCAGAGGGCGCACGTCGGTGGCGACAAAACCATCGGGACGGACGACTTCAACGACGCTCCAGCTGCCGGACAGACCGACAGAAACCTGGGCAACGCGGGGATCACGCGCGCGAGCCGCCGCGTCGATTTGCTGGCAGAGCGCAACCTTCTTGGCAAAGGGTATCGCCTCCAGCGGATTGGCTTCGCCATAAAGATGCCGGTTGTTGCCGCGCGGTGGCGGGGCTTTCTCGCCTTTCGCCGGGTCGAGCAATTGCAGCGTCTGGGCAGCGCGGCGGATGGCCGCCTCGCTGATTTCGTTGCTGTGCGAGAAACCGGTCATCTCGCCCGAAACGCCGCGCAGGCCAAAGCCGCTGTCGGTGCTATAGTCGGCGGTCTTTAGGCGGCCATCGTCAAAACCGAAGCTTTCTACCGCGCTATATTGCAAATAAAGTTCGCCATCATCACAGGCGGAGAGGCTGTTGGCTACCAGCGCTTTGGCGCGCTCCGGGTCCAGGCCATCGGCACGATACAGAAACGAGCGGGGATCAAGATTATCTATCATCCCATCCATATAGAAATGAATCGGGAGCCTTGCACCCCCTATGTCGGATTATTCTTCGGGCTGCGCCGGCGCGAGGTCGGCGGGCCCGCCCACCAGAACGAATCGCCGGTCACAATAGCCGCAGTCGACATAGCCTTTTTCGTCTATCTCCAGCCAGACCCGCGGATGGCCCAGCGCTGCGCCGCCGGGAATATCGGTGGCACCGTCGCAGGCATTGCGTTTCTTGGCGGTTCTGACAATTTCTGGAGCGTCGATCATGCAAGAGCGATTAGCAACGGATGCGGTGCCGCGCAATCCTGCAAATATCGGAAAATATCCTCCTGACCGCGCGCTCGACCATTTGCGCGCATATCCCGAGGTCAGGCAAAGTCAGCATGATCCCATTTTTGAGCAGGATGTGGCAAAGCCTTTGATTGTCCACAACAAGATGTTTATGCGAAGCGCATGACAAATGCAGCGATCTCGATCCAGAATCTTTCCAAAACCTATGCTGGCGGCAAGCAGGCGCTGGATGATGTCAGTTTCGATGTCCCGCGCGGCTCCATTTTCGGGCTTCTGGGTCCCAATGGCGCGGGCAAGTCGACGCTGATCAACATTCTTTCTGGGATGGTCCGCAAGACCAGCGGCAGCGCCAGCATCTGGGGCTTTGATATTGATGACAGCCCGCGCAACGCGAAAGCGTCGATCGGGATCGTGCCGCAGGAGATTATTTTTGATCCGTTCTTCACGCCGTTCGAGGCGCTGGAGGTTCAGGCCGGGCTATATGGTGTGGCGAAAGCCAATCGGCGGACGATGGAATTGCTGCGCGCCGTGCATCTGGAAGACAAGGCCGATGCCTATGCGCGGACGCTGTCGGGCGGGATGAAACGGCGGCTGCTAGTGGCCAAGGCCATGGTCCATTCGCCACCAATTTTGGTGCTCGACGAGCCGACCGCCGGCGTCGATATCGATCTCAGGCAGCAGCTTTGGGAATATGTGCTCGATCTGAACAAGGCGGGTGTGACGATCGTTCTGACCACCCATTATCTCGAGGAAGCGGAAAATCTCTGCGACCGGATCGCGATCATCAACCACGGCAAGCTGATCGCCAACAAGCCGACACCGGAACTGGTCGACATGGCGCGCGAGAAGCTGGTTGAACTGACGCTGGACCGGGATATCAGCGAGGCGCAGGATGCGGTGTCCTTTGCCAATGACCTGTTCGAGAAGGCCGAGATCATCGGACCGCGCACCGTCGCCGTCACCTATAACAAGGACCGCACCAATGCCGGCGGTGTGATGGCCGCGATTCAGGAACGCGGCTTTGCAATCGTCGATGTGACGACAAGAGAAGCGGATCTTGAAGACGTGTTTCTCAATCTGACTCGTGCCAAAGCGGCGTGAAACGGATGCACTGCCTTCAATCCGTTAGTGGTGAGCCTGTCGAACCACCCCTATCTATCGAGAGCCGTCCTTCGACAGGCTCAGGACTAACGGAAACGATCATTTGAACCACGACGTCATCATTGTCGGGTCCGGCGCTGCCGGGCTTAGCGCCGCGATCACGCTTGCCCGCACCCACAAGGTGCTGGTCCTCGCCAAGGGTGAGCTAACCGGTGGCTCCACTTCCTGGGCGCAGGGCGGGATCGCTGCCGTGCTCGACGCCGGCGATACGTTCGAAAACCATATCAACGACACGATGATTGCGGGCGCTGGCCTCAACCGCCGCGAGACCGTCGAATTTGTCGTCGAAAATGCGCCCGCCGCGATTGCGCGGCTGGAAGAAATGGGGGTTCCTTTCAACAAGGAGGCCGAAGTCCTGCATCTGACGCGGGAAGGCGGGCACAGCCACCGGCGGATAGTTCATGTCGATGATGCCACCGGCTGGGCGGTGCAGGAGGCGTTGCAAAATACCGCGGCGGCTCACCCGAATATCACGCTGCGGCCGCATATGGTGGCGATTGATCTGATCGTCGACCGCAACGCGGAAGAGCCGACCGGCGCGAAAAACGTCTGGGGCGTTTATGCGCTCAACAATGAAACCGGCCATGTCGAGACGCTGACTTCGCGGGCGACAATCATGGCCAGCGGTGGCGCCGGACGGACCTATCTATTCTCTACTGCACCGCGCGGCGCGACCGGCGACGGTATCGCCATGGCCTGGCGCGCGGGCGCGCGGGTGTCCAATATGGAGATGATGCAATTCCACCCGACCTGCCTCTATAATCTGGAGGTCAAGAATTTCCTGATCACCGAGGCCGTGCGCGGCGAAGGCGGGCAGTTGAAATTGCCCGAAGACGCAGGCGATGAATCGGGCGACCGGTTCATGGCTCGCTTTGATCCCGAACGCATGGAACTGGCCCCGCGCGATATTGTCGCACGCGCCATCGATCACGAGATCAAGCGTCTCGGGCTCGATTATGTCCATCTCGATATCTCCCACCGCGATCCGGAATTTGTGAAGGGCCATTTCCCCAATATCTATGAGAAGCTGATCGGGCTGGGCATCGACATGACGACGGGTCCGATTCCGGTGGTGCCGGCGCAGCATTATACCTGCGGCGGGATCCTGATCGATCTCGCGGGCCGCACTGACCTGCCCGGCCTCTATGCTGCGGGCGAATCCAGCGAAAGCGGCCTGCACGGCGCAAACCGGCTGGCCTCCAACAGCCTGCTCGAATGTTTCGTATTCGGCGACGCGGCGGCGCGGGATATTGCCGAACATTGGGACGACATGCCCGCCCCGCCTGCCATCCGGCCGTGGGATGAAAGCCGGGTCACCGACAGCGACGAAGAAGTGGTGATCAAGCAGACCTGGACCGAGATCCGCCGCTTCATGTGGAATTATGTCGGCATCGTCCGCACCACCAAGCGGCTCGAACGCGCCCAGCACCGCATCGATCTGCTGCGCGGCGAAGTGGAAGAATATTACGGCAATTTCCGGGTGACGCAGGATCTGATCGAGCTCCGGAATCTGATCGAGGTCGCGGATCTGATCGTGAAGTCGGCGCTCGCGAGGAAGGAAAGCCGGGGGTTGCATTATATTACCGACTATCCGGATTTGTTGCCGGAGGCTGTGGATACGGTTTTGGTGCCTTAGCTGCACGGTCTGAGGCCAGAGCTCCGCATCAAGTGCGGAGCACACCGCCTCTGTGATTGTGCTCCGCGCTTGACGCGGAGCACAACTTTCACCATGTGCTCCGCGCTTGACGCGGAGCCCTGCGGACTAGGCGTGCCGGTCGATCAGTTCCCCCGCACCACCTTATCACTCGTTTTGTGCTTCTCCAGATCCTTGGGATCAAACCATACCGGCTTCAGCTTCTTGTCGACAAACAATTGCATCTGGTCAGTATAATGCGGCGAATCGGCGCGCGTGGTGGCGGCGCCGAAGGGCTGGATGGAGCGCGAGCGGACCTTGCCATCCTTGGCCCATTCGATGAACATGATGAAGCTGTCGCCATGGCGGACGCTCAGCCGCCCGTCGTCCTCGACATCCCAGAGGGTCGAGGCGCGGATCGTGTCGTTGCCGCCATCGACGGGCAGGTCAACATCGCCCTGCCGCATTCTGAGCACGTCCATCATCGGCGGATCGATCTGACCGAAATATTTGGTCAGATGATCGACTGTTTCCTCCAGTATCGCGCGCGGATCGGGCATTTCGCCGCGATTATAATGCGACTTGTTGGCCGGGCGCAGCACCATCAGGGCAAGTGCATCTGCCGGGCCCTTTCCATCGAGATTCCAGTCCCACTGGCCAAGCAATTGCTGTGCCTTGAGCAGCTTCGCGCTGTCCTTCAGGTCGAGCGCGGTGATCTTGTCCAGCCAGTCCTTGGCATAGCCGTCCTTCTCGTAGCCGGTATCATATTTGATCGCCCACAGTTCCGCATCGGTGATCTTGCCATCATCATTGGCCTTTTCCAGCAAGGCGATCGCGCGGCGCGAGCGGTTGGTCTGGTCATCCTCGATGCCCAGCAACGGCGAGAAATTGTCGGGCTTGAGTTCATCCCCTGGCCCCGCTGCAATATAGGGCGTGTTGTTGGCGTTCATGACATAGCCCGAGGCGGGATTGACCAGCGCCGGGACGCGCGTGAATGGCAGGGGTTTTTGCCACAGGTTTTTCGAAGTGTCGCCGGGCAGCACGGTGCGCCAGTCATAGCCCTCCGGCCGGTCGGGGAACATCGCGTTATAATAGAGCCCGATATTGCCCTGGGCATCGGCGTAGATGAAGTTGGTCGCAGGAACCCCCTGTCCCGCCATCGCGGCCTGCCATTCGTCGAAATTTTTTGCCTTGTTGATCCGGTAATATTGGGTCAGCATATCGAGCTCGTCGATCCCGGCATAGCGCAGGGCATAAGCACCACTGTCGTTCATGATCACGGGACCGTGGATCGAGCGATAGGCGATCTGCGGATAGGGAATGACGAACGGACCGAACTTGATCTTCAGCCAGACGCGCTTCTTTTCGAGCGGCTTCCATTCGCCGTCGAAGCGGTAGGCGTCTTTCCTGTCGTTCAGCGTCAGTTTGTAGATATCGACCAGATCGGGGCGATTGACGGTATTGGTCCAGCCGAGATATTTATTATGCCCCAGGAACGGGAACGGCGATCCGGGAAAATTGGCCCCGGCGAAATCCCAGCCTTCATCGCTGTGCACGACCAGTTCGTACCAGGCGACATTGCCGCGCAGCGGCTGGTGCGAATTGGAGATCAGGCGAGTCTTGCCTTCGGGCGAATGATCCGGCGATATGGCAAAGGCATTGGAGCCATTGTCATCCGGATCGGGACCGACCGGTGTCGTCGCCCTGTCCTCGATCATCTTGTCGGGGCTGAGCGGATGGATAGATTTTTTTGCCGGTTCCCCGGACAGCCGAGGCCCGCCTTCGCGCGGCAGTTCCTTGTTTTGCACCAGCGCTTCAATGGGATTGTTGATGCCGAAGAAAAACGGCGAACGGAGGACGAAGCCGGCAGCAATATCCTGCCCGTTGACGGGGAATAGCTTGTCCAGCTTCACTTCTTCGGGATGGTCGGCGGCATAGGCATTGAGGCCGGAGGCATAGCCATCGAGGACAGACCGGACATCGACCGGCAGACCGTCATATTTGCGGCTCACGGTCCCGCGCACATCGAGCAAAGCGGCAATATAATCGATCGGCGCACTTTCTGCGCCATTGAGCGTCGCCATCCGGCCCCGCGTCATCGCGGTCACTTCCTGCAGCGTCGAAAAATCATCCTCGGAATGGGCGTAGGCGACGCCATAGGCGACATCGGCATCGGTCTTGCCGAAGATATGCGGAACCCCGAATTCGTCGCGGACGATGCGCGCTTCATAGCTGCCCTCCGGTGGCGGAGCCGGGTCCCCTATGCTCAACGGCTCCCATACCATCAGGCCAGTGGCGATCAGTGCAACAATGATGATCAGCCCGATGCCCAAACGCTTAAGTGATTTCACGTATGTTTTCCTTTGTGACAGCATCATAAGCTGGCTGCACTTCTACTCTGCGAAGCGCTTACCATATATTCCCGAGGGAAAAAGTCATCAATATGGTTGTGTTGCACGACTACAACACCATATTTAGGACAAGATATTGAAATTGAACAGGATGAACCGATGAACCTTGAGAAATTCACCGACCGCGCCAAGGGGTTTTTGCAATCTGCCCAGACGGTCGCCATCCGGATGAGCCACCAGCAAATCACGGCGGCGCATATCGCCAAAGCCCTGCTTGAAGACGATCAGGGCATGGCAGCGGGCCTGATCACCAAGGCCGGCGGCGATGCCAAGAAGGCGCATCAGGAAATTGACGCGGTGCTGGACAAGATACCGGCGGTATCTGGGGGTGGCGCTCAGCAGACGCCGGGGCTGAACAACGACGCGGTTCGGGTGCTGGATCAGGCGGAGCAGATCGCTGAAAAAGCGGGTGACAGCTATGTCACCGTGGAACGACTGCTGCTCGCGCTGCTGCTCGCCAAGGAGACGCCTGCGGGCAAGGCGCTGCAATCCTCTGGCGTGACGGCGGAAGCGCTGAACAGCGCGATCAACGACTTGCGTGGCGGTCGCTCGGCCGACAGTGCTTCCGCTGAGGATGCCTATGAAGCGATGAAAAAATATACCCGCGACCTGACCCAGGCCGCGCGCGACGGCAAGCTCGATCCGGTGATCGGCCGCGACGAGGAAATCCGCCGGACGATCCAGATATTGGCGCGCCGGACCAAGAATAATCCGGTGCTGATTGGCGAGCCCGGCGTCGGCAAGACCGCGATCGCCGAGGGCATGGCGCTGCGCATTGCCAATGGCGATGTTCCCGACAGTCTCAAGGATCGTCGGCTGATGTCGCTCGACATGGGTTCGCTGATCGCCGGCGCGAAATATCGTGGTGAGTTCGAAGAACGGCTGAAGAGCGTGCTCGACGAAGTGCGCGGAGCAGAGGGCGAGATCATCCTGTTTATCGACGAGATGCATACCCTGGTTGGCGCGGGCGCGTCGGAAGGGTCGATGGATGCCTCCAACCTGCTCAAGCCGGCGCTCGCGCGTGGCGAACTGCATTGCATCGGCGCGACCACGCTCAACGAATATCAGAAATATGTCGAAAAAGACGCGGCCCTGCAGCGGCGGTTCCAGCCGGTCTTCATTGGCGAACCGACCGTCGAGGACACGATCTCCATCCTTCGCGGACTTAAGGAAAAATACGAACTGCACCATGGTGTGCGGATCACCGACGGCGCCATCGTCGCCGCGGCGACCCTGTCCAATCGCTATATTCCGGACCGCTTCCTGCCCGACAAGGCGATCGACCTGATGGACGAGGCCGCTTCGCGCATCCGGATGGAAGTCGAATCCAAGCCGGAGGAGATTGAAAATCTCGACCGGCGGATCATCCAGCTCAAGATCGAACGCGAAGCTTTGTCCAAGGAAACGGATGACGCGTCGAAAGGGCGGCTTGAAACGCTGAAGAAAGAACTGTCCGAACTCGAACAGCATAGCGCCGAACTGACCACGCGCTGGCAGGGCGAGAAGGACAAGATACACGCCGAGGCTCATCTCAAGGAGAAGCTGGATCATGCCAGGCTCGAACTGGAGCAGGCCGAACGCGCTGGTGATCTCGCCAAGGCTGGCGAGCTGAGCTACGGCACCATTCCCAATCTCGTCAAGGCGCTGGATGAAGCCGCCGGGGCCACCGAAGGCGCGATGTTGCGCGAAGAGGTGATGTCGGAAGATATTGCCGCAGTGGTATCAAAATGGACCGGTATCCCGGTCGACAAGATGCTGGAAGGCGAGCGCGAGAAACTGCTGGCAATGGAAGAGCTGATCGGCAAGCGGGTGATCGGTCAGAAAGACGCGGTCGCTGCCGTATCCGCTGCGGTCCGCCGCAGCCGCGCCGGCTTGCAGGATCCCAACCGGCCACTGGGCAGCTTCCTGTTCCTCGGCCCCACCGGCGTCGGCAAGACGGAACTGACCAAAGCGCTGGCCGGGTTCCTGTTCGACGATGACCAGGCGATGGTTCGCATCGACATGTCCGAATTCATGGAAAAGCACAGCGTTTCCCGCCTGATCGGCGCTCCTCCCGGCTATGTCGGTTATGATGAGGGCGGCGTGCTGACCGAAGCGGTGCGTCGGCGGCCCTATCAAGTGATCCTGTTTGACGAAGTCGAAAAGGCGCATAGCGATGTGTTCAATGTCTTGCTGCAGGTTCTGGACGACGGTCGCCTGACCGACGGTCATGGCCGGGTGGTGGATTTCTCCAATACGCTGATCATCCTGACCTCCAACCTCGGCAGCCAATATATGGCGAACATGAAGGATGGAGAAACGACAAAGGATGTCGAGCCGCAGGTGATGGAAATCGTCCGGGCGCATTTCCGCCCCGAGTTCCTCAACCGGCTGGATGAAATCATCCTGTTCCACCGGCTCTCCGAGGAGCATATGGCACCGATCGTCGACTTGCAGGTCTTGCGGGTGCAGAAGCTGCTCAAGGACCGGAAGATCGAACTGGACCTTACCGATGCGGCGAGGCGCTGGCTGGGGCGGGTCGGCTATGATCCGGTATACGGCGCGCGGCCGCTCAAACGCGCGATCCAGAAATATCTCCAGGACCCGCTGGCGGATCTGATCCTGCGTGGTGAAGTTCCGGATAACAGCACCGTCAAGGTCGACGAAGGCGATGGAGCATTGAAGATGGAGCCGGTTGCAACCGTGGCAGCTTAGACTTGCACAATCTGCTACCGACAGGCAGATAGCGGCGATGAACACAGCTGCGAGACACGCCAAAATCATCGGCGACGCAAACTATCTTGCGCATCGCTACGACGAAGTCGCCGATGGTTTTCGTTTTGTCCACGTGCCGCGGGATGTGCACCGCAATTGCACATTTATCACCGACGAACATTTGCCCAATGTAGCCCGCTATGAGCTGATCAGCCGGGCTGATTTGGCGGAACTGCCCGTGCAGACGGCACCGGTTCACTTCATCTTCCACTCCGCTTATTGCTGTTCGACGATGATGGCGCGGGCCTTTGACATTCCAGGTGTGTCGATGGGGCTTAAGGAGCCGGTGATCCTTAATGACATGGTTGGCTGGCGCCGCCGCGGGGCTGATAACCAGAAACTGATGGCCGTACTGGACAAATCGCTCGAGCTTCTGGCGCGACCAATGGGTGATGACCGCGCCGTGATCATCAAGCCATCCAACATCTGCACGCCGCTGGCAATTCCAGCGCTGAAATTACGTCCACAATCTAAGGCGTTATTGTTGTATGCGCCGCTCGAATCCTATCTCCAGTCGATCGTCAAAAAGGAAATGTGGGGCCGGATCTGGGTGCGGGACGTCCTCATCGGGACCATGAAAGACGGTTATGCGATGGGCGGATTTTCGACGGAAGACCTATTGCGGCTCACCGATTTGCAGGTTGCAGCGATCGGCTGGCTGTCGCAGCATGCGGCATTCAGCAAGATTGTCGAAACCATAGGAAGCAACAGGGTCATGACGCTGGATAGCGACACTTTTCTGGCAAATCAGGCTGACACCATGCGATCGCTGAACCAGTTCTTCACTCTGGAGATGTCGGATGACCAAATTTCACAAACACTGGATGGACCAGCGTTCAACAGCCATTCGAAACTAGATCATACCACACCCGGCACCCTGTTCACCGCCGAGACGAGACAGGAAGAACAACGACAAATGGCCGTTGTACACGGTGCGGAAGTGGAGATGGTTACCGCATGGGCCAAGGCCGTTGCCGAAAGTCAACGCATCAAGTTGGACATCAGCCAGAGTTCCTCAGGCAATCCTTTTTAGGAGACGAGACTAATTGCTCTGATTGGAACCGGACTGCAGACCGTCCACAAACTCCTGAGAATCCCGTGACCCTTTTCTGATATATTCTACCCAGGCAGCGTTGGTCATGCACAGACGGCGCTTTTTCGTCAGCGAACCAATAACCGGTTCGGAGCGACAGCGGACATAATCCGGATGGCGCCGATCGGTTATTTTCTTGGGCTTTCCTGACTTCTTGGTCGTTTCAGTCGCCTCTTTCGTACCCTGATCTTGCGCTTGCACAGGCGCAACAAAAACCAAAGTTGATGCGAGGGCGAGGAAAATATACTTCATCAAAAATCTCCAGAAACGACGAATATATTGTAATTTGTACCGCAAGTGCGAAATGATTGCAAGCCAGAGCTCCTGCCCTAATCTGAGCAGGGAAAACTGATATGGCAATCTATACGTCCGTGAAAACGTGCACCGTGCGACGATTCCTCATCAGAACTCGGGCCTATGGCAGCTACAAAATGCACTTTGTCGCCACCACATCCTTTTCAGGGCACATCCATCCGCATACCGCCGTCCATGTCAGAAACAAACTGATTCGCCCGCCTGTTTCCTTCCTGTATATGAGCCGCCCATTGCTGATTTGTCATACACACTCGCCGTTTTTTCGCCAAAGATCCGATAATGGGCTCCAAGCGACAGCGAACATAGTCGGGATGACGGCGGTCCGTAATTCTCTCAGGTTTTTCTGACTTGGTCTCGCTCTTGTCCGAATCAGCGGCGTGAACGGATGGCGCTGTTAATACGATCGTAGCGGTGAACAGGCCGACGATTAGGGTTTGAGAAACATTTTTCATAACTACTCCAAGCTAGCACTTGCCATTATTTTCAGACTGAAAACGAAGAAGGATATTACGGTGCCGGACATTCAAATAGCGCTTTAGCAGAAAACTAGCAGGCGCATGGTCCGTCAATAAATCCGCACATCCGAGCATGTGATATCATGCCATTTCTGCGTCTTCTAGCGATTGAGCACGGCGGCTATTCGGCACCAAGTCGGAAGCTTTCAAAATGCCGCTGCTCAATAAGTAGACTATTTTAACAGAAAATCGGCTGACATTCAAATTTACAACAAAAAAAGGGCGGACCAAATGGCCCGCCCTTTTTTTTTCGTGTCTGATCGTTGGATCAGAAAGAGAATTTAACGCTCGCACCGTAACGACGACCCAGAGCATCATAAGACGAAGGATATACGTTACCGCTGTTGAACGCAGTCGAACCGATGTCCGAACCAACAACCGTTGGCTTGTTATCGAACAAGTTCTGCGCTGTCAGCGTGAGCAATACGTTTTCACTGACATCCCATTGGAAGGAAAGATCGAAATAGCTTTCCGCCGGGATCTTGGTGAAATCAACGTCACCGAACAATGGCGAATTGCCGATAAAGGCTGCACCATTTTCGGCGATGTCCAGTGGTTCCTGCTCGATTGCACTCAGATAACGCCAGCGCAATGACAAGGTGTAATCCTGGTCAAATGTCAGCGAGGTGCGCTGAGAGAAGCTGAACTCGGACTGTGGCGAAGCACAGTTGACCGAATAGAAGCCTACGCATTCACGATCGATACTCGTTGGAGTAGCCTGGAAAGTCTGGCTGTTCGTCCAGGTTCCGTCAAATGACAGTCCAAGTCCGATCATATCGCTGAGTTCGGTATTGTACCGGAGGCTGACATCGATACCGTCGGTGCCGATCTTACCCAAGTTGCTCTGCTGCAGGATCAAACCCTTGGTCGAAGCAGGGTCGCCATCGATGCCGCCCGTGAACGGGTTACGAGAGATAAACTGCTGCGAACAGAAAGGATTTGCTGCCGACGGAGCGTTGAAGCAAGCCGCAATCGCGTCACCAGGGGTTGGCGCCGAGATCGCATCCGTGATCTTGATGTTGAAATAGTCAACAGTGATCGCGAAGCCTGGGATTGCTTCTGGCTCGAATGCCACGCCAACCGTCCAAGTTTTTGCGATTTCCGTTCCCAGATTGACATTACCACCAGTGGTAATGTTGATCTGACCAGCGGCTGGTGCTGCAAGTGTTCCGTTGCTAATCGAAGCAGCGCCCGGTACCCCAGCAGGAAGCTGAGCCAAACAAGCGGCCAGAAGACCACCGGTTGGTGCAACCGGACCCTGACATGGATCATTGGCGAGGTTGCTCAGGCCGGTCGAAACTGGCGTAAACAATTCACCGATATTCGGCGCACGCGACGAACGCTGGTAGTTACCGCGGAAGGTAAGGCCAGGAATGACTTCCCAGCTACCGCCTGCTTTCCAGGTAAATTCGGTACCAGCGGTCGAATAATCCGAATAACGAGCGCCGAGATCGATGGTCAGGCTTTCAGCAAAAGCTTCCCCTTCGAAAATCGGAATGCTGAGTTCGCCAAACGCATCATACACGTCATAGCTACCGTTAATGTCTGGAGCAGCGCCGCCGCCGCCAACAACCGCGCCCGGAGTCTGCGAAGCTTCGTCAGACAGCCGAGTTGCAGTGAACGAACGATATTCGCCGCCTACAGCAAACTGTATCGGGGTTTCGGAAAGACCGAAGCCGAGATCGCCGGTTATCGAACCATTTACCGTTGCTATGGATGTGGTAGTGATAACCTGCTGTGTCAGATTGAACACATAATCAATAGCTGCCTGCGAGCCGAGATTTCCCTCGGTCCCAAAGAGATTGATTGGAGCACAGCCATCAGCGTTGCCAGATACACAAGAACCATCTGGCAATGCCAGCAAGGAGTTCTGCAAGCGGTTAAAACGTGCGAAGCCGCTCTGACGCTGGATCCGCTCGCTCTCGCCGTACGTTCCCGAAATATCATAGTTGATATTGTCGGTGATTGCGCCACGGGCGCCTACGACAAGGTTGAACAATGTCGATGTGAAGGACGAATCGCGCGTCCCAGCTTCAATCGTACGACGACGGACCTGACTGCTAAAGGTGACGTAATTGGGATTGGCCGAACCGTCAGCGAGCGTTGGGCCGAATGGTGTTGTGCGAGCAGCTGTGTACGCTGCGCCAAACAATCCCAGACCATTACCATACCGCAGAGCGATTGCCTCAGGAATATTCGGGTTGTTCAGATTGAGCTGATACACGTTGAAGAACGAACCACCGGGAGCAATTTTGGTAGCAACGGTATTCTTGGAGAATACGGCCTGTGAATAGAGCTCGACATTTTCGTTGATTTCATAACGAGCCGAACCGAAGATGTTGAAGCGCTCAAACGGTGTTTGATACAAGTTGAAAGGGTTGAAGTTAAAAGGATTTGGATTGAATGAAGATTCTAACCCGGTGCCCGACTGATTGATCTGCGCGGCAATATTAGGGGTAAATCCAAAGCCATTGAAAGTAGACCGCCGACCGTTATTCGCAGGATTTACGCTTCCCACGACCAAAGGACAATTTGCAGCCACCGGAAACAATGCCTGGTTACAAACACTGGTAGGATCCGTCAGGGCATTAAAGACGATATTGGCAGGAATCGCAGCCGATGAACCGGAAGCTTGGCCGGTAAACGAACCGACGTTGTCCTGACCAAAGGAGCGGTCGCCCTGAAGAACAGCATCCTGATCCTGATAGCCAACACTCAATACGACGTTACCACGGCCATCATCAAAATTCGCACCGATGGTCAGATCAGCACGGAAAACGTTGCCGTCACCTTGCTCGGTGATCTGCTCAGAAACATTTGCTTCGATCCCAGCGAAATCGCGCTTGGTGATGAAGTTGACAACACCGGAGATCGCATCCGCACCATAAGTGGTCGTTGCACCACCGGTCAGAACGTCGGTACGCTCAATAACCGCCAGTGGAATGTTGTTAAGATCGACGCGACCGGTTGTGTCAGCAGGGACGAAACGACGTCCGTCGAGTAGAACCAGGTTACGAACCGAGCCAATGCCGCGAAGGTTGACGAAGAACGAACCGCCGTTGCCGTTGTTCACAGCAGAACCGGTGGATGGAATTGCCGATGGCAGCTCACGAAGGAACTGTTCAGCGGTATTGGTCTGACGCAATTCCAGTTCTTCGGAGGTTACAACGCCAACTGGGCTGGAAAGCTCCAGGTTAGGGTTGCTGATCCGCGAACCCGTAACAACGATTACGTTTTCAGATGCTGTGCTTGCTTCCTGAACGTCTTGGTCCTGCGCAAATGCAGGCGTCGAAACCATAGCGAGCCCGAGCACCATGGGTGCAACAGATGCCTTTAGGTTTGAATATTTTCTCATGTAATCCAGTCCCTTATTCTGGAGAGGTAGACCATTGTGGTCGATCCCCGGTTGTTGACCGATGGCAATCTGCACGCCCCAAACGCACGGATTCGACCATCGAGTTGAGGGTCAATTGCAACACGGGACCTGCGCTGTAAAGCTTCTGTTCAGCAAACCCCGCAGATTTTGTAGAGATTGTAACTATTTTGTCACAGTCGCAACGGCACGGAAACCGGGCAGATCGGAACCCTGATAGACACAAATTTCGGTTGCAGACGCACAGCGATGGTTCGCAGAACAATCAATTGCCTCGGATGTCGCTATTGCTTATGTCAAACCGACAGATGGAATTTAATGATAGGGAAAACTGAAATGGTCAGTTCGAAATGGTCCACAACCGGTACGCTTTCAGCAGCCGTGGCAGTAACAGTCGGCCTCGGTAGTCCGGCAGTTGCGCAGGAAATTGATCGGGAAAAGGCGCTGACAGCACCTCCGGCTATTTATACCGAATTGGTGGCTTGCAAAGATATTGTCGAGCCGGTCGCCCGACTGGCTTGCTATGATGAGAAGGTCAGTGCGCTGCAAACCGCGCAATCAACGAACCAGGTGGTGATTGCCGACCGTGAACAGGTTCGCGAGGCGCGGCGGGGTCTGTTCGGACTGACCCTGCCGAGAATCAAGCTGTTCGATGGGGATGGCGACGAAGGCGGCCAAATCGACGCGATCGACGGTATCATCAAGTCCGCCGGGACGATTCGAAGCGGCAAATGGGTGATCCGTCTCGAAGACGGGGCGGTGTGGCAACAGACCGATCCCCCTCGCAGCACCATGCGGCGGCCTAAGCCCGGCGACGCCATCGTCATTGAACGCGCAGCGTTGGGCAGCTTCATGGCCAAGGTCAATGATGGCAGAGGATTCAAAGTCAAACGGATCGTCGACTAGGGGTGCTATAGCAGCTGGAACTAATCAATCGGCCCGGTCAGCAGGATCGGGTCGATCCGGGCGTCGTTCCATTTCATCGACCAGTGCAGGTGCGGGCCGGTGGCACTGCCGGTTGAGCCGATCCGGCCAATCGGTTCGCCGCGCTTCACTTGCTGGCCTTCGTGCACCAGTATCTCGGAGCTATGCAGAAAGGCGCTGTTGAGGCCCATGCCATGGTCGATCATGACAAGATTGCCCTCGAGCGTGAACGGGCTGGATGCGGCCAGCGTCACCACGCCATCGGCGGGAGCGACATAATAGGTGCCGGCGGGTGCCGCGATATCGACGCCGCTGTGATAGCTGCCGGGATCGCCATTGTAGATGCGCTGTGAGCCGAACTGGCCGGAAATCCTGCCCTTTGCCGGCCAGATGAAATTCTGGCGCCAGCCCTTGCTGCCGCTGTGAACCGCGCGCGCGGCTCCGATTTGCTCGAGTTCCGGCCCGCGCAGAGCCATGAAGGCCGCGCTGCGCGTGGTCGCCCGGCGGTTGATGCTGACATGCTCGATCTGCCAGTTGCGCGGGGCAATATTGATGAACTGGCGCACCGTCTGGCCATTGTCGAGCGTGGCCACCAGATTCGCGGCCTGACCGGCGTCACGGTTGAACGCGATGATGAACTTGCCGTCCTCATCTAGCGGTATGGGTTCGTCCTCAAAGGTCAGGCTTTGCGTACCCGCAGGCGCATCGCCGATCATCACGCCGCCCTGGATCGCTTCGCCGGTGAAGCCGAATTTTAGCGCCTCGCGGAAGGCGGATTGTTCGGCGTCATTGGTTTCGGCAGAAACGATGGCTGCCGGAATGGCGGCAGCCGCGAAGGTTAGCAGGCCCAGACTAATCTTGAGCTTTGCGATCACTGTTCGCTTTCGGGCAGATGGGCGCGAGCGGAAATCTGGGCCGTGGCATAAGGCTCCTGCTTTTCGACGCTCCAGTAGCGGAGCTCATCCAAGGGGATGGCTTCGCCGGTCACCGCGCACAGCACATGGTCGCCAGCGGACAGGGGCCGGAAGCCGTTCGGCATATAATGCAGCTTTGCCACCTTGTTGCGATTGGACATTAACATGGGACGTTCATACTCCTTGAAGTCTTTACCTGCGATTTACCGGGTTCTGAAATCTTGACCCGGGCCAATATATCGCAGATTTCCCTAGAATAAATCCTGCTGCCTGTCATCCGCCGGTTTTTTGTTGCGGCTCGACGGGCTTTTCGGGGACGATTTCGCGATCGTCCGGGATTCGGTGACCTGCGCGCCGATGGTGCCGTCGGCAAAGTGCAGATTGAGGCTGCCGGCTGCGGCCGCCGCCTTGCGGCTGCCGACCAGCGCGCCATCGGTGGTGGAGACGCGGGCATAGCCGCGCTTCAGCGGGCCGTCGGGAGAGACCTGCTGCGCCAGCCGCCACAACGCGTCCAGCCGCTGCTGCGCCTCGGCCAGCGGGCGCCGGACCAGCGATACCGGCAGGTCAAGCCGCCGGAACTGCTCCTGCGACCGGGTCAGCCGGTGGTTCAGGATCGAAGGGCGCAGCGCACCGGCGCTGCTGGCGAAGCGGCTGCGGGCGTGGCCGATATTCTGGCTCATGCCATATTTCATACGCTCGGAAATCTCGTCGACTCGCTGCTGGTGCGGCCGCAGCAGGTCGGCGAGCGCCGGCATCACCCGTTGCTGCGTCTCGAGCCGCTCCTGTGCCGTCGCAAGGCCGCGCTGCACCGCCCTCGCCATGCGCGATTTTGTCTCGTCCAGCGAGATCAGCCATTCGGATCGCACCGGCACCGCCATTTCCGCCGCTGCGGTCGGGGTTGGTGCGCGCAGATCGGCGGCGAAATCGCACAAGGTGGTGTCGGTTTCATGGCCGACCGCCGAGATGATCGGGATTGTGCAAGCCGCTACTGCCCTCACCACTTCCTCTTCGTTGAAGCTCCACAGATCCTCGACCGAGCCGCCGCCGCGTGCGACGATCACCAGATCGGGGCGCGGCACCGGACCGCCAGGCTGGATCGCCGAGAAGCCGTTGACCGCCGCGGCAATTTGCTTCGCTGCGCCTTCGCCCTGAACCAGCACCGGCCAGACGATGACATGGCTGGGGAAGCGGTCCGCCAGCCGGTGCAGGATATCGCGGATCACTGAACCAGTGGGGGACGTGACGACGCCGATCGTCTTTGGCAGGAACGGAATGGATTTCTTGCGGTCCTGGTCGAACAGGCCCTCAGCGAGCAGCTTGGCCTTGAGCTTCTCGAACAGGGCCATCAGCGCGCCCTCGCCGGCCAGTTCCATCTTGTCGATCACCACCTGATATTTCGAGCGACCGGGATAGGTGGTGAGCTTGCCGGAGACGACGACCTCTATGCCGTCCTCCGGTTGGAACGGCAGCCGTCCGGCATTGCCCTTCCACATCACCCCGTCGATCACCGCCTTGTCATCCTTCAGCGCCAGATAGACATGGCCCGACGCAGCGCGCTTGAAGCCGGAGATTTCGCCCCTGATCCGGACATAGCCGAAGCGGTCCTCGACCACCCGCTTGAGCGCGCCGGATATTTCCGAAACGGTGAGCGGCGGGGCGTTGTCACCCTGCCCGCTCTCGGCTAGGAGCTTCGCGTCCAGTGAAAGGGAATCGTCCATGAATATCCTGTTGATCGGTTCGGGTGGCCGCGAACATGCCTTGGCGTGGAAGCTGGCGCAATCCCCTTCGCTCGAGAAACTCTATGCGACGCCCGGCAATCCCGGCATCGCCCAGCACGCGGAGCTGGTCGAACTGGACGTCACCGATCATGCCGCGGTGATCCTGTTCTGCGGCGAGCGGGACATCGATCTGGTCGTCGTTGGCCCGGAAGCGCCGCTGGTCGACGGGCTGGCGGAAAGCCTGCGCATCGCCGAGATTTTCGTCTTCGGTCCCGACAAGGCGGCGGCACAGCTGGAGGGATCGAAAGGCTTCACCAAGGACCTGTGCGCCCGCGCCGATATTCCGACCGCCGGCTACGTCCGCGCCACCAGTGCGGCGGATGCGCTGGCCGCGCTTGACGGCTTTGCCATTCCGGTGGTGATCAAGGCCGATGGCCTGGCCGCCGGCAAGGGCGTGATCATCGCCGAGACCCGCGACGAAGCCGAGGCCGCGATCACCGACATGTTCGACGGCAGCTTTGGCGAGGCCGGTGCGGCCGTGGTAGTCGAGGAATTTCTGACCGGCGAGGAAGCCAGTTTCTTTGCGATCACCGATGGCGTGAATGTCGTGCCGTTCGGTACCGCGCAGGACCACAAGCGGGTTGGTGACGGCGATATCGGGCCGAATACCGGCGGCATGGGCGCCTATAGCCCGGCGCCGGTGCTGACCGAGGAATTGCAGCAGCGGGTGATGGACGAGATCATCAAGCCGACTGTTGCCGCGATGGCGGCCGACGGCATGCCCTATAGCGGCGTGCTGTTTGCCGGGCTGATGCTGACCGAGACCGGGCCGCAGCTGATCGAATATAACGCCCGCTTCGGTGACCCGGAATGCCAGGTGCTGATGATGCGGCTGGAGGATGATCTCGCAAAGCTGATGATGCGCACCGCGCGCGGCGACCTCGCCCAGACCAGCGCCCCGGCCTTTTCCGCCGAGACCGCGCTGACCGTGGTGATGGCGGCGAAGGGCTATCCGGCGACTCCCGAAAAAGGCGGCAAGATCCAGAATCTGGGCCGGGCCGAACGCGAGGGTGCGAAGATATTCCATGCCGGGACTGCCGAGGTCGATGGCGCGTTGGTCGCCAATGGTGGCCGCGTGCTCAATGTTACCGCGCTCGGCGCCAATGCTACCGAAGCGCAGGCGAAGGCTTATGCGGCGGTTGACCAGATCGATTTCGAGGGGGGCTTTTGTCGGCGCGATATTGGCTGGCGGGAGGTTGCGCGGGAGGCCGGGGAGTAGGCTTTTTCGACGCGCCAGCGCTCCAAAGTTCGTCAAAGTTCGGGCCAATGAACGGTTCTCACATGCCCGTTTGCTGGGAGCGGGTTTATCGGACTCGCACGAAGACACGAAGTCACGAAGGGATTGTGCTTTGTGGCTTTGTGTCTTCGTGCGAGCCTGACCATTTCTGCGTCGCGCCGAGAAGTTTACACAAACATCCGGTTTTATTTTCTGTAACCTTTGCCCCCGGGCCGCAAAAATCCAGGCTTTGTAGGAAAACAACCGGCAGTCGAGTGTAAACTTCCAGATTGCCGCCCAAACCGGTCCGGCAGAACCATGCGCCCAGCCGCCAGCGCCGCTATCATATCCAGATTGTCAAAGAGCCTGCCCCGCGCATGGCGCGGAGCGGGTTGATAATAGCGGATTGGGTGGGGTGTAGGACAGCGGTTTTTGCACCTTCTCCCGTGAGGGAGAAGGATACGGAGCCTTGCCGCCGAAGCCTTGGCGAAGGCGGCTCGGCGCAGTTGGATGAGGGTGTTCTGCAGGTGGGATGCTGTGGAAGTGCGGTCCGGTAAACCCTCACCCAGCTCCGACTAGGCAGCAAGCTGCCAAGTCTGCACAACCCTCTCCCTTGAGGGAGAGGGGAATGGTGGATTTAGTAAACCGCCACCGTAATTCTTAATAGATATGGTGCGGGAAACGCGATTGATGCTGATACAGAACGCTTTGGAAAAATTTTCGCTTTTCTCAATCGTTCTTAGTAATCTTTGGCAGATTCAATTTGCCAGTTACCATCGTCCAGCATTTGCTTTTGGAGCCGATTTATAATTAATGCTGCTTCTATCAGTCGAACGGCATCTTCCTCACGATAATGAGAATTCGGATTTCTAGCAGTCAATAGGACTCCGATATCGGTCTGGAATTTATTCCGGTCCCTGAAAACAGGCTCAAAATAATCTGACCAATTATCTTGCCGTAGCACAATTTCCATCAGTTGGCCGAGTGTGACATAATGTATCAAGTCTTGCGATTGCTCGCCAACTGAAGCGTCCCGGGTTTTCCGGAGGCGGTTTCATTTGAGTCATGCGACCATATCGAGGTTCTCGCAGGCTGCATAGTAATTAGCTTCGGCTTCGGCGGGCGGGATATGCCCGATGGGACCGAACAGG
>Ga0210041_1000738_pt1 | contig 34751 bp, 27 predicted proteins | sample CryGeymeta201503_FD_183973 | JGI IMG/M metagenome (GOLD analysis project Ga0210041, IMG submission 183973) | Groundwater microbial communities from Crystal Geyser aquifers in Utah, USA - Crystal Geyser metaG 2015-03 (SPAdes) (version 2) | ecosystem: Environmental > Aquatic > Deep subsurface >... | reverse complement strand
GAAATCAGCGCACAGCAATCTTTGGAAAAGGCGCTGACCATGTTGCGCGGCCTGGCCCTGCCCGCGTTTGTGGTGGACACTTACGACAACCTGCTGGCCGCCAACTACAGCCTGCTAACTCTGTTTGACTATTCGGAGACCATGCGCCAGCAAGCCGAATCCCGCTTCGCCGGATACAACGTTTTGCGCTTCGTCTTCTCGCAAAACTCCCCTTTTCTCCAAAATGCGCTGGAGAATCAAGACGCCTATCTCCTGCAAAGCATTTCCTTTTTCCAGTCCATGACACTACCCTGGATGGCAACCCGTTACTACACTCAATTGATGACCGACCTGACCGAGTCGCCCGATATGCAGGCCTTGCGCGACTACCTTGCGCGTAGCGCCGACAACAAACAAGAAACCCTCTTTGAGGATGTCTTCGTCGCCCTGCGGCACGCCCGCTTTGGCGAGTTGAGATTTTTCAGCCCGCCGCTGACGCCCGTTGCCAGCCCGGCAGGCAGTCTCTACCTGGTCGCCTACCTGCCCGCCGACAAGCATACGGCGCAGGTTTTTATGGAACTTGCCCAACAGGGATACGGCCAAATCACCCTGCTGCAATCCTTCCCCGTTGAAGGCCACGACGAAGAGATTGAGTTTGAAGAAGAAGACCTGACATCCGATACAGAAGACTCCCCGGAACCCTATGAACAACCTCATTCACCAGCGCGTTGAACTCGCCCGCCAGGGAAAAAACCCGGCTGTCTTGTGCCAGATGCCCTCCGGCTGGGCGGTCATGGCCGATATTCAGATTCTCAGCGGCTATTGCATTCTGCTCGCCGACCCGGTTGTCCCCAGCCTGAACGATTTATCCGGCGACGCGCGCGCCCAATTTCTGCGCGACATGACGCTGATTGGCGACGCCCTGCTCGAAGTGACTGGCGCCGTGCGCATCAACTACGAAATTTTGGGCAACAGCGACCCGGCTTTGCACGCCCATATTCTGCCGCGCTTTGACGCCGAGCCGGAAGAACATCGCGCCGGCCCGGCCTGGTTCTACCCGCTGGAGAAAATGCCGCGTTTTGACCCGGCACACTACGCCGCGCTGATGGAGAAAATCCGCGCCGCTGTTTTACGGCGGCTTGCTCCGCCAGCATCAGATGCCGCCGATAAACTCTAATCATTTTCATACGGACACCCTTTCCGCTTCTTTGGTACAATCCAATTCGACTAGTTGTGTCCGCTTTTTCAGGAGTTGATTTTATGGCCGGAATGGAACGCTTTACCCAACGGGCGAGACGAGTGCTCAGCCTGGCACATGCCGAGGCTGAACGCACACGGCAGCCTTTCATTGACACCGAACATTTGCTGATTGGTTTAATCGAAGAAGAAGGCGGCGTTGCTGGCCGCGTACTGCGTGAAATGGGGCTGGAAGTTGAGCGCGTGCGCGAAATCATCAACCGGCTGAAAGGAGTCGGCGCCACCCCGCCCAGCGAGAAGATTGAACTTTCCAGCGCCACCGAGCAGACCCTCGAACAGGCCGTAGAAGAGGCCCGCCGCTTGGGCCATGCCTACATTGGCACGGAACACCTGCTTTTAGCGCTCTTGCACATCGAAGGCACCGCGCTGGAAGCCCTGCGCCGCCTGGGCGCCACCCCCGATGAAATCCGCCGCCAGACGCGCCGCATTTTGCAGGAATCCTCCTCGCCTACGCCGCCCGCCCCGGCGGGACGTGAACCTGCCCGCCCCGGCGCGCCGCAGCAGTCGGCGCAAAACCCCAAAACTCCGCTGGTGGACCAACTCGCCAGCGACCTGACCACCAAGGCCGAACAGGGCAAACTCGACCCGGTCATTGGCCGTCAGATGGAAATTGAGCGTGTCATTCAAATTCTGGCGCGCCGCACCAAAAATAACCCGGCGCTGATTGGCGAGCCTGGCGTTGGCAAAACAGCCATCGTCGAGGGCCTGGCCCAGCGCATCGTCGAAGGCGATGTACCTGCTCCGCTGATGAACAAGCGCGTTTTGCAATTGGATGTCGGCTCGCTGGTGGCCGGGACGATGTATCGCGGTCAGTTTGAAGAACGCCTCAAGCGCGTCATTGACGAGTTGAAACAATCCGGCGCGATTCTCTTCATTGACGAAGTGCACATGCTCGTTGGCGCGGGCGCAGCCGGCTCCAGCGTGGACGCGGCCAACATTCTGAAACCCGCCCTCTCGCGCGGCGAATTGCAAGTCATCGGCGCGACAACGCTCGAAGAATATCGCAAACACATCGAGTCGGATGCCGCCCTTGAACGGCGCTTCCAGCCCGTGCAGGTGGATGAACCCTCCGAGGAGGAAACCATCGCCATTCTGAAGGGTGTCCGCCCGGCCTACGAGGAGCATCACAAGCTGGTCATTTCAGACGAAGCCCTCGAAGCCGCCACGCACCTTTCGGCGCGCTACGTCACCGAGCGTTTTTTGCCCGACAAGGCGATTGACCTGATTGACGAATCTTCCTCGCGCGTGCGCATGTACAAATCTCCAGCGGCCAAGCAGGCCAAAGACCTGTACACCAAACTGCGCGAAGTGCGCCAAAATCGCACATTGGCGCAGGAAGATGGCAACGTCGAAGAAGTCACTTCCTGGCAGGCGCAGGAAGTGACGATTGAAAACCAGCTGGAACGCATGCGCACCGCCTGGGACCGCGCTACCAGCCCGGTGGTCACCGCCGAAGATATTGCCGAAGTGGTGGCGATGTGGACGGGCGTGCCGGTCATGCAGATTGCTCAGGAAGAATCCGAGCGCCTGCTGCACATGGAAGACGAACTGAAAGGCCAGATTATCGGCCAGGATGACGCCATCCACGCCATTGCGCGCGCCGTGCGCCGCGCCCGCGCTGGCCTCAAAGACCCGCGCCGCCCGATTGGTTCGTTCATGTTCCTCGGCCCGACCGGCGTCGGCAAAACCGAATTGACCAAAGCCCTGGCGAAGTTCATGTTTGGCTCGGAAGACACCGCCATTCAATTGGATATGTCCGAATTTATGGAGCGTCATACCGCCAGCCGGCTGGTGGGCGCGCCTCCCGGCTACGTTGGCTACGAGGACGCCGGTCAACTGACCGAAGCCCTGCGCCGCCGCCCGTATTCAATTGTCGTCTTTGACGAAATTGAAAAAGCGCATCCCGAAGTTCACAACATGCTGCTGCAAATCATGGAAGAAGGCCACCTGGCCGACGCCAAGGGCCGCAAGGTGGATTTCCGCAACGCCATCATCGTGATGACCTCCAACGTCGGCGCGGATATGATCAAAAAGCAAACCGCGCTCGGCTTTGCCCTCAAGCGTGATGAAGTTAACGAAGAACGCCTGGGCTACGAGGAAATGCGTAAGAAACTGACCGAAACGCTCAAACGCGCCTTCCGCCCGGAATTCATCAACCGCCTCGACAGCGTCATCGTTTTCCGCTCGCTCAACAAGGAAGACATCCAGAAAATTGTCGCACTGGAACTGGACAAAGTCACGCAACGCCTGAAAGACCACACCATCGCGCTGACGGCCAGCCCCGAAGCGCTGGCGCTGCTGGGCGAGGAAGGTTTCGACGCCGACATGGGCGCGCGCCCTCTGCGCCGTGTCATCCAGATGAAAGTGGAAGATTCCCTTTCCGACAATCTGCTGGCGGGAACCTTCGCCGATGGCGACTCCATCCGCGTCGAAGTCGGCGCCGATGGCGAAATCACCCTGACGCGCCAGGAGCAGACTGAACCCACTCCGGCGGCATAAGCCAAAACATCAAAAAAGGCGGGGCGGGCCAGACAGCCCACCCCGCTTTTTTATTTATCGTTACCGTTATAGCCGCAATCTAGCAACCAGGAGATGAATATGCAAAATCAAATCGCGACACTGGCCGGAGGCTGTTTCTGGTGCGTCGAAGCCGTCTTTGACGACCTGCGCGGCGTGTTTTCCGTCGAATCGGGCTACACCGGCGGGCACGTCGCCAACCCCACCTACCGCCAGGTCTGCACCGGCGCAACCGGCCACGCCGAAGCCGCGCGCATCACCTTCGACCCCCAACAAATTTCCTACGCCGATTTGCTGCGCGTCTTCTTTTCCGTTCACGACCCGACCAGCCTCAACCGTCAGGGCGCGGATGTTGGCACGCAGTACCGTTCCGCCATTTTTTACCACGACGAAACCCAAAAGAAAACCGCTGAAGATGTCATCCGCGAACTGGAAGTTGCCCGTCTGTGGCCCGACCCCATCGTCACCACCCTCGAAAAAATGGATTTATTTTACCCCGCCGAAGACTATCACCAGGAATATTTTGCCAACAACCCCAACCAACCCTACTGTCAGGCCATTGTGGCTCCCAAAGTGGTCAAATTCCGCAAACAATTTTTAGACTGGTTGAAGACCAAATAAACGCCGTGACCGCTCCCACCTTTTCCGTGCGTGAAATCCCCGTCTACGGCGACGCGCTGCTCGCGCCGATGGACGGCTACTCCGACTGGCCGTTTCGCTCCATCTGCCGTCAGCTTGGCTCGGCCATAAGTTACTCCGAATTCGTCAACGCCGACGACATTCTCAACCGCCCGCGCTTCGCCGCCCACAAATTCAAATTTGAAGCGGCAGAACGCCCAATGGTTTTCCAACTCTACGGTGAAAGCGCCGCCCGCCTGCTGGAAGCCGCCCTGCGCGTGCAGGAACTTGGTCCCGACATCATTGACATCAACATGGGCTGCCCGGCCAAAAGCGTCACCCATCGCGGCTGCGGCGTCGGGCTGATGCGTACCCCGCAAAAAGTAGCCGAGATTTTCAGCCTGCTCAGCCGCAATTTGAGCGTGCCTGTGACCGGCAAAATGCGTCTCGGCTGGGAAGAAAACCGCAACTACCTGGAAATTGCCCGCGCCGTCGAAGAAAATGGCGGCGCGCTGATTGCGATTCATGGCCGTACCAAACAGCAGGGCTATGGCGGTCAGGCCAATTGGGACGCGATTGCCGAGGTCAAAGCCGCCGTCAAAATTCCGGTCATCGGCAACGGCGACGTGAAGCGCGTGGAAGACATCGCCCGGCTGAAAGCGCATACCGGCTGTGACGCGGTGATGATTGGCCGCGCCGCCATGCAAAACCCCTGGATTTTCGCCCGCCTGAACCGCGAGGACGTGTCGCCCGAACAAATCCGCGCCACGCTGCGCCAGCATTTGCAGAAAAACATCGAATTCTACGGCGAGGAAGACGGTCAGCGCCTCTTCCGCAAATACGCGGTGCAATACCTCATGCTCAGAAGCTTAACGCGCGAAGAGCGCAAGCGCATTTTAAAACCGCAGGCGCCGCAAGAATGGCTGGCGCTGCTCGACCAGGCCTACGAACAAATGCAAAATAGACAGGCCTGAGCCTGTCCATTTTTTACATCTCCATAATCCAGCGTTGCGGGGTGCGCTGCGCCAGTTTCAGACGGTGAAGCGTTCAATCTCATTCACCCCATACTTTGCCAGCAAATCATCCATCGCCTCACGCAGGAGTTCGGCCTCGCCTACCTGGCGTTCTGCCGCCAGTTTGCTCAAGCGCTCCAACTGGGTTTGGGTGTAATGCGAGGTTTTGGGAACCATTTTCTCATCCTGCGCCAGACGTACCTGGTTGCGCCCGCTAATTTTGGCGCGGTATAGCGCCTGGTCGGCTTTGCGCATTAATTCTGATTTGAGATGACCGTCCACCGGGTAGCAAGCCAACCCCACGCTGACGGTAAGCACGGTGTCTCCTGCCACCTTCAGCGGCGTATTCGCCACCTGAGCACGAAACGTCTCCAGCAGCAGAAAAGCCTGTTCCCGTTCCACTTCTGGCAGAAGTAGAGCAAACTCGTCGCCGCCGTAACGCACCGGCAGGGCATTTTCGTTGCCTATCCCGCGCAACAGGGTGGCAATCATTTTCAACACCTCGTCGCCGGCAGTATGGCCGTATTCGGTGTTGATGTGCAGAAAATTGTCTATATCCACAAAGGCCACTGCAATTGGCGCTTCGGAGCCTTTGGATGCAGACAACAAATCATCCAACGCCTGATGAAAGGCTTTGCGAGTGAACAGGCCGGTTAGTTCATCGGTGGGTAGGGATTTCTGGGTGTACATGCGCTCTCCTTTTTATTATTTTGACATATTATAAAAATATAATATGTCAAAATAATATAATTGTCAAGCGCATGTTTAGCTCTTCATAGGAACAACCTGATAGCCTATCCGAAAATTCTTCTTTACTCACTGATGTTACGTAGCAGGAACCCTGTGGCGCGACATTTATGTCGCGGTTGCGCCACAGAAACCGGAGAAGTGCATTTTTAGAGCCGTTTGATAATCTTTAGGTGTCTAAAAATTGGCATCAGCCAAATTTCAGCACGACATAAATGTCGTGCTACGGTGTATCGCGTAACATCAGCTACTCATGTTTTTTACACTGCCGTAATCCACTGCGCGTAGCGCGGATTTTTACCGCGCACAATGTCATCGAAGAGTGTCCGCAGTTGCGCCGTAATCGGCCCCATCACCCCCGCCCCAACCGGGCGATAATCCACTTTGGTGACGGCGGCTACCTGCGCGGCGGTTCCGGTCATGAAAAACTCGTCGCAGATGAAAACTTCCGAGCGGTCAATCGAACGCTCCAGCACCGTCAGCCCCAATTCGGCGCGTGCCAGTTCGATAATGGAGCGGCGCGTGATGCCTTCCAGAATGTTATCGGTAATCGGTGGGGTAATCAAAACGCCGTCACGCACCATAAAAACGTTCATGGCCGAACCTTCCACAACGTGACCGGCCTGGTCGAGTAGCAGCGCCTCGTCGAAACCGGCGCGCGCCGCGTCGGTCTTGACCAGCGCCGAACTGGCATACGCCCCGCTTATTTTTCCACGCGCCGGGATGGTGTTATCGTCCACCCGCCGCCACGAGGAAACCGTGACGTGCGCGCCGCTGTCATTTTTCATGTAGCCGTTGAAGGGCAGCGCAAAAATGGTGATGGCGTCTTCCAAATCATGCAGGCGCACGCCAATCCCCTCGCTGGCTTTGTAAACCAGCGGGCGAATGTAGACATCGCGGCGGTAGCCGTCGGCGCGCAGCAGGTCAAGCGTAATTTGAGTCAAACTTTCGGGGGTTTCGCCAATATCCATGCACAAAATTTTGGCCGAATTGAGCAGACGCCGGAAGTGGTCGTGCGGGCGAAAAACGAACAGGCTTTGGCGTGCCTCGTTCCAGTAGCCGCGCAGGCCACCAAAAGCGGCGGTGCCATAATTCAGCCCGTGCGTGGCAACGCCGACGTGCGCATCGGCGTAGGGGACAATTTTTCCTTGAAAATAGGCGTGAATCGGTAAATCCATGGGTTCCTCCGTCTTGAATGGGTATTCAGCACGCGCCAGAAGGTGAGCTTTTTACTTGCCTTCTAAAAGCGTGTATGTTTTGAGCAAATGAAGCAGAACCTGGTCAGTAAATTGATTCATTTTTCCAAGCAATCGCCCATACGCCAGGCCGGGCGGAACGTTGGCATGGTCGTAAGCCAAAAACATGGCATCCAATAAAATGTTGCGAAAAAATAAAAATGCCTGGGTGGCATCCACCATGCTCAGTTCGTAATGCCGCGCCCGCGAAGCGTACTCGTAGCCCATGGCATAGGCTTCGTTGACATCTTGCGCGTCTGCCGATGCCATGTACGCCATCAGGCCGCGCACCAAGGCCATCCCGCTTAGGCGGTATTGCCCACGCGCCTGCTCATCCAACCGGGCGTACCAGGGTTCAGCCTCCAGCCGCCCATCAGCCACCAGCATCCGAATGTGCCCAATAGCGCTCTGCATGGCTCCCAACGGATCTGGTTCTTGATCAGAATGCGTGGTTTGCATCCACAATTCCACCTCCGCGCGGCGATAGCGGCGATGCCCGCCAGAGGTGCGATGCGTGGGGAGAATATTTTTATCAGACCAGAGCCGTGCGGTGGACGGATGTACGCCCAGCAGGTTGGCAACGTCAGAGAGCGATAACCATTCAGTTTGAATTTTGTCCATGGCTGCGTTGGCCTTTAATGACTGAAATGTGGCGCGTCATCATGTGAATTGTACTGTTAATTTGTTTTTGGTGGCCGAATTGCCAAACTAATTGCCCCGGAAAGACATGCCTGCGCTTGTACCTCTGCGAGAAGGGCAGGTGTGCGGTTTAGGTTTAGTTTAGATGAAGGGCTTTCACTTTTGAGCGTTTGAGCGTTAAACAAGCAAAAGCCGGAAGTGGATTCCCCCCACTCGCGGCTTTTGCTCCACGTGGTTCCCCGTGCCACGTTATCAAATGTCTGCGCAGATGAGTATATTCTAGGCAGGTCGCGTAGACAAAACGTAGATACGAAGCCCCCAAAATGGCGTTTTTGCAATGAGTTTTATTCTGAAAGAAATTTAATCCAAAAAGAATCCATTTCATCTTCCAGCGGCGCGGGCGAGAGGTTTTCTTGCAGAAACATTAGCAATTCATGCATCCGCAGGCATTGTGCGGAGGGGTCTTCCTTCATGTCATCTAGGGCGCGCGCCTGAAGTTTCAGACCATTTAGTTCGTTCCAGGATTGCCCGATTTGTCGGTACCAGGTCAACGGGCGGTCGAGCAATTGCACGGCGCGGTGACATTCCCCGTTGCGAAGCGCGATACCCGCTTCCAGCCGGGCAAGGGTAAATTGTCCAATATCCTGCTTCAGCCGGATTGAAATTTCATGGGAGAACCATTTTGCGCGCTGATAAAACGTCTCCTGTGGGCCTTCCTCCGCCAAAATAGTCAACTCATGCAGTACAGCCAAAAAATTAATGCTCCACAACTGCGCCTGTTCTGATTTTTCGAGCGCGGTGCGTAAAAAATCTTTACCAACCGCGTGTTGACCTTGCTGGTAAAGCGCAAAGCCGTAGCAGTGCATATTTTCAAGCGCCACAAAATGTTCGCCAGCAGTGACCATGCCTTGCTGGTACATTTCGGCAGCCTTTTTGTAGTTTTTCAAATGCGCGTAAATATCGCCAATGACCTTGCAACCCAGGCCGGTAATTTCGCCATGCCCTTGTTTGCGCCCAATTTCGATGGCTCTTTGGCCGTGTTGCCAGGCCGCGCCAAGCAAGCCCATCTCCACCTCATTCAAGCCGGCATAGCAGTTGATGTAACCATCCATGCGCCAGCCGCTGATGCGTTTCGCCTGCGCGATTCCTTCCAGCGCCGCCTGCCGTCCCTGCTGATATTGTCCCATCAGATAGCAGGCCAGGCTGATGACGCTGTAAGCGCCAATTTCACCGTAAGTATCCGCTTGCTCATGATGCAGACGCAACGATTCTTGGGCATGTTGTTCGCCCGATATTGGGTAGCCGCACAAGGTTTCGGTAATCGCCATCTGATAGTGCGCCGAAGCGCGCGCCAGCAATAGGTCGCGGTCCATGGCGGTTTCAGTCAACGCCAGCGTGCGGGCAAACCATTCTTGCGAACCGCGCAGATCGCCCAGCATGTAAAGCAAAACGCCGGTTCGATTGTAGAGTGTAGTGATCTCGTAAAGATTTTCGCTATATTCCACGTACGCGTGCGCCAGACGAACATTCTTCAGCCCATCGGCGAATTCATTGCGCGCCATGCCGGCATTGCTCAGGCTGGAAAGCGCCGCGCCAATCAGCAAGGAACTGTTGTGTTCTCGCCCCAGGTTGAGAAAACTGTGGTTAATGCGCTCAATTTCAACGGCATCATCCATCTCAAAAACCACTTTGTTCCAATCTGTGTACAGGCGATAAAGTTGCTCATCTGAAAAGTGGGTGGACAGCGAGAGGAGATGTTCGGCGTGGCGGTAGGCGCTAATCGTTTCGCCAATGGCGTTCAAGCGATAAGCGTAATGTCCTGCTGAAATCCAACTATCGAAGGCGCGTAAAAAGTTCCCGGCTTTCTCAAAATGATAGGCCAGCCGCGCTGATTGCGCTTGCGGCAAAGTGAATTGCAGGGTTTCGGCAATCTTCTGGTGTAGTAAACGTTCACGCGCCGGGCTGATATTGGTCAGCAACGCCTCGCGGATTTTTTCGTGCGGAAAGGCGTACAAAAGCATTTCGCCGCTGACGGGTTCGAGCAGGCGGGCGTGTTGCAGTTCTTCCACAGCGCGCACACCTTCGACGCCATCCACACCGGTAACCTGCTGCGCCAGGTGAATTTCTACCCGGCTGCCCATCACCGCCGCGCACTGGAGCAATTCGCGGGCGCTGATTGAAAGCGCATCCACCCGCTGATTCAGCACTTCCAAGACCGAATGCGGGAGAGGAAAGTCGTAGGGCGAAACCGCCCCGGCGTTGACATAAGTTTCGCGGAAGATTTGCAAGGTTTCCAGTAAGAAAAGCGGATTGCCGCTCAAGTCTTGCTCCAGGCGCTGTGCCATTTTTGCCGGAGCAGGAACTCCCAGCACCAACTGACAAAGTTCAGCGACTTCTTGCGTATTGAGCGGGCGCATTTCCAGGCGGGTGACAGTTTGCGGAAAGGTGGTTAATAACAGTTGGTCAAGCAGATGATTGCGCGCTTCCAGACGGGAGGCCAACACCAACACCCCGCGCCGCAGGTCAAAGAATTTGTTTTTGAGCAGGTAGGCAATTTCTTCCAACGTGGATTCGTCGGCCCACTGCGCATCATCCAGAAACAGAAAGAGCGGTCGCGCAGCTGAAAGTAAAATCAAGACCTGCCGAATCGCTTCCAGCAATGTCAGCAGCGGGATTTCGGGGTTTTGCGGTGGAAGCGGAGACAAACCCGGACGAAAGTTGGCAATTTCTGGCAAGAGCAAAGTCAGCGGGCGCGCCCAAACTGAGTCGAGTCGTTTCCACTCTTCGGGGCGTACGCAGGCGCGCAACATGGCAACCCAGGGCGCAAAAGGCAGGCTGGTTTCCATGGGCTGGCAGGGCGCCAGTAACAGGCGCGAGGCAGAAGCCTGGCGCTGATAGGCTTCACGCGCCAGGCGAGTTTTCCCAGCACCAGCCTCGCCAAATAACATCAACGCTCCGCCCCGGCGGGTGACGCGCTGAAAAACGCTGAGCAGGTCGGTCTGACCAGTAAACGGCACCTGCATCGTCGGGCGCACCGGCCAGGTTGAGTTATCTGCCGTGGATGCGATTTCGGGATGAAAGATGGGCGCTTCCAGCGCTAAAATTTCGGGGGGTAGTTCATCATCGAAATCTTTTCGGAAAGCTGCGCGCAAACTAGTGAAGTGTTCGCGCGCGCGTGTGGGTAAATCACTTTGCAGAAAAGTTTTTAATATTTCCTCATTGAAAGAAGTGTTGTATCGGTCAATGCGCAAGCCGAGCGTTAGCCAGTGAATGGCAAGGTCGTAGCGTTGCATCAAGCGCTCGTGGTTGGACAGCCGTTCCAACGCAAGCAAAAGTTGTGTTTCAACCTCTTGCGCCCTATTTTCGCGCCACGCGGCCAACTCGTTGGAAAAATCCATGTCGTTGCCTTGTAGAAAACCGTATTCCTGGCGCAAATTAACGACGCGAGTTAGCTGCTGATAGAGTGGCGCGGGGAGCGAGGCTTCTGCTGAAAGACGGCTAATTTGAGGGAAAATTTCTGCTGTCTGTGCCTGAAAGTCACGGTAATCTACCTGTATCCGCGCAGGGTCAAGCCCGATCGTTTCTTGTTGGGTGAGAATAAATTGATTATCGCAGAGGTTATGACGCAGTTTGTGCAGGTAGTCACGCAGCGTGGCGCGGGCTTTTTGCTCGTCAAAGTCGGGCCAAAAAAGCCCTGCCAGCGCAGAGCGGCTGACCGGGTGATTTTGCGCCGCCAGGTAGAACAGCAAGGCGCGCGAGGCGCGATGTTGAATTTGGAGCGGTTCGTCTTTGCAAAACGCCGTGGGCGTGCCAAAAAGATGGATTTGAAGCATGGTCTGTATTCTTACACAAAAAGGGTCGTTTTTCCAGTGAAAAACGACCCGCAAAACAGATGACTTTTCGTAAATATCAGGTGCGTTTACTTTGTTCAGCAGATTGCGCGATGTCGTGCGCCGAGTGCAGCGTGCCTTCGCTGACTTCGCCGAGCATTTGCGCCAGTTCCAGCAAGCGCTCGTCGCCGGTCAGCGGGTGGACTTGCGTGGTTGTGCGGCCATCTTGCACCAATTTTTCCACCTGAAAGTGTTGATCGCCAAAGGCCGCCAACTGCGGCAGGTGTGTGATGCACAAGACCTGATGAATGCGTCCCAACTGCCATAGCTTTTGGCCCACCACGCCGCCAACACGTCCGCCAATGCCCTGATCAATTTCATCGAAGACCAACGTTGGAATCGGGTCGGCCTGGGCCAGGCTGTTTTTGAGCGCCAGCATCAGGCGTGAGGTTTCACCGCCCGAGGCGATTTTTGCGAGTGGCTTGAGGCCTTCACCCAGGTTGGGGGCGACGAGAAATTCCACCCGGTCGAAGCCGCTGGCGTCGAAAGCGATGCGTTCACCATCTGAAAGGGGCAAGCCCTTGGGGTCGGGTTTGGTCTGAAAATCTACCGCGAAGCGCGCCGAGGCCATTTTGAGTTCATCGAGGCCAATTTCAATGCCCTTTGCCAGCTTTTCGGCGGCTTTTTTACGCAGGTCGGAAAGTTTTTGGGCGCAAGTGGATAGTTCATTCAGTAAGATGGTTTCGCGGCTTTCCATCTCGTTCATCTTTTCGCTGGCGCTGGTGATAGTTTCCAACTGCTGACGGGCTTTTTCGCCGAACTCCAGCACGGCGGGCAGGTTGCCGCCGTATTTGCGTTGCAGGCGGTGCAGCAGGTCGAGGCGTTCCTCGACTTCTTCCAGCCGCTTGGGATTGTATTCGATGGTTTCGAGGTAGTCGCGCAGGTCGCGCGCCAGGTCAGATAAATTTTCCAGCAGCGACTCGGCGCGGGCAGATATCTCGGCCTGGGAGGCGTCAATGCGCATCAGCGATGCGAGCGCCGCCACAGCCTGACCAAACTGGTCGGTGATGGCGGGGGTTTCGGGTGTACCTTCGTCAAAGAGGGTCAGGGCTTCCTGGGCGCTGGCGGCCAGGGTTTCAGCGTTGGCGAGGCGGTCGCGTTCTTTGCGCAGGTCTTCGTCTTCGCCAGGTTTGATGCGCGCCGAGTCAATTTCTTCCACCTGAAAGGTGAGCATTTCCAGACGGCGTTCTGCATCGGCCTGAACGGCGCGCAGGGCGGTCAGTTCGCGGCGCAAGGCCTGGAGCGTGGTGTAGGTTTGACGGTAGGCGCTTCGGGGCGCGTCAACTGCTGCGAAACGGTCAAGCAGGTTGAGGTGAGTGCGCGCATCCAACAACGAGAGATGTTCTGTTTGTCCATGAATATCAACCAGCAAAGCGCCAATTTCTTTCATCAGCGTGACGTTGACAACACTGCCGTTGATGCGGGCGACGGAGCGGCCTTCACGGCGCACTTCACGCGCCAGGGTGAGGTAGGTTTCATCGTCAAGCAGGTCTTCGCGGCGCAAAATTTCATTGACGGCGCTTTGCGTTGCGCCAAGAAGATTGAAGACACCCTCCACACTGGCGCGTTCGGCCCCGGCGCGCAAGACGCCTGTTTCAGCGCGCCCGCCCAGCAACATTTCCAGCGCGTCCATGATGATGGATTTGCCCGCGCCGGTTTCGCCAGTGAAAATGAGCAGGCCGGAGGCAAACTCCAGCTGGAGTTTATCTATGATGGCAAAGTTTTCGATGCGAAGTTCGGTAAGCATGGGGGAGTAGGAATTAGGGAGTAGGGAGTAGAATTAGGCAACCGGATAACCGAATAACCGAATAGCTGGCAACTAATAACTGATTACCGAATTTGAATGCCGGAGATGCGATAGTAAACCGTGGATGCAGCGATAAAAATGTAAATGCCCTGAAAAGCGATGCCGAACCAGTTGAAGTTAAACAATTGCCACAGTGCGGCGGGCAGCGCGCCCACGATGACGGCAATAAAAATTACCCGAAAAAGAAGTGGTGAGCGCCGCCGCCCGGTAGCGCGCCGCACGACTTCGGCGATGGCCGCGCCCAGGGCAGTGGCGGCGGCGGGGACAATCAGCAAGCCGAAGAAACCGATGAAGCCTACCAAACTGACGAGAAAAGCGCCGATGCCTGAACCGATGGCGGCGACGAGAGCCCCAAAAACGTAGTCGGCGGGCAGGGTGGTGTCAAAAGTCTTTTGCTGGGCGCGGACACATTCCTTGCAGCGGTAGCCGGTGGGGGTGTGTACGGCGCATTTGACGCAGATGGGCTTGTCACAGCGGTTACAGCGCAGGCTGGCTTCAACATCGGGGTGATTGGCGCAAAAAACGGATTCGGTCATTTGGACAGTCCTGCGGCGCTGTTTTGGTTGAGATGAGCGGTTAAATTGCGGTAAAAGTAACCGGGGTCGCCAAAACGCACAAATTGGGCGCTGTTTTCTCCGGCGCGCACGTCAACGCGGTCTTCTTCGGCCAGGCTGATGGGTAGCTGCCCGTCGAGGCTCATGATGGCGTTTTCGCTGAGAATGGTCATGCTGACGGTTACGCCTTCAGAAAGGACAATGGCGCGGTCTACTGAAAGGTGCGGGGCGATGGGAACTAGCAGGATATTCCGCAGTTCTGGCGGAAGTATCGGCCCGCCAGCCGCCAGAGCGTAGGCGGTGGAGCCGGTGGCGCTGGCGGCAATCAGCCCATCGGCGACGTAGCTGGTTAAGTATTGGCCGTCGGCGCTGGCGGAGATGTGAATGGGGCGCAGGTGCTGGCCGCGGGCAACGACAACATCGTTGAGCGCCTGCCAGATTCCCAGGCTTTCGCCAGAGCGCAGATGTTCGGCCTGTAACATCATGCGTTTCTCCACCCAAAAATCGCCCGCCAGCAAGCGCTCCAGCAGAGATTCCCAGCCGGTGATTTCCACCTGGAAGAGGAAGCCGAGGCGGCCTTTGTTGACGCCCAGTACCGGCAGGTTGTGTGGGGCGCACAGATGCGCGGCGCGTAACATCGTGCCGTCGCCGCCGACGGCGATCAGCAGATCGAATTCTTCAGCATGGACACGCTTACGCAACTTTTCATCATAGAGCGAGCCAAAAGGCGCATCCAAGCCGCGCTCACGCAAAAAATCAGCAATGTGGGCGGCTTCTTGCAGTGATTCAGCCAGTTTGGGGTGGCCGGTGATGACGATGTGATTTGGGGGCATGGTTGTCAGTTGTCAGCGTTTGCATCATTTATCTATGAGAGTTTTTTTTCACAGAGTTCGGCGAAGCCACAGCGGGCGCAGCGAGCGGGGTTTTCGTGTGAGCGGGGAATTTCTTTTTTGCGCTCGTCGCGGCGCATTTCAGCCAGGGTATCAAGCAGGGAATTTTCCAAATCGTGGGTATAGTCTACTGCAAAATCGCGGTCAGGGTAGTGAATGATGCCGTAGGGCGGGCGTTTGCCAAGTGCCTTTTCAACCAACAGGCAGTAGGCGGCCACTTGATAAATGTGCGAGTCGTATGGGCTGGGCGGGGTTTTGCCGGTTTTTACTTCGACGGGGATGAGCTGCCCATGTTGCTCGACGATGTAATCGGGTTTTCCGGTGAGTCCCAGCGAGGAGTCATAGAGCGGTTTTGGCACTTCGCCCCAGGCGCGGGTGTCCGTGTAAATGATGCGTCCGCCCGGCAGGCCAGCTGATTTTTGAGCGCGGCCCGACTGCCAGAGCAGAATGATGAACAGGACGAAAAGCAGGAGGGCCAGGGCAAGTAGCATTGTCAGAACTGCTGTATCAGTGTGGATGTAAAATAGGCTGCCAGTGCCACCAACGCCGCCAGTAACAGCAACCAGGCCAGGGTGCGCAAGAATCCAGCTATGAGCAGGCCCCGTCCGTGGCGGCGGTGCAGTTCCGTCCCGGCGGCCAGTTCAGCCTGATTCTTGGGGGTAAAACCTCGCTGGCGATAGCCCCAGGCGCGGCGGCAGTACAGGTAGGAACCAAGTTCAGAGGCGCGAATGGGTCTCATTTAGCACATTTATTCTAACACACTACGCAGTTGTTCTTCTTTTTTCTGGCGAATGCGAAGGGCGATGGGCGCGGCTAAAATGCGTTGAATGGCGGCGGCGTTTTTTTGCGGCGCGTAGTAATCGCGGTAGACATCCAACAGGCTGATGGTGGCGTCGGTAAAACTTTCCAGCCGCGCCGGGTCACCAGATTGAACGTGTCCCGGCTGTAAGACGCGGCAATAAGCGCCTGGGCGTTCACCGTGGCGGAATTTTTTGACAAAGGCCGGGTCGCCCATGCGCGCGGCAAACGTCTCGCAGGGAATGCGCGGGGCGCTGACTTGCAGGGTGACCGCGCCGACAATCAGCGTGTCGCCGATGTTCAGGTCGGCGCTGGAGAAGCCTGTGATGGTCAGGTTTTCGCCAAAGGTTCCGGGGGGCAGGTCACGGCCAAGTTGGTCGCTCCACCAGGCGTAGTCTTCGCGGGTGTAGACGTAGACGGCCTGGTCGGGGCCGCCGTGATGTTTGACGGCGACAATCACGTCGTTTTCCAGCCCCAGTGGGGTGATGGCGACTGCGCCGCTGACCGGGGTTTTGTAGATGCCGCTGGTTTTGAGCGGGTTGCGCGGGTCGGGTTGGGCGTTACCAATATTGACGCTGATGAGTTTCATCGGGTTTCGATTCCACTAGCCCAGTGTGGTGATTTTTTCCAACATTTGTTCGTTTGTGGAGAATTTGAAACTTTCCAGGCCGCGTTTTTGGGCTTCCTCGGTTTCGAGTTCGGCCAGGTTACGCACATCAGCGCGCGAGACAATGTATTTTCCGCTGGCTTTGAGCAGGGTGGAGAGATTTTTGCTGTTCAGCCGTTCTACGGGTAAGGTTGCCAGATATTGCAAAACGGCTTTCGCGCCGTTGGTGCCGTCTTTGCGGGCATAACCCACCAGGCCAGTGCTGGCCTGTCTGCTCCACCCGGCAACGAAGGTATCGGGGAGAACTTGCCCAGTTTGCGGGTCAAAGGCCTCGTAGGAAATTTCATCTACCGGAAAGCGCGGCGTGGGGTTTTTGGCGAATTCTGCGCCCTGCGTTGGCAGACCAAAGTTCTCGTCCACCCGGTCGCCGATGGCAAAAACGATTGAGTCGGCGGGGATGATACGTTTTTGGCCGGTGGCGCGCGCTTTGACTTCGCCATCTTTAAGCGTCAGGGTGGTTTCTTCTACTTCCAGGCCGGTGACGAAGTTTTCGGCGTTTCCTAAAATGGCGGCGGGAGAAGCGAGAAACGAAAAGAGCAGGCGCGCGGCGGAGAGCGCGGGCTGGGCCTTGGGCAAGGCTTCGAGGATGTTGGCGCGCGCGGCGGCGGGTTCTTGCCCGATGGCGGTCATCACGGCTGAAACGCGCGCGAGTTCATCGTCCAGCGCGCGCAGGCTGAGGTGTCCGGCGACATACTCCATCTCTTTTTTGTCAAATTTCACTTCTGCCGGGCCGCGCCGCACAACGGCGATGACTTCATCCACCTTGATTTTTTGCATCAGAAAACGGGCGATATCAAGCATGACGTTGCCCGCGCCGACGATGACAACGCGCTTGCCAAAGTGAAATTTTTTCTGGCTGAAAGGCGGTAACTGGTTGTAGTGGTAGACCAGGTCTTTGGCGTGATAGACGCCCTGAAGCGCTTCGCCGGGCAAGCCCAGCCACTTGGTGCCTTGCGCCCCCACGGTGACGAGTATCGCCTGAAAGCCGCACTCGCGCAGATCGTCCAGCGTCAGGTCGGCAGATTTTCCCAGGCTGATGTTGCCGTAGTAGGTCAGGCCGGGCGTATCCAGTACCTGTTGAAATTGGTTGCGCAAGCCTTGTTTCATGGCGTGCTTATCGGGATAAATGCCGTATTCGGCCAGACCGCCGGGTTTAATATCACGATTAAAAACAAATACTTGCGCTCCGGCTCGCGCCAGTTCGCGGGCGGCAAACATTCCCGCCGGGCCGGCGCCGATGACTGCTACCGAATGACTTTCGTTCACGCGCACACTCCTTGTTGGATGAATACTGGCGGTGATTATATGAGAAAACCAGGGGAGATTCAAGGTGAACCTGAAGCGGATTTATGCTAAACTATTCTTATAGATTAATCAGGAGGCTTTTTGCCATGACCCCACAAAAAACGGATAACCTGGGATGGATTCGCGCCTTGCTTTTCCCGAAAAAATCATCCCCGCCACCGCAACCGGCGATGTTGCCGTCCGATGCGCCGCTCGCCACACAGCCAAAGAAGCCTGCGCCGTTTCAATGGCCGAAAATGGAGCGCGAGAAAGTCGCCCCGGCTTTTTGGACGGTTGCCAGCATCCTTTCGATGATTGTGAATGTTATCCTGATCATCATTTTACTGGTCGTTGCGCGGCAATTATTCAGCCTTAAAAGCATGGTCGGCGATGGTCTGCTGGGTGGTCTGTATCAAAATTTTATTTTGATGGACCAGGCCAGCATCAAAACCAACGTGGTTGTTGAGACCACCATCCCGGTGCGTTTTACCCTGCCGGTCAAAACCAACACCAGCGTAACGCTGACAGAAAACACCCGCATTGACGGCGCGCTGGTGACGCTCAATACCGGTGGGCTGAATATCACCAATGCCCCGGCCAATATCATTCTGCCCGCTGGCACCGTTTTGCCGATTGCGCTGGATATTACCGTGCCAGTGGATACCCAGGTTCCGGTCACGCTGAATGTGCCGGTGGATATTCCGCTTGACCAGACCGAGTTGCATGCGCCGTTTGTTGGTTTGCAAGGTGTTGTCAGCCCGTATTATTGGTTGCTTCAACCACAAACCAAATCAGAAGCGGATATTCCGGCCTGTAAATACAGCCTGGGGCTGTGCGGCTGGTTCTTCAAATAAATGCCATGCAAATTGTCAGCGGCGTAGATTTGGTGGAAATTGCCCGCGTGGAACAGGCGATTGCGCGGCACGGTGAACACTTTCTGACGCGAATTTTTACTTTTGTCGAGCGAGAAATTTGCGCCGGGCGCGCCGAATCTTTGGCCGCGCGTTATGCCGCCAAAGAAGCCGCTGCCAAAGCCCTGGGAACTGGCCTGCGCGGATTTGGTTTTCTGGAAATTGAGATTTTGCGCGGCGAGCAGGGCAGGCCGTTGCTGGCGTTACATGGCGCGGCGGCGGAGCAGGCGCAGGCGCAGGGCTGGTTCAGCCAGTCGGTCAGTCTCAGCCACAACCAAAGTCAGGCCATCGCGGTGGTGATGGCCTTGTGCGGGGATGATTGAGAGACGGATAACCGATTACCCACCTCTTTGCTCCACCCTGCAAAGCGACAAGAATTGGCGACTTGTGGGTAATCACCAAGAGCCATTTATGGATTGCATTTTTTACATAGATTACGGTACTGGTGTCTCTTCTACGCTGGTAGACGAGGCCTGCGGCGTGCGTGTCGCCCCAATGTTGCGGCAGATCGCTTCGCCTTCCTGAATAATTCCCAGCGTGCCGAGTTCGCTTCCAAAGGGAGAATTCCGAATTTCCTGAAAAACGGCGAAAGCATCGCTGCAGTAATTTTGTTTTGGGCGGCTGAGCGAGGCCAGGACTGATCCGTAGGTGTAATAGTAGACCAACGTGTTAGGCGAAAGCGCCATTCCGATGATTTCGTGGCCGGGGTCGCCCTTGTCACAGCCACCGCGCGCGTCGCACGATTCAGCGGCGCTGCACCCACGGATGGCGCATTTAAAGGCAGGGATGGAGCCTTCGTAGTTACGTGATTTGAAATAGACAATGCCCAGTTGCCCGTAAACATCCGGGTTGGTGGGTTCAAATTCCAGCGCTTTTTGGACGTTGCGGCTGGCGGCGTAATATTCGCCCATTTGCGAGTAGGTTTTGGCGATGGAGAGATAGGGAATAGGGTTTTTGACCTGAATTTGCTCGTTGATTTTAGCGGCGCGGTCGAAATATTCCAGCGATTTTACATATAGATCGTTGCGCTGGTTTTTGATGGTGCTGGCAAAGGCCAGCTGGCGGTAGTTGGCGCCGGCGCGCAGGTGCAAAAAGGTGAGATTGGGCGTCAGTTGAATTGCGCGGTCGTATTCCTGAATGGCTTGCAGATACAGTCCCTGGGTTTCCAGGTAATAGGCGTAGACGCGGTGCCAGTCCATCAGTGCCGCGCCGGGCTCGCTTGCCTGCGAAAGGTATTGTTGGCCGCGCTCCCATTTTTGCTGATCAATCAGAATTTCGGCGTAATAGATGATGGCGAGTGAGTTGGTGTTGTCCAGCTGCAGGGCGCGCACGGCTTCCTGCTCGGCCTGAGTCAGTAAAGTGGACGATTTTTCCGGGTCGGTAAAGGCATATTGACCGGCGTTCCAGTCCAGCGCCAGCGCGTGGACAGCGGCGGCCAGGCTGTCTTCGGGGTCAATTTTGGTGGCCTGTTCGGCAGATTGCAGCGCTTCCTGTAACCGCTGAAATTTTTCACTGTCTGTTGCCAGCAAGGCGGATGAATAGACCTGCACCCGCGCCATGCTGGCCCACGCGGAAGCGACTTGCCCGTCCATTTTGGTGGCCTCGCGGTAGGCGCTAATGGCATCGTCCAACTTCCCGGCGGTGAAGTAGGTATCGGCTTCGGCTATCAGTGAGCCGAGGGCGCGGGTGGGTGTTGCGATGGGCGCCCCCGCCAGGCCGATATCGCCCCGGTCTATGCCGAGAATAATTCCAATGCCAAGCATGATAAGCGCCGTCCATAAAAACATGCGATATAAGTTGGAGCGTGATTGCCGTCGAAAGAGGGGGCGGCGTGAGGAGACATGCATAACTTCCTTACGGGGTTGGGCTGGTTTCGGGGGTGACTTCTGGCGTAACATCCGGCGGCGCGTTGGTTCCTGCCGCCTCGCCACACAGACGCAGAATTTCGCCAGCGTTACCAACGGCGATTTCGTCATCGGGCAATCGGGTCAGCAACAGTTGCGCGATGGGCAACGCCTCGCCACAGCGGGCGCTGCGCGCCAGTACCAGCCCGTAAATTTCGTAATATTCGGGCGCGCGCACGGAAGAGTCCAACTCCATGGGCTTTAGCGTGACGCCCTCAGCGGTGACGCCGCCGTTGACAACGTAACTGAATTGCTCCAGCGCCTCGGGAAATTTGAGCAATTTGTAATACATCACGCCCAGGTTGCCGTGGTAACTGGTGTTATCGGGGCTGTCAACGGTGGCTTGCTGGGCATATTGCACGGCCTGACGAAAATCGCCCACGCCCGCGTAAATGCGCGAGATGGAAACATCTGGAATGGGGTCGGATGGGTTGAGGGTGTTGGCGCGCGTATAGACTTCCACCGCTTTGTCGTAAACTCCCAGGGTACGGTAGTTGCGTCCAAGCGAAAGATATAAATCAGCCAGGTTGGGGCTGATTGCCAGCGCAGCCTGATATTCCTGCAAGGCTTGTTCGGGGTTACCGGTGGCTTCCAGAACATAGCCGCGCGCGCGATGCGCTTCCATCGTGCCTGAGCCCAAACTGAGCGCCAGTCTCGATTCTTCGCTCATGCGCTCGGTAACATCCAGCGCGCCAGTTCCGGTCAGATATTGGTCGGAGAGCAACTCGGCGTAATAGGCATGCGCCAGAGCATTGTTGGGGTCGAGTTCCAGCGCACGTTTCAGCGCAGCCTCGGCCCCCAGCCGGTCGGGTTCGGCTTGCGAAGCCAGCGCCCAGCCGCGCACAGCGTGGGCGGCTGCGTTATTCGGGTTGAGTAACAGAGCGTTTTCTGCGCTAACCTGCGCATCGGCGGCTTTGCCGGCAAAAACCTGCGTTTGCGCCAAAACAATGTAAACGGAGGCGTTTTTCGGATCGGCAGAAACTGCCAGCTGGTAGGCTTCAATCGCTTTGGGTAATTTTCCCTCGCTGAAAAGTTGTTGCGCTTCGGCCAGATACGATTCTGGATTGCGGGTGGGCGTGAGCGTTGCCATGCCCGGCGTGGGCATGGTGGGGACGATAAATTGCTGGAAATACAACACAATGGCGATTAAAACCGCCATGACGCTGACCCAAAACCAGTTAATCGGTTTGCGCTTGCGGCGCATACTCCATTTACTTCCGTGTAGATACATGGAAATCATCATACCATTGTCATTTTGAGAGAGTCAAGCCCTGGCTATTGCGCCGCAAGCCGCTTGCAGATAGAATGAAACCATGCGTTTTGACGTTTTTACCCTGCTCCCGGAAACTCTTTCTCCCTACCTGAACGCCAGCATTTTACAAAAAGCCGCTGCGCGCGGGCTGATTGACGTGCACCTGCATAACATCCGCGACTATGCTCATGACCGTCATCACACCACGGACGACGCTCCCTATGGCGGCGGCGGTGGCATGGTGATGAAACCTGAACCACTTTTTGAAGCGTTGGAAACGACCCTCGGCGCACTGCCGCCTTGCCCGGTGATTTTGCTCACCCCACAGGGGCGTGTCTTCACCCAAAAAGTAGCCGCTGAACTGGTCGCTTATGAACAAATCGCGCTTGTTTCTGGCCGCTACGAAGGTTTTGATGAAAGAATTCGCCAGCATCTGGCAACAGATGAACTTTCCATCGGCGACTACGTTCTGACGGGTGGCGAACTGCCCGCGCTGATTGTGATTGACGCGCTTGCGCGCCTGATTCCCGGCGTCCTGGGCGACCCGACCGGCGCTGAAGATGATTCTCACGCTTCAGGTTTGCTCGAATATCCGCACTACACCCGTCCGCCCGAATTTCGTGGCTGGCGTGTGCCGGATGTCTTGCTCTCTGGCGACCATGCTAAAATTGAACGCTGGCGGCGTGAACAAGCGCTGTGGCGCACGCTAAAAAAGCGTCCTGAAATGCTCGCTTCCCGGTCACTTACCGCTCATGAGCGGGAGTTTCTTCAATCCATTCAAGACCAAGACAATCAAGACAATGATGAAGAGGAGTGAAAAATGAAATTCAATTACAGCAAAATTTTTCTGCTCGGCTTTGGCTTTTTCGGTGTCAGCGTCATCTGGGTAGTCTACAACACCTATGTGCCACTCTTTCTGGCGACCAGGTTTTCGCTTTCCCCGGCCTGGATTGGCTTCTTCATGACGCTTGACAACATTGCCGCGTTGTTTATTCAACCGCCGGTTGGCGCCTGGTCTGACCGGCTGCGCACACCCATCGGGCGGCGTATGCCCTTTCTTCTCATCGGCGCGCCGGTTGGGGCGCTGGCTTTCGGGCTGATTCCGTTGGCCGCAGTTTTGCCGCTGTTCGTAGCCTGCACCAGCACCTTGCTACTGAGTATGGCCTTCTGGCGCACGCCCGTCATCGCCCTGATGCCTGACATCACCCCTTCGCAGTTTCGCTCGCAGGCCAACGGCGTTATCAATCTGATGGGTGGTGTTGGCACGATCGTCGCCTCGCTCGTGGGCAGTTCACTCTACGAAATCAACGTCAATTTTCCGTTCTGGATGGGTTCCGGATTGGTTGTCGTGGCCGCGCTGATGGTTTTTATCTTCATCAAGGAGCCGCGCGAATACGAGAAGACCCCGGTCGTCGAACAGCCGGGATTAATTGCCAGTTTACGCGAACTTGCTCAGGCGGAAGATAAAAGCGGCCTGCGCCTGTTGATTTCCATTTTCTTTTTATTTCTGGCCTATAACGGTATTGATACTTTTCTCTCGCTTTACGCCACGCGCCGCCTGCTCATGACGGAAGGTGATGCTGGCCGCCTGGCTGGACATATGGGGCTGTTTTTTGTGCTGTTTGCCCTGGCAGGCGGTTGGGTTGGCGGACGCTTGGGGCGCAAAGTAACCATCGCCACGGGTGCGCTGGTTTTATCGGCGTTGATTGCGGCGCTCTTTTTCTTGCCGGTCGAATTTCTTGCCACTACTTTCACCAAATTGCCCGTTCTGGGTGCCATTCGCGGCGTCAGCCTCTTGTTGATGCCTGCCGGGATTGCCTGGGCGATGGTCAACGTCAATACCCTGCCGATGGTGGTGGATATGACCATCTCCGCGCGGCTGGGAACATTTACCGGTTTGTATTATCTCTTTTCGACGCTGGCCGCCATTTTGGGCCCGAATCTCAACGGCTTGCTGATTCAACTCTCTGGCAACGACTACAATGTGATTATGTTGCTTTCCCCGTTTTTCCTGTGGGTTGCCGTTGGATTGATACTGGGGGTGAAAGGCGGCGAGGCGCAAAAGTTGTGACAACTTATGTGCTTGCATAATGGGCATAGTGGCTGTAAAATACTCGTCAGCCTTTGTGGCAATTGCCACAACAAACCTGTTTTACTCTCAAGAGGAGAAAAACCATGAAGAAGTTTTACGCTCTGCTGGTCGTGCTACTTGTTGCGGCCATGATTCTCGCGGCGTGCGGCCCCTCCGCCCCGGATTGTTCCAAGCCAGAAGTCTTCTGCGTTGGCGTTGTGACAGATGTCGGTAAAATTGACGACAAATCCTTCAACCAATCTGCCTGGGAAGGCGTGAAACAGGCCGAAACTGACTTGAAAGCCTACGTTCAATACATCGAAACCACCGACTCGAAGGACTACGCCAAGAACATCGCCACCTTCGCAGATGCAAAGTACGATGCGATTGTGACCGTCGGTTTCGCCTTGGGTGAAGCCACCGTTGCCGCCGCCAAGACCTATCCCGACATCAAATTCATCGGCGTAGACCAGTTTCAGGCCGAAGTTGTGCCAAATGTAGTTGGCCTTATCTTCCCCGAAGACCAGGCTGGCTTTTTGGTTGGTGCTCTTGCCGCCCAGATGACCAAGACCGGCAAAATTGGCGGCGTCTTCGCCACCGATGCCGTTCCGCCCGTCTGGCGCTTTGGTGAAGGCTACCGCGCTGGCGCCATGTACATCAACCCCAGCGTTGAACTCTTCATCGTTTATCACAACGATGTTGGCTTCGACAAAACCTTCAGCGACCCGGAATGGGGCGCATCAACTGCCAAGTCGCAAATTGATAAGGGCGCCGACGTTGTCTTCGGCGGCGGCGGCAAAACCGGTAACGGCGCTGTCATCGGCGCGGTTGAAGCCAGTGCGATGGGCATCGGCGTGGATACTGACCAGTACTTCACCCTGCCCGAGGCCCAGAAAGGCCTGCTCTCCAGCGCCATGAAACTGATCACCCCCGGCGTCTTCGACCTGATTAAGACCGTCAAAGATGGCACCTTCGCGGGTGGCAACTTCAACGGCGCGGTCGGCTACGCTCCGTTCCACGACCTGGATGCCTCCGTCCCGGCGGAAGTTAAAGCCAAGATGGAAGAAATCAACAAAGCCATTTTGGACGGCTCCCTGCAGACCGGCGTCCCGCCCGTCAAGCCCTAATCCATTTTGAAATAAAAAGAGAGCCGGTTGCGAACAACCGGCTCTCTTTTTATCATAAATCGCGTTGTTTGGCGTTCATTTTGGCTTAATCTCCAACACTTGTGTGGCGCACACACCTTTTAAGTTTTGCTCGGTGCATACCATGATGATAATTTTGAGCGTGCGTCCGCGCATATCTGATTTGAACGGCAGGGTGTAGAGATAGCCGGTACTGCCGGGCGTCAGCGGTGTGATGTTTTTGGCGATAACACATTCGCTCCGCAAGTCGAAGGCATTTAGTGCCTGCTCGGTGGATTTTCCGCTTTTCACGTCAGTGGCCTTGATGTAGGCCGAGCGGAAATTGGCGCCGCCGGTGTTTTCGATGATAAACATAAAAAACATATCCGTCTTACACTGATAGATTTTCTTGTAAACCGCGCTGAAAGCAGGCGCGGGGAGTGGCGATGGCGGCGGTGTAAATTGAGGCAGCGAAGCAACTTCCCCGCTCACCGCAAGGTTGGCAGCTAAAATCCAGCAAGTTTCTTCGGGTTTGTCGGGGTTGCGGACGTAGAGAAAACCAGCGCCCAGGTCATTGGCGACCACTTCCAGCTTTTGCCCGACTGCATAGGTTGCCACGCGTTCGTAATTTTCGGCGGGGCCCTTGCGACAATTACTCTCTTTTTGTACTTCGGCCATGGGGATAGCTTGGGTGGGCGTCAGGCTGGGTTCAACGGTGAAAGTAGGGCCGATGGTTACTACGGGGGTAAACGTAGCCGTCGCTGGCAGGGGCGAGATGGTCAAGGTAGCAAGGACAGGTGGACTGACAGTTGGGGGGCTGGCTGTGGGGCTGGCCGCAACCGGCAGATTGCAGGCTGTCAGCGCCAGCGAAAAAACAATCAGCATGGTAAAAATGTACTTGAAATGCGATGTCATTTTGCTCCATTTCTTTTGCGTAGATCTCATCAAAACAATATGTTGCGCCCACACATTAACCATAACGAAAAAACCGCTCTGATGCAAGTCTTTTACAGAAGACCCAAATATTAATCATATCGAAAATTGATAAAGAGGATAAAATACTATCATGTTTTGATGTTTCTTCTTGCCAGTAACCTCTGGGAGGAATAATGTCTGATAAGAAAGAAGAAAAAGCATGTTCCAATCTTCCCGACTGCGTTGTTAGCATTTGGCGAAACGGGCAGATTGCTGGGACCGGCTTTTTTGTCAGTAAAAGTGGGGATATTTTGACGTGTTTTCACGTGATCAACCCGACGTTTACAGAAAATCCGGTAGAGCAACATATAACCGTCAAATTCCAAGCCAGGGAATATGAATGCTCAATGATTTTCGCTTCACCACAACCCAAAATTCTTGATTTTGCAATTTTGCGCTTAACAGATGACACCTTGCCAGAAGGGGTAAGACTAATTCCTTTGGGACTTGGCGCAAACGCTCAATTTCCCCACCCTTTTCTCTCTTACGGGTTTCGCGCAAAGTATCTGGATGCAAATGGAGCCTACGCAAAAGGAGAAATCCTAGGCCCACAGCAACAGTTTGGCGTCAAACAATGGCAGCTAAATTCAGAATCAGATCAAAACCAGCAAATGCGTTCAGGAATGAGCGGCGCGCCTATATACGATGTGGAATTGAACGAAATTAATGGAATGTTTTTTGAGTATTCCCGTGAAGATGAACAAGAGAATATTCCGCTGGCTATTTCTTTGGAAAGTATTGCCGTCTATTGGCAACCTTTGGAAAAAGTTCTCAAGGAACAAGATTTGTGGCAACAATTGAAAAAAGCGGGAATTCTCAAAATTGGAGGTGACTGGTTCACATCAGGCGCTTTTCAGAATCTCTACCAAGATTTTTTTAGATCTACTTTATCGAGTCATCTGAAGCCAAAGTGCGAAAGCGATTTACTGGAGAAATTACGAGAAACTGGGACTACCCAGGAATTTATTGATTACATAAGCGTAAACCATCCGCTTATACCAATCGATCAATATATTCATGTCTCAAATAGTGTGTGTTTTCTGAATCGTGAAGATGAAAAAAAAGCAGCCTGCGAAAGTCTGGCAGCGCCCTATATCTTTTTTGAAGGTCCAATGGGGTACGGTAAAACAAAATTGCTGGACGAAATCCGTAAAGAGCATTTTCGAGCCAAGTGGCTTTGCATTTCTTTGGAGTCTTCCGATAAACCGCAATCAACGATTGATTTACTCACTCAAATTTATAACAAAATGGACATTGATTTTACCCTCGATAGTTCGGATGATATTCAGTCTGATGTCATCCGGGTCGCTAATCGTATAGAAGACTTACTGAAAGAAATCAAAGGCATTGGGGTATTATTTACATTAGATAATGCCGAAAAAATTTCGCTTGAAATTGTCAAACCATTTTTTCAGGATTTTTTGCATCGTCTGGCAACAGAACTGCGCCGAGGAGGAAAACAACTACGCCTCCGCGTAGCGGGCAGATATTCTGGAGTGGACTGGGCCAAACGACTGGACCCCATCGTTATCAGAATGATGAGCCCGTTTGAAATTAAATACGTTGAAGAAGCGGTTAAATCGTCCTTGCCCAAACAAAAATTTCCCGCTCTTTACGCGGCAAACCTGATGTATGCCAGTGCAGGTCATCCTTATTGCATGGCAGAAGGAATTAAAAAAATTGGGGATGCACCCGGCGATATATCATCTCATTTTGCTCTGCGCCAAGATGAACTAAAAGGTCTTATTCATAGCATCGCAGATGAAGTTAGAAAGTCCATGCAACAGGATTTTAAGGATATTGCTCCATTGGTAGAAAAATTAAGTATTTTTCCACTTCTAAATCGGAACATGCTTGGAATGTTAATGAATTCAGGCTATATCAAGCCGGCCTTAGCACTAGATAAGTTCAAACTGGAAGAGTTGCTCCCCAGTACCCGTTACTATAATCTCAAAGATAATTGCTTATCTGACCATATTTCTCGACGAGTATTGGTTGCCGATTTTCGCGCTTCGAACCCTGCCAGATACAAACAACGCTGCCGGGTAGCGCTTGATTTATACCGCCAGTATATTCAAAAATTTGATAGCCATCTCGACTTAATGTTATTGGCCGCATTAGAATTAGAGTTAGCGTTGATGCTCTTATCGGGCGTAAAAGAGGGTCGGAAATCCTTTTTTGCGCCCGGCGGAATTCTCGAAAAATATAAAAACTTATTGGATGAAAAAAATAACGAGCAACGCAAAGAAATTGTTGCTGACCTGCACATGATACTTGTTTCAGAAAAGCAAAAAGAAGAAAAACAAGACGGTGAATTCCGCTTCCTGCTTAATTTTTGTTTGAGCGATGGTGACTACAGCAATGGCCCATTTGAAGAATTTGTGAATACCGTTCAAATTTGGAAACAAGATTACCTTTCTATGCAATAAATTTTCAGGAGAATGGTTATGGAAGAGCAATCTCGTCAGATTGATTTCATTGACCGTGAAGATGAGTTAGCCGAAATTAACTCCGCCGTTTGCCAGTGGGGAAATAAAAAAATCATTTGTATCAACGGTGAAGGGGGAATTGGAAAAACTCGATTACTGAATGAAATTTGCGTTCGCTATAGTGCTGCTCCACCCCAATTTTCTGAAACAACCACTCAAGAGCACATCACCGTTGCTCTGGTACAAGAGTTTGCCAATACTGATTGGTCACGCTATCTTTTATTTGGCGCACGCCGAATGGCGGACGAACTTGGAATTACCTTGACTGAATTTGACGCAGATTTTGACATTACAAAAATGTCAAAACAGTTGGATGATGCGATTGCCTTGAAACCACAGGCTATTCTTTTGCGACTGGGTACGCATGATGAGTTACTGCCTGCTCTACGACGCGCTTTTGATGCGGGTATAAAAGTAATTGGGTTTGATAACTATTTAGCCGAAGACTGTATCACAACCCGTATCAATCAAGATTTTTTGGATTGCGGCGTTCAATTAGTCCATCAAATGGCCCATGATATTGGATATAAGGGCGATATCCTGGCAATTTACGATCCGCAAGATGCTCTTCAGATGAATCGTCACCACATTATGGAAGATTCATTACGCCCTTACCCTGATGTTCACATCGGATACGAGGTCAAACCGAATTCTCAACCTTTTTCGCAAACGATTTATCAAGAAACGCACATACTGTTACAAAGTCATCCATCCATAAAATCTATTTGGGTGGCTTGGGATGAATACGTCGAACCGGCGATTCAAGCTCTTCAAGAGACGGGGAAGAGTGATTGTGCCGTTTATAGTTACGGGTTAAATCCTGAACATGCCAAAATCATGTTGGAACCAGACAGCCCGTGGCGCGCAACAGTAGATGCCAGCCCGATCGAGGTGGGAAGGTATATTATTAACTTGGCGACTTTGGTGGCGATGAATGAACCCCTGGAACGCAGTTATTCCTTCAAAGCAGAAAAAATCGACAAAGAAAAATTAAAAACTTTGCTTGACACTGAAGGCAAACTGCCTCCCGATTGGCTGAAAATTGAAATTCCCTGGACGCCCCGATTACATGCCAGACAAAATGCTTTTTCCAAAGAAAGACGCCTTTTTCCGCAAATGTCGATTCTCGACTTTGACGATGATGCCATTTGCGATTCGGAAAATATTCTTTACCAAATTGCGGTAACCATGGGGGAGCAGGTTTTCACGCCTTATTTCAATCTACTTGCAGACGATGACCTGCAAGCCAGCTATAGAAAATTTGCGGATTGTTTCAACGAGATTACCCAGACCCAACGCGTTCTGCTCTTCTTCGACACCGTAGATAATGATAATCGGATTAATATATTAGAGAGGGTATTTAAAGTATTTTCTGCACTTAATAATTTCGTCTGCATTGTGACGGGACGCGAGGCAAAAAAAATTTATGCCAAACTTTATGCGGAACAAAATTGGCAGGCAGACGTGCAAGAAATACCAATCTCGTCATTTAAAGAAAAATTTGGGAAAGAATATCTACAAAAAAAGCAGGCCAAACTTGGTTTCACCATTGACCCAACACTGGCACATAACCTGCTTTTACTGGCAGAAGGACGCCCCATTCTGATTGATTTGGCTGTTGATTGGCTGGCGCGCGAAATCCCGTTGGAGTGGATTAGAGAAAAAGATACCACTCAACTTGAAAAAGATCTATCCGGCCCAGAGAAACAACTGAAAATAAAAGAATTTCAGCGTCATCTGGTCCAGTATATTGGGCAGGGACAGCGCCAACTGGATTGGTTATTTCTGGTGATGGCACATATTTTTCCACTGGATGTTACTCTGATTGAAAAATTACGCGCGATTAACCACTCTGAGGCCGAAAAACTTTTTGCCGATGCCCAATCTTACACATTTATCAAACGTTTGCCAGACGGACGAATTAAGCTGCACGATGTCATGCAGGAAATGATTTGTGACAACTTATGGAATGAAATTGACCCCGACAAAGAGCGCCGCCGCCGCGACAGTCAATTAGCCATTGACTTTTACAAACAACAAATTCAGATGATTGAATCTCTCCTTAGCAAAATTCAAACAGATAACGCCGAAAAATTCATTGAGCGCGAAAAACTTTACCAAAAACTCTTTTCTTTACGCGAAAACTACCTTTATCATCTTTGTTATATTACAACTTCACAGGGTGTTGAAAAGTTTAAAGAAATGTTCGAGCAAGCCACCCGTTTTGCTCGCCTATCATCGCGCAAAATGCTACTTGATGCGTTGACCCCCTACCTGGCAGAATTCTCTTTTGATGAAAAATACGATGTTAATACTCGCTGGGTGCGATACTGGCTTGACCAAGGACAGTATGATCAGGCTAGAAAAATATTGGGTGAATTGCTACAATATCCCAGTCTAACATGGGAACAGCTTCTTGGGCTTTTTACCAATGAAGCAAATTATTATATTCATATTCAACAACTAACAACGGCCATCGAATCTTTGCGAAAGGCCTACGCTTTATGTGAAAACCATCTTGAAGAACTGGAAAGTCACCGAGGAACAGTTTTGAATACACTCGGCTGGGTGTATCGTCAGATGGGAAAACACACAACCGCCGCTGACTACTATGATAAAGCCCTTATCGCCACATCAGAGCCGTTAAAAGTGGCCACGGTATTAAATAATGCCGGTTATGTTTACTCGTTTGATGGGCTTTATGATAAAGCCATCCAGTATTGCGCAGAGGCGTTATCAATGCGCCAGAGATTGCAGGATATTCAGGGGCAGGGAAAAAGCTACACAACGATAGGGGATGTCTATCGCAACATGGGCGATTATCCAAAATCACTTGAAGCATACAACAAAGCCTTTGAAATTTTCGAGCCCGAGCATATCAAACCCTGGTTGGCATATTTGTACAGCCACCGCGGCGCTACATTGCGATTAATGAGACGATTTGATGATGCCCGTCAGGATATTAGTGCCAGCATTGCCCTGAAAGTGACAAAAGAACTTCCTTGGGCTTACCATGTCTTGGGTTGTGTGGATTGGGATGAGGGAAACTTGGATACAGCCCTAAAATTATTCGAGCAAAGTGATGAGCGCGCACACGCGATTGGAGATATGCATACTCGGGTGAACAACCTGATTGGATGTGCAGAAATTTTCTATCAAAAGTGGATTGTATCCAATCAGCAATTGGACACCCTGCCAATACAGATTGACACAAAATCTAAAGATTTGAAAAAAATACTCCAGCAAGGTTACAATTTTCCTCATCATCAGGGAAGGATGTTGCGCGTGCTTGCCGATACTGCCTTTGCGCAAAAGCGCTATCCAGATGCGTTGCCCTTGTACGCTGAATCTTATTTTCTCTTGGAAAAGCGTTTTGCCGGCTATGGGCAAAGCACTTTTCAAGAAGAATTTGACCGTGTTGAAAAAAATATCCTGTATCTGGCTCAACAGGAAAACCATCCTGAAGTAGCCTTGCAATGGTGCAAATATCTTAAGGAATATTGGAACTCAAAACCGGCTACACGCCAGTCGGGCAGTTTGATTGGCAAATGCACTTTATTAGAGACCAAAATTAGGCTTAATTTTGTCGTATAACAGGAGCATAAACATGTCAAATTCCTATCCACCTACTCTGCCTGTGGTTATTTTTGAGCATTCCAATAAATTTGTACCAGGTGGACAATGCGACTGCGACTGTGATTGTGCGTGTGGCCTTTCAACTGCCACATCCTTTGTGTTTGATAAATCCGTTTTGCCGCGAATTCCCGAACTTGAGGCGGCCTCATTTTCCACAATAAAATTAAACGATGAATACACCTTGTGTTTTGGCCCAACTTGCCAGCCAACGGTGGTCAATCACCCCGCATTAGACCTTTTGATTGGCCTAAAAAATCACCAACACTTTTCACTCTATGCACATTTGTCAAAAATCGGTGGCGAGATCTGTGCCGCAGAAACTATTCAAAATCTAGTTCAATCTGGCTTATTGACTTTGCCGCACCAAACACTTGAAGCGTCACCACATACCCTTACTGCCTGGCTGCACACTACCGATCGTTGCAACTTACGCTGTATTTATTGCTACCTTCCTCATCGTCCCGAAGATATGTCTAAAATCACCGGAGATGAAACCATTCACACTCTTTTTTCTGAAGCATCTCGAAACGGATATTCCAAGGTGAAAATCAAGTATGCGGGTGGAGAACCCTTGTTGCGCTTCGAAACAATTTTGGGCTGGCACGAACTGGCAGCACAACTCTCTGCCGAATTACACCTTGAACTGGAAGAAGTTATTCTTAGTAACGGAACTCTATTGACGCCCGAAATAGCAGCGTCTATTAAAAAACATGGCTTGCGCTTAATGATTTCGTTGGACGGGCTGGGAGCCGCTCATGACGTTCATCGCCATTTTGCGAATGGCCGCGGCTCTTTTGAACAAGTTTCACTGGCAATTGTAATTGCACAACAAGCCGGGCTCTCCCCGCACATCTCTGTCACAGTCAGTACTCAAAATGCACATTCCTTGCCTGAGTTGGTCGCCTGGTTGTGTGCCAATAAATTACACTTTAACTTAAATTTTGCGCGGGAAAACTTATATTATGCAGAAAATGGTGACCAGCAAATACTGATTGATGGCATGTTATCCGCCTTTGAAGTGATCAGAGTAAACCCACCCAATGAGAGTATCTTAGCCGGCTTAGTTGATCGCGCAAACCTGGCCGTACCACACTTGCGTACCTGCGCAGTTGAGCAAGACTATTTGGTTTTTAATGCGCGAGGGCAACTTTTTCGTTGTCAAATGGAAATGAGCGGAAATCCTGTGACAACTGAAAATAAAAATATCCTAAATTCTTTCAGACGCCATTCCAACCCTATCAACCTGCCAGTAAACAAAAAAGGAAACTGCAAAACCTGTGAGTGGATGTATTGGTGCACTGGTGGGTGTCCGTTACTGACTTATCGTCTCAACGGACGGAGTGACGTTCAATCTCCTTATTGCGCTGTGTACAAATCGTTGTATCCTGAATCTTTTCGGCTGGAAGGCTTTCGTCTACTTGCAAAATATGCGGAGCAGCAATGAATGAATCGTTTTGGCGTTATCTTATTCATCAGTGGGTTGGTTTTTGGGGACGCAGACAAAGCATTCCAATAATCAATTTTCTGGAAGGAAAGATTTTTGCACATGGCAAAAAGTTTACTGTCAGTATACTTGGTTGCACTTATATCAATCTACCGCCGAATGTATATGGCATCATTGTGCATCCAGATGGCACGAACCACCGAATTACTGGTGGATTAAGTGATTTCCCATCGGGAAAATATAAGCTGCAGTATGTGCAAAAAAACGGCCGGATTGGTGAGACTTCACTCGTTTCAGAAATGACAGCAGATGGCGAAAAAATAGCGCTTGTCATTCTTATCCGTTACCAAATTATAGACCCCGTAACCGCGCTAGAGATTGAAAACCCGGTCGAGACACTTTTTGCTACTTTGGAAGCGGATACCATGCAGTATATCCGCACACGCAACCACAATGAAATTGCTGATGCGAAAGATAGTTTGGATGGCGGCAGGCTTCTTCAATTTCTTCGTGGCCGTCACAACAACCGGCATCAAATTTCAAAAGCGTTTATGTTGACAGGCGCTGAAATAAAAGTTTTTCAAGGCGACCCAACTTTTATTTCTTTACGACAAGATGCGCTTATTAATGAACGAAAAACTCAGAATGACAAATTGGATTTATCATACGCACAAGAGATTGAACGCATAAAGGCTGAGTACAAAGCAGTAACAGACAAATGGGCGGCCGATAAACGTGCAGAGTTGGATACGCTCAACACAAGACATAGGAGCCAAATAGATACCATAATAGCAAATCATCATGCGGAAATTGAAACCATCGGAGCGAAAAACAAAGCGGCCATGCTGGACGTATTGCGCGAGGTTAATTTGATTGATGAACAACGAAAGCGAGACCAAATGTGGCTGGAGCTGACATCTCAGCTGTCTATTACCCACATCTAGGGTAGAAGTGGAGTAAACTACGCCAAGAAATCAAAAACAGGAGTGATCCGAACATTGGCAACGAAACAGAAAAGCAAGGATATTTCTTGGGCAAAAGAAGAATTTT
>Ga0210041_1000734_pt1 | contig 34845 bp, 33 predicted proteins | sample CryGeymeta201503_FD_183973 | JGI IMG/M metagenome (GOLD analysis project Ga0210041, IMG submission 183973) | Groundwater microbial communities from Crystal Geyser aquifers in Utah, USA - Crystal Geyser metaG 2015-03 (SPAdes) (version 2) | ecosystem: Environmental > Aquatic > Deep subsurface >... | reverse complement strand
GTCTCTAAGCGTTTTAATCATGACTATGGTGAAACCTTTAAAATCCCTTCCGCACTAATTCGTTCTGAAGGCTCTCGCATCATGGGCTTAGACGACCCAACTAAAAAAATGAGTAAATCTATCGGTGAAAATAATTGCATTTCTTTAAATGATAGCCCAGAGGTTGCTACTAAAAAAATTATGCGTGCCGCCACTGATTCAGACACGGTGATTAAATATGACCCAGCCAACAAACCTGGCATTTCCAACCTCTTAACTATTCTCTCAATCTTAGAAAACAAAAAGATAAAAGATCTAGAAAAAGAATTTACTGATTGTGGTTATGGTCAATTCAAACAACGCATTGCCAACAGTGTTAGTAAGTTCTTGACTAATTTTCAAGAAAAAGCTAAGCACTATAGTGATGAGCAGGTTTTAACAATATTAGCTGATGGCCAAAAGCAAGTCGAACCTTTAGCTGCCACCGTCTTAGCTAAAGTCCGTACCCAGCTTGGATTATAAATTAGATTATAAATTAGTTATTTATATATTATCGTACCTTACAGGAGTTTCGTGATGATTACATTTCATACAAAATGCATTGCTGAAAAATTAGAAAGCTATGCTCGACAAAAAATAGACCTAGCCGAAACTATTTTAAATAAAAAATTGTCGACCGAAGAATGCGACGAATTATACTGTGCCGCCATTAAAGATCAATACGCTTTAATATTTTCAGCTTGCCCACACATCAGTGCGCAAGAACTTTATTTGGCTTTACAAATCGCAGAAATGTCCAGCCCGGAAAATATTTATTTTACCGGACTGCGTGTTAACCACCAACCAACCGATGAAGAAATCAAAGAACACTATATTAATTCTGGACGACCAAGTCGTTTTCGAGAAAAATTTCAAAGTATCTTTGATAACCTACAATAAAATACCGTTCTGACACAATGTCAGAACGGTCTTTTTTATCATATCGACTTTAACTATTAATTAGTTTTAAAACCTCATCTCGCTTAGCAAGCATCACTTCCTCACTAACCGCTTCCAAATTTAATCTCAACCAAGCCTCAGTATTAGAAGCCCGAACATTAAACCAAAAATCAGGGAACTCCACAGTTACGCCATCTAGCTCATTAATTTTTCCGTTTTTATACGTTTCTTTAATTTCTGATAATTTAGCTAGCACATTTTCCACCTTAGAATTAATTTCCCCGGAATTAAAATATTTTTTATAAGGCGCTAAATATTCAGCAAAACTTCTATCCGCTTTAGATAGCTCCAACATTACTTTTAAAGCCACGATCATCGGTACTTCATAGCAACCTTCTTCCATATTCAAAAAGAAATGACCACTGGATTCACCAGCGAAAAAAGCTCCCTCTTGTACCGCTTGTGCTTTAATTAAAGAATGTCCCACATGCGTCACAATTGGTGTGCCACCATGCTTAATAATTGTTTCTGGAGTAATTCGCCCCGGACGGATATCATAAGCTATTTTTGACCCTGGCCTCTCTTCCAAAAATATCTTAGCTAAAACAGCCCTCACAATCCCCGGCTCTACCGCCACGCCCAAATTATCAACAAAGAAAATACGATCACCATCACCGTCAGTTGCAATACCTAAATCCGCCCCTTCCTCTTTTACTTTTTCACACAAGGCCAACATATTTTCTGGTTGCAAAGGATCAGCTTGGTGCGCCGGAAAAGTCCCATCTAATTCCCAATTCATTTTAATCAACTCGCCTGGCAAATGAATAAACAACTCTTCAAAATACTGTGCCCCCATAGCATTTGCCGGATCAATCACAATTTTAAATGGTTTTAAATCTATCACACTAATAGAAGCTAAATCATGTGCCACTTGGTCATGTAAAACCTCCTCTTCAGTTTCCACTGTGCCTTTAATTTTTGCCACCGACAATTCGGCTGTCATCACCAATGTTTGAATTTCTTCCATACCGGTTCCAGCCCCAATCGGTAAAGCTCTCTCTCTCACTAATTTAAAGCCATTATATTCTTTAGGATTATGACTAGCCGAAATTTGAATACCTCCATCATATTCATAATTAGCCACCGCAAAATAAAAAGTTGGTGTAGAAGCTAAGCCAATATCAATTACAGTTGCCCCCGCATCAGTTATTCCTCGCACCACTTCAGCGTGTAAAGTTGGGCTAGACAAACGCATATCACGAGCCACTACCAGTTTCAAATCACCACGTCCTAATTCATCAGAACGCATTTTAACAAAGGCTAACCCTAATCGGTAAGCCAATTCTTCATCAAATTCTTCTTTGTAAACACCACGGATGTCATAAGTCTTAAAGACTTTCGGATTAGTTGTCATAGTTTATCTTTAAATTATTTATACACAGGTTAATCATTCTGCTTATCATTATAACAAGAAAAAAAAGTAAAGCAAAAAGTAGGACCAAATGGCCCTACTTTTAACTTTATAAACTTTACGAACTTTTAACTTGCACTACGCGCTACATCCCCATCATCCCTGGATTCATTCCGCCCATACCACCACCCATATCCGCTTCATTCTTTTCTTTCGGTTTATCGGCAATCACTGCTTCGGTAGTTAAGAACATCATCGCCGCTGAAGCAGCATTCTCCAAAGCAGAACGCACCACCTTAGTCGGATCAATAATCCCTGCTTCAAACATATCCACAAAAGTATCGTTAGCTGCGTTGTAGCCCACATTAGTCTTACCGTTTTTATGCTCATCCATAATACGATATAAAACTAGCGAGCCATCCTTACCAGCATTATTAGCAATCTGTTTTAATGGGGCAATTAAGGCTGCGGCAATAATGCGAGAACCAACCGATTCCGATTGATTGTTTAATTCGGCAAAGACATTACCAGCTATTGCTAGAGCTAAACCTCCGCCAGCTACTACACCTTCCTCCACAGCCGCACGAGTCGCATTTAAAGCGTCTTCAATCCGATCTTTCTTTTCTTTCATTTCAGTTTCAGTCGCTGCCCCAACTTTAATCACAGCTACACCACCAGACAACTTAGCTAATCTTTCTTGAATCTTTTCCTTGTCATAATCAGAATCAGATAATTCTCTTTCTTTCTTTAATTGTTCAATGCGAGCTTTAATAGTTTGTTCATCGCCCTTACCATCAACAATCGTAGTAGTATCTTTAGTAGCCACCACTTTACGAGCCTGACCAAGATCAGACAAATCAACACCATCTAATTTTAAGCCGATATCTTCAGAAATAACTTTCGCACCAGTTAACACCCCAATATCTTCAAGCATCGCCTTACGACGATCACCAAAGCCAGGGGCTTTAATGCCCAAGACATTGAAAGTTCCACGCATTTTATTAACCACAAAAGTCGCTAAAGCCTCACCGTCAATATCATCCGCAATAATCACTAAGTCTTTACGACCAGCCTGCACTAATTTTTCAAGCAAAGGCAAAATATCATGGACAGAGCCAATTTTTTTATCAGTAATCAAAATGTACGGATCATTCATTTCCGCTTTCATAGATTCCGGATTGCTAATCATATAAGGCGAAACATAACCCTTATCAAATTGCATTCCCTCCACCACTTCTTTTTCCACACCAAAAGATTGACCTTCCTCCACAGTAATCACGCCATCTTTACCAACCGATTCCATTGCCTCGGCAATAATTGCTCCAATTTCTGGATCGTTAGCTGAAATAGAAGCTACTTGAGCAATTTCATCTTTAGTGGAAATGATTTTAGACATGGTTTTTAAATTATTAACCACTTCCGCCACTTTTTTTTCAATACCTAATCGAATCTCAATCGGGCTTACTCCAGCTGCCACTAATTTCATACCTTCAGCAATAATTGCTTCAGCTAATACGGTCGCCGTGGTAGTACCATCACCAGCCGCATCATTAGTTTTGCTAGCCGCTTCTTTAATAATTTCCGCACCAATATTTTCAAACTTGTCTTCCAGTTCAATTTCCTTAGCTACAGTTACACCATCCTTGGTAATAATTGGCGCACCATAAGATCTTTCAATTACCACATTGCGCCCCTTCGGGCCCATGGTCACTTTCACAGCAGCTGCTAATTGATCAGCCCCTCGCTTTAAAGCTAAACGAGCTTTCTCATCAAAAATAATAATTTTAGACATATCTATAAGTTTATAAAATTTGTAAAGTCAAAAGTTTATAAAGTAAAAACGCACTACTCTATAATTAACATGATATCCGCTTCCTTAATCACCAAATATTCCTGCCCATCAACTTTAATTTCATCTGGAGAATATTTACGAAACATTACTTTATCACCAATCTTCACAATTAATGGCACAATAGTTCCACCTTCTTGCAAGCGACCGGTGCCAACAGCCACCACTTCCCCTTTCTCAGGTTTCTCTTTGCTGACAGTATCCGGGATTACAATGCCGGACTTAGTTACGGTTTCATCAGCCAACGGTTTGACGATTACATTACCGTATAATGGTTTTAGATTCATAATTTTCAGCCAAAGGCTTTTAAATAATTATTAACAGTGAAAACTTAGCAGTCTAGACTTTAGAGTGCTAAGCAAAAGTATTTTAATCCGAGTTGGACCCTGTGTCAATACCCAAAATATTTTATTTATTTAAGCTAAAAATTATTAAATTATTTTTAATCATTTATTTAGTTTTAGTTGCATTATACCAACCACTGATTTCTTGATTACTAAGAGGTCGATTGTAAATACGCACATCGGCTAGCTTACCGCCTAAGCGATAAGCAGGTCCAGTACTGCCATTATACGCTCCCAAAGAAATAGAATTTCTAACTAAAACTTCTTTATAAACACCTGGTATCTTTTTTTTCCCTTTTGCAATATTATTCACAAAAAGCTCCACAGCGTTATCATTGTTCATTCTTAAAACTAAATGTTGCCATTGGTCAGAAATAAGCACAGCACTCCAAATTAAATTAACATTAATTCCATTATTAATTTGTAATAATAATTTTTTATTAGAATAGGCTATAATCCACCAATGACCATAATTCGGTTGACTCTGTCCATTTCTAGTTAAAATAGTTTGCATCGTGCCGGTAGCACTCGATAAATTATTATAAAACCAAGCGCCCATCGTCCAAGCAGTTCCAACATCGTGAATATTAGTTGATGGTATACTTACGCCAGCATATGGCACAACCAAGTTAGCTAAAAAATCATAAGAACCGTTTATTTTATTATTCATGCCAGTAGAAGTAGCTACCCCACCAAACAAATTGCCATTTTTCCCATACCCGCTCAAATCTTTAGCTCCATATAAATCATTAAGCATCCACCAACCAACTAAACCCTCGGCCGTCCCAAAATCACGAAGCAATGAATCAGGATCACCAACAGTGATACTGGCTAACTCAGCATACATCGCCGATAAAACTACTCGCCCAGCAGAATTAATAGCCGCTTGATAACCAGTTCCCAAAGAGCTGGTAGCTAAATCATCAACTGGCAGTCTAGTTAAATATTCTTGATTATTTGTCAACTCTCCTAAATACAATTTACCATCAGCCAAACATTGACTTTGAACAACATCATTATTACAAATCTCTTGTAGTTTAGTTACTAAACCATTCGGATAAGCACCTTTATGATCAACTTGATATTGATTAATAGCTTTTTGAATAGTAGATAAACTTTTTAGTCTAGTCGAATCTCTAGCGGCGGCCAATTGATGCAGAGGATTAACAGCGATAATTATCGCTGTAGCCAACACGGCGACAACCCCTATCACTAAAAGCACCTCAACTAATGTAAAAGCTGAGTAATTAATTATAATAACTTTCTTCATTGTCTTAATTATAACATAAACCCACCAACATTAGCCAATGGATTTGTGTTCTCAAAATTAATTGTGCGCCTGGAGGACTGCAACCTAAGACCCCAGCTTTATAAGAGCTGATTTAATTGTGCGCCTGGATGGACTTGAACCATCGACCCCAGCTTTATAAGAGCTGTGCTCTAACCATCTGAGCTACAGGCGCGATTTCTCCGCTTTAGGCAGATACTACCTATACACCATAAAACAAAACGCTAAAAAAATAAAGGGCTAACCAAAACAGGCCTAAAATACTATATTTAACAAAAAACGGCTAATTTAAGCCTATTTTATCAATACCCTTGACAAGATAACCAAAGTATGCTATAATGTAGCCATAGTTAAATTATCCATAATAACTCGGAAACGAGGGAGAGGTCTAACAGAGTAATTGCCGACCGGCTACGGCTGGTCAACAACTACGGTTAGTTCTCGGGGGTGTTACCAGTTTTCCCTGCAACATCCACGAATCTTTTCCGAATTATTATGGATAATTTTTTATTTAACAATTTTTTTACATTATAAAAGATGGAGTAAATCATGATAGAGTATTTTTGCATTATGACATTAGCCCGTTTCACCGAAGAAACAAAAGTGACAACTACATTCACACATACAGGTTTTTATAAGTTCTCTTCTGACACAACGCAACAGGAAATGTTTTTATTTGTATTAGCTCACTCAGACAAATTTATGAAAAAAGTACACAATTTTAAAGATGCAGGTGCAGTAGTAATCTTTTACAGTGCGGTACCTAACATTATTTCATAAAAAAGTCACTAAAAAAACAAACAGCCAAACACAAAAGTGTGAGGCTGTTTTAATTTTGTGTGGACGACACAGGATTCGAACCTGTGACCTCTACAATGTCAATGTAGCGCTCTAACCAACTGAGCTAGCCGTCCAAAACAAGACTTTTACTTTTTAACATATTCTTTAAAATAAATCAACATTACCAAACATGCCCTAATTATGTTATACTAACAAAGATATTTAAAATTCTATGTTTCCGTTTTCTTTTTAACATTTGGATTTTATCCCTTTGATTTGACATTGGAAATTGGAAATTTGACATTTACGGACTCTTATGCCTGATCGTTATCTAACTTATCTCTCCGCCTGCCCCTATCTCGGTCCCGCCAGTCTTTCTAGATTACAAGTCTGTTTCAAAGATTGGAACAGTGCCTTTAATGCTTCTTTTTCAGAACTCAAAGACGCTAAATTACAACCAGCTACCATAACTAAATTTTTAAACTGGCGCCCAACTTTTAACGCAAAATCTTTTGAGCAATTTTTGGTAGTTGAACAAATCAAAACCATCACTATTGAAGATGATAATTACCCCCAAAGCTTTAAAAATATCTATCAACCTCCTTTTGTGTTATTTTATAAAGGCAGTCTTAAAATCTTTAACACCCCTTTATTATCAGTTGTTGGTTCCAGACGGCATAGTCCTTATGCTCGACAGGCTATTAACGCCTTAGTTAAGCCAGTTGCCGAAGCTGGTATCACTATTGTCAGCGGCCTTGCTATCGGTATTGATAGCTTAGCTCACCAAGCCGCCCTAGATGGTCATGGATTCACTATTGCTATCCCAGGCTCAGGTTTAGCCAAAAAACATCTTTACCCCCACTCCCACGAGCGCCTAGCTCAACAAATCATCGAACAAGGCGGTTTATTATTATCTGAGTTTGCCCCAAATGTTGATGGTTTACCACCTAATTTCCCCAGACGCAATCGTCTCATTGCTGGCCTCTCTCCAGTCACTTTAGTTATTGAAGCCGCTAAAAGATCGGGCTCACTAATCACTGCTCGATTGGCCATGGAACACGGTCGTGAAGTTTGGGCTGTCCCAGGTCCCATTACCAGCCCCCAATCTATTGGCACTAATAATTTAATCAGCCAAGGTGCTACGCCCATTTTAAGCGTTAATGATATTCTGGAATTTTATAATTTAGGAGTACCAAAAACCAAGAACAGTAATAATTTAGATACTCATCAATTAGCCATCATTAATGCCCTAAAACAACAACCTTTAGCCACAGACGAACTAACCAGTTTGCTAAAAATTGATATTCGTGTTATAACCCAGTCACTAACATTATTACAACTCCAAGGGCTTGTCGGCGATTACGACGGCGGACTTTGGGGCTTACTCTAATATTTTATGAAATTAGTCATCGTCGAGTCACCTACTAAAGCTCGTACTATTGCCAAGTTTTTAGGCAAAGACTATAAAATTGAATCTTCCTTCGGACATGTTCGAGATTTACCAACTTCGACCATGGGTATTGATATTGAAAACAATTTTGAACCCAAATATCTTATCCCACCAAAAGCACGCCAACATACCAGCCTTTTGAAGGCTGCCGCTAAACAAGCTGATGAGATTATTCTGGCCTCCGATGAAGACCGCGAAGGAGAAGCAATTGCTTGGCACCTAGCAATTATTTTAGGCATCAAACCCCAAAACGCCAAACGCATTGTCTTCCACGAAATTACCAAAGATGCACTCTTGCACGCCTTAGAAAACCCTCGCCATCTCGATAAACCATTATTTGATGCTCAACAAGCGCGTCGTGTTTTAGATCGGCTTGTTGGTTATGAATTATCCCCTTTTCTTTGGAAAAAAGTAGCCCGTGGTTTATCCGCTGGTCGTGTTCAATCCGTAGCTCTCCGTTTAATAGTCGAACGCGAAAAAGAAATTAAAGCTTTTGATCCAAAAGAATATTGGAAAGTTACTGCCAAGCTCAAAAAAGATAATGAATTTTTCTTAGCCGACTTAACCAGCGTAGACAGTAACAAATTAGATAAATACGCCTTACCAAATGACGCCACCGCCAATAATTTAGTCGAGCGTTTAAATAAAGCCGAATACACTATTTTAGAAGTTGATAAAAAACCAGGTGGCAAAAAAGCACCAACCCCATTCCGCACCGCCACCCTCCAACAAACAGCTAATAACCATTTAAGTTGGAGCGCCAAACAAACCATGATGGTCGCCCAGAAACTTTATGAAAAAGGTTTCATCACTTACATGCGTACCGATTCTCAAAACTTAAGCGACAAGTTTTTAACCGAAGCTAGTGGTTATTTACGCCAAACTTTAGGCGACAAATACTGTTTACCCGCCCCCAGGGTGTTCAAAGGCAAAGCCAAAGGCGCCCAAGAAGCTCACGAAGCCATTCGTCCTACTGAAGTCACCAGCACTCCAGACAGTTTAGTTAAAAAATTAGATGCCCGAGAAATCAGACTCTACGAATTAATTTGGTCCCGATCAATTGCCAGTCAGATGCCTGACGCCATAACAGAAAACACCACCGTAACTATTAACGCCGATAATTGTTTATTCACTGCCACCGGTCAAATCTTGGTCTTCGACGGTTTCTTAAAAATCTACAAAGAAAACTTAGGCGATAACGAATTGCCTAAATTATTAAAAAATGATAAATTAACTTTAGACAAGTTAAACGCCGAACAACATTTTACCAAGCCACCGGCTCGTTATTCTGATGCGACCTTAGTTAAAGAATTAGAAAAAAATGGTGTCGGTCGCCCGTCAACTTACGCGCCAACTATTGCCACCCTAGAAACTCGCAATTACATTATCCGCAACGAAGACAAACGCTTACAACCAACAGACATCGCCATAATCGTTACCGACTTATTAATCAAACACTTTCCAGAAATTGTCGACATGGAGTTTACGGCCAAAATGGAAAAAAGTTTTGATAAAATCGCCGAAGATAAACTGGAATGGCAACCAGTCATCGCCAAATTTTACAAACCGTTTCACGCCAATTTGGAAAATAAAACCAAAACATTAAATAAGCAAGATATTATGCCAGAAGAAAAAAGCAACGAAAAATGCGACAAATGCGGTTCGGCTATGCTAATCAAAATTGGTCGCTTCGGCAAATTTTTAGCCTGTTCCAATTATCCCGAATGTAAAAATACCAAACCGATGGACGGCGACAAACCAACCCCTCCTAAAACTGCCGAAATGGAAGCTCTGATTACCAAATACGCTACCGAGGTCTGCGACAAATGTGGTGCACCCATGGCTGTCAAAATCGGGCGCTTTGGCGTTTTCTTGGCTTGCTCCAGCTACCCTAAATGTAAAAACATTAAAAACATTGAAGGCGCTAGTCCGACCAACACCCCCACCGGTTTAAAATGCCCTGATTGCGGTGGTGATATCGTAGCCAAAAAAAGTCGCTTTGGCATTTTCTACGGTTGCTCCAATTACCCAACTTGTAAGAGAGCTTACTGGTCCAAACCAACCGGCGAAAAATGCCCGAAATGTGGAGCCTTTCTAGTCACTGATAAAAAAGGCGTCGTGGTTTGTAGTAATAAAACCTGTTCATAATTCATTTTTGAGATTCGAAGCTCGTGGCCTTCGCAAGACCACGTCTTTGTACCTTAAATTGTTTCAATAAAGCGAGAAGTAAAATGTCTGATAATTCCAAAGATTACCAATGGTTTGTAGAACCATTAAATCCACACACCAACCAAGTTTTAGGTCAATGGTTGGCTCCCGAACGCTTCTATCCAAACATGGAAGATGAAAATAATAAAAAACACCAATTCTGGTTAGTGGAAACTTATGACTTCATTACTTACATTTCCAAATGTGAAGATATGAAGTTTAATATCTTTAATCGTCTTGGTCGTTTTGGAAAACTGCGTAGCGTCAATTTATTACTTACTAAAAAAGCTAAGCAATATAAATCTTTTAGCGAACTAGTTCGCTTAGCCAGTCAAACTCCGCAATAAAAAATAACCTCTCTGTCTCAATCAAAAAAGCAGAGAGGTTTTTATTTTAAGCTTTTAGTCTTTCCAAACAGATTTCAAAATCAATTTTCTCTTATCACTCCTACCACAACTGTTTTTTTTATTATTTATCACCACAATTCCCAGTATTCTAAAAACTATTGCTAAAATATAAACCTTCCAACTAACATAAAAAACCCCACCATACCCCCGAAGGAGCAGATTAGATAATTTTAGCAAGCTTTAGAAGTTTCCCTTATTTTCTCCAAATTCTTCAGATAAAACCATACTGCTCCAATATTTAACACAAATCAAGACCTCTTTAAACCTTCAGATATCTCTTATAAATCACTCGCTTAGCCAGCTCCACACAACACAGATATACAAAGACAATTATTCCAATCGCACCCATCACCGGCCAGCTTGGCTTCACAAAGAAGAAATAAGCGCCTAGGGGTGTCCAAGGTAAAATAGTCGCCACTACGACCACCATCAAGACAGTTACAAGTAACCACGGGCTCGGACGGCTTTGAATAAACGGCAAACGCCTGGTACGGATAATAAAAATCACCAAAGCCTGTGTCGCTAAACTTTCAATAAACCAAGCAGTCTGAAACAACGCTGCGTTAGCTTTAAAATACTGAAGCAAAATAAAAAAAGTAGTGATATCAAACACCGAGCTAATTAAACCAAAATCAATCATAAACCGCTTAATTAGACCAAAATCCCACCGTTTCGGCTCTTTAATGTATTCTTCATCTACTTCATCAAGTGGTATGGTTACTTGCGAAAAATCATACAAAAAATTATTCAACAAAATTTGAATTGGCAACATAGGTAAAAACGGCAACACAAAAGAAGCTGCCGCTATTGAAAACATATTACCAAAATTACTAGACAACCCCATTAAAATAAATTTAATAGTATTGCCAAAAGTTTTTCTACCTTCGGTTACGCCCAGTGACAAAACTTTTAAATCTTTAGTTAGCAAAATTAAATCAGCCGCTTCTTTAGCTACATCAGCCGCATTATTAACCGAGATACCAACATCCGCAGCATGAAGCGGTAAAGCATCATTGATGCCATCGCCTAAATATCCCACCGAATGACCATTAGCTTTTATCGCTCTCACCACTCGTGCTTTTTGTTCTGGTGACACTCGAGCAAAAATAGTATTATTCTCCACTGCCAATTTTAATTCTTCATCAGTTAAATCAGCAATCTGTATGCCAGTTAGCACACCTTTAATAACGACATCCAACTGCTGACAAATTTTACGAGTCACCAAATCATTATCTCCTGTGATAATTTTCATCTCTATCCCTTGTGCTTCCAATAAATCGATAGCTCGCTTAGCGCCGATTTTGGGCGGATCTAAAAAAGCAATAAACCCCAATAATGTCATTTTTGCTTCATCATTAACAGTATATTCTTGCTTTCGTTCTACTTTTTTATAAGCCACAGCTAAAACTCGAAATCCGTCAATGCTTAATTCTTTATAAAGTTTATTAGCTTTAGTGAGCCAACTTCTGTCTAATAATCTTTTTCCATCTCTATCCTCATAATGACTACAAGCCACTAACATCTCTTCTGGAGCTCCTTTGCTAACTAAATAAAAACGATTCTCATATTCCAAGGCCACTGACAAACGACGTCTTTCAAAATCAAATGGCGTTTCATCTATTTTTATCCAATGGTTTAATTCAATTTGATTCTTTACTCGAAGCACGGCCTCATCTAAAGGGTTGGCTATACCTGATTGAAAATAACTGTTTAAGTGAGCATAATCTAAAATTTTATCAGAATCTCGTCCAGATAAATCGACATGTTTCACCATTTCAATCTTGTTTTTAGTCAAAGTTCCTGTTTTGTCTGTACATAACACATCCATTCCGCCAAAATCATGAATTGAATTAAGTCGTTTAACAATCACCCCTTGTTTAGACATTTGCTCGGAACCACGCGCTAGCGTAATCGACATAATCATCGGCAACAATTCAGGCGTTAAACCCACTGCTAAAGCTAAGCTAAACATCAAAGAATCTAACCACGGCTTACCAGAAATACCAGTATTCAAAATAAAAATCCCAATTATTAAAGCAATAATCACCTTCACGATTAAAGTTCCAAACCGGTTAACTCCTTTTTCAAATTCGGTTGGCTCTTCTGGTGTTTGTAAATCTTTGGCGATTCTGCCAAACACTGTTTGACTACCAATCGCCGTTACCACTGCGCGTCCATATCCAGAAGTTACATGCGTACCAGCAAATACCATATTTTCCTGAGCACTAATTTCCACCATGGCCTTAGCTAAAGCTACTGACGATTTCGGCACCGGAAAAGCTTCACCAGTTAAAGAAGATTCATCGATAAATAAATCATCAGTAGTAATTAATCTCATGTCAGCCGGCACCATCGATCCCACCGATAAACAAACAATATCACCAGATACTAAATTAACTGCTTTAATAAAAGTATGTTTACCATCACGAATCACTTCCACCTTAGAGATTACTTGTTCCTTAAGTTTTTCAACAATTTTGTCTGATTTATGCTCTTGAATAAAATCCGTAATAGCGCTTAAAAAAATCATAGTGTAAACAATCACCGCCGAACGCACATCACCAAAAAACAAAGAAACCGTACCAATAATAAATAAAATTACAATTAACGGACTTTGAAATCGTTTCAAAAATTTTCTAATCAAAGATAATTGTTCTTTATGAACCAATTCATTATAACCGTATTTAACTTGAGCCCGTCTAATCTCTAGTTGATTTAATCCATCTTCTCTAGAGTTAGTTAATGCTAAAACATCTTCCACCGTCACGGTTTGCAATTTACGCGAAACGTCCGACAAAGTTATTTTTTTTACTTTTAAATTTTTTGTTTTTTTTGCCATATTTTTTAATTATAGCAGTTTTTATGCTAAGACTGCAAGTAATAAAAACTTGAAAAAACTCATCGTTTCAGCTAAGATACAATAATCACCTTCAACTTTATAAACTTGATAGACTTTACAAACTTTTAACTCACTCTATGCCCAAATACATCATCCAAGGCGGTAAATCTCTAGCTGGCACCATCGCCGTCAAAGGCGCTAAAAACGCCGCTCTTAAAATCATTCCCGCCTCCCTGCTGTCTACCGAACCACTCACTATTACCAATTTACCAGCCATTGAAGATATTGATCGTTCTCTAGAATTAATCTCAGCTTTAGGTGTTAAAGTGGATCGCACTGCAGATACTTGTCATTTAGACACGGCGAATATTACCACTATCGAACTAGACCATGGTTTAGCTAATAAACTCAGAGCTTCTATTATGTTTGTAGCCCCACTCTTAGCTCGCTTTAATGAAGCTCGTTTCCCTCATCCAGGTGGTTGTGTTATCGGTGCTGGCACCAGACCAATTGATATTTTTTTAGAAGGCTTTCAAGCCCTGGGAGCTGAGTTAATTATGGAAGAACATTTTTACCACTTACGCGCTAAACACTTAATTGGCACCGAATACTTCTTCCCGATTGTTAGTGTCACCGGCACTGAAAGTTTATTAATGGCTGCCGTTTTAGCTAAAGGCAAAACTGTTTTAAAAAACGCCGCGATGGAACCAGAAATCGTAGCGCTAGCTAATCATCTTAATAATGTTGGCGCTAAAATCACTGGTGCTGGTTCACCTGTTATTGTTATTGAGGGTGTCGACAAAATTAGTGGTGGAGAAATCACAATTATGCCAGATCGTATTGAAGCCGGAACTTTTGCTATTTTAGCGGCCGCCGCCAAAACTAAAATTGTAATTACTAACTGTCGCCCTGACCACCTAGAATCACTTTTAAGCATTTTTCGACATATTGGCGTGCCCTTTGAAACCACTTCAGACACCCTGACCATCAAACCAGCCAAACAAATTTTACCTTATAACATTAAAACCCATGAGTATCCAGGCTTCCCAACAGATTTACAATCACCCTACACCGTCCTAATGACCCAAGCTAAAGGCTCATCAATTATTCACGAAACAATTTATGACAGGCGCCTACTTTTTACTGACATGTTGACTCAAATGGGGGCTAATATTATTATGTGTGATCCACACCGTGTTGTGGTTAATGGCCCCACACAACTTCGAGGACGCAAATTAACCAGTCCTGATTTACGCGCTGGTATCTCTATGATTATCGCTGGCTTAATCGCTGAAGGTATTACAGAAATAGACAACATCTATCAAATTGATCGTGGCTATGAACAAATAGCCAGTCGCCTCCGCTCTTTAGGGGCAGACATCAAGCAAACAGACTAATATGAACAAAGTATTTCGTCGCTATTTATTTTCATCTTTTGTTGGATTATTTATTATTATTTCAGCCTCAGTTTTGTTTTATGCTTTTGGCTACACTTTTAGTTCTTATGGCTGGCGAATCGAAAAAACTGGTTTTTTGCAAATCAAAACTAAACCAGAAAAAGCCAGTATCTACTTAGACGGCAAACCTCACGGCTCTTGGCTTAGCAGTTTTTCATCTAAACCGCAGATTACTCTTACCCCCGCTAAAATTTCCAATATAAAGTCCGGATTCTATGATTTAGAATTAAGATTAGATGGCTATTACACCTGGAGTAAACACATTAACATTTATTCTGGTGAAACAACTTATTTAGAAAATGTTCGTTTTTTCTCTAATAATTTACCAGAAATTTTACAAACCACTACCATAAACTCTTTAACTAAAACCTCTCCTAACCGTAGTTTTGGTGCTGTATTAAATACTGATCAATTATTTTTATTAGATCTTAAGGATTTAAAAATTATTAAAACTTACCCTGTTAAAAACTATCAAGAAAAAAAATACATCTCTTGGTCACCAAATAGTCGCTGGTTAATAGTTAACGGTCAAATTATTGATGTCAATAATTTGATGACTCCTCCTATCAACCTCAATAGCGTTGATGGTCAATTTATCATCGCTCGTTTTAACACTGAAAACTCCACTATTTATTATTTACAAGCTGGTAGACTTTTTAGCTATCGTTTAACTGACGGTCGTTTCAATAGCATTACCCCGGTCAACATTTCTAATTATTTAACTGAAGATTGGCTCATTAAAGATAACTATACCTACCTTCTAGAACAAAACTCTAGTAGTCGCGAATGGCGCATCAACATTCTAGATGGCTCAGGAAAATCTTTAAATACTCTAAATTTACAAATAATTTCAGATTTAAGCTTTGTTAATTATGATAATCGTTGGATTAACATTGCTGATACCAAAAATCATAAATTATATTTACTTCCCGCCGGACCGAAAGAATTAACCACTAAACTAAAAACCTTAGAAAATGTTGATCAAGCTAATTGGCTCAATAATCGTCAATTGTTATTAAGTGGTAATTCAGAATTACGACTTTGGGATAGCGAACAAGATAAAGAAAATCTCTTAAGCCGTGTTAGTCGACCTTTAATTAACGCTATTTGGCATACCGACGACAACTACATCATTTACGCCACCGATAAAGGTATTTACGCTTTAGAGCTAGATAATCGAGGTGGTCACCATGAAACCAGATTAGTCACAGGCAGTCTTATTAATCACTTATCTTTATCAAACAACGGGCAAAGATTATTCTTCTTTGGACAGGTTGCTGAACAAACCGGTTTCTACACATTAAAGTTATATTAAATTTTGTATTTATCTCCCGTACTCCCAGAACTCTCTCCAGGTAATAACAAACCCTCTACTTCAACTAACCTAATAAAAATTAGCAAATTAAAACTTTCTTCACTAATCCAACTACTCCGTAACCATTAGTCTTTAAAAAAAATATAAACCACAGAACAGTGCTTACTGGTCGCTGATTTCGTTCCGGCAATTACAAGAATAATCAGGTTCACGCTAACAGCAAAAAAATACAAAATTTATTGTCACAAGCACAAACATTTTTAGCAGAAAGTAACATCTAGTAACCTTACTTATACTAATGCCACCCAAAACAAGACTTACTTGTAAACAGTTATTACTTGTTACCTCAAACTATTAATTTTTTTAACAACTCTAAAACTTACGACTATCATATGCCCAATGTAACAAAGCTTGTCTTTGTTTAGCTCTACATAATTTATCACCAACTTCACAATTTTTTTTAATCTGAGCTATATGTCTGCGCATCATTCGCCATCTTTTAATTTGCCTAGCATCATCTTCACTACGTCGCCCTAAATAATAACGGCAATACCATTGAAACCAACCCCTTGGATCTTGAGGATGAATCCAGTCTTTTCGTTGCCACTCTTGCAAGGATAAAGACGCTTCTACTTTAAAATAGTTTAATTGCACATTGTGTCCAGACATCCCCAAAGGCAAAAACTTAGCTTCAAAAAACCAATTAGACGGAAATTCTTTTTGGCAATCTCTTAAATATCGCCCACCAAACACCCCTAATTTCAACATTTGCGCTGGAGTTAAATCGGGTTTAAAGTCTTCTTGAAAATTTTTACCAGTTGGTGCTGTTAGCTGGTAACTATAACCCTTTTGCATTTTATCATTAACTTTGATTAATCTTTTAATTGCCATATTTATCTTAAGCTCACTATAATCTTAGTTATTCCTAGTCTCTAGTGACCAATTGTCATGCTCGTCTGCTGCCAAAGCAAAACCCATTACCGCTAACACTGCATCTCGTACTCCAGTTGCTCCGCCCACTGAAATAGCAATACCAACCAAATGTAACCCAAGCAAAATAGCAATTGGCTTAACCCAGACTCCAATAATCAAAGCTACTGCCGACACGATTTCAAACCAACCATTAAGCTGAACCAACATTTCTCCAGGTATAGGAAAATAGCCTGTCCAAGTCGGCAAAAAAATAGTCCAAGCTGCTGGATTTAATAACTGATTAACGCCAAACCACAAAAACATCACTGCAAAAGATATACGCAATAATTTAGTTGATACATCTTTCATCATATTATTTTAGAACTCCTATTTTTAATAAACCCAAAGAAGCTTGGGCCACACTAGATCCATTATGTTGTGTGTCAAACAAACCAGAACCATCAACACCACAAATCATCATAATTTTTTTAGCACCACCCGGATGACGATCCACAAAACTAGTTAAATCATAAACACTACCATTAATAGTGGACCAACAATCGGTCCTTATGTTATGTTTAGCAATATCCGCAACTGTAAAAATATTAGCTCTGACCGAAGGACTAGTTACTACTGTTTTTGTGTCCACTGGAACCACACTCGTTTGCTCAGAAGTTGGATTCTCCACAGAAAATTCCATCAATTGCTCAGACTTTTCGCCATCGTTCAGCTCTAGTGCACTTTTCTCAACTTCATCATTTTCAGTCCGCAAAGAAGCTAAAGCATTCTGCTCATGAGATAATTTTTGAACTGGGCGACCACGATACACAATTACTATAGCCCCCACCAAAAATACTGCCACTAAAAACCAAATAATTGTATTTTTCATTTAAAACGATTATTTTATAATGTTGTATATTATATAACATTTATTTAAAATAGCAATTAAATAACAGGTCTTCCAAAAATACCTCACCCTGATCAACAAAACTTTGCTCAATGAGACCTCAATTACTACTAGTACTGGTTAATTGTTCTAAAAACCTGCAGAATGAACTTAAATTCTATTCCAAAGCTTAATTAATTTGGCAGATTATTTTCCGCGAAACACCTCATTTGGAGTCAAATAACCGTGTCGTTTTCTCGGGCGATTGTTGATGAGGCCGCAGGCCTCATCAACAGCCTCTTGAGTGATCATAGCAAAGGCGGATTTTTTTGGAAAGAATTGTCTGAGCAAGCCATTACAATTTTCATTAGTCCCGCGTTACCAGGAGTGATATGAATTAGCGAAATAAATTATTATTCCCGTTTTTTTCTCAGTCATTTCATGCTCAGCAAAGGTAACACCATTATCATAAGTCATCGTCAGTTTTTTCTTCTTAGGAATATGTTCAAATCTTTCAATTGTTTTTTGTCTCGTTAATTCCGCTGTGCCTCGTTTCAGTTTGTCTGCTAATAGTAATCCGCTTTTTCTCTCCACATGAGCTAGAATATGTTGTTTGTCAGTGCCCACTATTGCAGCTCCTTTCCAATGACCAATTTGTCCTCGCTTTTCCACTTCAACCGATCTTTCGTTAATTCGTCTCTTTTTTAGCTCTTCTCGTTGTTCTGTGGGTATTCTCGTGCCATAGCGCCTACAATATTTTCCTTTCTGACATCTAAGATACTTAACTAATTCTTTCCTCTCATCATAGATATATTTATAGATGCTATCTTTGCCAATCTGTTTCATTTTTTCATTTGGATAGAGATATCCTAATCGTCCACTAATTTGTTCCGGCGACCAGTATTTTTCAATTTTCTTTGCAATGTAATTTTTTAACCACTTGTTATTTTCAATCTTTCTAAATCTCTGGTTAGCCATAACTCTTCTTTCTTTAGTCATCTTTTTAGCTAGACCGACATCATAACCACTTTTATTATCAGTTCTATTTCTCTTTAACTCTTGGCAGACGGCTGACGCCGTCTTGCCAAGTAATTTAGCTATATCTTTTTGTTTTAACCCAGCTCGTAACACAACCACTAGCTCATTTCTTTTTTCTGGTTTAAAATAATAGTATATAAGACATCTTTTTTAGGTTTATAATTAGTCACTTAATTATTTTGCCCTAATCGAGGTGTCTTTTGTATTAAATTAAGCTTGGAACCAGAATGTAGGGAAGCTTAGTTGACAAATTTTTTTTATCGTGCTATTATATAAATAATATTACATTAAACCGTCTTATGGCGGTTTTTTATGTGCTAACTATAAAGCACACCGACTCGAACCCTTATTAGTCATAATTCAGTGACCAGTGGCTTCGTGTCACAAAAAATTATGACAAATACAAACAAGAAATCTACAGATTTCTATGGTTTGGGCATTGCGCCCAAAATGTTGGAAATTTTAAACAGCCTACATTTTACCACCCCAACCCCAATTCAATTAAAGTCCCTTCCCGTTACTATCGCTGGTAAAGATATCGTCGGTATTGCTCAAACCGGTACCGGTAAAACCTTAGCTTTTGGCATTCCTCTAATTCAAAGATTAGCCGCAGATAAAGGTCGTGGTTTGGTAATTTTACCAACTCGCGAATTAGCCTTACAAGTTGATGAAAGCTTGCGCACTATTGGTTCCAAACTTGGTTTACGCACTGCCGTTTTAATTGGCGGAGAATATATTGGTCGTCAATTAAACGCACTTAAAAGAAATCCTCACATTATCATTGCTACTCCTGGTCGCCTAAATGATCACATCAAAAGCTATAAATTAAGACTAGACGATGTTAAAATAGTTGTCTTAGATGAAGCCGACATGATGTTTAGTCTAGGTTTTGCTCCTCAAATCGAACTAATTTTAAAATCTGTACCAAAAGCTCGTCAAACCATGTTGTTTTCAGCCACTATGCCGGCAGCTATTTTAAAATTAGTTAATGCTCACATGAATTTACCTGTCAGCATTGAAGTTGCCCCAACTGGCAGCACCGCTGAAAACGTTACTCAAGAAATGGTCATCTTAAGAAATGACGATAAATACCCAGAGTTATTAAGCATCGCCAAAGAGTATGCTGGTACTATTTTAGTTTTTTTAAGAACCAAACACAATGTTAAGAAAATTTGTTTAAGATTAAATGAGGACGGCTATCGCGCTGTAGAAATTCATTCTAACCGCTCTTTATCTCAACGCAAAGAAGCCTTAGCTGGTTTTAAAAACGGTCGTTATCGGATTATGGTAGCTACTGATGTTGCCGCTCGTGGTATCGATGTTAAAGAAATCGAATTGGTTGTTAACTATGATTTACCAGAAAACTCTGAGGATTATGTCCACCGTATTGGTCGTACCGGTCGTGCCGGTAAATTTGGTAAAGCTATTTCCTTTGCCTTACCTAATCAATCTCGCGACATCCGCGATATCGAACGTTTGATTAAACAAAACATTAAAGTTACCAAACAATTGGCTAAGCCTGGCGATATTGATCAGCCCAAAGAACCTCGTCGTTCTGGCCAAATATCTCGTAGTCGCAAATCTATTGGTGGTCGTATGGTACATAGTGAACGATCCAACGAACGTTATAGCAGTCAAACTTCTAGCAATAAACACCAAAATCAAAACAAACCAACCACTGATTGGAAAAATAAAAAAACCAGCGGTAGCCCATATCCAACAAAACGCCAAGATTTTGGTGGTGTTAGTCGTTTTCGCAGTCAATCAGAAACTCCTCGATCAGGCAACAATTACACTTCTCATAGTGTTCAATCTAGCAAAGATAATCTTTTCTCAGATGGTCTAAATTACATCGAAGGCAAAAAATCTTTCGGTGCTAGAAAACCTTTCAACGCTAGAAAAAATGCCGGCGTCAAAAAACCCTTTAGTACTAAAAAATCTTTTAGCGACCACCCTACTACTAGCGATAACAAACGCGCTCCTCGTTCTGGTGGTAATAAATATAGAGGCAATAATGATCGTGATAACTCTAGCCCAATTAAATTTAGTGACGATCAACGCTACCGCATATCAACTCGTCGCTCTAAATTTTAAACCTAATAAAAAAGACCAAGCATTATAAGCCTGGTCTTTTTATAAATATTTTTAATTAAAAATTTTATAGGCTAGCCAAATACCAAAAATACCACCTACCGCTCCAGACATTACTGACCACATGGAAAACGCACTAACCCCAAATAACATTGGCAGATAACCACCAACCAAAGAGCCTATAAACATCCCTAGATAAATAACCTTTTTATCCATATTGTTATAGACTAAGTGCCGAAAATTGCTCTAAATAAATATTCATTTCCTTAAAAATTAACCACAACATTAAAGCCATAGACAATGTGGTTAATAATACAGTAATCAAACCCACTCGCTTAGCGTGTGGATTGTTTTTCAACATATATTTCACTCCAGGATAAAAACCCCAAGGTGGTAAAATTACAGCCAAAGCGTATAATCCAATTTGTTTACCCACAGAAATCGGTAGCACAGCTTCTTTTAAATTGTGCCCACAATTAGGGCAAAAAAAATACTCTTCTTTTACAGTTTGGTGGCAAACAGGACAAATCTCTAGTACATTATCCATAAATTTAAATTATTTTTTAACCACAATCATGTTTTTTTGAATACCTTTAATCGGCTCATGATAACCTGTTGGATAATCTCTAATCGCTTCAAATAATATCTCTTGCTTATAGCGATAATCTTCGCCCTGTCTAGTACCTGGATCGTTAGTTATAAACTCTTTAGCTCTATAATCATAACCGCTAATTACCAACATGTGTGTTGCTGGACCTGGCGCAGTAAAAAAAGGGTTGTGGAGTAATTTACCATTAGTAGGAACTGCTACTAAATTACCACTCTCTAATTCTTTGATAATATCACTCATTGTAACATTATCAAACACCTCGACTTTTTGATAATCAAAATATTCTTTAAAAATCCTTTTCACAGTATCAATCGTCGAAGTATCTTGATAGCTACCATAAGTTTCTTGTTCCCAATCAGAAATAGCAATAACTCGATCTTTCGCCTCTTTAAGAGTTAAGGTTTCTCCTTTAGCCCAAGCTATCGTCATCACAGCCGATATTTCTTCACAAGCATTTTGTTGTTTGGGATCAGACCACTCGCCAAAAGGCGCTTGTGCTGCAAAAGGCACAATAAATTTAATAACTGTTTTTGATATAGCTGGTGAAGTTGAAACAATTGCTTTTTTTTCTGTCAAAATCGGTTCCTGGACAACTATTGGTTCAACCCGATCAATCAATTCAATCGGTTTTTCTCCAACTGATTTAATAACCACTGGTTCGACTGACGTTAAAATTATTGGAGGATTAATAACATGCCTAGGAGCCGTAAACAAAGTACTAGATATCTTCAAAGAATCAGAATATAAAAATTTATATAAAAAATAACCGGTAACAACCAACCACACAACAACCAACAACGCCAAAATAATTATGATTATTTTTTTATTATTCATAAATAGCCGCTGCCACAGTTTTTGCTACCTTCTTATTAAACGCATCAGGCAAAATTTCTTCAGGAGTTGGATTAATCACTAAGTCAGCTAAATTTTCTGCAGCTCTAATCAACATTTCATCGGTAATTTGCTTAACTCGATTATCCAAAGCTCCACGGAAAATACCAGGAAAAGCTAAAACATTATTAATCTGATTTGGGTAATCACTTCTCCCACTAGCCACTATAAAAGCTCCTGCTTCTTTCGCTAATTCTGGCATAATTTCTGGAGTTGGATTAGCTAAAGCAAAAATAATTGGCTTCGCACTCATAGCTTTAATCATTTCACCAGTCAAAGCCCCTGGAGCACTTACCCCAATAAAAATATCAGCATTAACAATTACTTCAGCTAACCCCCCACTAATTTTATTAGGATTAGTTTGCTTAGCTAATTTTTGTTTAGACTCATTCAAATCTGGTCGCCCTTCGTAAACAGCACCAGTTCTATCACATACAATAATATTTTTAAAACCGTAAACAATCAACAAATCTGTCACCGCATTCCCAGCCGCTCCAGCTCCATTAACCACTAATTTGGCTGTGCTCTTATTTAATTCCACTAATTTCAAAGCGTTGATTAAAGCTGCTAAGACTACGGTTGCTGTGCCATGTTGATCATCGTGCATTACCGGAATATCCAGCTCAGCTTTAAGTCGAGCTTCAATTTCAAAACATCGTGGAGCAGAAATATCTTCCAGATTAATCCCACCAAAGACCGGTGCGATATTTTTTACAGTCTTGATTATTTCTTCCGTATCTTGAGTATTTAAACAAATAGGTAAAGCATCTACTCCGGCAAATTCTTTAAACAGCAAACACTTGCCTTCCATAACCGGAATTGCCGCTTCTGGACCTAAATTGCCTAAACCTAAAATAGCACTACCATCAGAAATAACTGCCACAGTATTACCTTTTAAAGTTAGGTCCAACGCTCGATTTTTATCCGCCGCAATTACACGACAAATCTCCGCCACTCCAGGAGTATAAGCTAGTGATAAATCATTTTTATCGTTAAGTCGTACTTTACTTTTTATTTCAAACTTACCTCGATTTACTTGATGTAACAACAAAGAATCCTGATACACGTCTGTCATATTTTTTTTTAAATAATAAACTATCTAAACCCTAGCATATTCCATTCCACTATTCAAGTCGGCAACAAAAATAAATCAAATGATAGTCGATCTATTTTTAACCTTTTTAAATAAAACTAAATCTTTTTATACTTCTCATTAAAATCGGCCTCGTCACCAAACTTAGCAAATTTTTTTATTACTTGATCCTCTTGAATTTTAAACCCTGGCTTATCTTCATGCATTACGCCACACCAATATTTCTCAGTTCTTCCAGCCACTTCTTTTATATAGCGAAAAACACCATTAGCATAACCGCAATACATACAACCTAATTTTTCTAAACCATATAAATAATCTAGTTTATTTCGATCCATTACTAAAATATACTCTGATCTTTTAACCCGTTCAATTTTATAGATCGGAAAACATAAAACTTGATAGAGCATAATTACTAAATCCAAAATCAAAATAAATGGTAATGGCAACCAAACAATTGGAACAGTTAACCAATGAAAAATCCTTCTCTCTGGTTCATATTTTCTGTAATCCATATATATCATTACTGATAATTATAATTCTATCGGCCAAATATAGAGGTAGTAATTAACATCTTTACTGTTATAATAAGTATAGCGCGTTTAAGTCACGAACAATAATTATATAATTTCCTAAAACTGCGGCGATGGTTATATTACAAGCCTATAAATAGTACTACCTAAATACTAGCGGATAACTCCCTATATCTTTTTTATAAAATCGCAAAGCCTCTCTAATATTTTCTATATCATCAAGTCTTTTAACATTAAGAGCTTTATTTCTTATATCTGAAATCGCGACAAAAATAACACTAGATATCATTCCAAAAATAGTCACAACTACTATAATCTCCATCATATTAAAGCCAAACCAAACAAAACATTGTTCTTTGTTTATTGATTTTTTTGCTTTTTTAAACATAAAACTAATTATTTAGCCTGATTAAAAATATTTTTATTCTTACCTTTTAATTAGTCTCATATTATTTAATATTTTGCTCTCCTAATCATTAATAGTCAATTATTTTTTTAAATAGCTATGATTAAATTTTTATTGATTTTTCTTTCCAAGGCTTAATAATTATAAACGCCACCAAAGCCATACAAGCTGTTGCCGTTGCAAAAACAAAGGCATAAACAGGATTCATGGCCCAAAGAGCTCCTGCAATCACCGAAGCCGGTAAATAAATCAAACCTGTTATAAAATTATAAAGTCCCATGGCCGTAGCTCTTCGATCTCTTTCAATATCCGCAATAAAAGCCTTACTCTGTGCTTCATCAATACTGTAAAAAATACCAAAAAGTATAAACAAGCCAACCACTTCCCATTTAGTCGTAGCAAATATAAAACCTAAGGACATTAAAATATACACCGCATAACCCAACATCACTATATATTTACGCCCAATCCAATCACCCAGTTTTCCAATTGGTACCGCAACCATCACAAAAGCCATGTTAAACAAGGCGTACAACAAAACTACATCTTTAATTGCAAAACCACTAGCATAAGCCCTCAGTAGTAAAAAACCAAAACTAAAATAAGCCAAAGAAAAAATACCAGCCGGAATCATGTAAGCCTTAAACCTCGGACTTAAAGTTTTAGCTGCCAAGAAAATATTTTCTCTTTTGTGCGACATTCCTGGTCGGTCTTTCATAATAGCCAAAATTACTACGGAGATAAAAGCCATAATAACCGCAAAAACAAAAATCAAATTAAAAGTATTAAATCCTTGACCAAATTTGTTTAATAAAAAATAAGCCAATAAAGGGCCTAAAATTGCTCCGGTTTTATCCATAGTTTTATGTAAGCCAAAAGCATATCCTCGATTACCCTCACTGGCCACATCTGCCAACCAAGCGTCTCTAGGTGCTCCTCGAAAACTTTTACCTAGGCGTTCAATAATTCTAAAGGAGGCTAAAGCTGCTACAGAACTACCAATCAATAACATTAATTTAGCTAAAGTTGAAAAACCATAACCAGCCAAAGCCAAAGGCTTTCGTTTACCAGATTTATCTGATAACCATCCAGCTAAATAATCCAGAGAAGACGCCGAAAAATCGGCTAAACCCTCAATCAAGCCTAAAAGTGCTACCGAAGCACCAACTATGACCGTAAAAAACACAGAAAACACTGAAAAAATAGCCTCAGAACTCAAATCAGTAAAAAAACTAACCAACCCCAATTTTACAACATCGGGGTGAACATTAAATAATTTATTTTTCATATATTAAACTGAACTTTAAAAACCAATCAAAAACTTACTGTTAATTTTGATTATAGACTAATTAAAGTATTAACAAAAGCCATCCCTTTCTCTATCAAGAAATCAAAAACAATAAAAATCTTTACTGCAAAAGTTTATCTAACCTCTTTTTAAATAAACTTTAACAAAACTACTTTTTAGCTCAGCCGCTTGGATCGCCAAGTCCTCAGTATTCCCAGACTTAGCTAAATTTAATAATGCCTCCAGATTATTTCTAATAGCTTTAATTTCATCATCATTAGCCACCTCCTCAACAGTTATTAATTTATTATTAGCATCAACATAAGTTTCAATAACTCCAACTGAGTTCTTTTTATCAGCCTCAGCAATCACCTTTTCCATTGAATCATGAAAATCAACCAAATAAACAGCCAACATCGAAAAACCATTACGCTTTAAAATATCTTGAAAAATAGGACGAACTTCTTCAAAGTCAAGATGAGACTCCTTCAAATCACCAGTATAAACCTTATCTTTCAAACTTGTAATAAACTCCGATACTTTAGCCAAATCTGAATTAAAATTCTTATCTTTAGCCACAACTTGAGGGTGATAATTAGAATATTTTTTAGAAAACTTAGCACATTCTAAAACCAACTTGTCATAGTTTGCAATTGACTCCTCTCGCTTGTCTTGACCGGTATTAAATAATGTTTGTTTATAATAATTATTCATCACATTAAAATCTTCTAAAAATAATTTTTTACTAAAAAAATTACTATAGTATCCACCCGCAATGGCTATAATTACAAAAACAATCACAAAACTAGCTATCGCAATTTTTGATACTTTTTTTTCACCATGCTTAGTGTTACAACTAAAAAATTTATACAAACCACAAAAACCGATTACTGCCGTCAGTAACATTACAAAACTCAATGTATATAAAATTATTTGCGTCACACCACCAAACCAAAACCAAGCTAGCATAAAAAATACTTCAGCTAAAATCACTCTAATTAAGCGATCTATTACCCCTTCATTTTTTGTAAACATAAAATTATTAATTACTTTTTACTTTTTAAATTATTTTCAATAAATTGACGAAAATCTTCTGTTTCCAGTGGCTCTCCCGCCTTGTTTTTTAAGTCATACTTATGCGCTATTTCTTTTAACATTATAACTTGATCGATATCAGCTGGCAAATTAAATTCTTTTTGAAAGGCCGTAAACGGTAAGCCCGTCTCCTTAATAATAAACTCTAAGGTATTACTACCTCTAATACTTCTAACATCAATCTGCCCTTGGGCATCCTTCATATTAGACCCTAGTTTTTGTTGCCATAAAGGTGAAAATGACGCACCTATAACAGTAGTCACAAATAGAACAACCACTATTATCGTAAACTTATTTTTAAATATCTTTTTACCAAAAATAGAAACCGTTAAACTATTTTTTGGACAATCACTCACGCAATTTAAACAACTAATACAATCAGCTGATTTAACTACATCACTATTAGCTACATCCAAACCAGCTGGACAAACATCATTACAATGATTACAAGCAATACAAGTTTTTTCATTCCTCTTTAATCTAAAAAAACTAAATTTCTTAGCCACTCCTAAAGCCGCCCCCAGAGGACAAAAATATCGACACCAAAAACTCTTAGTAAACAGAGAAGTCACTAATAAAATAATTAAAATACTATAGCCATAAACTTTTTCTTCCCATTCATTACCTAAGTGCATTAAAGCATTATAAGGATCATAATTTCTAAAAACCAAATCTCCTAATTTATAAGACAGAACTATAATCACTACCAAAATTATGTATTTTAAATAACGAGCATATTTATCAATGACCACCGGAAGCTCTACATCTTTTTTAATGCCTATTTTTCTACCAAACCATCTAATCATTTCCTGAAGTGCACCTAGCGGACAAAAATATCCACAAAAAACTCGACCAAAAAATATAGTAAATAGCAAAACTATTGCCAGTAAAGTAAAAGCACTCAGTAAAATTCTATTTAAAAACTCTCCCGTAGTTATGTAAGTTAACAAGCTTTCAAAACCACCAAAAGGACAATAAGCATCAATAGGTGCTGCCTTTTCAATTCCTAAGTTTAAATGATTAAGCGTTAAATACACAACCAAAACAATAGTCGCCAGCTGAGAAACTTGTCTTAAATAGTGCCAATTTATTTTTTTACTCATAACTTTTTAAAAATTTAGCTAATAACCGATTATATTTTTTAAACACTTTTTTATTTATTGAATAATAATGTTTTTGTTTTTCTTCTCTAAATTTAATTAATTTAGATTCTCTTAAAACCCTAAGATGGCTGGAAATCAAGTTTTGTGACAAATCTAAGTTTTCAAAGATCTCACAAACGCAACACTCCCCCGTTTTTAAAAGACAGAGAATTCTTAAACGATTCTCTTCTCCAACCACCTTAAAAAATTTAGACAAATCACCAAACTCCAAAGATACTTTTCTGTTTACACAAACTTTATTTATCATATAGTATATCAATATATATTGATATACTAACATCTTATAGTTATCTGGTCAAACCTAGTATATTATTTTAAATTAGAGCACAAAAAATTATATTAGAATAAAAAAGACGCCAGGACATCTGTTGTTGAGCACGCTTCAGATTTTGCGTGATACTTTTTTCTGCTCTTACTGAAAATAATTTTATCAAATTTAACACTAAAACAGTACTTAGTATAATTAATTTTTGTCTCACCGTCTTAATTTAAAACTGTGGTATTGGTCACTAAGTTATTTATATTTCTAGTATAAACATATTCCGAATCATAGCCAGTAAAAACACAATAGCCAGTTGGTGTTTATCCGTCTTTAAACACCATAGCAATTGGTTAATTTAAATAATGATACAATGTAGCCTTTGCTATTAAGTTTTAATCTATTACTGACAATTCTTTGCCGATTTTCACAAAAGCTCTCACCGCCAAATCCAAATCATTCTGTTGATGCGCTGCAGAAATTTGCACTCTAATGCGAGCTAAATCTTTTGGCACCACTGGATAAAAAAATCCAATAACATAAATCCCTTCGGCTAATAATTTTTCAGCAAACTCTTGAGCAATTTTAGCATCATATAACATTACTGGCACAATAGGATGAATTCCTGGTTTGATATCAAAGCCAGCTTTAGTCATCTCCTCTCTAAAGTATTTAGCATTAGCCATCAACCGATCCCTTAATTCCGTGCTGTTACTTAACAGCTCCAAAACCTTAGTAGCGGCACCCACAATTACTGGAGCCAAAGAATTAGAAAACAAATAAGGACGTGAACGCTGTCTCAGTAAATTAATTATCTCTTTACGGCCACTGGTAAAACCACCCATCGCCCCACCCAAGGCTTTACCCAAGGTTGAAGTAATAATATCCACTCGCCCCATTACCTGACAGTGTTCAGCCGTACCTCTGCCGGTTTGACCAATAAAGCCCGTTGCGTGACTATCATCTACCAAAACCAAAGCTTGATATTTTTCAGCTAAATCACAAATTTGAGCTAACTTAGCAATCGACCCGTCCATCGAAAATACTCCATCAGTAGCAATCAAACGATACCTCTTGTTTTTAGCGGCCTCTAATTGAACCTCCAAATCCGCCATGTCACCGTTTTTATAACGATAGCGTTCAGCCTTACAGAGTCGCACTCCATCAATAATCGAAGCATGATTTAATTCATCAGAAATAATCGCGTCCTCCTCATTTAGCAACGGCTCAAAAATCCCGCCATTTGCATCAAAAGCAGCGGCATATAAAATAGTATCTTCAGTACCTAAAAATTCTGAAATTTTAGCTTCCAAATTTTTATGAATATCTTGTGTGCCACAAATAAAACGCACCGAAGATAAACCATAACCGCAACTATCTAAAGATTGCTTAGCAGCCGCAATCACTTCCGAATTAGCTGATAAACCCAAATAATTATTAGCACAGAAATTAAGCACTTGTTCACCTGATTCGATAGTGATTTTAGCACCTTGCGGACTAATTAAGACCCGCTCTTTTTTAAACAAACCAGCTTCTTTAATAGTTTCTAGAGTTTGCTCCACATATTTCTTATATTGTTGATACATACCATTAAAAATTAAAAAATAAACCCATCAAACCGTTGCCATTTTGGCACACTCAAATTAATACTAAATTTATATAAAATCAATAGTGCTTAGACATTCTTACTGTTAAAAATCATCAAAGACAGAAACAAACCGGCGTGGATATTTATTTTACTTAAAACTCTTAAAATATAATTTAACAGTAAATTGCTAAAAGCAAACAGCGACATTTAATCATCTTCTATTATTAATTCAGTCAATAATTTGTATCTTCAAAAAATATCAAAAATCTCTTAGCTAAAATTTACAAAAAAAATTCGAATCACCTCTATCGCCAGAGCAAATAAAACAGACCTTCCGAAGAAAGTCTGTTTTATTCTGCTCGCATACAGGGACAGCTTCCGAACTTTTTTAGTAAACTAAAAACTATATATATCTTAAAATAAGTATAAATAAAACCTCTAATCCAAAGAAGAAAAAACCTTTCTGTAATAGTTTATATTTACTACTAGAAACAAAGCTTAAAGATAAAATTTGGTTTATAATATCTTTCTTAAACTTATCTTCATCAAAATTAATAAAATCACTTATTCCTTGTTTTTTGTTGAATTTATATTTTACATCTATATGTTTAAAATATATTAACGATTCTGGTTCTTTTGTTGATAATTGAGGAAAAATAATTTTTATCAAAAAATAAAAAGATATACCCGCAAAAAATAAATATAGAACATATAATAAAGCATGATAAGAAAAACTAGATGGGCTGTTATAAGATTCAATAAAATAACCTAAAATAAACAATTTTATCCCTAAAATTATATTTGCTTTGGATTCTGCCTTGCTTATCCAATCTATTATAGTATTGTGAATAAAAATATAATTATCTTTCATATGGCTAATTAGTTAGAATATTTTTCATATAATTTTCACCGCACTTATCGCACCACACAGCACCTGTAAACCAAACATGATCCCCAAAAACCTCCTCATTATTAGAACAATCATGTTTTTGCCAAACATCCACTTTTAATGATTCATTTCCTTTTTCATCATGCCCGCAACTAATCACAGCATATTCTTTTTTGTTTAATAAATTTTTATAAATTTTATCGGAAATAATAAATAGCGATCTTTCATTGGGTGTGATTCCGTTTATTCCTAATTTATATATTTCTTTAGACAAACCAGAAATCTTACTAGTATTATTAACGACTCTACCAGCCCAAACTTCATTATTATTTCTATCGCCACGCTTACCTAATTTTCTAACTAAAATTTTATCTTTATCAATTGATAATTTACAATTTATAATATTATTATCTAGTTGAAATTTTGATCTTATATATTTTTCAAAAAAAGTTTTAAATGTCATGCCAGCACAAAATGCCCTTAAACTAGCGTCATCCCCCTCATAAATTCCAAAAGCACCGTCTCCTTTGATGTCTATATAATCAGCTCTCATGCCGTCTTGGTTCATTATATCAATAACATTTTGTGTGAAATAATCATAAATTTTAGCCATTGTTTGGGGATGTTTTTTAAATGATAACTTTGAAGAATTGTCTAAATCAATAAACAAACACACAAACTCCTCATCTCCTCCAAGCCAAGTTGGATTGTCCAAGTAAGCATCTTCGGCAATTTTTTTAATACTTTTTAAGGTATCATCTACTTTAAAATCATCAAATCTCTTATTTGATTTATCTTTTAAAATTTTGATTATAGTATTCAGTGGAAACATATAATTAAATATTCCAATAGTAAGAAGTTTTATAAACTCTAACGTTGCCAAACGAAAAAGAATGAGTATCATTATAAACCCACATGTCTTCATTGTCTGAATGGGTCATCGTTTTGTCGTCCTTTATGGAATTATAAACATTTTTAGAAATCCATATATTTTTAGGTGATTTTGCTTTATCACCGTATTCAAAAGCGTGATATGTTGGCCAACCAACCCAAATTAAATCTTGATAAATTTCATTGCCTGGTATGCCACTTTTTACAATTAAAATTTCGCCTTGTGCAACCCCTATACCAAAATTTAATTTTTTCTTATTCTTTTTTTCTAAAATAGGGTTTATTATTTTCAAAACTGCATATTTTATTTTCATGGCAGATCTAACCGCTCTTTTAGCTGAATCATCACCATTAAAAAATGCCAATACACTATCACCATTAAAACTTCTCAAATGACCGCCTTCATTGTTTATACATTTTGCAACTGCATAAAGAAATGATTTGTGAGCCCTGCAAGTTAACAGATGAGAATTATCCGATAATATACTTCTTGAATCTCTGAGGTCTGTATATAAAACAATTGCGTGTTTTAGTTTCTTTGCTTTAGCACCAAATGTCAAGCTTTTCTTATCTGGTACTACATTGGCATCAGTAATATCATAAGATGAGTTCATATAATCTTCAACTTTTTCTTTTATTGCATCGCCAAGTTCACTCATATTTTTAATTCCAACCAAATTTATAAATTATAAAACCAGCGATTACGGCTGTAATAACTGTCAATATTGTTATTCCCCACCAAGTCTCAAACCATTTCTTTTTTATATTGTTTACACTTTTGTAATTTACAATATTAGTTTTCTTACCTTTGTTATGAATACCAACATCAAAGCCTTCTGTTTCTATATTTTCATAATAATTTTCTTGCCCCTCTTCAATAATACCAGTAGTTTGTTTATTTTTATTAGACTCAATATTAACATTACTATTTTGTAAATTACTGAAATTATTTATTTTAAAAGTAAACAATTTATTAAATTCATCTGGATCTTCCACTAAATCTACTCCGTCAGCAGTTATTTTTAATCCAGAAAAATTTAAAAATCTTTTTCCCATATATTCGCCCATAATTCTAATATAATATTTTTCGGATAAATATCGTATTTCATTATCTAATTCTTCTTCCGTTATTTTAATTTCACTTACCAACTTTTCAGGTTTAATAAAATTTTCAGACCTATCTCTGTATAGTATCTCTAATATTTTTTTTCTAATTTCTTTAGTGGTCATAAAATTATTATCTATTTTTTCAAGTCAGAAAATATTTTTTGAGCTAAAACATTGGCAAAATTAACTGGCACTGCATTGCCAATCATTTTGTAGCCATTCGCTATATCATTATATTTAAAGATAAAATCGTCAGGAAAAGTTTGAATTCTTGCACACTCTCTAACAGACAATCTCCTATATAAATGTTCTTTACCTGGAACAAATATTTGTTTATTTAATTCCACTTTTTGCATTTTAGGGGCTTGTGGATGTATTGGGGCATGTCGTCCGCCTGCCTGTATTGTAAAGGACGGTTCATCCCATGATCTGACTCTATTTCTTGACATGTAAATAGTAGAGAAACCACCATTCATATATTCATGATTTGCAATTTCTAAACTATCACCGTTTGTTTTATTTTTATCTTTTGCGGGTTTTGGTTTTGGCAAATCACTAATAACGTCTCTTAATGTTGGTATAATTTCATTTTCTTCTGGAAATTCAAAAGTCTTGCCAGTTTTTTTGTGATATCCAATAATAATAACCCTTTTCCTATCTTGAGGTGTATTAAAATTTTTAGCATTAAGTAATTTATAAGAAATATTATAATTTAAACTATGGAATTGTTTAAGTATTTCGTCAAAAGCTTTTTTATGCCGAGAAGATAAAATGCCAGAAACATTTTCAGCTAAGAAAAAAAGAGGTTCTTTGTCTTTTAACAACCTAATATATTCATAAAATAATTTTCCTCTTGCGTCATTGATGCCTCTTCCAGCTCCAGCTTCACTCCAACTTTGACAAGGTGGGCCACCAATTATACCATCAGCATTTGGAACTTCGGAAGAAAGAACATCTACTATACTCCTACCGTCTAATTCAGAATGAGGAAAATTATGTTTAAATGTTTCCCAAATTGTTTTATCATACTCATTAGCCCAAACAACATTAAAACCAGCTCTCTCAAAGCCTAAATCCAATCCACCAGCTCCTGTAAATAATGAGATTATGTTCATATTATTTTTCAAATCTTATCAATTTAGCGTCGATCATCTTAGCTAAATTATTTGGTGATTTAATTCTTACATCTTTAATCTCAAAACCGTCCTTAGCTATATTTTCTATTTTTTGTCTATCTTCTGTTGGAAATGAATTATATTTTTCTTTTAACATCAAAACATTAACATTTAATTCTTTTTTCTCGTCAATGGTAGTTATGTAGTTAAAAACTTTTACAGGATTATCTATGTGCCACATTCCTCTTATTCTTAAATTGGTAATACCAAGAGGATCAACTTTATTTATTCTTCCTAGCTCTTTAGTTTCTGAAAGTTCTATGTTTGGTAATTCATCTAATCCTTGAGAAATTTTATTTTTTATTCTTTCATAAATATCTCTATCGGCCGCATAGCAATCACCATATACAATCCAAAGAGAACGCAAATTATTTTCTTTTGACACCCCGATAATATAAACAATATCTTTTTCCCTCCAATTTTCACAGTCTTTGCAAGCTTGAGTAATCATTGGGCTATCAGAATATAGTTTATTTTTTGGATATGAGCTATTTAATGCTATCCCTGAATTAAAACCCTCAATTTTTTTAACTTCAATAGCGTCTCCATTTTTTAAAATAATGTCAGGTGGGTTATTTTGATTTCCTAAATAAGAAAAATGTTCACCATAGATTTCATTTTTCTTTGAGAGGTCATCTTCTTCAAGAGTTCCACAAAGTAAGTC
>Ga0210041_1000729_pt1 | contig 34915 bp, 31 predicted proteins | sample CryGeymeta201503_FD_183973 | JGI IMG/M metagenome (GOLD analysis project Ga0210041, IMG submission 183973) | Groundwater microbial communities from Crystal Geyser aquifers in Utah, USA - Crystal Geyser metaG 2015-03 (SPAdes) (version 2) | ecosystem: Environmental > Aquatic > Deep subsurface >... | reverse complement strand
TATACTCACTTGGGAAAATAAACAAATATCCAATCAATATCGAACACAAAAAAATATAATCAAGAAAATGATCCATATAAAATCCCCATCGGATAAGACCTTCTCCTCGTGTTTTTCCAAGGCTCCCGTCAAGCGAATCAGTCAGCCATTGTAAAAAAATACAAAAAGAAACGCCCCATAACCACGCAATATTGTCTTTCGCCAAAAAACTCAAGAACACAATAGCGATACTCCATACCACCGTAAGAAGGGTTAGCTCATAGCTTTTGATCCAGCGTGGTAATCGTGGTACCGCCCAATCAATAAATGGGCGTTCAACAATATGAAGCAAAGAAGTTCCTTTCTTTTTGTCACCACCAAATTGTGTTTTGGAAGATTGTTCCATAGAGAATATGTGCATGGAACAGGGAACACGAAACAAGGGAAAAATATATTGAGGAGTGGAACGTGTCCCGTGTTACGCGATCGTTAGAGTGATACCTTCACATTTTCTCGTTCCTTTTCATCAGTCACTTCAAAAAAGTCAAACTTGGTAAACTTGAGCATCCCCGCAATTAGATTGTTTGGGAATGTTTCTATCTTTGTATTAATGTCACGAACTTGTCCATTATAAAAGCGTCGTGATGCTTGAATTTTGTTTTCTGTGTCAGAGAGTTCATCCATAAGTTGCGCAACATTCGTATTTGCTTTCAAATCAGGATATGCCTCAACAGCAATTTGTAATTTTCCAAGCATTCCACCAAGCATACTCTCGGCTTGTCCCATTGCTTTCATATTTCCAGATTTTTCAGCATCAATCGCTTGTGCTCGATATTTGGTGACATTTTCAAGAAGCTCTCTTTCATGTTTCATGTATCCTTTTACACTTTCCACCAAATTTGGAATAAGATCATGTCGACGCTTTAGTTGTACGTCAATATCACTCCACGCCTCTTGTGTTCTGTTTTTGAGTGTCACCAAGGAATTGAACAGGCTAACACCCCAAAAAGCCAATACGACAATAACTCCGATAAGAATATAGACAATAATCATATATATAATAATTAGCAATGAATTATACGTTGCTCTAAAAGGAGCAAAAACGTGAGGTAGGTATCTGCAGTCTATAGAGCATATATCTGTGTTGTCAAGATATACTTGAAATATAGGCCCTACTATGAGATAATCCGATTGTCTCTATTTTACGTAAACAAAGCGAAACAGTCAATACTAATCGCTATTATTTTATCTTATGTTCACACTCATTTTGTTCATCCTTATTTTAAGTTTTCTTGTCTTTGTTCATGAGTTTGGACATTATATCACCGCCAAAAAATCTGGCATGAAGGTGTACGAATTTGCTATTGGGTTTCCCCCTCGTGCTCTTGGTGCATACAAAGACCCAAAAACAGGGAAATGGGTATGGGTTGTTGGAAAAGGGAAAAGTAATCTTAAAGAAACAATAGTTGGAGAAGAACAAGAAGATGAATTTCCAACGACCTTATATAGTATCAATTGGCTTCCACTTGGTGGATTCGTTCGCATCAAAGGAGAAAATGGAGAAAAAAGCAAAGACAAAAATAGTTTTGGACATCAAAAAGCCTGGAAAAAAGTTATTGTGCTCTCTGCTGGAGTTATCATGAATTATCTTACTGCTGCCATATTGCTTGGTGCAGGATTTATGGTTGGACTTCCTGCAGACATCTCTGTATCAGAAGATCCACATGCTATTATGGTAGGCGAGTCAAGCGTCATCATCCAACAAGTACAACCAAACACCCCAGCAAAAGAGGCTGGTCTCACCCTGGGTGATACCATTCAGGCTATCAACGGGCAAGAAATGAATAATGTGGGACAAGTAATAGAGACCATCCAAAACAACGGAACGGAAGAATTATCCCTTACCATTTTGAGAGGAGAAAAAGAAGAAGTTTTTCATATCACTCCCGCCATTCAAAAAGATGGAGAACCCGCACGCATTGGCGCGCTACTGGCAGATGCAGGAGTTGTCCGGTATCCATGGTATCTTGCCATGTACAAAGGATTTGTGGCTGCCACATTGGGAGTCATAAACATCGCGGCATCATTTTTCTTCCTCATAAAAGGACTAATCATGGGACAAGGGCTTGCCTTTGATGTTGCAGGTCCCGTAGGAATTGCCTCAATCATTGGACAAAGTGCACGCCTTGGGTTTAGTCATCTGATTAATGTAACCGCAATGATTTCATTGAGCCTTGCGGTAATCAATATCCTCCCAATTCCTGCACTCGACGGGGGACGCATCCTTTTTATTCTCATTGAAAAAATCACCAAGAAAAAAGTCCCACTCAAATATGAACAACTTGCACATACTATTGGTTTTGGACTGCTCATGTTATTGATTATTGTGGTAACCGTGAGAGACGTGTTTGGATTGTTTTAACGTCATGGAGCGCAGTCATTGATATCAGTTAAGTAACGCTATAGTGAGGGCAAAAGAACTTGATTATCTCTCAGAAATAAGTTACAAACAAATATATAATCTAAAAGAACAAATAGGAACGATGTTCTACAAAAGCCATCCAAGCATAAAAAATAAATAATCAAAGGAAGTTTGTGACACGGTATATGTTCCATGATTCATGAAAAAATATGAAAGAAGAACTCAAAAAACTCCAACAAGATTTCAACAACCGACTCAAGACAGTCGCGAGTCTTTTTGACCTTGAAGAACTTGAACAACAATTTTTTGGTCGTAAATCAGGATATATTTCAAACGTCATGAAATCCCTCAAAGACCTGGAGGGAGAAGTAAAAAAAGAACTTGGAAAAATGGCGAATGAAGTAAAAACAGAGCTTCTCGGTCTCATGGAAGAAAAAAAAGAAACACTCGAAAAAGAACACATGGCACAAATCGCAACAGCAGAAGCCATTGATGTAACCCAACCATCTCTTGATAATACTCCAGCAGGACACGTTCACCCTATGACTCTTGGAATGTGGCGCATTGAACAAGTACTTCATGCTATGGGATTTATTGTGGAAGATGGGCCAGAACTCGAAAGTGATTATTACAATTTTCAAGCAGTAAACATTCCCGCTCATCATCCAGCAAGAGATTCGCAAGATACCTTTTATATAAAAAACAAACCACACCTTTCCATGCGGCCGCATACCTCAAATATGCAAGTACGACTTATGGAAAAATATGGAGAAGGCGGAACAAAATCACTCCGTCTTGCTTGTCCAGGACGAGTGTACAGAAATGAAGCGCTCGATACCACCCATGAACATACGTTTTATCAAGTGGAAGGAATGATTGTGGGCAAAGACATCAACATTGGTCACCTCGTTGCAACGCTCAAAGAAATCTTGCAAGGATTATTCAAACAAGAAGTAGAAGTTCGGCTTCGTCCATCATATTTTCCGTTCGTTGAACCAGGATTTGAACTCGATATGAAAATAGATTTAGGAAAAGGAAAAGAATGGGTAGAAATGCTTGGCTGTGGACTCACTCATCCAAACGTTGTTGAAGCTGGTGGATACGATAGCAGAGAATGGTCAGCGTTTGCCTTTGGTATGGGACTCAACCGTCTTGTGATGGGAAAATACGGAATTGAAGATATCCGCCATTTTCAATCAGGCGACCTTCGATTTTTAGAACAATTCTAAATCATGTAAAAATCCAAAAGTATATGGAAGGATCACGATCATTAGGAGAACAATTTCGTAGATTTGTTGGACGACCTGAATCTGGAGACGCTATTGAATCTCACGATGTTAAAAAAATAAAAGAAAGAGAAGCAGATCTTATTATCCAAATAGATGAAGCAGAAAAAACACTAGAAGTCTATGGGCTAAAATTATCTCTTCAAGGAATACAAGATAATTTTGATTATACTGATGTGAAACACGGTGAACAATTAAGTGCCAAGGACGAAAACGGGGAATTAGTAGGAATTGGATTTTTTCCTCAAGAAGAACAAGGACTTCCATGGAGCGTCGCAATGACCAGTAACGAGACAGAACGTTCATTTCAAAAAAAATTTACAACCTTTGATGATCTCACCTCATATTTAACCAATAATCCGGAAGAACAAACAGTAGATCCAGATTTACGAAAAAAACTTGGCATTGATGCTTCTGCAACAGAAGAACAAATGGCTGCGTAATACATCGCAGAGAAAAAACAATTTTAATTTCAAGGAATAGAGCAAGTAATAAGGAACAATCGTTCTGTGCCATGCTCCACGTTCCATGCTTCATGATATGTTATTCAGCAAAAACTGGCTCTCACAATATATAGATTTTCCAGAAGACATCACTCCACAAACACTTGGGGAAGAATTAACGTTTAAAGTTGTAGAAGTAGAAGAAATACAATCTCAAGCAAATATGCTCGAAGGCATTGTTGTTGGGAAAGTACTATCTATGGAAAAACATCCCGACGCAGACAAACTGAACGTATGCATCGTCGACATTGGCGAAGCCGAAGCCGTGCAAGTTGTCTGTGGTGGATCGAATGTAACGGCTGGTATGCTTTGTGCCTTTGGAAAAATTGGTGCAAAAGTAACATGGCATGGAGAAGGAGACCTTATTGAACTCAAACCAGTAAAAATTCGTGGCATAGAATCATCTGGCATGATTTGTGCTGCTGATGAAATTGGACTGGCTTCAGAATTCCCAAAAGTATCAGAAATGGAAATTGTTGATATTACCAATCGGGGGTATTCTGTTGGAACATCACTTGCCAAAGCGCTGGGGAAAACAGACACTATCATCGATGTAGAAAATAAAACCATGACCCACCGTCCAGACCTTTGGGGACACTACGGCATGGCACGCGAATGTGCAGTAATGTATGGAAAAGTACTTAAACCATACAATCCGCCAGCAATTATCGAAGGCACACAAAAAACAATCAGTGTTGATATTCAGGCAAAAGAACTCTGCCCACGCGCCTCATTTATTGCCATTGATAATGTACACATTGAACCATCTCCTGCTTGGCTAAAAGAACGACTCACTGCCGTTGGTCTAAAACCAATCAACAACATTGTTGACGTTACAAACTACCTCATGTACGACTTGGGTCAGCCAATGCACGCCCATGATGCAGACAAACTTTCAGACGGAAACATCATCATCCGCCGTGCAAAAGATGGAGAACAATTTATTACCCTCGATAAAAAAGAAATGGCTCTCACCGCAGACATGCTTGTTATTGCAGACAAAAACAAAGCCGTTGCTCTTGCTGGAATTATGGGTGGGGAAGAGAGTAATATTCACGACGGCACTACAAACATCATCCTCGAAGCCGCAAATTTTGATGCCATAAATATTCGTAAAACCGCGCAAGCTGTTGGTCTTCGTACCGATGCTTCCACCAGATTTGAAAAAAGTCTTGATCCATACATGACAGAAAAAGCGCTTCGTCGCGCAGTAGAACTTATCCTAGAACTTTGCCTAGACGCCAGCGTCAGCAGCAACTTTTCCGATGAGTTTACCGAACCCACTCCGCCAGAGCCAATTCATATTTCTCTTGATTCTATTCAGAAAAAAATAGGCGCCACAGATATCACTGCCGAATTTGTTACCACCACATTGCAAGCGCTTGGTTTTACCGTTTCAGAAAAAGATAAAGAATGTTCTGTCGGGATTCCAACCTGGCGTGCCACCAAAGATGTCGCAATTCCAGAGGACATCGTCGAAGAAATTGCTCGCATGTATGGGTTCAATAATGTTTCTGCCTCACTTCCATCATTTCCTATTACTCCACCACCAGAAAATACGTTGAGAAACACCGTCAACGAAATAAAAAAATTGCTTGCCCTTGAAGCAGGATGCACCGAAGTATACAACTACTCATTTATTTCCCCAGAGATTATTGAAAAAACAGGAGATAATATAGACAAATACATTGAGCTTGAAAATCCGGTTGCCAAAGATCGGCCATTCCTTCGCCGTAACCTTATGTCAAACATGCTCGAAAATGTTGAAAAAAATCAACATAACTACGATATAATCCGCTTGTTTGAAATAGGAAAAACGTTCATTATAGAAGAAGAAGGGGAGTATGCAGACAATACCTGTACCACGAGACTGCCAAAGCAAGATACCCATCTTGCCATCGCCATTGCACACAAGGGAGATGATACGCCATTTTTTGCCGTATCACAGGTGGTACACAATTTGTGCCAGAGATTAGGAATTATTCCAAAAATCAAAAACACAAAAAATCAAGAACATACGTTCACTCATCCAGGAAGAACCGCAGATCTTGTTGTCGGAAAAGAACGAATTGGATATATGAGTGAATTGCATCCATCTGTCCAAGCGGCACTTGGGTTGGATGAACGCGTTGCCATGTGTGAAATTAATATCAACACACTCGTTTCACTCCTTACCGAAAAAACGAGCTACAAACCACTCGATCAGTTTCCTGCTGTAGAACGAGATCTTGCTATTGTGGTGGATACGGCAACTACTCACAAAGAACTTGTGGAAACTATTTCTCAAGTAAGCCCACTCATTACCAGCGTCGATCTGTTTGATGTTTACGAAGGAGAACATGTTGAAAAAGGCAAAAAGAGTATGGCCTACCATCTTAAATACCGATCTAATAAGAAAACCCTCGAAGCAAAAGAAGTAGACGACATTCACGACAAAGTCGTGCAAATGCTTGGAAAGAAGTTTGGGGCGGAGTTGAGATAAGGAAAAATAGAGAATATTTTTTCCTTTATGACTAATAAACAATTCCAAAAACAGATTCTTCAGTTGGTCAAAGACAACGGTGGAAGAATTTCTGTTGCAGCATTGCATGAGAGACTAAAACCCCAGTTTAAACAAGGAGATTGGAGGCCACCACATCAGATAAGATTACTACAAGGTCAAGGAAAAATTTGGTCAACAGATGACAATCTGGGCATTACTTCCTGTATTGAGCTAACCGAAAAAGGATATCTTACATTTGCAAAGCCCAGAATTCGTTTTTGGAATTGGTTTAGTAATGATTTTGCAAAAGTTATTAGTTTAATTGCGCTTATACTCTCACTTGTGCTAACGGTAAAAGAATTGTTTTGGTAAAAGGAAATCAGCCAGCTCCATAGTCCGTAGCAAAGCGGAGGCTGTGGATCAACTATGCGAACAAAACAAAAAGACTCCACAGCCCTCCGGGACTATGGAGCCAGCAAAGGTATGGTAAATAAAAAAGAAGTATCATATTTAAATTAAGTACATATGAATGAAAAATCTTTTAGATCATTACCCCCAGAAGAAAAAAAAAGAATAGCCTATATTGAAGGAAGAGGAGATTTATTTGAAACAAAAATTCTTCGGATAAAACCACTACACGAAACGGAGACGGAAAACCACTTGTTAGTCTCCACACGAGACCCCGGAAGCGGAAATGCACTTTTGCCAGTATTAAAAAAACTATCTAGCGACCAAGGGATACAAATAGATGTACTTACAGATGGTCGAGCACAAGAACTCATTCAAAATAATTTTCAAACAGAAAATATTACTCCAGAAAACATGATATTAGGATCTGATAATGTTATTGGAACTCCTCGCGTCATATTAATGGACAAATCAAGTGAAATGGGGATTGATACATATGTAACAACAACTTTTCCTGACGTACCAAGAATTTTGGTCGAAGATTATTACACAAACACCACTCAGTATTTATCTGCCCTAAAAGAAAGAAACCTTCCACCACCAGAAAAAATTTGTGTCATGGATAATGGTGCCAAAGAATTAATCATAAAAGAATTTCCAGAGCTAGAAGACATCATTGTAGTAACAGGTCAACCAGCCTTTGATAAATTTATTAACGAAAATACTGAGCAATTAGCTCATGAAGTAAAACAAAAATTAGGCCTACAAACTACAGACAAATTAGTGTCTTTTATGTCTACGATGGATGAACCAGAAAAAATTAAAAAAATAGCAAAATCTCTAAAAGAAAGTGCTGGCGATTTTTATCTTGCCTTTCGTCGTCATCCTCGTGATAATGTGAGTTATGAAACATTCAAATATATATTAACGGATGCTGGCATTAAGGTTATTGATACCAATCAATTTTCTACTAACGACATTGGCGCCGCTTCCGATGTTGTGTTAACCACTTGGTCAACAGAAGGTCTTCATGGAATTTATCGCCGTAAACCAACGGTACATATTATTGACCGTAATTATAGAGTTCCAGAAAGCATAAATTTTCCACTACCACCAGTTCAATTAGGAGCAAGTGTTGGTATCGATACGGTTGATAAAATAGCAACAGTACTCCCACAGTTATTAGACAGCAAGAGCGTATTAAACAAAAAATTGCATAAAAACATGGAAGAACAATATCCTGCAGATGGAAAAAATGCAGAAAGAGTAGCTAATGTGGTAAGACAATATTTGATATAGCCTCAGCCAGCTCCATAGTCCGTAGCAAAGCGGAGGCTGTGGATCAACTATGCGAACAAAACAAAAAGACTCCACAGCCCTCCGGGACTATGGAGCCAGCAAAGTATAAAATATAAAAAAATATGAATAAACGAGAATCAACATTTAATCCTGAAAATAATGAAAAAAAGGTAGAAATTCCTGGAACACTTGACCTTATTATGATAGATGGAAAATATGCTCAAGTAATATTTCAAGATAATGTAAATCAAGGGCTAACATCAATGAAAATACGTTTTTTAGATAGCCCTGATAAATTAGTAGAGTTAGCAAGTGAAAATCTTAGGGAATATGATTTTGTAAGAGCACCAATGCGGCATCAAGCGGCTGGATATTTAGTAGAAGACGGTTTAATGGAAGAGGAAATGTTAGATAATCTACATTATACAGCAAGTGAAAATGATCGTGATAGTAAAAGAATGATTAATTTCTTTGGAACGTATACAAAGAACAAATAATAAAACAAGCAAAAAAAATCAACAAGGCCTAGCTCACAACACTGTTAGGTTTTTTTTATAACAAACTATTTCCCCCAAAAACAAAAACATGTTATACTAAAATAAATATAATTTCTAACTCGCCAGCCTGTCAATCGTCGTGTTGGTGAACGGGGACATAACATGCTACTAGAATCAGGACAAGAACTTGTCTACATAGTACTCTCTTTATCTATTCTTTGGTTTACCGTCTTTCTCTGCTGGCTCTTGTATCAAGCCGCCAGACTTCTTCGAAACGCCAACAACGTCATCGAAAACGTCAACCACAAAATAGAACTCATCACCGACGCTATTGAATTCATCCGAGATCGCGTAGACGGAATGACCAGCAAAGTTGGTATCGTCAGCAACCTCATGAACACCTTGGTAGAAAAATTTGTCATTGGAAAACTTTCCAGCAAACTCGGAGATCAGCTCGACAAAAAACAAAAAACGAAAAAGAAATCCACCAAAAAATAGTACAATATATACACAAAAAATATCGATCACACATCGATATTTTTTTATTATCCACACAGTTGATTCTCTCCCAAAGATACGGTAGTATACAGATACTTTTTCTAGTATCACAGACCGATATGTCAGATTTTGTCCACTTACACGTACACTCCGATTTATCACTTTTAAATGGGCTCACCCAAATAAAAACACTTGTGAAAACCGCCAAAAAACGCGGTTTTTCTGCCATATCCCTTACCGACTACGGCTCCATGTACGGGGCCATCAAATTTTACCAATCTTGTCTTGCAGAAGAAATCAAACCAATCATCGGCTTTGAGGCCTTTGTTGCGCCACGTACCCGTCACGACAAAGAATCAGGTAAAGACGACACCCCATACAACCTCATCCTCCTTGCCGAAAACTACGATGGCTACCGAAACCTCATGAAACTCACCTCCATCGGACACCTAGAAGGGTTCTTTAATGAAAAACCCCGCATAGACAAAGACCTCCTCCGTGAACTTGGAAAAAATATCATTGCTCTCTCAGGACCAATCAACGGAGAAATAGCCACCCTTCTCAAACAAAGTAAATATGAGCAGGCAAAAAAAGTTGCCCTTGAATACAACGAAATTTTTGGACAAGATAATTTTTATCTCGAACTGCAAGATCATCCTGCTATCGAAGGGCAAATGACCGTGAACACCGAACTTATAAAACTTAGCAAAGACACTGGCATTCCACTCGTAGTCACAAGAGACGTACATTACCTCAATACCGAAGACGCCGAAGCTCAAGACATTTTGCTTTGTATTGGAAAAGGATGGAAAGTGGGATACACCAATAGAGAAGACTACCGCCAAGTAGATCGATCACTTTGTTCTGAAGAAGACATCATTTCTCGTTTCCGGCACGTTCCCGATGCTATTGCCAACACCGTAAAAATTGCAGACCGAATCAACATAGAAATAGAACTCGACAACTGGCACTTTGCTCCGGTAGATCTTCCTCCAGGAAAAACTGCCGATGAACACCTCAGAGACGAGGCCTATCGCCTTGCCCCAAAATTTTATCCAGACATGCAAAAAGAAGTAGGGGAACGCATTGAATACGAACTTGGCATTATCAAAACCAAAGGCTACTCTCCATACTTTATTTGTGTGGCAGATTATGTGGCATACGCAAAATCACATGGAATTGTAGAATCCACCAGAGGATCCGCCGCAGGATCACTTGTTTCCTATGTACTTGGTATCACCACCGTCGATCCACTCCGATTCAAATTGCCATTTGAACGGTTCCTTAATCCATTTCGTCCAAGTCCACCAGATGTGGATACCGACTTTGCCGATGATCGTCGAGAAGAAATGATTGAATACGTCACCAAAAAATACGGAGAAGATCGGGTGGCTCAAATTGTTACCTTTGGAACCATGGCTGCTCGCGCCAGCGTCCGAGATACAGGGCGTGCACTAGGACTTTCTTACGGCTTTTGTGATCAAGTATCAAAACTCATTCCACCTGGTGCCCAAGGATTCCCCATGACCATTGCTCGCGCATTGGAAGAAGAACCAGATCTCAAAAAACTTTACCAAACAAACGACGATGTAAAACGGCTTCTTGACTTGGCTCAACGAGTAGAAGGGTGTGCTCGTCATACATCAGTCCATGCTGCTGGAGTAGTCATCTCACCAACACCGCTCACTGATTTTACTCCCGTCCAACGAGAAACTGGCGGAGATAAAATTGTCACGCAATATGAAATGAAAACCGTTGAAGCTGCGGGGGTTCTCAAAAACGACTTTCTTGGAATTAGAAACCTGGCCATTCTAGGAAACGCCGTAGAAATTGTAAAAGCCACCACAGATGAAGACGTTGATATTTATAACCTGCCACTCGACGATACCACCACTTTTGAAATGCTCGCTCGCGGAGAAACCATGGGTGTCTTTCAGCTTGGTGGATCAGGTATGACCCGTTGGCTCAAAGAACTACAGCCCAATCGTATTGAAGACATCATGGCTATGGTAGCCCTCTATCGTCCAGGGCCAATGGAAGCTATTCCCGAATACATTCGACGAAAATATAATCCAGACGCTGTTTCATATCTTGATCCACGATTAGAAAAAATTCTTGGGGCGTCATACGGACTCCTCGTATACCAAGATGACGTCATGCTTACTGCCATTGAACTTGCTGGGTACGACTGGATGGAAGCAGACAAATTCCGAAAAGCCATGGGAAAAAAAATTCCAGAAGAAATGGCAAAACAAAAAGTGCAGTTTTACGACGGATGTAAAAATATTGGAAAAGTAGAAAAACATATTGTCGACGAGCTGTGGCATGCCATTGAACCATTTGCCGCCTACGGATTCAACAAAGCGCACGCCGCCAGTTACGGCATTGTGGCTTATCAAACGGCATACATGAAGGCCCACTACCCCGTGCAGTACATGACCTCAATTCTTCGGGCAGAATTTGGTGACACCGATAAAGTATCCGTCATTGTTGCCGAATGTCGTCGTATGAATATTGAAGTACTTCCTCCAGACGTAAACGAAAGTTTCAAAAATTTTGCCATGGTCAGCAAACAAGGAGAACCTGGCCGTATTCGCTTTGGTCTTTCTGCAATCAAAAATGTTGGAGAACACATCTGCGAAGTTATCTATCGGGAACGAAAAAATAATGGACAATATACCAGTCTTGAAAATCTTTTCGAACGAGTAACAGACAAAGACTTGAACAAAAAATCAATCGAAAGTCTCGTAAAAGTTGGTGCCATGGATTGCTTTGGATACGACAGGGGACTCCTTCTCGCAAATGTACAAAACATGCTTGGCTACTCCAAACAAATAAAAGAACACGCTCTTACCAACCAAGCTTCATTATTTTCTGGGACAAGCATTGCTGTTGATAATAAAGTCACACTCAAAAATGCCTCAGATGCCACCATGGATGAAAAATTGGAATGGGAAAAATCGCTCTTAGGAATTTATCTCTCCTCACACCCCTTTGCTTGGTACAATACCATCATGGCAGACGCACTTACTCCATTATCAGAAACAGAATATCATCCCCGAGATGAATGGATCGTCATCGGCGGCGTTATTGATAAACTCGTTAAAAAAATAACAAAAAAAGGAAGTATCATGATATTTGCTACCCTCCAAGATCAAACAGGAAGAGTAGAAATGCTCGTCTTTCCAAAAACATTTGAACAAACACGAACCATGTGGGAAGAAGGGAAAGTTGTATGCGTGGTAGGAAAAACACCAAAAGAAGAAGGCGACGATAAAATATTTGTGGAAAATGTATACGCGCTGAATCATCAAAATGCCGAGCAAATTGCTCGCCAAGTAAAACTTGGACAAGCAGGAAGCATCCCAAAAAAACAACGGAAAAAACAAGAACAATGTTTGGTCATTCAGTTAGAAGAAGCCGACGTACCCATCATGGCACAGCCACTTAATGAACTGTTTGCCATGCACGACGGAACCTATGCCGTCTACATAGACATTGCGGGAAAAAAAATACGAGTACCATACAAAATAGAATACTCGGACGAATTCAAAGAAGGATTAAAAAACATTATTGGCAACAAGCCCGTCTTTCTTCATAAATAGGGGAATGGGGTGCCTCGTGTTTCTGCCGCGGAAACACGAGGCACCCAAGAAAGGAAGAAGGAGAGGACGCTAGAAGATCAACTTGCGTTGTTCTTCAGCCAACGCGCGAGCAATGGCCGACTCCCGGCTGACTTCATCGACTGAAATTCCCAGCTTCTCGAGAACGAATTTCACCGTCTCACGAAGCGCTCGCGGCAGCTGACCATTGTTGTTCTCCACAATCAGATCTGCCTTCGAGACGTGAGGTTCGATGTAGCGCCTGTTGCCAGGCTCCACATACTCATCCCACATTTTGCGTGTGGTCGCCTCGTCGATGCCGCGAACAGCTTTGTCACGGAGAATCCGACGCGTCAGGCGAACATCGTGATCCGCCACCACGGCGATTGTGATCTGGAGCTGCGCAACCACATTCGGCCACACGAGCAGGAAGATGCCATCGAAAACAAGCATTGACACATCTGATCTGATCAGATTCACTCTATGCAAACGCGTCTGATCACAGAAACGATAGCCTGGTGCTACGAAATCTTTTCCGTGCACGATGATCGTCTCGAGCATCTCAGCGATGAGCTCATGCTCGAGCGCAGCCGGCTCATCGAAATTTGTCTTAGCACGCTCTTCCAAAGGAAGATGTGCCAGACAGCTATAAAACCAGTCCAGCATCACAGAGGCGATCTGTTCATCGGCAAAGACGCCAAGCAAAACCAACACCCGAACGGTGAGTTTCGCCAGCGTGCTTTTGCCGGAGCCGGAAGCTCCAGTAAAGCCCAACCCAATTTTTTGCTGTGAGTGCATGGTTTTTTTCTCCTCCAAATGGTATATAAACAAAAACAGACCCCTTTCAAAAGCCTGCTTTTTTTTAATGAACGAATTTTCTTGTGCTAGATTGTACTGGGGAAAAGAAAAGAAGTCAAGTTGACGCTATAGTGTTGGATAAATATGCCATTGCGGATCGGCAAGCACTGTTTTCCAATCAGTATAGTCATTATTTTTTGCATGGTAATAACCAGCCATCGCAATCATTGCGGCATTATCCATACAATACTGAGGTAATGGACGACGAAATTGGCAATCAGGAAATGCTGCTGTTAGTTGCGACAATGCCTCACGAAGTTTTGGATTTGCGCTCACCCCACCAGAGAGAATAAGCGTCTTTGGATGATACATCTCCATTGCTTTTTTCGTCTTTTTTACCAGCACATCCACAATCGCTTGCTCAAAGCTGGCACAAAAATCATGAATAGTCACAGTATTAATTTTTATGTCATCCTGAGCAGAGTCGTCGGAAGTCGAAGAATCTCGATAAAGTAAGTCCGAGTTATCCTGTAACCAATACAGCGCCGCTGTTTTTAATCCAGAAAAACTCATATCAAAATCAGGAGACGTTATCATTGGTCGTGGAAAGGCAATTGCAGTGGTATTTCCTTGTTCCGCCAATTGAGACACTTTTGGACCACCAGGATAATCAAGTCCTAACAGTTTTGCTATTTTATCAAAACATTCTCCCACCGCATCATCTCGAGTGCCTCCTAGTTTTTCATATACGCCATGATCGGTCATCAACACCAGTTCAGTATGACCACCACTCACAATCAAACAAAGAGCCGGAAAATGTATCGTGGGAGTGTTAATAACGGGTTTTTCGTTTTCTTGAAGTAGGATCGAGTAGATATGTCCTTCAATATGATTTGTTCTCACCATAGGGACGTTCCACAAGTACGACAATGCCTTCGCAACTTCCACCCCAACAAGAAGCCCTGTGAGCAATCCTGGACCGCTCGTGACGGCAATGGCATCTGGGGGTTCATATCCATTCATAACTTCCTCAAGCACTGGTAACATATTCTCGGCATGCTTGCGTCCTGCAATTTCTGGAACCACCCCACCATATTTTTTATGTACCTCAATTTGGCTGGCAGTCTTTTCTGCAAGTACCACAACTCTTGCATCGCTTGCTTCCACAAGTGCCACAGAAGTATCATCACATGAGCTTTCAATACCAAGAATCTTCATATTCAACCAGCGTAACCTGTTTAGCAACAAAAATCAAGGAGAAAATAAAAGTATTTTGCTAGTTATAGGAAAATAAATGGGGACAAAAACTCCTTGACACACAAGATCATTTTCGGTATTCTATTACCGTCCAAACAAATTGATTAGCCATAAATGTCAAAAGTGAATAATCAATGGTATACCTATGGCCCCATCGTCTAGTGGTTAGGACATCTGGTTTTCATCCAGAAAAGAGGGGTTCAATTCCCCTTGGGGCTACCAACAAAAAACAAATAACTGAATTTGTAATTCAGCCCAAAGAAAAATCTATATTCTAGATTCGGTTATAAAAGTACTCTAAATCCGTATTTCTTCAAACAAAAGAGGCATAAGGTACAAAAACGTCGGCTTTTTTTAAAGAATTTGATCAAGAATGTTTCTGTTCGGAGCAACCGTAGAAGCTAAAAGAAGAGAGTGAATAACTTTCTTTTTTTGTTGTTTAGAAAGTCCTCTGTGAATGGCAGTTACTTCATTGATGTGCGAGAATCTTCCTTCAAGAGAGTTTGTTGTTTTGGCAATGTGTGTATGTGCTGCATAGGTAAACAGGTACGGTTTATGATGAATAAGAGAAAGAACTGCTTTTCGTAGTTCTTTGTGTGTCCAGTATGTTTCTTTTGTAACCGGGTTTGTTGTCCGTTCGTTGAGAAAGTCTTGGTAGAAGAGTATGTATTTGTTGAGTCGTTTGGTGAATATCTTTTTCGTGGTGTTGTGTACTGAGCGTGTAAGTGCAAGCAGGACTTGTCCTGCTTCTGTTTGTGGGTTTCTGGTAGTTCCTCTCGTTACAATCCGTTCCATGTGGACATGGCACATTTGGTATGGAATACCATGAAATGCGCTTCGTATACCGCTAAATCCGTCTCCTATGACAGATTGAATGGTATACCCCAGATCTTCTAGCTCTGTACGGATATCCCCGTATACACCGGTAGATTCTGTACTTGCAAATCTCCATACGAGGTCTTCCCCTTGTTCATGATCTCTTGCAACTACGATGCACCAAGAAGTACCTTCTTTTTTCTCTCCAAAGTATGTCGCATCTACCACCAGATGCACTGACCTTGGATGATGCACTTTATTAGGTGGTTTGTACGAACATAGTAATCCACGTACTGTTTGTTTGTGGAATACGTAATCTTCCCACAGGCGTTTTATGAGTACGTTTTTCTTTCTCCTCTCATCACTAAATCTTCTTCCACAATCCAAACATAGATAGGTCTGCACACCTCTCGCCTTCCCTCGTTTGGTGGTTTGATGAGATCCACAACGCACACAAAATCTCTTTTTTTTTACTCATACACATCAAGTTACTAATTTGTAAATTAAAAAACACGCATTTCTGCGCTTATTCTACCATAAATATGTCATTTTTAAGCCGACGTTTTTGTACCTTATGCCACAAAAGACCTTTTCAATAGTAGGTCTTTTTTGTTTTTTAAATTAGTAAAATTTGAGTTGGGGGGATACATTATTTTTAAATAGGAGTATATTGTAATAAGAATAAAGATAAATAGTTAACTATATGGTTTATCCCACAAAAAGAATGTCTTTTAATTATTGGAAGTATTTATTTATTTTTTTAGGTATATTGATAATTAGTGCATGTTATGTTGTGTTTAATAACAATTTAATTAACCCTGTGATTTTAACTAAAGTAACTTCTATGAGCTATCAAACAAATATAGTGAAAGATACGCAAGAAAATGAATATTTTCGTCGTGTACTGTTTACTGGGGAAAACAGCCAGTTAGTGGTAATGAGTATTCCACCAGGTGGTGAAATAGGGGAAGAGGTACATAAATATACTGAACAAACATTATTTTTTCTCTCAGGAACAGGAGAAGCCATCCTCAATGATAAAAAAACACCAATTGTCGTTGGTGATGTTGTGGTTGTAGTACCTGGAACTAAACATAATTTTATAAATACTGGCACCCAAGATTTAAAAGTGTATACTGTGTATACTCCACCAAATCACATTGACGGTCGTGTTCATAAAACTAAAGCTGATGCTGATGCTGATGTAGCCGATGAAGCAATTGGCGAAGCACCACCAATAAAATAGTTTCAACGGTCAAAATAAAATGGCTTACAATACAAAACTATACTAGCATAAGGTATATATATTGTTCTGGTTATAAAATACTCATTAATTACATCTACTGTTCTTTTGGTCTACAAAAAACAGTTAAAATAAGCAAAATAGTAAAAATTACGCGGACTGGTTGACAAGAGAAGAAGAGTTTGATAGTATCTAGACACAACTAAATAACCATAGACAGTAGCTTCCCGAGCAATCAGGATTAAACACGCTACCGAGGTGATTGATCTACGTTCTGAGTTTTCCTAGTATTTGAATGATTCAAGTACTCTATAACTCAGAAAATACTAGTGAAATCCAAAGGTCGATGTCTGTGGAAAACCACAGTTTTTTGTTTTTTAGGGCTAACCTAAGAAACAACAACAAAACATAGCAAACCTATGGCAAAAACCAAACAACAAAAACAATCACAAATCGACGGACTAACAGAAGGAATCAAAACCGCAAAATCAGTGGTTTTCGCAAACTTTCAAGGGCTTAAAGTAAGCGAAATGGAAGAACTTCGCGCCGAATGTCGTGAACAAAACATCAATTGTATGGCTACCAAAAAAACATTGGTAGGACGTGCACTAAAAGATGCTGGCATGGACGTAGATACAAAAATCTACCAAGGTGGAGTTGCTGCATTTTTTGGAAACGAAGACGAAGTTGCCCCAGCGCAAATCGTTGCCAAATACGCAAAAAGTCATGATGTTATCACTCTATTTGGTGGAATCCTTGAAGGATCATATATCAATGCAGACAAAGTGCTCGAGCTATCAAAACTCCCAAGCAAACATCAACTCCTTGGTCAATTGGTAGGAACAATCAACGCACCAGTATCTGGATTCGTAAATGTCCTTGCTGGAAACCTTCGTGGTCTTGTCGGTGTACTAAACAACATTAAAGAACAAAAAGCATAATTTAAAAAAATATGTCAGAAGAAACAAAAGAAGTAGTAGAAGTACCAGCAAAATTCAAATCTCTTGTAGAAGAGATCGAAAAAATGTCTGTACTTGACCTTTCAGAACTCGTAAAAGTTCTTGAAGATAAATTTGGTGTAAGCGCTGCTGCACCTGCAATGATGATGGCTGCTCCTGGAGTTGCTGGAGATGCCGCTGGAGCTGTAGAAGAAAAATCTGAATTTGATGTAGAACTTACAGAAGTAGGTGACAACAAAATTGGAGTAATCAAAGCAGTAAAAGCAGCAACAGGACTTGGTCTTGGTGAAGCAAAAGGACTTGTAGACGGAGCTCCATCAATGATTAAAGAAAAAGTTGCAAAAGCAGAAGCAGAAGAACTCAAAAAATCAATCGAAGAAGCTGGTGGAAAAGTTACCCTAAAATAACTCCCCACACAGAAAACAAAAATACCCCATCTTGGGGTATTTTTGTTTTCAAATTATTTTTCTATTTCTTCATCTGGCATGACAGGAATATCATTCAAATTAATTTTTATGACACCCTCTTCATCATCTTCATCACTACCACCCCAGCCATAGCTATCAGGACTTCCGTCACCATAAGATTTTTTTGGAGAAGAATCTTCATGAGGGTCCCTTGGTGGTGGAAGGGGAATCTCTATACGAGGACGATCTGGCTCTGGAGTAGGGGGAGGATCAACCACATCTGGAGGAAGTTCTTCAATTCTTTTTTTAATACCGTCCGGAATATCGGGGTGTCCTCCGAACTGTGTTTCGGGAGTATACGTCATAAAACCAAATACATGATTATTTAATAGTAAAAGAATAAACAATATTGCCATCAAGAACATAAATTTCTCCTCGTTCATCATCTACAATCATTCCCGTCGGATTATTCCAATTAATTGAGGTATATTGATTCACTAACTTTCCTTCTTTGGTAAGGACAATAACACGTTTATTGGTTGGTTCAAGAATATAGATATAATTCACATCATTATACGTCCATAACACGGTAGGATTTTCAAGTCGAGGAATCAATCCTGAAACAGAAAAATTTTGTTGTGTTCCAGCAGAGAATTTCAATACCGTTGAATCCGTGAGTACATACATATCACCATCAATAGCAATAGATCGAGCTTGAGACAAATCAGCTGAGTCTTGTAGCCATGGAGTTCCTTTATCAAAACCAGAAGCTGTTTTTCCATGACGAATAATAGTATTTGCTCGAGTATTTACACTATACAACCGTTGGTTATAAATGCTAATAGCCCCAATGCGAGGATCCGTATCAGGAAAACCAATTTCGGCTGTCGTAATAGCATTCGTTTGAGTGGTATATGTGGCAAGGCGGGCATCATCATAAATGAACGTTATTGCATCATTTTCTTTTGGTGTCGTAGCAAGCCGTAAAGAAGAAATAGTCTCATGTGACAGCTCAGAACTTGTCCCTGTTAATTTGTTGATCACATATGCGGTTGTTCCTTCCTGACCAAAGGCAATAAGTGAATCATCAAGCATTGCCAAATCGTGTACCGTAGCATCAGAAGGCAAAATTGCAAGAGACTCAGGAGTGATTGTGGTAAATTTTTGTAATTTTTGTAGACTCATTTCAATTTTTGCGGTGAGTTCTCCTTTTTTATCTATCTGTGTATCGGTATCTGTTGGTAAGAGGGCAATAAGCGCTTTTGCTTCATCAAGAAGGGTGAGTGCTTTTTCATCATCTCCATAAATAATGGCTGCATCGGCCGCATCTTGTTTGTTTACCGCAGCAGATATTGTATCGGTATACTCTTTAACAACTTGTGCTTGCTCTTCTTCTACGCGCAAATACCAAATACTGCCACCAAACAAAATAGCAAAAATAAGCGTGATAAAAAACAAAAGCTTACTCAAAAGAGGTAAAGACGTAAATGATAATTGTTTATCAAAAAACCATTGCTTTGTTGCCTGCAATGCGGTGTGCCGGTTGTTTCCATGATTAGAAACAATCACAATAATTCCCACAATAATTCTTCCTATACGAATTCCTACTGCTTTTATCATTCGTAAGAGTAATAATGAAACTCCCACCAATCCTTTTCCAAGAGCAACCAGCATAAGTTGCACAATGGTTAGTTCTTTGTTCTCTGCGACATTTTTTCGAGGACGATAGTTTGATTCAGATTCACTCATGGTTGTTTTTGATTGTTGTATGGTGGGCACTCTTTGCGACATTCTTGTATTCGTATTAAGTTGTGGCATAGCACTTTTGGCTACGCTGGTTCCTCGTGAAGTCTGGATAGGGGGTTCAGAAATTTGTTCTTCTTGAGGACGTTGAAAAAATACCCCACCATATGAAAAGCCAGATTGAAGTGCTTGAAGTGTTTGTTCCAAATAACTTGCGGTATCTTTTGGACTTCGGATGTCTAATTGCTTTGTAATCTGTTTGAGAGAACAGCCATCAACAATGCTTGGAGTTCCCACAAAAAATACATCAGAGTCGCCAATACTTCCTTGTAACATGGTAGAAAATAATTGTTCTTGCATTTCTTCAGGTTCTGACCCATCAAGAATGGCCGCTGATTGGTGAGTGCCATCTTTCTTTTTATGAAAAAGGAATACATACGGCGCACCATGATAACTAAATTGAATACGTTTTTTTTGAATGACCCCCACAACGCAGTCAATCTTTTTTACCCCAGTGACAAGTTGACGTGTTCTTCTATTGGTAGCCTCAAGAATCTCTTCAAAAGAGGCGTCTTCATCACTATAATATTGTGCCTCAATATCATCAATAAGTTCTTGAATAAATTGAATATGAGTAGTTTTTGCGCCATGAAGTTCAATCAATACAAAAAAATACCCTTTCACAAATTCTGGTGGTGTTGTGGGCTCTGTAATATGGAGCAACACATGGGAGCGACTGCGCTTGCCGCCTTCAAGAAAAAATTCGTGTATATCTAGCATAGAAGTCATAACAAATTAGATCAGGTCAGATTGACGTATAGGCAAAAAAGCCATATACTCATAGTATACTATAAAGCCATGCACAAGAACAGTGATATTCCACACAACTGAATACATTTGTGCGTCAGACAAATATTATACGTACTATGCTTGAACATCTTTTTGGTTCACAAACACGATTAAAAGTCTTAAAAGTATTTTTTCGGGATCCGGCTCGAGCCTTTTTTGTTCGAGAGCTTACTCGCGCTCTCGATGTACAAATTAACGCTATCAGAAGAGAACTTTCTCTTCTGGTAAAATCTGGCCTTGTGATAGAGTGTGATACTCCTGGAAATATTAATACAGAAAAAGCAGGGGCTTCACTAAGAAAATATTATAAGCTCAATCCAGATTCAATTTTATACCCAGAAATTCACGCATTGCTTCTTAAAGGACAAATATTGGGTGAGAAAAAATTTGCCAAAGAATTAGCTGAAAAGGCTGGAGATATTTCATTATTATTACTCACAGGAAAATTTACCAGAGAACATAATGTAGCAACCGATTTGCTTTTAGTTGGAACAGCAAAGGAAAAAACAATTACCAATATGATTGCGACGTATGAAAAAGAATTTGGGTTTCAAATACGCTACACAATTATGACAGAAGTAGAATTCGAAGATAGGCGGCATGTGATGGATAAATTTCTATACAGCTTATTTGATGGAGAACACATTATTGTAAAAAACACCCTACTCGATAACGCATAATCTATATGTACGCCATCATCGACCTTTCAGAAAAGGACATCATTGATCTTACCGTATTTAAAGAAGATACGGTTGTTTACGAAAAAAAATATCCCGGACAAAACAGAGAATTGTTGCAAGTAGCAACAGAATTTTTAGAAGAAAACAATATACAAAAACAAGACATCGCCGGAATTGCGGTTATCGTTGGAGAGGGAAGTTTTACGGGAACGAGAATTGCGGTCACAATGGCAAACACCTTTGCTTACGTATTAAACATTCCTCTTATTACGATCACCAAAGACGAAAAGACCGATCGCAACGAAATTATAAAAAAATTACAAGAAAAAACAAAAGGACAATACGTCTCAGCAACGTATAGCGCTGAGCCAAATATTGGGAAAAAATCATAACTATGATTACAGAATATCAGCGGTATCGCATATACGAGATTCTTCCCGGATTAACTATTTGGGCAACACTCGTTGGATGCATTTTCCTTTCGTTTACCAAACCACTGTGGATGATTTATTTTATTATCCTGTTTGATATTTATTGGGTCATAAAAGTACTCAATTTTGCATTCTACCTCATCATCGCGTGGAAACGTATTGCGCAAGTGAGAAACATGGATTGGCAAAAAAGACTCACCGAACAAACACCCGGATGGGAAACAAAAAAACACGTCGTGTTTCTTACGGTATATAATGAAGAATGGATTGTAGTAAAAGATGCTATTGATAGTGTGTGCAAAGCCGCATATGATCCAAGCAAATTCGTTATTGTCATTGCTGGAGAAGAGCGACAAAAATCAAACTATCTTCGCGTATTCAAAAAAACAAAGGAAGAGTTTGCTCATTGTTTTGGTGAAATTATTGGTACCTGTCATCCCTTAGATCTTCCCGGAGAGATTCCTGGGAAAGGGTCAAATTTAAACTATTCAGAACAAGAACTAAAAAAATATATTGATAAAAAAGGATGGAACTATGACGATGTTATTACCACAATTTTCGATATAGACACAATTTGTCACAAAGATTACTTCGCATATCTCACACATATTTACTGCACCCACCCAAATCCAACAAAGAGTTCATACCAGCCAATTGCTTTGTACAACAACAACATGTGGGATTCTCCATCAATTTTACGGATCATGTCATTTGGAACAACCTTTTGGCTCATGACGGCTCTTGCACGGCAAGATGCACTCGTAACATTTTCCTCACATTCCATGAGTTTCACCGCACTAGTAGACGCAGGCTTTCATGAAAAACGAATTGTAAGTGAAGATTCACGGATTTTTTATCAATGTTTTCTGGCCTACGATGGAGACTATCAAGTAACACCATTATATATTCCTGTATCAATGGACACCGTTCGTGATGATAACTGGTGGGTAAGTATAAAAAATCTATATTACCAGCAGCGCCGATGGGCGTGGGGAGTAGAACACGTACCATATCTTATCACCGAATTTAAAAAGAAAGGGAATCGTATTCCTCTGTGGAAAAAAATAAAATGGATTTTTATTGAATGGGAAGGAAAATGGTCATGGTCACTCGCTGCCATTTTACTTGCCATACTTGGGCATTTGCCAAATCTGCTTGCCCCTGAATCAGTCAGACAAAGTGCGTTGTTTTTTAACGCACCTCATCTACTTAGTACCTTACTGTCCATTTCTATGCTCGGACTCCTTTTGTCCGCACTGCTCAGTTTTCCGCTTCTTCCAAAAAAACCAGAGTCACACCCAAAACACATGTACATTATTATGCTGCTGCAATGGGGACTGCTTCCTATATCAATGATTTTTGTTTCAGCTATTCCAGCTATTGACGCGGTCACGCACCTCATGTTTGGAAAATATTTAGGATTTAATACCTCACAAAAAAAACGGAAGCAAACATCATAAATAAAAGACACATATATAATATAGTATATGCAGCGAAACAAGAGAAAAAAAATATATATTTTCCTTGGGATGATATTTTTCCTTCTTTGCATGGGAGTAATAGTATGGACATATCAATTTGTTAAACATATTACTCCTGAACAAATTTTGGAAAATACGTTTATACAAAAACAAATAAAAATTGGCAATACCGAAAAAGGGATAAGCAAAGATATATTTGCACAAGTACCAACATTGCTCGGGTTTGATACACCAAAAACATATTTGTTCCTTTTTTTGAATAATACCGAGTTGCGACCAGGTGGCGGATTTATTGGCTCATATGCCGTCGTACAGTTTGATAGGGGGAACCCTCATATTCTCAAAGTAGAGGGAACGGAAACGTTAGATGGTAATACCCCCGAAGATTGGAAACCAACACCACCTGCACCATTGGCAAAATATCTCGGCGTAGACAGATGGTATTTCCGCGATAGTAATTGGTCGCCAGATTTTGCAAAAAGTAGTGAAAAAACATTAGAATTATATCGGGCTGAAGGAGGATTACTTGCCGATAATATTGACGTGGTTGTTGGTGTCACTCCCAGTGTGTTGGAAGAAGTCATTGGTATCACAGGCCCCCTTACTATCGACGGTATAACCTTTGATAAAGAACATCTTGTTGAAACATTAGAATACGAAGTTGAATTTGGCTATCGTGAACGAGGCATACCACAAAGCAAACGAAAAGACATTATCAGCAAGGTAATGAAAGAAATTTTTACCAAACTCGTAGAGCAGTCAGTAAAAAGTTTAGACCTTGCTAAATATCTGCCCGTAATAACGCACCTCATGGATGAAAAACATATCATCCTCTATGCACAAGACGCTCAACTACAGACGTATCTTCGCAATGAATCATGGACAGGAGAAACGCCAACACAAATTGAAGGAGATTACCTGCAATGGGTAGATGCAAACCTTGCTGCACTCAAAACAGACCATGCAATGAAACGATCCTTGAATTATCATCTTGAAAAGCAAGAACAAGGAACCTATCTTGCCTCTGCAACGATGAATTATACCCATACTGGCGTATTTGACTGGCGCACCTCTCGATACCTCACATACGCCCGCGTATTTGTTCCACCAGGAGCTCGTATATCTTCCGCAATAATAAAAAATGGGGAGAAAACAACAATTATAAACGCTTCTCAAATCGATCAGGGAGAGGAGCTTGGCAAAAAATGGTTTGGTACCTATTACGCATTAGAGCCTGGACAGCAAGGAAGCCTTACCTTCATATATACGCTTCCTTCAACCATTGCGACAATAGGAGAAAATGGCCCATATACACTATTGATACAAAAACAATTAGGAACTACAGCCAACGGTTTGACGCTCAATCTCCTTTTTGATAAAAATATTGTAGGTGCTGAACCTTCCGAAGAACAAGAAGAATGGGGAAATACCACATATACCGTTGATACGGATCTTACCGTTGATAGAAAATTTACCATACAATTTTAATCAGTGATCAGGAAACACTGAACAGCATGTCTAAATAGCTATTGGATACTGTTCATCAAGTACTGTTCACTGCTCACTGACTATGCTTATCAAAAAAATAGCGATTGACCTCGGTACCACAAATGTCCTTGTCCACGTCCCAAAACGTGGCATTGTTATCAATGAACCCTCTGTTGTTGCGATGTCAAAAGCTGACAGAAAAGTGCTTGCTGTTGGCGCCGAAGCAAAAGACATGATTGGAAGAACGCCAGATACCATTATTGCCGAACGACCACTTAAAGATGGTGTTATTGCCAATTACCGAACAACAGAAGCAATGCTCCGCTATTTTATCAATAAAGCGCTCGGAGGAATTAGACTCTTTCGTCCAGAAGTAATGGTGGCTGTGCCTGCTGGTATTACTTCTACAGAACGACGTGCCGTTGTTGATGCCGCCAGAGCTGCTGGTGCCAGAGCCGCATACATTATTAAAGAACCTATTGTTGCCGCTATTGGTGCAGATATTCCCATTGGTTCTGCGTCTGGGCATATGATTATTGATATTGGTGGAGGAACAGCAGAAATAGCCGTCATTTCATTGGGAGGAATTGTTTCCTGCGGATCCGTTCGTATTGGAGGTACACGCTTCGACAGTTCCATCGCCGATTATATTCGTCGCAAATACAGTCTTGCCGTGGGAGATAGAACTGCAGAAGAAATAAAAATCCATGTAGGCTCAGCCATGTTTATGGATAAACCATTGGAAATGGAAGTTAAAGGAAGAGACATGATTACCGGTCTTCCAAAAACAATCATCGTCAACGCAGACGATACAACAGAAGCACTACAACGAGATATGGAAGGACTTATTGAAGCGGTGAAAAATGTTCTCCATAAAACTCCTCCAGAACTTTCTGCCGATGTAATGGAAAAAGGAATTATTATGTCTGGTGGCTCAAGTCAATTACGGAATTTAGACGAACTCATCGCCCAAGCAACTGGAGTTGCGTGCTATCTTGCAGACGAGCCACTGCTTTGTGTTGCCAAAGGCACAGGCATAGCGCTCGAAAATATCGACAGTTATAAACGAAGTATCCTTGCAACAAAATAAACTTTTTTCATCTCTCATTACGTAATTACAGTATGGAGGTTAACTACATGGCACGAGCACTTGAAGCGGCAAAACGGGGGATTGGATTTACCGCACCTAATCCGTGTGTCGGGGCAATATTAGTAAAAGATGGAATAATTATTGGTGAAGGGTGGCACAAAAGAGTAGGAAACAGCCATGCAGAAGCAATGGCCATAGAGAATGCAAAAGAACAACAGCATTCAATAAAAGGTTCCACATTGTATGTTACTCTTGAACCGTGTTGTCAATACGGGCGAACACCCCCCTGCACAAATACCATTGCCAGACATGGCATAAAAAAAGTCGTCATTGGAAGCATTGATACCTTTTGGCGGATACATAAAGAGGGGATTAAACAACTTCGTCAATTAGGAGTAGAAGTGGAACTAATGTCCAAACGAGATACATTGTACAAAAGTATTATTGCGCTCAATCAACCGTTTTTGAAATGGGCAAGTGTTGGTCTTCCGTACGTTGTTATGAAACACTCTGCATCATTCAGTAAAAACACCGTTATAAAAGATGATGATAGTATCCGCACCGTGCACTACAAGAAGGTACAAAAAGATGAAGACTATGAACTAAATATTTCCGATGCCGTACTTGTTGATTGGCAATATGTTCAAGTCAGAGATCCAGTGTTTCAACCAAATGGGTATTATCGATACAAAAAAGTACTTCGCGTAATTCTTGATCCAGAATTGAATTGTGATATTGATAAACAAGTATTTCGTGATGGAAATGTGCTCGTTGTGCACACCACCAAAGCCCCAGCTTCACGGGTACATCTCTACCATGAAGCAGGTATTCCCTGTTTTGCATTTGAAACAAGTGACATGCAAATAAAAAAATTGCTCCAATATCTTGGAAAGAAAAAGATTACCCGATTACTAGTAGAAGGAGGAAACGACATTTATCAATTATTTGCTGATGAAGCCCTATATGATCCTATCATTATCGATAGTGTGTTATGGTACATTACTCCCGTAGATGAAGATAATGAAAATCCCAAGCATATTGTGCTTCCTTCTGGCGGTGTTGGTCGTGTATCCATGGTGGATGAAAAGCTTGATATAAAATCTGCAACATCACAACAAATAGGGAAAACACTCAAATATATTGGTCGCGTAAATATTTATTAATATGCGTATCGGCATCGATGCTTCACGAGCAAACAATCAACAAAAAACAGGAGTGGAATGGTATGCCTTTCATGTTATTGAAGAATTAAAAAAACTGATCCCCAGTACACATGAAGTGGTGTTGTATACAAAAACGCCACTCACCGGGACGCTCGCGGCACTTCCCACACATTGGTCACAAAAAGTACTCAGCTGGCCACCACAACGATTGTGGACACAGTGTCGTTTAAGTATAGAAATGCTCTGTAATCCTCCTGATGTTTTGTGGATTCCTGCACACGTACCACCACTCATCCATCCAAAAAAAACCATCATGACACTCCATGATGTTGCCGCAATAAAATTTCCCCAAAGTTATAATTGGTTTGAAAGATGGTATACCACATGGTCTGCAAACTATGCGCTCACCCATATTGATACCATTATTACCCCCAGCGAATGTACCAAACAAGAACTCCTCACCATAAATAATAACCCACAGGCAAACATCACCGTTATTCATAACGGCTACAATAACTCGATGGCATCGCGCTCAAATAACGATACCAGCGCAACAACAATACGTACCAAATACGTCATTATTACACCCTATTTTCTGACGATCAGCCGATTGGAAGAAAAGAAAAATACGGTTCGAATTATTCACGCATTTACTCAATTTCGAGCACAACACAAAGAGGAAACATATCAACTGGTGCTCGTTGGAAAGCCTGGCCACGGATACGAGAAGGTCATGGCCGCAATAGACACCTCACCATACAAAAAAGATATTATTACACCAGGATGGGTTGAACAAGCCGACCTACCAGCCATATGTTCACAAGCACAAGCATTCGTATACCCAAGTTTGTATGAAGGCTTTGGTATTCCTATTCTGGAAGCTTTTGCTGCTGGTATTCCTGTAATCACCTCAAAGCATACCAGCACCGAAGAAATTGCCAACGGTGCCGCACTCCTTGTGGATCCATTAGAAACAAAAGAAATAGCGAATGCAATGGAGCACATAATAACAGACACCGCACACACGAAAGAACTCATAAAAAAAGGAACGAACAGAGTTGCTCAATTTTCTTGGCAGGCGTGTGCCAAACAAACAGCCGCAGTACTCATTGGCGAGGAAAAATAAAAGATGGTAGGATATTGTTATTATGAACAACACACATACCTTTATTGGAAATCAACGATTATTTTCTCTACTCAAACAACGAAAAGAACAAGAGAACGGAAATCATGCCTACTGTCTTGTTGGGCAAGAACATTGTGGAAAAACAACAATGGTCATGCATCTTGCTGCGTATTTTTTAGAGACAACAATACAAAAAGTGCCAGTACATCCCGATTTTTTGCATCTTACACAAGAGATAAATGTCAAAACAAAGAAAACCAAAAAACATATTGATGTTGAACAAATACGGTCAGCAAAACACATTGTAAATACCAAACCATTTGTAGGGAAATATCGCATTGTCTTTATTGAGTCAGCCGAGCGCATGAATACAAACGCAGCAAATGCCCTGTTAAAAACACTCGAAGAACCTGCCTCAGGAAACCTTATATTCCTCACCACAAAAAATAATGAAGCGCTCACACAAACCATTCTTTCACGTTGTCAAACATATCACCTCACCCAAACTCCAACTCTCGACATCGCTAATCATCTCAATTCAGTCTATGGCGTAGATCAAGACATCGCCATGCAAAAGGCAAAGGAAAGTCGGGGACTCCCAGGTCTTGCCATAAACTGGGCAAGAGATGACGATGCCTATACAACCTATAAAAAATATATTACTCAATTCCATGCGCTTGCCGGAGAACCATTTTTTCAAAAAATAAAAGACACGGAAGAACTCTTTGGAGACAAAACAGATCATATCAAAGATCGGCAAAGACTCGTCACCATTTTAGAATATTGGCAGCTCGTATTACACGACTACGCACAAACACTCAGCAAAAAATCCACGAGCAATATCTATAACCTTACACCACATAAAGATTGGACCTATACCGCAATAGGGGATGTTTATGATAGAATAGAACAAGCAAAGAAATTATTACATAAAAATATTCATCCACGTCTTCTTATAGAGACAATACTTTTAACCATTCCTTAAACACATATGACCACGCGACATTTTTTAAAATTTAGTATTGCCTGTTTGTCCTTTGTGTTCATGGGAGCAAGCTGCATTTCATTCAATAATAGTGGAAGTGCAAACTCAGTAAGTGGTGATGCTGGTATGTTTGTTTCAACAGATAAAGGAGAAAATTGGCAAAAAATATCTACCGCACCAACAGTAAATGGTATTGTTGATGTATCAGGAGTCAGCGTGTATAGACTTGTGTCCGATCCACAAGATCCAGCGGCATTGTACTGGGCATCTCGCTCCGCTGGGTTACTCTTCAGTTATGACAAAGGAAAAAGTTGGCAACGAGCTGCCGTGCCACTCAATGAAGGATTTATCTTTGGTGTGGTAGTACATCCCACAGATAAATGTACTCTGTATGCAACAAACGGTGGATTTTTATACAAGACAACTGATTGTAGTAGATCCTGGACAGAAGTGTATCGTGAAGCAAAAACAGATGTAAAAATTACCGGCGTTACTATTCATAATTTTGCGCCATACGAAATTATTGCCGCTCAAGATAACGGAACTATTTTGAAAAGTATCGATGGTGGAAAAAGCTGGCAAGTAACCAAGCGGTTTAAAGAAAAAGGCCTCAGACACATTATCAGCAATCCATTGCAAGAAGGAGTGATTTATGCCGCATTTGATAAAAAAGGTCTGGCAAAATCAACCGATACAGGAGAAACCTGGGAATTCATGAACGACGGGTTAGAAAAATTTTCCAAAGCAAAAGAGTTTAGAAGAATGAGTTTACATCCATTCAAAGCAAATGTTGTGTATTGGATATCCGATTATGGGATTCTTCTCTCAGAGGATGGGGGAGTGAGTTGGCAAGAAATTTCACTTATCACGTCACCAGGGAGCGCAAAAATATATGGATTCGCCGTAAATCCAAATAATGATGATGAATTATTTTACACCGCTACCATAGAAAATCGCTCAACCCTGTATAAAACAGTAGATGGAGGAACAACCTGGATCACCAAACGATTGCCAAGCGGACAAATTCCTACCGCTCTTTATATGGAACCAGAAAATGAATTACTCTACCTAGGCTTTACAATAGCCCCTAGTCAATGATAGGATCACCACATAAAGAATCTTGAACTAAGAACTCATTATCGTATGACAATTATCAACGAAAACAAAGAACAATTCCAAAAAGCAATTGAATTTCTCAAACAAGACATTTCTGTCCTTCGAACAGGTCGGGCTACCCCTGCCATTGTAGAAGACATTACAGTTGAAGCATATGGGTCAAGACAAGCACTAAAAGCACTTGCCTCAATTAGTGTGGCAGATGCAAAAACGCTCACGGTTGATCCGTGGGATAAATCACTCATGCAAGCAGTAGAACAAGCAATCCGTAATTCAGAAATCGGAATTAATCCCGTAAATGACGGTAAACTTATTAGACTCCCATTGCCAGATCTTACCGCAGACAGACGTCAAGAACTCATTAAAGTACTTCACCAAAAGTTAGAACATGCCCGAATTGCCATCCGAAAAATACGTGAAGAAGTTCGTGGAAAAATTGATGTTGCCGAAAAAAACAAAGAAATAAGTGAAGATGAAAAATATGGATTTCATGAGGATCTTGAAAAACTTGTCAAAGAACATAACGAACAAATCAAGCAAATAGGAGAAGATAAAGAAAAAGAAATTACCACCATATAGCACAGAACACTATTCGCATATGCGCGCAATCCTCCAGCGAGTTTCACAAGCAAGTGTCACGGTAGAAAAAAACACCGTAGGAAGTATCTCCCGCGGTGTCTTAGTTTTACTCGGTATTGCCCCAGAAGATACACACGCACAAGCAGATTGGCTTGTTGAAAAAATAAGTAAGCTCAGAATTTTTGAAGATGAAGAAGGAAAAATGAATCGTAGTCTTGAAGATATCGTTGGGGAAGTCCTCGTCGTGTCTCAGTTTACTCTGTATGGTGACTGTAAAAAAGGAACTAAACCGAGTTATACAGGAGCTGCTCATCCTGATATTGCCGAACCAGTATACAACTATATTTGTGAGGCCTTTCAAAAAAAAGGAATTCCCACTGCCACAGGGGTATTTGGCGCCCACATGCATGTGTCTCTTATAAATGATGGTCCTGTAACGTTACTAATAGATAAAGACAACACGGACATTGTTGCTTGACAGAGCAATAAAACAGGGTATACTTACCATATTGACAACGACCCGCCTTGGAAAGCGGAGAGTCAATAGACAATATATCAAGCCGTCCTGAAGCACTATCAGGAAACTTGGGTGGAACCGTCCAGCAGCTCAAAAGCAGCCGGACCCCAAGATCTCTACCAAGAGGTCTTTTATTTATTTCAAAATAAAAACGGTCATCGTTAATCCACATATTTTATGCAAACAAAAAACATTCAAGATATTGTTTCCCTCTCCAAACGTCGTGGATTTATTTATCCTGGTTCAGAGATATATGGGGGATTTGCCAACTCATACACATATGGGCCATACGGAGTCGAGCTCAAAAATAACATCAAACAGCTTTGGTGGAAAACATTTATCCAAAATAGACAAGACGTCGTTGGTATAGACGGAGACATTATCCTTCACCCAAAAACATGGGAAGCTAGTGGACATGTTGGGGGATTTAATGATCTTATGGTGGAATGTACAGAAACACATCAGCGTTTTCGCGCCGATCATCTCATTGAAGAACAGCTTGGTATCGATATTGAAGGATGGGATCTTGATAAAGTAGACGCCTTAATAAAAGAAAAAGAAGTTATTTCTCCTGCTACCAAAAAACCAACCCTCGGTCCTGTTAAATATTTCAACCTCATGTTCCAAACCGAAATGGCAAAAACAGGAGAAGGACAAACTGCCTACTTGCGACCAGAAACTGCACAAGCAATTTTTCTTGAGTTCAAAAATGTCCTCGATAGCACCCGAGTACAAATTCCATTTGGAATCGGACAAATTGGAAAAGCATTTCGTAATGAAATCACACCGGGGAATTTTATTTTTCGTCGGCTCGAATTTGAACAAATGGAAATTGAATATTTTATTAAAGAAGAACACTGGAAAGAGGTATTTGAATCGTGGCTAACAGATATGAAAACGTGGTGCTATACCATTGGCCTCTCAACAAATCATATTCATGAGTATGAACATCCACAAGAAAAATTATCACACTATTCAAAGAGAACCGTTGATCTTGAATATGATTTCCCATTTGGAAAAAAAGAACTCTACGGATTAGCATACCGCACAGATTTTGACCTCAAACAGCATCAAGAACACAGTGGACAAAAATTAGTCTACCGTGATCCACAAACAAATGAAGTGTATACCCCACATGTTATTGAACCAACATTTGGTCTTGATAGAACGGTGCTTGCTGTGTTAAACGAAGCCTACGAAGAAGAACAACTTGATGGAGAAGATACGCGAGTTGTCCTTCGGTTAAAACCATCCCTTGCCCCTGTGAAAATTGCTATTCTTCCGCTCATCAAAAAAGAAGGGCTTCCAGAAATTGCTAAAGATATTTATCACACAGTGCAACTTTTTGGAAATTGCGAATACGATGAATCCAGAAGTATAGGAAAACGCTATCGTCGACAAGATGAAATTGGTACACCATACTGCGTTACCATTGACCACGATACCAAAGAAGACAATGCCGTCACCGTACGCGATCGCGACACCATGAAACAAGAACGAATAAAGATAGAAACGTTAGTTTCATACTTTCAAGAAAAATTAAATTAACAAGAGGGTGCAGCATGCCCCATGTGACATCTTTCATAAAAACTATGTTCGAATCATACAAACTCAAAAACAACGCAACCGTTATTCTCGTCCCACAAAAAGACACCAAATCAGTAACCACCTTGGTAATGTATCCCGTTGGATCACGGTATGAAACAGAATCTTTGCGAGGAGCCTCACATTACGTTGAACACCTTATGTTCAAAGGAACAAAAAAACGAGAAAATACCCTTGCACTTACCAGAGAAATAGATAGACTTGGTGCCGAATACAACGCATTTACTGGAAAAGAGTACACAGGCTATTATATAAAAACAGATGCCACCTATACCGAAACATCATTCGACATTCTTTCCGACATGCTTTTCAATTCAACTTTTGACCCCACCGAAATGGAACGAGAAAAAACGGTTATCGTTGAAGAAATTCGCATGTACAACGACAATCCACTCATGAACATTGAAAATATTTTTGAAGAGCTCATGTTTGAAGGATCTCCACTTGGATTAGATATCGCAGGAACCGAACAACATGTGCGTGATTACAAACGGGATGACGTTATTGCATATAAAGATAAACACTATCAACCACAACACATGATCATCGTGGTGGCAGGAGCCATTACGCAAAAAACAGAAGAACTTCTCAATACGTACTTTGGAGAACAACAAAATACGCAAGAAAAAGAAGATGCATTTCTTCCTGCATCATGTGGACCAACACAAAAAGAAAAACGAATTTCCGTACAAAAAAAAGCAACAGATCAAGTACAAATGATGCTTGGTTATCCAGGATTTAAATACAAAGATGTAGAAAAAAATGCCATTGCCACCGTGATGAGTACCATACTCGGTGGATCAATGAGCTCTCGGTTATTTATCCAAATTCGTGAACGACGTGGACTTGCCTACATGGTACGAAGTGGCATGGAAAATTTTCATGATAGTGGGTACGCATACATCCGTATTGGACTTGAGGCAAAAAATATTAACGATGCTATCGCCGTTACCAAAGAAGAAATACAAAAAATTATTGATAACGGAGTAACTGAAGAAGAACTCAAAGACGCAAAAACACATCTGCACGGTGCTATTACGCTATCACTAGAAGATTCAAGTACGCAGGCAAACTGGTATGCCCATCAAGCCATTTTTATGGACAAACTAAGTACCCCGGAAGAAAAACTAGAACGAATAAACACTGTCACAAACGAACAAATAAAACAGCTTGCAAAAGAAATATTCAATAATGAACAGTTGCGAGTTGCAATCATTGGAAATGTTGAAAAAAATGACATCGTATTCTAACATAGGAAAAGAACGCCATAGTATACATTATGTACTATAATAGTAACCTATATATATGAATTATATCTTTGCAAACTGGAAAATGTATCTTGATTTTGATGAAACAATGATTCTTGCTCATCAAATAATTCCTAAGGTAGCTGCGTTGAACAACACCACGGTAGCCATTTTTCCAAACACACTTGCTATTTCAGAAATGATAAAAGCCACACAAGATACCAACATCGCTATTGGTGCACAAACGATTAATTGGGTAGAAAAAGGCGCATACACCGGAGCCGTGTCCGCACATCTCGTAAAAGAAATTGGGTGTCAGTACGCACTAGTGGGACATTCAGAACGAAGATATATCTTTG
>Ga0210041_1000722_pt1 | contig 35134 bp, 40 predicted proteins | sample CryGeymeta201503_FD_183973 | JGI IMG/M metagenome (GOLD analysis project Ga0210041, IMG submission 183973) | Groundwater microbial communities from Crystal Geyser aquifers in Utah, USA - Crystal Geyser metaG 2015-03 (SPAdes) (version 2) | ecosystem: Environmental > Aquatic > Deep subsurface >... | reverse complement strand
GAAATCCTTTTTTTCCAAAGGCATCCCACTCCATCTGACGGTGTTCACCTGGTTGAGAAAATTTCCATAAGGCAAAGTCATGTGCATGTTTTTTTTCTCCCATATCAACGCGAGATCCTGCTTGCAATTCTTGATTTTGCAAGTTTGCTAATGCCCCATAATTGTCACATGCTGCAGTATTGAAATAAATACCGTCTTTTGTTTCATACGTATATCCAGTATCAATAAGTGTTTGTACTTGATCGATTTGTTCTTGAATATGATCTGTTGCCTTACACCATATCGTTGGCTCGGTCAGGTTGAGCTGTTTCATATCATGCATAAACGCTTCAGTATAAAAAGCCGCAACTTCCCACGCGGTATTTCCTTCGCGTCGGGAACCTTTTTCCATTTTATCTTCCCCCGCATCAGCATCATCAGTTAAATGTCCTACATCAGTAATATTCATTACATGTTTTACGGTGTAGCCAGCATGACGGAGCGTTCGAACAAGAACATCTTCAAACACATACGTGCGAAGATTCCCAATGTGTACATAGTGATACACCGTAGGACCACAGGTATACACACCAATGGTCTGTGGAGTAATAGAAGCAAATAATTCTTTTTTACGGGAAAGCGTGTTAAACAACGTAATCATAAAATACAGTCATAAGTAATGGAGTCATTATAGGGAGAAGAGTATATTTTGTAAAGGTATTTTTATACAAGAGAGGAGAGAAAGAATATCTGCATTACATACAACACAACAAATATGGTATACTATTTTCAATTATCAATAGACAGCTAATCCTGCTAGCTACGTTTCTATGAGTCTCTTCGCAAAAAAACAATCTTTTTTAGGAATTGATATTGGTGCAGACGGAATAAAACTTGTTGAACTGCACAAAACAAAAGGACGCCCACAATTGTGGACATATGGAATTGCACATCAAAAAATGGATATCCATATTGCCAAAACAGAAAAAACCCCAGAAGATCTTTTGGCAGAAAAACATATTTCCCTAGATGACCAGAAAAAAAAGAATGAAAAAAAAATGGAAGTGGATGATCCGAGAATTACGGAGTATGCAAAAGTGCTTAAGGATTTAATGAAACAAGCAAAAGTAACCACAAAGCTTGTTACCGCGAGTCTTCCTGTATCACATATTTTTCATACGGTAGTAACGCTTCCTACCGTCGATCAAAAAGAAGTAAATCATCACATTGAAGCAAAAGTAAAAAAACTCATTTCAAGACCACTCGACGAAGTTCAGCTCATTAGTCAAAAAATTCCTGAATCAAAAGAAGAAGAAAAAAAATATCTCAAATATTTAGTAACCGCTGCCCCAAGAGATTTGGTAACGTTTTATACTGCAATTTTTCAAAAAGCAGGGTTACAATTAGAAGAATTAGAAACAGAAGCATTTGCCTTAGAACGATCTCTCGTTGGAAGAGATAGTGCCGTCTCCATGGTTGTTGATATTGGTGCTGAGCGAACAAATTTTTTCATTATTGATAAAGGAATTCCCGTTACGCAAAGAAGCATTCAAATGGCAGGAAATGATATTGATGGGGTACTAAACAGATATTTACAACTTGATCCAGAATCAGCAAAACAGGTAAAACACGACATGACATACATGAAAAATGCTCAAATTCCTGCAAGTATTTTTTCAGATGTCCTTGATCCTATTGTCAAAGAAATAAAGTATAGTTTTGATTTATATCTTCATCAAACGGGAAATGAAAATAAACGACCGGAAAAAATTATCCTCACAGGAGGAGCTGCCATATTTCCTGCAATTGCCGACTATATCCAAAAAACAACAAGCACCAAAGTATTTGTTGGTGATCCTTGGGCAAGGACCGTATATCAACAAGGATTAAAATCAGTACTCGACCAGTTGGGACCACGTATGGCAGTAGCGATTGGTCTTGCCATGAGAAACATTGTATAATGCACTTATTCACAATTATCTTGTAAACAATCAGTGTAATGTGTACCATGTTATGGTACACTAATCGTACAACATATCAGTAACTAATATTGTATGGCAGAAAATATTATTCACGTGCTCCTTGTAGAAGACGATACCTTTCTCTCAAATATCTACAAAACAAAATTTGAAATGGAAGGATTTAAAATCAGTACCGCAGATAATGGAGAATCAGGATACAATGAGGCAAAAAAGAAAAAGCCTGATGTAATATTGCTTGATATTTTGCTCCCCAAGATGGATGGATTTGCCGTATTAGAAAAACTCAAAGCTGATGATGATACAAAAGATATTCCGGTAATCATGCTAACAAACCTTGGGCAAAAAGATGACGTAGACAAAGGATTTGAATTGGGTGCTGTAGATTATTTAATAAAAGCACATTTTAAACCCTCAGAAACGGTAGAAAAAGTGAGAAAGGTCTTAAAAAAATAGATCCTACATATTTATGTCAAATAACCGTTCTACAAGGAGAGGGGGTGACACCTCATGAACAAAAAAGGGTTTACCTTAATCGAATTGCTAGTCGTTATTGCAATTATCGGACTATTATCTACACTTGCTGTTGTTGCGCTTGGTTCTGCAAGAGAAAAAGCACGTGATTCAAAACGTCTTTCTGATATGAAACAAATGCAAACAGCACTCGAGTTGTATTTTACAGACCAAAATGCTTATCCAATCGTAGCTACTTCAGAAACACTTGGTTCTGGAAGCTATGCGTGTCTGAACGCATCCGGATTTGCAGCAACAGGATGTTCTTCTGCGTATATGGCACAAATACCTGCTGATCCAACATCAGGACAAAATTATACATACACAGGATCAACATCTACATATACCATCACTGCAACTCTAGAAGGAACAGTAAGCGGATTATCTGGTACTATTTCTTCAACTCCATCAGGAATCAACTAATATATTTTAGTATAACGATTATAGTGCCCCTTATCAGGGGCATTTTTTCGTGATATAATTACGTCACTATGATATGGTTTCATTACACAATTACAATAGCTCTCGGCCTTGCGTTAGGCAGTTTTGTTAATGCCTGGGTGTGGCGAGTAAAAGAACATAGATCGATCGCAAAAGGCAGATCAATGTGTACCACGTGTCATACACAACTTACCTGGTACGACAACATTCCTATAATAAGCTACTTGTGTCTAAAAGGTGCTTGCCGCACGTGCAAACAACCAATTTCTTTACAATATCCAATCGTTGAATTGGTGATGATGTGTCTATTCACAGGTATTCTTTGGTATCACGGAGCAGAATTTTCAGTAGTCGTCGCAAAAGATTGGTACCTGGCAACCATACTTACATTTGTTTTTTTATATGATTTAAAATATGGCTACATTTTAGATAGAATAATTTTTCCCGCCACAGCAATATTGGTAATCCTGAATATCATGTACTCTTGGGTCAGTATCCCTAGTATGGCATTGGGAATACTTGTTGGTGCTGGCTTTTTTCTTATTCAATATATTGTGTCAAAAGGAACATGGATTGGAGGAGGAGATATCAGATTGGGAGTACTTATGGGAGTACTTCTTGGTTGGCAATTAACAATCCTCGCGATATTTTTAGCATATATTATTGGCGCGGTAAGCGTACTTATCTTGCTTGTTTTCAAAAAGGTAAATCTAAAACAATCCACTCCATTTGGCACCTACCTGACCATTGCCACAGGAATAGCCCTATTTTATGGGGAACAAATAATTCATTGGTACATTCAATTATTATAAATAGAGAAACATATATGAATGACAGACATAGCATTATCCCTGCCGTATACCTTATGGCAATTAAAGAAGAAAAAATTCTCCTTATCAGAAGATATCAAACAGGCTACATGGATGGTAGCTATAGCCTTCCCGCAGGACATGTTGAACAAGGAGAGTTTGCCACGCAAGCACTCAGAAGGGAAATAAAAGAAGAAATAAATATTGAACTACAAGAACAAGACCTTACCTGTGTTCATGTGGTGCATCGGATAAAAGATGACGAACGAGTTGATTTTCATTTCATAGCAGATAAGTGGTCTGGAGAAATAATAAATAAAGAACCGCACAAGTGCGACGATATTTCTTGGTTTCCGTTAAATGATCTTCCTCAAAACATTATTCCTGTAGTAAAACAAGCTATAGAAAATTATCAAAAAGGTATTTTCTTCAGTGAGGCACGGTTTTAGCAATGATACCTACTATGCAAACACAACGTGAACAAAAAGTACAAAAACTTCGTGAACAAATAAATGATCTGCGGTATAGGTATCATGTCCTCAACGACCCTGAAGTTACCGATCACATGTACGAAGGACTCATGAATGAACTCAAAAAAATTGAAGATGAACATCCAGAACTCAAAACAAAAAATTCTCCAACAGAACGTATTGGATCACAAGTACAAGAAAAATTCGATAAAGTTACCCATGCGGTAAGACAATGGTCTTTTCATGATGCATTTACCAGAGAAGATCTAGAACAATGGCAAGAGCGAAATATAAAAATACTCGAAAAAAAACTAGGGAATAAACCCAAAGACCTCAATTACACTACAGAGCTAAAAATTGATGGACTTCACCTCGTACTTACCTATGAACAGGGTGAAATCAAAACAGCTGCCACCAGAGGAGACGGAAAAATAGGGGAAGACGTGACACAAAATATTAAAACCATTCATACTATTCCACTCAGTCTAAAACAACCAGAAAGCCTGATTGTAGAGGGAGAAGTATGGCTATCCACCACGCAATTTACACGTTTAAATAAGCAGCGAGAACAAGCAGGAGAACCGCTCTATGCCAATCCACGAAACGTTGCAGCAGGTACAATTCGTCAACTAGATCCAAAAATAGTAGCAGAAAGAAAACTTTCATTTACTGCATACGATATCTCCGCTGGAAACGTTCCCGATAATCAAAAGCAAGAACTCGAAAAATTAAAAACGCTCGGATTTGTGATAGATGATCATACAAAAGTATATAACAATATTGATGACATTATTGATCATTGGAAATTATGGAACAAAAAACGAACAAGCAAAGAATATTGGATTGATGGATTGGTCATTAAAATAAATCAAAAAAAATACCAAGACATGCTTGGTCATACAGGGAAAGCCCCTCGCTGGGCTATTGCCCTAAAATTTCCTGCCGAACAAGGAACTACTATTGTGAAAGAAGTCTATTGGCAAGTTGGAAGAACGGGAGTCGTTACTCCCGTCGCGCACATGGAACCTGTGCAACTTGCTGGTACCACCGTTACACATGCCACACTCCATAATTATGATGAAATTAATCGATTAGATCTTCGAGTAGGGGATACTGTTGTGGTAGAAAAAGCAGGCGATATCATACCAAAAATTATTCGCGTTCTTGATAAACTTCGAACAGGAAAAGAAAAAAAGATCAAAGAACCAATAACAGATCCCTACGGAAATCCACTAGAACGAAGAGAAATACAAGGGAAAAATGGGAACAAATCCGTTGGGCTGTATACCACAAACATGGAAAGTGTTGCTATTCAAAAACAACGCATTATTCATTTTGTATCAAAAAAAGCCATGAACATTGATGGGCTTGGAGAAAAAGTTGCGATACAACTTATTGACACAGGACTTATTCAAACAGTGGCTGATATATTTACACTCACCAAAGAAGATATAATTAGTCTTGAAGGATTTAAAGATAAATCATCAGAAAATTTAATACAGGCAATACAAAATGCAAAAAACGTTACATTACCTAAATTCATTTTTTCTTTAGGAATTCATCATGTGGGAGAGGAAACGGCTATTGCACTGGCAAACCATTTTCAATCATTAACAAACATAATGAACGCGTCTCAGGAAGAACTGAATGAAATTAATGATGTTGGACCACGAGTAGCAGAATCAATTACTCTGTATTTTTCAGATAAAAAGAATCAAGACATGCTGAATAAGTTACAGGCCAATGGATTACACATACTGCTGCAATCACAAAAAAATACCAATGTCTTAAAGGGAAAAACATTTGTGCTCACTGGAACGCTCCATACCATGACACGAGATGAAGCAAAAGAACAAATACGGATAGATGGAGGAAATGTATCAGGGTCCGTTAGTAAAAAAACAGATTACCTTGTCTCAGGAGAAAATTCGGGGAGTAAATATGAAAAAGCGCTCAGCTTAGGAGTAGAAATAATAAATGAACAGACCTTTCGTGAACTGTTAGAAAAAGAAAAGACTACCCGGAATGAATAGTCTACTAACAAAAAGAAGGTATCCTCGATGGTACCTTCGGTTGCCAGGAACCATCAGTTGACGAAACCATACATAATATATGGCCAAACAGGTGGTCGAGTATGTGGAGAAATTACATACCAACTTCTTTATACCTGTTTACTTACGTTCGTCCATCGAGGATGGACATACCCTAAACTATAGAGAACATTTTGGCAAGTATCACGAATAGAAGAGGGTACGTCTCATCAAAAAAAAAAATTGCAAAAGATACGACACAAAGGTATAATACATATATTATATAAATTTGTTCATATGGGCTTGTCACGTGATTACCGAAGACCATTTTGGCGAGGATTGCTTCATGCACTTCTTGTCGTCGCATATTGTGTATTTATCAGTTTGGTATACTTGTCTATTGATCAACTGTACGCAGGAGAAATTGAATATATAGTACAAATTGTTTTTGGATTATTTGCGAGCGTAGTATCAATTGCTATCTGTGCCTATCTCATTTTTTACGAGCCAATAAAAAAGCTGCTCAAACATCATTTTCGTGCTGCGTCTGTTATGATGATGTCTACACTTGGATGGTTACTCATTTTTGTCCTTATTTTTTTAATGGGACTTGTTTACACCGTAACATAAGAATATCTGTATGATAAAAACATATAAACGTGCTATTCAGTTTGGAGTCATGCTTTGGGTAATTATTTTTGTCGTATTTTCCATAATTTTATTTTTACCACCACTTCAAAATAAAGAACTGTTACCTCATATCATTTTGTGGATACTTCTTTTACCAATTACCTTGGGACTAACAAAATGGTACTTCAAAGCAATAGAACCAACAGGAAAACGTGGATTTCAATTAGGGATTATTGCGCTACTTGTTGGAACATTTTTGGATCTTACTATTACGCAATTATTCGTTCCAGGGACATACCAACAGTTTATAACATCATTCTATGGCGATTGGAAACTCTATGTCGGATTTGCAGAAATATTGTGTATAACAACAATCGCTGGTTTCGAGTTTGATGGGACATATAGCAAAGATATCTAAAACAATATAGTTGACACAATACAGTAAATACGATAAAACACGAGTACTATTTCGTGTTTTTTATGTTAAAAAAACAAGCAAACATATTGAGTATCGCTGGTGCTATTGGTTTTTTACTCCTCATAGCATTTCCAGTACTTATTCCAATTGCAGTCATTGGATCAATTGTTTATTATTATGCAAAAGTGAGTAAACAGTCTATAGTTGCTAATATCTTTAAAAAAAATCCAACTTCTATGCAAACCATAAATCCCAAAAAAACACGAAACATCATTATCTATACCCTCATAGTAATTGTCGGGTTTATCGTACTAAGTGTTGCCAGTAGTTTTTGGATTGTTATTGAAGCGGGGCAGACAGGAGTCCAATCTTTATTTGGAAAGGTAAAGGATACTGAATATAGTTCAGGATTCCATGTCAAAAATCCATTGGTAAAAATTACCAAAATGAATATTCGAACCCAAGAATATACAATGAGTATTTCTCAAGGGGAAGGAAATAAATTTGGAGCAGATGCTATCACGTCACTTACGAAAGAAGGGTTAAGTGTCGATCTCGACATCACGGTATTATACAATTTGAAAGAAGAAAACGCGTCAGATGTATACAGAGATGTTGGGGTGTCATATGAAGACGTTATTATTCGTCCACAAATTAGAAGTGTAATTCGAGAAGTAATTGCCAAATATAGTGCAAAAGATATTTATTCAGAAAAACGAGAAGAAGCCACGAACGAAATTTTACAAAAACTCAAAGAACGATTAGGAGCACGAGGAATAGAAGCCGAAGAAGTACTACTAAGAAACATACAACTTCCAGAAAACCTTGCCAATAGTATCCAACAAAAACTTCAAGCAGAGCAAGATGCGGAGCGATATGACTTTATTTTGGATAAAGAACAAAAAGAAGCACAAAGAAAACGGGTAGAAGCAGAAGGACAACGTGACGCCCAAAAAATAATCAACGAAAGTCTTACTACTAGATATCTTGAATATTTGTACATTGAGAGTTTAAAAGAACGGGAAGGCACAATCTACGTACCCACAAATCCAGACAATGGGACCCCACTATTTCGCGGAATATAAGAAATTGACAAAATTATAGGAATGGGTTACACTTTTTCCAGTGTAAGAACCCTCGTTAATACCTCTTGTTTGTAAGAGTAGATAGAGAAAAGGTCGACTTACCAGTAGTCGCTAGCGATGCCTGGCATCAAAAGTGACTATTACTCTTGTATAAACAAGATCAAACAATTATGCAAAACAAACTATTTGTAGGATCTCTTGCATGGGCAACTGATGATGAAGGACTTCGATCAGCATTTGCACAAGCAGGAAAGGTAGTTTCAGCTAAAGTTGTCACAGACAAATTCACAAACCGATCAAAAGGTTTTGGATTCGTTGAAATGGAAACTGAAGAAGAAGCACAAAAAGCTATTGATATGTGGCACGAAAAAGAACTTGACGGTCGAACAATCATCGTCAACATTGCACGTCCACGTGAAGAGCGATAATTCCTCTCAAAAAATAAAAACTCCGTATTGAAAAATATGGAGTTTTTTTATACAAAAATACTAGAAATACATCCTTATTTTTATATGGCAGCAGAACTAAAGGATTACTTGAAAAAATTATAAAGAATGCTACACTGAAAGAAATATGTATACAAAATCTCAACAACAACTCATGACAGCAGTCAAAAAAATTGTCGCTGATTTCTTTGAAGAATATCCGGTAACAGCGCATGGATTTGATCATGTTGCTCGTGTTGCAAGAAGAGCCAAGGAAATCGCTGTCGAGGAAAACGCGAGAAACGTATTTTTGTGTGAACTTGCTGGCTGGCTTCACGACATTGGTCGGGTACCAGAACATACGACAAACACCAACAAAAGACATCACGAACTTTCGTATGAACTTCTAAAACAATGGTATACAACATACGAAGAATTCACGATCCTTACACAGGAAGAAAAAATCGAACTGTTATACGCTGTACGGTATCATTGGAACAACGCCGCTTGTGCGTATGACACGGCCTGGATTCTCCGTGATGCTGATAAACTTGATATGTTTGGCGATATTGGACTGCATCGCGCGCAAACTTTTTTTAAAGATAATAAAGAAGGATTAAGCCAAGACATGAGAAATCATTTTGATGCAATCTACTGGATAAAAACGAAAACAGCAAAAAAAATAATGAAAACCGAACACCTCCTTGAACCAATAGAAGCCGCATACAAAAATATGCTTCAATCAAAAATTGAAGAGATCTCACTCAATTAATATATAAGAAACAGCGGAAGACGATAAAGATATATCAATACTCCCAGAACTATTGAACTATGAATCAAAGACAAATTATTATCGCCATGTCAGGAGGAGTCGACTCATCAGTAGCTGCTGCGCTTTTGGTTGAACAAGGATACGATGTAACGGGGGCCTTCATGATTAATTACGATGATAAAGCAGAAGGTCACGGAGAATGCTGGCGACCAGATTATCGAGATGCGGTTCGTGTGGCCGCCAAACTTGGCATCCCACTTCTTCGCATAGATTGCACCAAAGAATATCGTGAACAAGTTATTGGCTACATGCTCAAAGAATATCAAGCTGGGAATACACCAAACCCGGATGTAATGTGCAACAAATATATAAAATTTGGGGTGTGGTTAGAAAAGCTAAAAGAAAAAGGGTTCGATCGTATTGCAACAGGGCACTATGCAAACATAGAAAAAAAGAATGGTCAGTATTTTCTCACTACCGCCAAAGATGAAAATAAAGATCAAACGTATTTTCTCCATCAACTAAATCAAACACAGCTTTCCCATATCGAATTTCCTCTTGGAAAATATACCAAAGATGAAGTACGCCTACTGGCAAAAAAGTATCATCTCCCCACTGCTGAAAAAGCAGAAAGCATGGGAATTTGTTTTATCGGAGAAATATCCATCAACGATTTTTTGAAAGACAATCGTATTATTGTACAACCAGGGAACATCATCAAAGATGAAACAGAAGAAGTAATAGGTGAGCATGAAGGGCTTCCATTTTACACCATTGGGCAGCGCCATGGATTTACCCAAACCGGTGGAGATCAACCGCTATTTATTTTAGAGAAGCATACCCAACAAAATGAGCTCATTGTCGGCTATGAAGATAATCCAAAATTGTACAAGACAGACCTCATCATACAAGATATGCATTGGATTATCGAAGAAGAACCAGTATTCCCGTTTGATGCACAAGTTCGATTTAGACATAGACAAAAAAAACAGCCCTGCCGCATCCAAAAACAAAAAAACCAAATTATGATACACTGTACACAACCGCAAAAAGCAATAACTCCCGGTCAATTTGTTGTTATATACAAGAATTCTGTTTGTCTTGGCGGGGGACCGGTAACCAACGAGTTACCATAATATTGTATTTATTTGATCCAATAGTTATCCATTTTTGTATCGCATCGTATGTCATCCCTTAAACTTATTTCTTGGAACGTAAACGGCATAAGAGCTGTCGAAAGAAAAGAAGAACTACAGAAATTTATTGAAAAACACAACCCAGATGTATTATTTATTCAAGAAACAAAATCTCGAGAAGAACAAGTACAAACGATTATTGAAAAATATTCAGAGTACGACCAGCATTATTATGATGCAGAAACAAAAAAAGGCTACGCAGGAACAGCCGTCTGGATAAAAAAATCTTTAGGGCATGAGTATATAGTTTCTCGAGGAATGGACACAACACACGCAAAAGAGGGGAGACTTATTCAAGTCGAATGTGATGGATATGCGCTCATTGGCGTCTATTTCCCTAATGGAGGAAAATCTCCTGCCGCCTGGGAAGATAAATTAATGTATTACAAAGATTTTCATACACACATTAATATACTCAGAAAACAACATAAAAAAGTCATTTGGTGTGGAGATGTCAACACCGCACATAACGAAATTGATCTTGCTAGACCAAAAGATAACGAAGGAGAAATAGGCTTTCACCCAAAAGAACGGGCCTGGATTGATGGATGTATAAAAGATAATTGGATAGATATATTTCGAGAAAAATATCCTGAAAAGGTCATGTACTCCTGGTGGCATCTTATTACGAGAGCAAGAGAACGAAATGTAGGTTGGAGGATTGATTACTTTTTTGTAGATAAGCCCCTCGTCAAACAAGTTAAAGATATTTACTATGATAATGACCAAATGGGGTCTGACCATTGCCCAATAATTTTAGAGATAGATGCCAAGCATCTTGAAAAATAATGAAAACTTCGCTATGATCACGAAGAATTCCAAAAGAATTGGGGAAAATCCAGTATAATACTTCATAATTTGATATGACCACAAATGACATTAGAAAAAAATATCTTGAATTTTTTCAAAGCAAAGGACATGCTCTTGTACCTTCAGCTCCTGTATTACCAGAAAATGATCCAACAACACTCTTTACCGGATCAGGGATGCAACCGATGGTACCGTATTTACTGGGGGAAAAGCATCATGCGGGAACAAGAGTCACTGACTCACAAAAATGTATCCGCACACAAGACATAGAAGAAGTCGGAGATAACCGTCATACGACATTTTTTGAAATGCTTGGAAATTGGTCACTCGGAGATTATTTTAAACAGGAACAAATTCCATGGATGTTTGAATTTTTAACAAAAGAAATTGGGTTAAATCCAAAGCAGCTGTATATAACAGTATTTCGTGGAAACGATAAATTGGGAATTCCACGAGACACTGAATCTGTCAGATTATGGCAAGAAAAATTTGCTGTCCACGGAATAAGCGCCAAAGACATAGATTTTGCTGAACGAGACGGTATGCAAGGAGGAAGAATTTTTTATTATGATGAAACCAAAAATTGGTGGAGTAGATCTGGTGTTCCTGGAAATATGCCCGTTGGAGAACCAGGTGGGCCAGATACAGAAATGTTTTGGGATTTTGGAGAAGAACGAAAATTACACGAACAATCTGAATGGAAAAATGAGTATTGTCATGTAAATTGTGATTGTGGTCGATTTATGGAAATTGGCAACAACGTATTCATGGAATATATCAAACATGAAACAGGGTTTGCTGGGTTATCACAAAAAAATGTAGATTTTGGGGGAGGACTTGAACGTATAGCTGCCGCACATTGCAATGATCCCGATATATTCAATATTGACTTATTTGCTTCAATGCGTAAAAAAATTGAAGAACTTTCAGAAAAAACGTACGGACAAGGAAAAGAAGAAACCTACGCATATAGAGTTATCATGGATCATCTCCGTGCCAGTACTTTTATGATTGCCGATGGTGCGGCACCCTCAAATAAAGATCAAGGGTATTTTACGAGACGTATGCTTCGTCGGGCCATTCGCTTTATTGACACACTAAATATAAAAGAAGGTGCTTGCAAACAACTGGTGGAAGAAGTAATACAAACCTACCACGAAGCCTATCCATACCTTGTACAAAACAAATTGCATATTCTTGATGAAGTCACCAAAGAAGAAAAACAATTCAGAAAAACCCTTACTGCCGGCATGAAAAAGTTTAATGAACTAACAACGTCAGATTTTCCGGTTATTACAGGAAAAGATGCGTTTGATTTATATCAAAGTTTTGGTTTCCCTATTGAAATAACACGAGAACTTGCACAAGAAAAAGGACTGCAATTAGATGAAGAAGGCTTTAAGGCAGAAATGAAAAAGCACCAAGATCTTTCACGAGAAAATGCGGAACAAAAATTCAAAGGGGGGCTCGCTGATCACAGTGATATGAGTGTAAAATATCACACCGCAACACATCTGTTACACGCAGCTCTGTTGGAAGTACTGGGTCCAGAAGCAACACAAAAGGGGAGTAATATTACACCAGAAAGACTTTGCTTTGATTTTGCGTGGAAAGAAAAATTAACTGATGAACAAAAAATGCAAGTGGAACACCTCGTAAATGCCGCAATCCAAAAGGATTATCCGGTTACCTGGCAAGAAATGCCGTTTGAAGATGCAAAGAAAAAAGGGGCAATTGGATTATTTGCAGATAAGTACGCCGATACGGTAAAAGTCTATACCGTAGGCGATCCAAACGAACAACCACAAGCAAATCCTCAGGCACCAACCTTTAGTCGAGAACTTTGTGGTGGGCCGCATGTAGATCATACCGGAGATCTTGGAACATTTACCATTATCAAAGAAGAAGCCAGCAGTGCTGGTGTACGCAGAATAAAAGCAACATTAACGTAGAGGGAAGAGGAAAGCGTTGAAAAAAATAGACAAATAAAAAAATACCGAGAATTCTCGGTATTTTTTTATATAATTATTGTATAGGGAAACGTTTTGGCGCTGGACCAAATAATTTTTTAAATCGTTTCGTGTAACGTCTAATTCTTTCAGGACTGCGTCTAATAACAACTTTCGCCCGGACTTTGCGAGTAAACATATCAACCACATCCTGAGGCTTCAAATCATCAGAAGTAGGAATGGTCGTATAAAACTCATCAAATTTCGTTGTGGTGTGGCTATCAAGCGTAATAGTCAAAATGTAAGGAGCCACAACAATAATATACTTTCCTCGTTTTTCTTCAAATATCGGTTCATGAGATCCCTGGTGATGGTAGGTCAAATTATCATAGAGCTCCCATTGTGCTGTAGAATATCTATCCAAAAAGGTATCAGATCCAATCAATACAAAGTTATAATGGGTCTTTTCAAGAAAAATGGTGTTAAACTTTTGTCCCTGATCAAGCTGTGGCAAATTAAACCACGGATGAGGATGATACTGGTAAATAATTTTATCTTCACTGGCATGAACAAGCGCAAATAAAAGCTGTAAATAAAAATCACTCAGCTTAATCAAGTTGGAGAATATCCATGTGTATGTTTCTTCTTCTGAAGAAGGAAGATAACGGGAAAGAAATTTTTCTTGAAGATAGGTTTCTTCCATGCGATCCAGCATCTCTCGAACATGCAAAATCCATGGGACTCGCAAACTATAAAAACGCTTTTCCTTCACAACAATTCCATCTCGTTGTAATTTTCGAAGAACTCGGTAAATACCCTGGATAGTAATATCTTGGTGCCATTGTTCGGAAATAATAGCTTTAAGATCTTCTACCGTATAATCACCATGCTGAGCGAGTATTTGAATAACGAAGTCCTCAACAGATTGCTTTGCCCCTAAAAGCATATAGTTGTAAGTATAATACAAATTAGTGTAGTATATAGTATACAATATAAAAAAAATTATCAAGCAATGCCAAAAATCATCTCCCCACAGTTTATAAAATATATTATTGTTGGAGTAACAAGTTTTACCTTTGATATCCTGTTGCTCATTGGTATTACAGAAATATGTTCAATAAAGCCTTTTTTTGCGGTTATTATAAGCCAGCTTATTGTACTTACCTATAACTTTACTGTAAACAAACAATGGGCATTTTCGCATACAGCCGGAGCAAAGCAAGCCCTAATGAGGTACCTCATCCTCACCGTAGCAAATTATGTGTTTGGAATTCTTGCGATGTATGCAGGAAATGTCGTGGCTGGGATTGACTACAGGATAGTACGAGTTGCCACTGTCGGTGCCATGGTAAGCTGGAATTTCCTGTTATATAAGCACTGGGTATACAAACAATAAAAAATACGCTATACTCAAGAAAAATGTGTATAACCTAATAACAAAAAATAATAAATATTTTTTTTTGCTGTATTAAGCAAAATATAGATAATTCTCCTCTGAGGCGGTTTTCTTGACAAAAAAAGTCAACTACGGTAAACTATGCCCAGATTAATTCTGTATAGTACATGGCGAAACAAGACGTACTCGAAGTTCGAGGGACAATTGAAGAAGTTCTTCCAGCCGGAAAATTTCGAGTAAAACTCGAAAATGGGCATGAAATTAATGCATATATTGGCGGAAAAATGAGAAAATTTCGCATAAGACTAGGAATTGGAGATGAAGTAAAGGTAGAAATTACTCCATACGACCTTACAAAAGGAAGAATTACCTACAGAATATAAACAACAACATTAAAAGAGTGAAAGAGTATCAATCAGTGCGGTGGAGCATTCCCTTCGGTATAAGGCAGATCTGTCAGTTAAGGGAAGCTATGATATCGCGGCAGTGATTGGTATTTTTTCTTTGGTAAATAATATATGAAAGTACACGCTGGAGTTAAAAAAAGATGTAAAACATGTAAAGTCGTTAAAAGACGTGGAGTTATTTATGTCATTTGTGAAAACCCACGACACAAACAACGACAAGGAACAAAACAAAGAAAAAAAGCAGCTTAATAACATTACGAAGGATATAGCTGATAGGAGAAACTCCTCTGAACTATCGGCTCCCAATTATGAACTAATTATATGCGCGTCTCAGGTGTAAACATCCCAAAACAAAAAAGAATTCTTATTTCACTTCAATACGTATATGGTATTGGACTAACTCGTGCCACTCAAATTCTTGGAGTAGCAGGAATTGATGAATCAATCAGAACAAAAGATTTATCTCGAGATCAAGAAGACAAAATTCGTCAAATTATTGAAAAAAACTATACAACAGAAGGTGATCTTCGTCGTGAAGTAAGTAGCAATATCAAACGACTAAAAGATATTAAATCATACAGAGGTTCTCGACATGCAAAACGACTTCCTTCTCGGGGACAACGCACAAAGAGAAATTCTCGTACAGTACGAGGAAACGTACGAAACAGAGCAGCAAGCGGAAGGGCAAAATCTGCACAAAAAACATAGTTCAACTTATCACGTATAACAGCGAATATCCTAAGCGTTTATGGCGAAAAAAATTATAAAAAAGAAAAAAAAGGTAATCAAAAATGTAAGCCACGGGCATGCATATGTTCAGGCTACATTCAATAACACCATTGTTACCGTTACCGATCAAACTGGAAACACCCTTGGATGGGCAAGTGCAGGTATGGTTGGATTTAAAGGACCAAAGAAAGCAACACCATACGCAGCCGGACAAGTAGTGAAAAAAGTAGTAGACGCAATTAAAGACACAGGATTAAAAGAAGTAAACATTTTTGTAAAAGGTATTGGTGGTGGACGTGAAGGAGCTATCCGAGCATTTAACAACAATGGAATCAACGTACTATCAATTAAAGACGTAACACCTCTACCACATAATGGATGCCGACCACCAAAGCGTCGTCGTGTCTAATTGTTGCTAAATTATTATATATATGGGAAGAAATATTGGACCAAAAAATAAAATTGCACGCCGATTTGGTATAAACCTTGGGCTAAAAACAAATGCATCAAAAGTAGCTCGACGCATTAAGCAAGCTCCAGGAGTACACGGACCAAAACGACAACGACAAACAACGTCAAGTTTTGGAAAGCAACTTATTGAAAAACAAAAGGCAAAATATTTGTACGGACTTCGTGAACGACAATTTCGTTCATACGTAGAAGAAGCAAACCGACGAGAAGGTGACTCTGGTGAAAACCTAAAAATGCTTTTAGAAAAACGGCTTGATAATGTTGTTTACCGTATGGGATTTGCCTCAACACGAGCACAAGCACGACAATTTGTTGGGCATGGCATGTTTAGCGTAAACGGGAAGAAAATGAATATCCCTTCATATTTGGTATCATCTGAAGACGAAGTAGCACTCAAAGAAAACAAAAAGAAAAAGACAATATTTACAGAAATTACTGAACAATTATCAAAACATGATGCACCAGGATGGCTTGCTGTTGATGCAACGGGAAAATCTGGAAAAGTACTACATATGCCCGCTCAAGATGATTTTGAAAAAGTATTTGATGTGAAATTTATTATTGAGTACTACTCACAACGATAATATATAAGCGTCGTCCCCTATGGGGCAGCCTGTCATATAAATAATATACATATGGACCACATTCTACTCCCATCAACAATTGAAATCACCGATGGAGATCGACCACACGTTGGTCAAGTTGTGATTACCCCATGTCAGCAAGGATATGGGACAACACTCGGGAATGCACTACGACGTGTACTGTTATCATCTCTTCCGGGTGCAGCAGTAGAATCAATGAAAATACATGGTGTACAACATGAATTTGATGGAATTGATGGTGTACAAGAAGATGTTATTGAAATTATTTTGAACTTAAAACAAGTTGCTGTTCATCTTCATGCAGATGAATCTGTTGTATTGTCACTCAAAAAGAAAGGACCAGGAGCTTTCACTGCAGGAGATTTTGAAAAAAATTCAGACGTCGAAATTGTAAATCCTGAACTTGTCATCATGAACGTTACGACTGATCGAGAAATTGAAATGGAAATAACTATCGGAAAAGGAAGTGGATACGTTATGGTATCAGAAAAAGAAACAGGACATCTTGATTTAGGAACAATTGCTATTGACTCACTATACAGTCCAATTCGTGACGTAGGGTACAAAGTAGAAATGACTCGTGTAGGAGATATTACAGATTACGAAAAATTGACAGTAACGGTAGAAACAGACGGAACAATTACGGTAAAGGAAGCTTTTGCTCAAACAACAAAAATTCTTATGGATCATTTATCACTTATTATTGATGCCGTTTCTAGCCAAGATGCACCAAAAACAGTAAGTGAAAAAAACCCGGAGCCATTAGAATCAACCGTTGATAATGAATAATGTAACGCTACCTATTGTAGCATAGTGAATATGAGACACAGAAAAAATACCAAAACGCTCGGACGAAAAAAGGCCGCACGTGAAGCACTCATGCGGAGTCTTGCAGAAAGCCTTGTCCTTCACGGAGCAATTCAAACAACACTTGCAAAGGCCAAAGTATTGCGAGGTGTTATCGAACCACTTATTACCAAAGCAAAAAATGGAACCTTGTCCGATCGTCGAAACATCATGAAAGTGCTATACACAGAAAAAGCAGTAAAGAAAATCATGGATGATATTGGACCAAAATACAAAGAGCGAGCTGGTGGATATACCCGAATTAAAAAAATGGGGACTCGTCAAAATGACGCTGCGCCAATCGCAAAAATTGAACTTGTTTAGTATATGAATACACAAATAAACCGAGAAACACATACACTTGATGCTGAAGGGCAAGCCGTAGGAAGATTAGCAACACAAATTGCTATGATTCTTCGTGGAAAAAATAAACCTACATTTGAAGCGCATATTGATACCGGAGATTTTGTTGAAGTTATCAATGCTGGAAAAATGAAATTTACTGGAAGAAAACTTGCACAAAAGGATTATTTTCATCACACCATGTATCCAGGTGGACTTAAACGAACACCAATGAAAAAAGTGTTTGATAAAGATCCTGCAGAAGTAGTACGAAGAACCGTTATCAAAATGCTTCCAAAAAACAAACTACGAAGTGATATGATGAAGCGATTGAGTATTAAGGCGTAGTCATATATAATATACCTATGGCAGATAAAACAACAACAATTAGAGCAGTAGGAAGAAGAAAAACCGCCGCCGCTCGTGTCAGAATAGAAACAGGAAAAGGAGAAATTACCATCAATGGAAAAACACTCAAAGAATATTTTCCTGTAGCAATTTGGCAACAAAAAATCATGGCACCTCTTGAGGTAACAGACAGAGACAAAAACATGAATGTTTCTGTAAAAGTTGCTGGTGGTGGTCCAAGTGGACAAGCAGGTGCGGTACTTCACGGTATTGCTCGTGCATTGATTGCCTGGGATGAAGCACTTAAACCAGTCCTCAAAGCACATGGATTTCTTACTCGAGATCCACGTGCTAAAGAACGAAAAAAACCAGGTCGACACAAAGCTCGACGGGGACACCAATGGAGAAAACGATAGAACTCACGTGTTAAAAAACAAGAATACAAAAAATCTGGAATTTATTCCGGATTTTTTAATTGAAAAAAATTGAATATTCATCAAAATTAAGCTAAAATTATTGCATAGTAACCAACAAATACATGTCATTGGTAAAAAACACCGCATTCATGACCCTCGCCTCAATTGGACAAAAGCTTATTGCCTTTGTCTATTTTACTATTGTTGCAAGATCACTCGGCGCACAAGCAACAGGAATGTACGTCACCGCATTGGCATTTACTACGTTGTTTGTGGTGTTTGTAGATTTAGGCATGACAAATGTGCTTGTTCGTGAATCAGCAAAACATAAAGCAAACATGCAAGAATATTTTTCTGTTGTACTCATGTCCAAAGTACTACTTGGCGTTGGATCCTATGCGATCATGATTGTTGCAGCACATCTGCTCAATTATGATATTGCACTCAGACATCTTATTTATTTGTCAGGAATCACCATGCTCTTTGATTCACTGCACTTATCTATATATGGCGTATTGAGAGCCATCGGAAATCTCAAATACGAAGCCATTGGTATTGTAAGTAGTCAAGCCGCAACACTTCTCATTGGAGGAATCGCGTTATTCCTCAAATTGCCACTCATGTTTTTGATTTTAGCCTTTACGTTGCCAAGTATACTTAATGCTACCTATGCAGGAATAATTCTCTACAAAAAATATAAAATAAAATTTATTCCACGTTTTGATAAAATAGTTTTTATTTATCTGGCAAAAATAACGCTTCCTTTTGCCATCGCCGCAGTATTTGCTCGCGTATATTCCTATATCGATACGATATTACTTTCAAAACTTGCGGGTACCACGGCTGTAGGATTTTATGCCATTCCGTACAAAATAACCTTTGCGTTCCAATTTATTCCACTTGCACTGGTGGCAGCACTGTACCCACGATTTAGTGAATATTTTGTGAAAGATAAAGAAAAACTGGCACACATGTTTGAACAAGGGGTAAAATATCTCCTTATTATTGTCCTTCCTCTTACTGTGGGAATTGGTATCCTCGCACAAGATATTATCGTCACATTTTATACAACAGAATATCTAGCCTCGGTTCTTCCATTACAAATTCTTATTTCCGGACTCGTTTTTTCATATATCAGTTTTCCTATTGGAGCCATGCTAAATGCATGTAATAGGCAAGTCACGCAGACAATTATTATTGGAATTGTCATGACAATAAATATCATCCTAAACGTTATATTCATTCCAACCATAGGGATTGTTGGAGCAGCAAGTGCGGCATTGATTGGGAATATTATACTCGCTTTTGCCGGATACAGTATTATCCCGCAAATAACACCTATCTCGCACAAACGCATTATCATCACAGCCCTAAAACTCACCATAGCGGCGGGAATAATGGGAGTAGCGGTATTCATAACAAATATGTATGTACATTTTAGTATTGCTGTACTTGTGGGAGTGGTAACATATCCCGTTGTTATATTATTAATAAAAGCCATAACGATCTCAGAAATAAGAGAAGCTGTCGTGATCCTAAAAAGATGATACACTAGTACATATCAGCTATTTATGTTTTTTTTATGAAAAATATCCTTATTATTACCCTCGAGCATCCTCCAGAAATTGGAGGAATTGCATCGTACGTCGATCAATTTGCCGCAGCGCTGCCCGAACAGAACAACGTAACGGTATATGCCCCATATCATCCGGGAGACGCAAATTGGGATAGAACAGTGTCATACACCATCATCAGAAAAAAACCGTACTTTCCAATAGGTATATGGCCACGTTGGTTGCGAATGTATTTTCAGGTAAGAAAAATAGTCAAAGAACGAAAGATAGACATTATTTTTCTCCATCATATTCTTCCTGTTGGATATGTTGCCTGGTTAATGAAAAAAACAAAAAAAATTCCATACGTTATTTTTTCTCATGGAACAGATATCCTTGCTGCTACCAAAACAAAATGGAAAAAACGGATGGCAAAAATGGTGTGTACACAAAGCGAATCAATTGTGTTCAATAGCGAATCATTAAAGCATCGTCTAGTTAAAGAACTTCCAGAATTTGAACAAAAAAGTTTGGTATTATATCCATGTCCAGATGATGCTTTATATCATCCACCAGCACAAGACTTCCTTGATAGCCTAAAATCACAGTACGCACTTGAAGGGAAAAAAGTTATGCTCTCTATAGGAAGATTCGAAGATGGAAAAGGATTTCCTCACATCATCAGAATATTACCAAAACTACTTGAAAAAATTCCCAATCTTGTATGGTTAGTAATTGGTGATGGAAAAAAACAAGAGAAGTTGGTAACACAAGTCCAAAAAAATTCACTACAAAATATTGTCCGATTTTTAGGAAAAGTACCGCATAATGAAGTTGTTCCGTTTTATTATATTGCTGATATATTTACCCTGCTTACTCACCCAGATGAAGGGAAAGAAGAAGGGCTTGGACTAGTTTTCCTTGAAGCTGCCGCAGCCGGGTTACCAGTCGTTGCAGGGAAAAGTGGGGGAGTACCTGAAGCAGTAATTCATACACAAACAGGACTTATTGTTGATATTTATCATGGAGACAACGTCGTTGTCGATGCCATCACAGAACTTCTCACAAATAAAGAATATGCCGATAGACTTGGTAAAAATGCGCAAGAACGCATGAAAGCAGATTTCAACTGGCAATATCAGATGGAAAAAATAAAACCGTGGATAGAATAAAAGGGAACGGGTAGTTTAACATACGGGTCTTATGCAAGAACTCATTAGTATCGTGATTCCATTTTACAATGATCACGATCACATAGCACAAACAATACAAAGCATTGCAAACCAAACGTATCCCAATCTTGAGGTTATTATTACTGATGACGGAAGCACCCCCTCACTATCAGAGGCAGCTATTGTTGATATGCTAAAAGGGCGAGATGAACAGCATCAATTAAACACAAACGTTCAATTTCAGTATCAAAAAAATGCAGGAGCTCCCACTGCCAGAAACAATGGGAGATCTCTTACTACAGGGGAATATCTTATTTTTTGGGATGCAGATATCATGGCAAAACCAGAATTTATCCAAAAAATGCATAATGTCCTTACCCTCCATCCAGAAGTAGATTATGCCTATTGCAGTTATAAACTTGGAAATAAGGAGATGACTGGCAAAAAGTTTTCTATCGATACACTCAAACAGCAAAATTACATTCCTACCACATCACTCATCAGAACAGAAAAAGCATTGCTATGGGATGAATCACTCAAACGGTTTCAAGATTGGGATCTATGGCTCCGTATGGCAAAAGAGGGAAGTATTGGTATTTTTGTTCCAGAAGTATTATTTATTGCAGCTCCAGAATCAGGGATAAGTAATTGGCTTCCATCATTTGCCTACAAATCACCATGGAGATACCTTCCCCAATTTAAAAAGAAAGTAGAGGCATACGAACGCGCCAAAGCAATAATACAAAAGAAACATAATATATAAAAAACTAGCCGTGATGACTAGTTTTTTTGTGCTTCATAAACAGGATGAGTGCCCATACAATAGCCGCAATCTCAAACAAAAATGTCCAGTGAAATATAAAATTGTATATCCAAAACGAATATACCGCGGGGACTTCAAATAAAGACACCGCCCTATCAGTAAAAGGAAAAAACCAGGCAATTTTACCAACCAGAGTATCAAGGATAAGATGAAGAAATACAGTACTAAAGAAAAAAACAGCCGCAATAATATAATCAAATCGTCTTCGGAGAAAAAAAATAGATAATGTCACTGCAGTAATAATCATCCAATAAAAAGGGACATGTATCCAATAGCTATGATGCAAGTGCTGTTGGTCATCAATAAGATAAAAATACAAAATATCAATGTCAGGAAATACACTTCCTAGCAATCCCCAAAATAAGTAAGATTGAGTGAAAAAACGTTTTTGTAACGTGGTAGATAAAATATATCCCGAAGGAATGTGACCAATAAACATACCTAGTCTACAAAAAATTGGGAAAGTATTTTGTGAACTGCTTTTCCCATAGAGATACAATAAACACTAAGAACGTTGAACAATATACCGCTCATAATGCGGCGTTAAATAGCCAAGTAAAAATACTAAGAGCATCACCCCAAATACGTGGGAAAAAATAGGCGTAATAACCTCCATCACACAAAGTGACACAAAAGCAGCCAAAAGTCCCACACTTAACGATCGTAGATGAGAGAATTGGGAAATATACGATAACAATCGAAAAAAGATAAATAATAATACACTCAAAACCGCAAGTCCAAAAAATCCCAGTTCAGCCCACAGTTCAAAATATCCCCAATCAAATTGAGTTGTGGTAACAGCAAGATGGGTAACGGGATCACGAAACGTTAACACTGTTCCAAGGCCATGTCCTAATATAGGATGAGATCGGATAAGGTCAAAAATAGGGGAAAGCAATGTGGATCGTGTTGCCGTACTCACTTCAATAGCTGGTCGAGCAACCGCGGCAAATCGAAATCCTAGAAGATCCAACCCCAAAGAAGTTCCACCACTTGCAATACCATAAATACCAATAAATAAAACAAAAAATATACCAACCGTGGCAAAGGCTACCTTTCCCCAAGACAAAAAAGTGTGCCGATATAAAAGGACAAGTAATCCAATGCCAAGCCCAATCATGTACGTACGAGAAAAGTTGAGTACAAGAATAAGCATCGCGGAAACAATAACTGTCCATATAACTCGTGGACGTACTCGAAGTGTATCTCCAATTGTCCGAGATAATAAGACAAGTAAAAGTGGAAGAATAAGTAAATGCTCTGGGGTTACTATCCGAAAAAATCCTTCTCCTAAATCAGTAATTTTTCCTCCCACAATATCCCGAAACCACACGTAATACGGTCCATGAATTTCCGCAAAACCAGTAGAAAACAACACAAAGGTCATAAGGGAAAACAGTGCTGATCCCAAAATAAATGCGGTAAACAAACGAAAATAATAGGGATAATTTTTTTCTTGTTTCAAAAAATGTGCCGCCGGGTACAATAACAAGCAAAAGAAATAGGGAATACTATCCCTAACCACAAAGACAATATCATTGCCAACAAAAATTCCTCGAAAAAAAGAAAATCCAACAAATAATAAAAAAAGAATCAATACATACGAAGACGGAGCTAACTCACGAATATGTTGAAATAGATCACCTTTGGCAAATGATTTTGTATACCATAGCGAGACAAACGTAATTACCAAAATCGTCCGCAAAGATAAAAACCCTAACTCAAGCAAATGCCCTGTGCCCCCAAGCAAAAATTCAGTAACAAGGAAAAGCCAAGATAATTCAGGACGATAATAAAATAATGACCCAAAGATAAGCAGTACAATAAACGCAATAACAGAAAGTATAAAAGGAAAAGGAGTTAACCAAAATGACAGTAAACGAATTCCCAAAAATCCACAGAGTAAATATACCGTATGCCTATGCACCGTATGATAACGAGTAAACATAAAAAAGTTATTGCAGTTGAGCACCAATAAACGTACGAAATCCACGACAAAATGACAGCGCATCCATAGCTTGTTTTCCTTCAAGTTGCAATTCAAGAATCTGAAGAGAGTCATTTCCACAACCAATCAATAGTTGATCGTCCCGTTGTTCAACGACTCCTGTTGCAATAGACATAGGTACAGGATGCACCTGCAACAACTTCAATCGTTTTTTCTCCCATTGAGTATAAATCCCTGGCCATGGGGTCATTCCTCTATATTGATTATAAATAGCTTGTGCTGATTTTTTCCAATCAACAAGTCCATCTTCGCGAGTAAATTGTCGGCATTCTGTTACTTCGTCATCATCTTGTTCTTGTGGAATTAATGTATGATCAATATAGGGAGGGAGTGCCTCCAATAAGAGCTGAGATCCAAGCGGAGCCATGTTTTCATCCAAATCAAGATACGTATCATCAGGAGCAATGTCCATTGTTCCTTGAAGAAGGATTGGACCCGTATCGAGCCCAATCCCCATTTTCATAATAGTAACCCCCGTTTGTGTATCACCATTGATAAGTGCTGATTGAATAGGGGAGGCACCTCGATATTTTGGCAACAGGGATGTGTGAACATTTAATATCCCGTGCGTTGGAAAATCAAGAACATGTTTAGGAATCAATAGACCATATTGTGCCGTAACTCCCACATCAACAGTTCCTTGACTGATAAACTCGGTCAGATCAATATGTTTCAAACTCGTTGGTTGAATCACCATAATTCCATGTGTATCTGCCAATATTTTTACCGGAGGGGATTCCAACAATTTTTTTCTTCCCACAGGTTTATCTGGCCGGGTAACCACAAGGGCAACATCAACAAAAGGACTATCAATAAGTCCTTGTAAAATAACCGTAGCAAACCGGTGTGTCCCAAAAAAAACGACAGATATTTTGTTCATATATAGTGCGTACAATACGGAAGCCGTATCTTATTTGTCTCGTTAATCAATATCGTAAATATCCTTTGCTTTCTCAATAAAAAGCACTCCATGCAAATGATCAATTTCGTGTTGAATAACTCGAGCAAAAAATTGATGAGCATCAAAAACAAGTTCATTACCAAAACGATCCAAGCATTCCACACGGATTACCGTTGATCGTTTTACTTTTCCAAATGTTTTTGGGATAGAAAGACAGCCTTCCGTATCCCAGGCAGTCCTTCTATTTAATCGATGCCATGTAGGGTTAACAAGCACTAAATCTTCAGTAAGAGAAATAGATCCTTTACGGACAGAAATTTTTTTGGTAAAGGCCTCATTGCCAATGATACAGGCTTGCGTTAATACGCCCACTTGTGGTCCTGCAATACCAATACCATTTGAATAATGCATTGTTGCTATCATTGCTTGAAACCATTCTTGCGTCTTTACCTCTTTGAGCGTATCAGAAACAACAGGGGTACACTCCTGTTGTAAAATGGAAGGATTAGGATGAGTAATAATATCTAACATCATGGAGATAATAATGAATGCGGTCGTGGATCAATACGCCACGTTGCTGGAAAAAATTGGTTCAGCCATACAAGGTCTTCTTGCCATGTATCCGGCTGAAATGTTGCCCGCATCACAAACCAAAATTTTCGTCGAAAAAACTGAGGATGCATAACAATAGGCATTGTAAGCGTAATAGTTTTTTGATGTGTTGTCAATTGATGACAAAGTTGTTCATACATCCGCATTGCCCCTTGTTTTGCCAACAAAAAATCGGTATCACCATAAAAATAGCGCGCAACATACGTATATGGTGGTTGTTCTAATCCTTTACGAAAAAAAAGATCCATACGGTAAAATCGCTCTGGTTCACAAAGCGATCGGACAACAAGATGATACGGATCAAATGTTTGAATAAAAAACGCACTCGTCGGTTCACGATAAAACTGTGCGCGTTGTATCTCATGCCACACCTGTTCATTTGCGGTACGTTCTGGACGAGCAAGTTGCAATCCTAAAGACAAAAAAGAAATAACCGACGTCTGTTGCCATCGAACATAAGAAAACGCGCGTGAGGTTCCCACAATGATACGTCGTCCTTCCGAGGACATAAAATCAACAGCCCCCGTATTTCCATCAATATGATAAATAGTAGTGGCATCAATGCCAGAAGCAACAAGTTCTTCTACCACGGCATTCGTTCCCACCCCAGACAAAGAAATAGCCAAAGACTGACAGGCAGGGCATTGCACAATCATAGGATCATACACACTACAGTAATGACAGCGCAATTGTTTTTGCTTCTTATAATAAATAAGTGGCAATGAGCAACTTGGGCAGATTGATATATAGCCACAGTCTTGGCAATGTACGGCAGTAGCATCACCTTTTCGGGGAATATATAAAAAAACATCCTCAGTAGTAGACAACACTGCATCCATAACCACATCAGATAAAATACGATAATTTCCGCCTTTCCGTTCATTTTTCATATTTACCAAGGTAGGTGGATTGGCAAACGGATCAACAGAAAAATGCGTACCATCCCAGCTACGTTTATGGACACCATAATAGGAAGAAATACTAGGGGAATAGGACACATACTCAATAGCTGCCCCATAGATACTCGGAAACATACTCACCACATCTTTCACATGAAAGCGTGGTGTTTGATCCCAATGTTTATGGTTTTCTCGTTCTTCATAATCAACAATAACCGTATCAAGGTGAAAAAAGGGCAAAAAGACTACCCCACGTGTACCCACAATAACGCGCACCTCACCGTTTCGAATACGTAGCCAAGTTTCAAACTGTTCTTTTACCGACAGCTCACTATGCCATACCGCAATGTCTTGTTGTGGAATATCAGCAAGCAAGGAAACAACTTCATCAATAAGCGATTGTTCAGGCACAACAATTAATGTATATCCATTGATCCGTTGTTGTAGCATCTCCCCATGTTCATGAGAAGATGTATATCGACTACAAGAAATAGTGTGTGTCTTTGAGTTTTTAATGACTGGCTTTTTTGGTGCAATCTGTATTGTTTTTAATTTCCTTTTTTGGAGTGGTAATATAGATATTTTCAATAACGATCCTAGCGCCATGCCGTACCACTGAGCAAACCGCATATACATTTTGAGTTGGTGCACCATATACACCGGTTCATCACACACAATGCTATCAAGTAGCTTTGTTTCTTGCACCACCGAGGTATCATCAAAAGAGATAATAATACCAAACACAACCCCTTTACGAAGGGGTATCATAACCAATTGCCCAACACAAACACGACCAACGTATTCCTCTGGGACAAGATAATCAAACACATGTAAATTGGAGGGTAACCTGGTCAGCGGTGCAATTTTAGCAATCATAAGGGGATAGAGAACTTTCCTACATACTACCGTTTTTGCAGAAAAAACAAAACACAGGATAATACCTGTGTTTTATAGAGATAAAATAAAACACTAGAATGAAAAATTTCCCGTCAAATAGCCCACCCCATAAGGGGCTTCATATGCATAGGTTTTAAACGAAAAATGCATATGTTGTAATACCCCTAAAAGCATCAAAATAGTCCGATACGCACACGCATCTGCACCATCCACAATTGCAGGATCCATAGCAATAATACTAGGCAAATTCCCCGCTTCAAGCAACTGGATTAGGGTTTCATCAAATACCTTAGCATTGGGATTAAAACCACCAGGAGAGTCAGGGGATAATTTATGGGACAGATCACCTGAGGCGATTATGGCCACACGTTTATCTTGTTCCATAACAATATCTTTGAGCAATTCTCCATACGCTAAATGATCTTCACGACTCAATCCACTAAATCCTGCTGGCAAAATTTTTACATCAGGAAGATGCTCAGTAAGATAATAAAGAGGGACAGAAGAACCATGATCCAATTTTTCATTACTTACGAGTCGGACAGCAATATTTTTTAAATGGCTTTCATGACTAATATTTGCTGCTAAATCAGGAATTCCTTTCCATTCTCGCTTTGTTTCAAAATCACCAAATTCATCAAATCCCGACACATAGTGTGTATGGGCATTTACGGCAAATGAATCATCAAATAAACTTCCATGTGGAGTAAACAACAACACAACATCTGCCTTCGCCAGATACAAATCTTGCTCAAGTTGTTTGAGCGCGTCAACAGTTTTTTGTAGTTCAGCTGTCTTTTCCTTTCCAATGGATGGGATAAGAAGCGGGGAGTGGGGGACTACACCAGCAAAGCAAAGGGACATAAACAAAAAGAGAAAAGAATAATTAATTTATATTACTATAGCACAGAAAAAATAGTTCCTACAAATTTGTCACAGCATAACGAGCGAGTGATTCAGGGGCATCAAATTTATTGGTATATTCAGGATTTCCCATCGTAATGATAACAAACTGTTTCCCATCAGAAGGACGTTCAATAAGCATAGCCAAACAAGTACCAGATTCCCACAAATAGCCAGTCTTACTTGCAAGAATATCAAACGGAAGATTTGTTTTCTTTAATAATGCATTGGTATGTGTATCAAAATGGTGAGGCATATTATCAAGATCAACCAGCTCATCATAATCATAAGAAGGATCATTCATGTATTTTCGTAAAGTTTTGTTGGTAATAGCATGTGAAAAAAGAGACAAATAATCACGTGGTGTACTAAGATTATCTATTTCCACACCTGCAGGATCAACAAAAGAGGTATTATCAAGTCCCCATTCCTTTGCTTGTGTATTCATGCCAGCCACAAACTCGCTATCAGAAGCAGTTACCTCCGATGCCAACATGCGAGCAGGAGTATTTAATGAAGAAACCAAAAGGGAAAATAATAGATCACTATTTCTAAACTTTTCTCCATTTACCGTACGAAAATGATGATAAAGTGCTTGATGACGAGCGGCGTCATAGGTTACGGTACCATTCAAATTCAATCCTTCCTTCAATAAATAATATCCAGTCATTACTTTGGTAAGTGAAGCCATGGGACGCTGATAGTCAACATTTTTTCCTTTCAAAATTTCACCAGTATCATAATCAGCAATAACATACGCTTCAACGTCAGGAAGTAAGTCAGTGCCAATAAATTTACGTTCAGCCGCTGGCGTACGGACAAGATAATCAAGAACATCATTACTCGTATTTTGAGGATCATCTGTGCTGCTATCAGCAATGTTTATATCTTTCGTTAAATCACTTGATGCATTATTTACCTGTTCAGACGTACGAATATATAATGGTTCCCCTCTATCAAATAGTGATCCTACTACACTATTTGTCCATATCACTTGATTCCATTTATAACCAAGCCCCAGGAATACTTCAGCAGAAGCAATATGACGTTTTTTTCCATGGTCAACTACGTAAACTTCGTTATATCCTTTTACCCCAAATAGCGTTCCATCCTGAAATTTAATTGGGGTACCTTCTGTATAATCTTTCAATACGGAGAGAGGCACTGTTTCAGGAGTTAAATTTGGAAAATTTGCTTTTGCAATGGCCGGATCATATAGAGGATGAAAAGTATCTTGCTTCAAATAATAAAGACTACCAGGATCTTCTTTAAAGGACACCAATTTTCCGGTAACGGATTGAATCTCCGCAGTGATCACTTCAGGGCTAATCGTAAACCCTTTCAAATCAGAAGAAGAAATATCAATCATTTCATCTGGATTGAATCCTAAATATTTCACTACGGATTCACTCTTAAACTTCCGTAACACATCATAATCTAACAAATAAAAATCACTGCCATTCCGTAAAATTGCATAATTAGGAAGAGTAATGGCCGTACTTTCTTCATAGCGAAGCAATTCAGAAGAAGGAACTGTGATTATTCGTGATGGATCAAATCGTGTCACAAGAGCGCTCATGCTTTTAAATGGCCGACGTTTTCCATCTTGAATTAAATACACGGTGGAATCATTTGCTGTTTTAATAAGAGATCCTTCTGTATATGTTTGATCAAACCATGCTTGCCAGAGTTTCCAAAAATTTTCATTTCCCTGAATATGTGGCGTATAGGTATACAAAAATCCGGTAGCATCACTTTCAGGACGAATAGCCTCACCGCTCACTGTATAGGTTTTTCCTTCTTGTTTGATCCAACTTTCTGAATTTTTGTGATCATAATACCACCGCATAATGCCCACGGCACTATCCAGCTGTTTCCCAAATCCTTTATTTCTCAAATACGTGTCACAAGTCCAGCCACAACCATCAGTAATTCCATACCCCGTCGCACCATCCAATTTTTTCTGAGAGGGGCTTTTATCCGTAATAAGGCTTTGTTCTTTTTGCAGTTTTACCAAGGCATATTTGGGATTGATTTCGTACATTTTTGCTGCTTGATAAATAATATCTGCCACAGAACGTTTTTTCCCTACATAGTCTTCAATCCGTAAGGTAGCCAAATAGCCTCCCTTATCTTCAAGAAAAGACTGAATATCAGAGACATTCATACTCTGCCAATCTTGGAGTTCTTCGTCAGAAATGAGAAAATTTGGATTAAACTCAGCCGCCGCAAACACGCTCGAAGGGGCTAAAAAAACGCTAAATATAACAAGTAATGTAAGTATTGATGGTTTCATACGTCAAGATAATTAAGTATAGATACTATAGCAAAAAACGATAAAAGAAGAAAGAGACTTGACAAATAAACACAAGCAACGTAGAATGATCTGTTTATCGTAAGTATTAACAACAACGGAGGGAGCCAATGGAAACCTCCATTGCAGTTCTGATGCTCTTTCAAGAGAGCAAGCGGACTGTCATTGTTACGTCCCGATTTGGGGAGAAAACTCAAGAAGTTCTTGGGCACGTCATCTCCATAGATGAAAATCAAGGAATTATTTTGAAAACTCAGGAAGGTGGATTGCTTATTCGCTTTGCTGATCTCAAAAAAATTCAATTCGAAAATCGGTTCAAAAGATAAACCAAAGCCATCGGCAAGAAGCTGGTGGCAACAACAAGGAGAAGTCAAGAATGACGGAAGGTAGTTTTAATCCCAATGACGACATCACGCAAGAAGTCCCCGTCGTTGATCCGTTTGGAGAAACGGCAGAAATTGATATCGATGAACTGCGAAAGCAGGGAATCGATCCCGATCACGAAACGTTTACTGGAGGGACAACACAGGTGATCGACCTCGACGAGCTTCTCGAGCTCGTCGAGCAATGCCGAGAGGCAGTCAACTGATCCCCCCCGTCATTCCACAAGCCGCCAGTACACCCACTGGCGGCTTCACTCATTTTATACGCAAGATTGATTTTTTCTGAAAACCACGTACAATCTGTACTATATGCAAACAGGAACCCTCTACATCGTTGCCACTCCCATTGGGAATCTTGGCGACATCACCATTCGCGTCATCGACACGCTCAAAGCCGTCGATGTTATTTTATGTGAAGATACTCGCGTCACCCAAAAATTGCTCAATCATTTTGATATCAAAACCAAAACACTTAGCTACCACCAACACAGCGACGACAAAAAAGTAACAGAAATTCAGCAGTTACTTGAACAAGGAAAACATCTTGCACTCGTCACAGACGCTGGAACACCAGGAATCAGTGATCCTGGGAATTTACTTATCAATCAGCTGCAAGCAGCCATACCAGAGCTTGTGGTTGTTCCCATCCCTGGTGCTTCCGCCGTAATCACCGCCTTATCAATTTCTGGTCTTCCAACAGATAAATTTTTGTTCCTCGGATTTCCTCCACACAAAAATAAACGAAAAAAATTCTTTCAAGAAGTGGCAGACAGCAAACACACAGTAGTATTCTACGAATCAAACCATCGCATAGAAAAAGCCATAAAAAATCTTGAAGAAGTCCTGGGTAATGAGAAACAAATTTGTATTTGCCGCGAACTCACCAAAAAATTTGAAACAATCTACCGCGGAACAATCTTGGAAATTATAAAAATGGATATTTCCCAAAAAGGGGAGTTTGTGGTGGTGGTAAGTACGTCGTGATAGGTGATGAAAGGTGGCTGGGGGAGCCGACACCTCTCGTGGACTAGATCCACATTGGTATATTTCATCCTTGATTGTTGGTTCTGCCCGCACGACAGCTCTCGGCTTGTTGTGGTATATTACAAATCTCTAACCAACCATAACTCTCATACAGCAAAGTTAGGTCTTGGTACGTGCGAGCAAGCTCACAGGCAACAATTTAAGGTCTATTGTAATACTCCACTCCCCCATAAAAAAAATATATGGACACAGCCCACAAACAATACAAATTTAGCCAATGGGTTATGGCTAATGCGTGAACAAAAATGTTTACTCCTAAAAAACGCTCTACATGGTAGGTACGAGCTCCCCGGCGGCAGAATGGAAGTGGGGGACAGTGACACCAAAATCGCCATGGCCAGAGAAATAACCGAGGAGACAGGAATTACACAATTTGCTATTATAGATCGAGTTGGCTGGGAAGCTTGGACTATCTCCTGAGGTGGCAATGTCGTCCAAACCATCACCCTCGCTACCACCACCCAAACAGATATCACTATTAGCCACGAACACTCGGAATATGTTTGGGTTAGTGAAGATCAAATTGACTCTTTGGATTTTTATTGGGAAAAGTGTAGGCAATTATTGAAAAAAGGTTTTACATTATACAAAAATATATGATTGGCGAAGAAAGTTGGTTCAAATCATTTATGGGTGGAGAGAAAAATAAACCTGCACCACCAGAGCCGGATACAGACAGCTTGGAAACAACCCAAGAAAATTCTGGTGTTGATGAGGAAACTGATAAAATAAGGAGAATAAGAGAAGCTATTGAAAAATTAGATTATGCTATACAGATGAGAGAAGACGAAGAAGGCAAGTTAACACACGCAAGAGAACAGATGTTGCGTTTCGACAGGCGCGTATTGCAATGGAAAGAAAGACTTATAGATAAAGAAAAATCAGGAAACTCTCGGCGAGAGTGGGATAGATTATCCGCCTCAGAGAATTATAATTTAAACAAAGAGTTTGCTACCGCGTGTCGTAGGTTAGATTTTCATACCGAAGTGGTAGATGGCAAAATTTCTGCAGAAATTTTTGATGATCTTGATGTAGATCCTTTTTTTGAAATCAGCGGAATTATAAGACAAAAAAACACTGACAGTGAGGCAAAGGTAGATGATGGTAGAGAAGTAAGGTTGCTATTTCAATACATAAAAGACCAAAACAAGTTGGAGATAGTTGGAGAAATTCCCGATGGGTATCAAGTTCAAGATGTCCATCCATTTGGAGAATTTGTTATTCTAGCGGATGTTAAACACACAAGCCTCTCAAATGTTAATAATAATCTTTTTAGAGAAAAGTTTTTTTTGTTTAAAATAGATAAAAATCAACCAACCTCAATGCAACCGGTAATGGAACTTTCACGAAATGATTCTGTTCAAAAATATTTAACCGAAAAACATAATCAATGCTACTATCGTGACTCGAGAATAGGAAATGAACTAGTATTTGTCCATCATATAAATAGTTTTGAAAGAAATGGTAGAGGTTTCCACAAAAGAGCCTTTAAAGCAATAAAAGAAGTCATTGAAAAAGAAAAAAAACAACTGGGAGAAACTACAATAGAAACAACTATAAATTTTCTTAGTGATTATGGAATTACACCGGAAGAGCAAGCCCAATTAGGAATCATTGTAAACCAAGACGCCATAATGCTTAACGAATATGGCCATACTATTGCTATGGGTGGTTTGGCTTTTAGTACAGACGGAAATTCATTGGTTAGAGTAGCTCAAACCAGGAGCGGGCATATGGCATATGCCGCGCATATTATTCCAATGAGAGATTTGGTAGCAGGGAAAGGGCCAAGCCTCCCAGATGTAAAAGTTAAACCACTGGAGGGGATTGGTGTTAATACATCTATATATGATCATATTCGGGCAAGGCAATCTGAAGATGAGGAAAGAGCACTTTACCGGGCAAATAAAAAATTAGGCAACATAAAAATATGAAAAAACAACCATTTTATCTCACCACAACTCTCCCTTATGTAAACGCCAACCCTCACATTGGTTTTGCTTTGGAAATTGTTCAAGCAGATGCTATTTGTCGCTACCAACGTCTTCTCGGAAAAGAAGTAATTTTCAATACCGGAACAGATGAACACGGCAAAAAAATTCACGAAAAAGCACAAGAACATGGCAAAGAGACACAAGCCTATACAGATGAATACGCCGCCAAATTTGATGCACTCAAACAAGCACTCAACCTTAGCTACAATAAATTCATCAGAACCACAGATCCAAAACACAAAGCTGCCGCACAAGAATTTTGGAAACGTTGTGAAGCCAACGGAGATATTTACAAAAAAAATTATCAAACAAAATATTGTGTTGGTTGTGAACTAGAAAAAACAGACTCTGAACTTGTTGACGGTAAATGCCCAGATCATCCAACCCGAGAAATAGAACTTGTTGACGAAGAAAACTACTTCTTCAAATTTTCAGCATATCAAGAAAAATTACTCGAATTATACAAAAATAATCCAGAATTTGTTGTCCCAGCAAATAGACAATTAGAGATAACAAATTTTGTGGCAAAAGGGTTACAGGACTTTAGTATTTCTCGGGTCAAATC
>Ga0210041_1000721_pt1 | contig 35147 bp, 33 predicted proteins | sample CryGeymeta201503_FD_183973 | JGI IMG/M metagenome (GOLD analysis project Ga0210041, IMG submission 183973) | Groundwater microbial communities from Crystal Geyser aquifers in Utah, USA - Crystal Geyser metaG 2015-03 (SPAdes) (version 2) | ecosystem: Environmental > Aquatic > Deep subsurface >... | reverse complement strand
AATCACCTGCATTCCGTTAAGCCGGCTTTCGGCTTTTTCAACTATTGGTGATTTTGTTTTTTCTCTGAACGACATAACGCACCTCTTTATATGGTTATAGATTATTGTTAAAAGGCATTAATTTTATTAAAATGCCTTCTTTTTTCGTCAAAATCGAACTTTTGTTCCTTTTTGTCTCATTTTAATTCATTGCAAACTAAGATTCCTTCCTTGTAAACTAAGGCAGCAAGGAGCAAATGTTAGTTTAACTCCTTCCAAACTAAGATAGCAAGGAGCAAATGTTAGTTTCGTTCCTTCCAATCTAAGATAGCTAAGAGCCAAACTTAGTTTCCCTCTTGGCAAACTGACCCGGGAAGGAGTCTTTTTTTGTTTTATTCCTTTATTACGATCTGTTAATGAACTGTTCTTCGTGTGCCTTCGTGAAAATCTTCGTGATACTTCGTGAAAGAATTTTGTTACACGAAGTAACGCGAAGAAGGCACGAAGTTCCACGAAGGAAATAATTTATTGCAGCTTCAATCATTTTAAATAATTTGTTTTGATTCACTTGGTTGGGTTTAGAACTAACTGCCCCTTGCTGAAAGCGCTTTTTGAAGCGGGATAGGCTTTTGCAATTAGTTCTCTACTTAACTGTATTGGTTTTTACAGTTGGTAATTTTTAGGTGTATGGACATCAATTAGAACCTCCTCTATTGTTGAAAACCATTTTAGTTTTAACCCCGCGTTTAAAACTTTCTTTTAAATGCGGTTGTTAGGAACAAAAATATAATAATTTTTAGAATAACAAAAATCTTTTAAATAATCCGGATAAACCGGAAATAACAAAAACAAATGATTTTTGAAGAATGATTGAATATTTGCATGACTGAATGGAAAACATTCAACCATTCATTTCATTCATCCATTCTGTCTGTCTTTTTTTAAATATTCTTACCACTGTGCATAGTCCGCCGTAGCAGATTTTCACTAACTATCTAATTAACACTTCCTAATTTTTTATCGTTTAACATACTATTAAGCCTCTTAATACGGTCATCAAGAATTTTTATGCGGGTATTTATATCATCTAAGAATTTATCGAGCTTCTGTTCATAGCCGGGTTTGTCATACATTCCCCTTTGTTCAAAGTAACTTTTGAAGAGCCAATTATATTTCAGCGCTTCCATATTTTCGGAGAAGCGTTCCGTTCCCAACTTAGTTTCTTCCGTTATTTTTATCAAGTTGGCAAATACGGAGGTGATTGAGCTATCCAATGGTGATTTATTGGAAAGCATTTTTCCCAACACACCTTCTCCGTTCTGAACGTTTTTAATAAGATCGTCTATTCCTTTAACCGAATGATCAACATTACGCACAACCGACTGCACATCCGCACCCAAAGTATTTACTACGTTTGCAAGCGTATCAAGTTTGTAAGAAATTGAACCGAGACTTCTATCCGCCGTAATGATAAGTCTATTTGTGTTGTTGTAAAGATCATCATTATTTACAAGCTTGCCGATTGAACCGGAGCCCTCGTTTACTTTAGCTACGATCTCGGCGAGATTCTTCGCCATATCTTTGGTGTATTCCAGCGTTCCTTTTGCTTCGTTCACCAACGCGCCAAAATTAAGAGGATCATCTGCTTGAATGGTTCCGCCGCTCTCAATTTGCTTGGAAGCATTTGAACCGACGTGTAAAACAATTACTTTGTTTCCGACAAGTCCTTCGGTTTCAATGGAAGCGCGAGTATCTTCCTTCAGAAAGGGTTTAATGTCAGCTACCAAACGGAGCGTTACTTCAACCGTTGCCAGCGAGTCTTTCATTATTCTTAGATCGTTAACATTTCCAACTTCAATTCCGCTCAGACGAACCAAAGCACCTTTACGCAATCCTTCGATAGTAGAAAAGTAGGCTTTTACTTCAAATGTCGAAGAAAAAAGAGATTGCTTGTTGCCTAAAAGAAAAACCGCCACAAGAAAAAGTATTGAACCGATGAGAATAAATATTCCCAGCCGGATAGTGCTGCCTTTTGATTCCATAAAAACTCCGCTAATCTTCTATTATATCACTCGTGAAAAAATCATGTAAAAAGGGATCCGATGAAGCGGTCAATTCCTTCAAACTTCCTTCATATTTAAGTTTCCCTTTTTCTAAAACGACGGCTCTATCCGAAATGATCTGCGCACAGGCTAAATCGTGCGTGATAATTATGGAGGTCATCTTAAGTTCATTCTGTAAATCCCGAATTAACCGGCTAATCTCTTTGGTCGTGATCGGGTCAAGACCTGTCGTTGGTTCATCGTACAACATTAATTTCGGTTCAGTAATAATTGAACGGGCAAGCCCGATCCGTTTACGCATCCCGCCGGAAAGTTCGGAGGGCATTTTATCAACCGCATGTTCAAGCGAGACCATCTCCAAAGCGCGTTTTACTTTTGCTTCAACTTCTTGTTTAGTGAAGAAGAAATTTCTTATTAACGGGAAAGCAAGATTCTCACTTACCGACATCGAATCATACAAAGCTGCGCTTTGAAAAAGGAATCCAATGTTTTTCCTCAGTTCTGTTAATTCGGCATTTGAGATGGTATGGACATTTTTGCCTTCGATAAAAACTTCTCCCGCATCGGGAACCAAGAGCTTTACCATACATTTTAAGAGAACGCTTTTCCCCGTTCCGCTTTTGCCGAATACAACAAGATTCTCCCCGTGGTTTACCGAAAGAGAGACATCATCAAGAACAACAAAATCATCGAATGCTTTTGAGATGTGCGATATTTTAACCATTTCTATGGCCATATCCACAACGTAATTTTTACAAGCACGGTATCGGTTACTAAAATCAATAATGAAGAAAGAACAACAGAAGTAGTTGAGGCTTTACCGACTCCTTCTGTTCCTTTATCAGCATTGTACCCTTTAAATGCCCCGACGATGCCGACAATAAATCCGAAGAAAAATGTTTTCCCGATCCCCGGGATGATGTCACCAAATCTTATGGCTTCAACAACCGAGACGACATAAAGCTGTAACGACATCCCCTGCGATAAGATCATTGCCAGATAGCCGCCAAATATTGCAAGAAACACTACGTAGAGCGTTAGTACCGGCAAGATGAATGAGCAGGCGACAACCCTCGTAACAACTAAGTAGCGGAACGGATCAATTGCAGAGACTTCCATTGCGTCTATCTGCTCGGTTACCCGCATTGAGCCAAGTTCCGCGCCGATGCCGGAGCTTACTCTCCCCGCAAAAATTAACGCGGTAATAACGGGACCAAGTTCTCGAACGACAGACAGCGAAACCATTGCAGGAAGTACAGATTCAGCGCCGAAGCGCGCCAGGATCGGCTCGCTCTGCATCGCAAGCACAACGCCGATGATAAATCCTGTCACGCTTACTATCGGCAATGTTTTCACACCGAGTTCGTCCATATGTTTTTTAATTTCGTGAAACTCATACGGGGGAAGGAAAACATTTTTTAAAAAGCGGAAGCAAAATTCAAACAACTGCCCGACCCCCAAGAGGAATCCTGTAATGCTATTATACACGGCGCTATGTTTTTTTGATTTACTATTCACGAGGATTCAGCATAAAGTTAGATTCTTTTCTTTTGTTAAAATAAAAATAACAAAAAATGTTAATTCAAGAAACATTTTTACGTACAATACATAGCCTGGTGAAACCATGTCTAAATAATTTAAGTTGAAGGGTTGAATGAAAAACATTGAACCATCAATTAGTTTTAAATTAAAACCATTCATCCATTCAACCATTCATCCTATCATCTTCGTTCATCCATTCGATGCAGTATTTTATTACCTAAATATTCTAACCATTTTGCGAAGATTATTTTTGCTAACTCTTTAAAAAGCATTCTCGTAATGATTGATAGAAACCTCATTATTTAAGAACAAAATAGCGACGACATCGAACCGGATATTCTCATCCGTGATGTTTTTTTCGGCGAGATAACCTTCTGCGATTCTTCTAATTTGAGTTATTTTCTTCCTTGTAATTGCTTCTTCAGGGAAACCATAGTCTAAACTTTCGCGCGATTTCACTTCCACAAAAACAAGAAAACCTTCATATCTGGCAATAATATCAAGCTCCCCTTTTCCATAGCGGTAATTCTGTTCGATAATTTCAAAGCCTTTATTAACAAGAAAGGAAACGGCAAGTTCTTCTCCTCTGTCTCCTTTTTCTTTAGTTGAAGATTGCAAGTTGTTCTCCGGATAGAATGTTTTTTAAAAAAGTTTTTCGATGGTACTTCGCGGCGCCATATTTTTTTATAGCTGAAATGTGTTCGGCGGTTCCGTAGCCTTTGTTTTTCTCCCATTTATATTGAGGAAATTCTGTTGAAAGTTTTACCATTATCTCATCACGCACAACTTTAGCTATAATTGAAGCCGCTGCAATGGAGAATGATTTTGCATCTCCTTTCACGATCGCTTTTTTAGAAATCGCGGTCGGAAAAGTTTTGTTGCCGTCAATCAATAGAAGGTGAGGAACGACAGATAATTTTTCAACTGATCTTTTCATCGCCAGGAGTGAGGCTTGCAAAATATTAATTTTGTCAATGGCAGTGGGAGGAATAACTTCAAAAGCAAAAGCCAGCGCGTGTTCTGTAATCTGTACGAAAAGCTTTTCACGCTTCGCCGCCGAGAGTTTTTTAGAATCGTTCACTCCTTCAATAAATGTTGAAGGACGAAAAACGACAGCGGCGGCAACGACCGGACCTGCTAATGGACCTCGCCCGGCTTCATCAATACCGGCGATCAACCGGATTTTTTTGTTTCGAAATGTATCGTCATATTTTTTCATACGCCCAACAAGATTGCGATCAAACCAAATACCATTTGTAATTTTAGTAGAAAACTTACCCTGCCATAGGATGCTCTGTCATTCCCTTTATGCAGAATATACATACTGTAAACCAACATCGGGACAACACTTCCTGCAATGACTGCCAAATATTTTGCATTAAAGATTTTTAAGAGATACGGAATCAACATCGCAATGAGCAGGAAAAGTCCGACTACATAAAGCAGCGTCTTCGCGTTTTCAAATCCATATTTTACGGGGAAAGTAAAAACATTTGCGCGTGTGTCTCCCTCAGTATCCTCCATATCTTTTACAACTTCCCTCATAAAATTTATGGTGAAAGCAAAAATAAACGGGAAGACCGCAGCGCTAATTTTACCAACAGCAACGCCACCGAAGAGAAATGCCAGTCCGGTCATAAAAGCCACAACTGCATTTCCCAGTAATGGAATTTTCTTAAGCTTGTAAGAATAAAAAAAAGTCAGAATTATTGAACCAACAACAACCAGCATCGCTTGAACATGTACAAGAGAAGATAAGGCAGTTCCCCCAAGTATAAAAAAGAAATAAATAATCAACGCCGTCCGCACGTTCAGTTCGCCGCTTGCCAGAATTCTCTCCGGGCGGTTTATTTTATCAATTTCAATATCGAAATAATCATTAATGATGTTTGCGGAAGCTGCAATAAAGGCTGCGGCAACTGCCGCTAAGAGTAATTTGAAAGAAATGTTTTTATTCACGGAGCAAATAAATCCCCCGGCGAGAACTGAAAAAAAAGTTATCGTTACATTAGCCGGACGAATGATTTTTATAAGTTTGATAGAATGCTCTTCTTTGATTTCTTAAAATTCATTTATAATGCCAAAATGGATTTTCCCTTCGCTGAATGAATCACCTTTCGCAAAGGCAAAATTAACATTTAAAATGCCAAGTCCTGTTTCTATATGCAGACCGATTCCATACCCGATCTTTGTTCCGGAAGATTTAAGGATATTAAGTTCATGATTTTCTCTTTGCAAGAAATATCCGGCATCAAAAAAAGAAAATGCAAAAGTCCGTCTGGTTAAAAGGAAACGGTACTCAAAATTAACCCATGCAATCCGCGAAGCCAGGAATTGATTTTCACGATACCCGCGCAGAGAATTCGTTCCGCCTAATAAAAACATGTCGGAAATCTCAATTTGCGGACCTTGCAATTCTTTTGCATGCATTCCCAGAGCCAAAACCTGGCGCTTAAACGGTTCGTAGTAAATGTTAAAGTCAGCAACAATTTTTTGATGAATTACTTTGGTCTCAGTTGATGAAGTAACCAACCGCACCGGGCCGTTTATGTTTTTTCTTGTGTAAACATAGGCATTCGCAAAATAGATCCCTTCGGTCGGGGAGTATGGATCATCGCGTGAATCATATCTAAGAGTAAGTCCGGTAGAAATTGAAGTTGCATCGAATACTGAAATAAATCCGTAATCATTAAGCGATGGAATAACTTTTTCATAATCGAAAGTTCCGGAAACAGTGATATCGCTTGAAGCGGTGTAATCAAGCGCGAAGCTGTAGGTACGCTGTACGAATGAGCTGTCCTGTTTTTTTTGAAACAAACCAAAATTAAGATGAAAGGGAAATTCAAATATCCACGGTTCAAAATATTTTAGTTCAAGCTCCTGCGAGAGGCGGTCAATTTTCTGCCAGCGAAAAGCAGCCGCTCTGCCGGTGCCGAAGAGGTTTCTCAAACTAACATTTACTAAACCGGAAAAATAGCCGCTTCCGGTTTTTGTATCTCCGGGGAGATAGCCAATAATCCCGTCGAAATTATTCGTCTCTTTTTCTTTTACATCAATTTGTAGAATGCCTTCTTCTTTCTGTGAAAAATAAAACAGCGGTTCTGCAACCGGCTCAAAAAAGCGTAGACGGTTCAACCTTTTGGGAATTTCGTTGATCTTTTTCTGCGAATATTTTTCTTGGTATTGTATACCAAGTTCACGAAGGATAACGTAATCTTTAGTTTTTTTATTCCCGACTATTTCGAATCGGTCAATCTTGCCCTCTTTATCTTTATTAACTGAAAGGTAAATGTCTGCAAAATATTTTTGAGAAGACGAATCGCTGAAAAAAGAAATTGATTCAATTTTAATTTTGGCGAAAGGAAAACCTTTATCATCCAGCTTATTAAATATCAGTTCGATGAAGCTCTCGATTGCTTGTTTAGAGAAGATTGTTTCTGCTAAATATTCCGCTTCCCGTAAGATGCCATTGTCATCCACAGAATCAATTCCGCTAAGTAGGATACGATGAATATTTGTCGGCTCACCTTCAGCAATGAAAATTTTCATTCCTTGAGATGAAGTGTCTTCATCTTGAAAGGAGACAATGCTGTCTAATCCGAGATGATGATAGCCTGCATCGTTATAAATTTGATGGAGTTTTTCGCTTACCCTTGTTAGGACACTATCTGCCGGAAATTTCATACCGATTGATGAAGTTTCTGCCGAAAGTGTTTTTTCTGAAATAGCTTTGTTCCCGTAAAAAATAACTTTCACGGTGGTCTGCGATAGAAGAAGATGTGAAAAAATAGAAAGAAAGACGAAGGCTTTACTGAGGTGAATCATCTAATATTTTCATTTTTTTGCCGACTGATTCAACGATTACCTTATCCCGGAACCTGTTCACCTCGTCTAAAGCCACATTGCAAACATCAATCCGCCCGGCATTCGCCGCGCCAAGTGCAACGGCAAGTTTACAAATTTCTTCAAAAACAAAATCATTGTGCCAGCCGTAAACAACTCCCGCAACAAAAGCATCGCCGCTTCCGGTCGGATTCACCCATCCAACTCCGGGCGGATTTATTTTAAAATGGTAATCGAAGTTTGAAGCGAGAACCGGATGTTCTCCATCAGTAATAAACGCCTGCTTTATTCCCTTTTGATAGAGATGGTCAAGAAAATATAATTTATCTTTTTCTGATTTCATTTTTACTTGTAATGATTTTTCAAGTTCTTCAACATTGTTGTGGATGATCGTCGGGGAAGCGTCTATGCAACTTTCGAGGTGACTGCCATACGTATCAAGCAAGGAAATCTTGTCATACTTATTCGCGAGCGAAATTCCGTAAGGGAAGATATCCTCCGCCGCAGAAGAAGGGGAAGAACCGGAGAAGACAACTATCTCACAATTCTGAATCATCTTATCAAGTTTTATTTTAAATTCATCTGCCTCTGCTTTACTAACCACGTTGTTTTCTTGAAAATAAGTCGAAACCGTTTTCCTAGATTCATCCACAAGAAGTGAGGCTATGCGAGTTTCACTTTCGGTTCTGATAAATGAAAAAGAAAGTTCTTCCTTCTCTAAAACCGAGCGGAAAATCTTTCCGGTAGATCCTCCTAAAAAAGTAAAACCAAAACTCCTGGTTTGTAAATACTTTAATTGCCGGCTTACATTTATTCCTTTACCGCCGGCGCGATAAGTAAGTTTACCGTTTCTATTTTCAGTGTTGAATGAAATATCACGATAATTCAGACATACTTCGAGCAGAGGATTAATGGTAACAGAAAGGATCATGCTGTCTATCTGTATTGATTCAAATCGTTATAGAAGGGTGCGGTTAAGCGGTAATCTCCAAACCCTGTATTATCTACAAAAACAAACTGCCGGTTGATTTGATAATACTCCCATACTTCGTATGGTTTTGAATCATATTCAAATGGATGACGTTCAACCGAATTGGGTGCGCCAAGAATAATGTATACCATTCCCATATCCGACTTCCAGCCTTCCGTATAATTAGAAAAATGGAGGTTGGCATATTCCACCCGCCGGTAATATTCATTAAACGCTTCGTTTTCGGGGGTAGCTTTATTCGGGTCCTTAACTTTCCAGAAATTTAAAAACCTTTCGAGTTTTTCCTCCGGATTTTTTCCTTCTTTTATTGAATCAAGTTCATTCGAAGAAGCCAAATAGATCAATTGCGAAATGGCTTTGTCAATATTTGTAATGGTTGGCGGAACGCCCTCGATCCGGGCGAAGAATCCTTTACTTGTCTTTACTTTTTTTGATGAGTTCAAATCATCAACCTGCAGGGTAAACGCATAATTATCTAGTGAGAGGTGGATACTGTCCGTCTCAAGTGAAATTCGATTGATCCCTCTCTGCAAATCTCTTTCCGAGGTTTTCTCGATTAGCGCTTTTTTATCTTTTGAAGAGATGTAAAACTTCATCAAAACAAGAGTGGCTGAATCGGCATAAACTTCAGCGTAAACGGATATTTTGCCTTCGGCAGTTGAAATGATCTTCGAGATGTTTGGAAAAACTTTTTCTTTTCCGTTCACCGCCATTTTATTTCCAACAAAGAGGATGTCACTTATATCAATTGGAACTCCAAACTGTTTTACGGTGAACATTGTTTCATACGAACTCTTTTTTCTGGAGTCTTTATCTTCAACGAAGATGATAAAAAAATAGTCCCCCGGTGTAAGTGAAAATGATTTGAGGCTCAAATTAAAATTTGAGCGCGAATGTGTTTGATCAAATTCTTGCGATACAATTTTTTCATTCCAAAGTTTTTCCGTGAGTAACGTTTCCTTCTCTTTGTCATAAACTGTAACCGTAACGGTATATTCGGCTTTAAATCCGGTACCGTCTTTAATAAATTGAAGAGAATTAAAGGGAACCTGTACAAAAACATCAACGCGGGTGGCGGATGAATTTTCGCTCTTATAGTTAAGAAGTTCATAGTAAAAAGCCGGTAAGCCTAATTTATTATATGTATCAGTAGATTGTTCAACCTGCCCGAAGAGTTGTCCGCCGACCATCAAAGCCAACACAATTTTTAGCAATTTCATATTTCCGCCATTAAACATTTGCATAAAGATCATACTCGTTACAATCAAAAATCGTTGCGTTATAGAACTTCCCAACTTTTAATAATTTGTTTTTGGCGGGAATTAGAACCTCGCCGTCAACTTCAGGTGCGTCTCTATAACTTCTGGCAATATAATAATCTCCTTCCCTTCCATCAACTACAATCCTAAACTCTTTTCCGATAAGTGAACGGTTTCTATTGTGAGAAATATCTTGCTGAATTTTCATCAGTTTGTTTTTTCTGCGGATTTTTTCTTTCTCGGGAATCGGATCGCCTAAAAGATAGCTTGGTGTATTTTCCTCAACCGAATAGGTAAAAACTCCGATGCGGTCAAACTTAAATTCCTTAACGAAATTGCAGAGTTCCTCAAAATCTTTTTTTGTTTCGTTCGGATAACCGACAATAAAAGTAGTGCGAATTGTTACACCGGGAATTTTCTCTCGCAGTTCATTTAACGTCTTAACCGTTCTGCGCTTTGTTATTCCCCTTCGCATCGAACGCAACACATCATCGGAAATGTGTTGAAGAGGAATATCAATGTATTTACAAACTTTCGGATTATTCGCCATTACGTCAATCAAATCATCAGGGAAATGGGATGGATAAACGTACATCAGGCGGATCCATTCTATCCCTTCTACATCGCTCAGACGGTTCATGAGTTCAGCAAGATTTCTTTTCTGATAGAGATCTTTTCCGTAATCAGTGGTGTCCTGCCCGATGAGAATTAATTCTTTGGTATTATTCCTGGCAAGAAATTCCGTCTCGCTAACAAGTTCTTCGATTGGTTTTGTTTGATGTTTTCCACGCATTAACGGGATTGCACAAAAGGAACAAGGATTATCGCACCCCTCGGAAATTTTTAAATACGCAGTGTAAGTAGGTGTGGTAAGCAGCCGTTCGCCGAGTAGTTCGCGCTTTAATTCGCCGCCGATCTCTTTAATAATCCCCTCATAATTTTCTGTTCCGAAGAAGACATCAACTTCGGGAATTTCTTTTTGAAGGTCTTCTTTGTAGCGTTCCGATAAACAGCCTGCAACGATAACTTTTTTTATTCTCCCTTCATTTTTCATCGCAATAGCATTGAGAATGGTGTTTACCGATTCCTCTTTCGCGGCTTCAATAAAACCGCACGTGTTGATGATAATCGTTTCGGCTTCATTCGGATCTGATTGAAGTTTAAAATTATTCGCTTCAAGCTGACGCATTAACCGTTCCGAATCAACTGTGTTTTTTGAACACCCTAAAGTGATAACACAGACTTTATTTTGTTTTGCCATGAAAAACTTTTATTGAAGAATAAAATATCTGATGTATAAATAAACAACCGGCGCTGAATAAATGAGTGAATCAAATCTATCAAATACGCCGCCGTGCCCGGGAATTAAGTTTGATGAATCTTTTACACCGGCATCACGCTTTATTAAAGACTCTATTAAATCACCGACTTGCCCAACCGTACCCAGAATAATTCCGATGACAATTACATTCTGCCACGATAAAAAGTCAACTAAAATTAATTTTGCGGTAAGCATGGTTAAAATTGAGAAGATAAACCCCGCGATAGCGCCTTCCCAACTTTTCTTTGGGCTAACGCGGGGGAATAATTTGTGTTTGCCATAGGCGATACCAAAAAAATAAGCGGCAGAATCACAGATCCAAATAGTAGCAAGCATGGAGATTATCACAAAACCGCCCTGTTGATATGCTAGAAAATATTCTCTTACAGAAATTAATGAGCTGACAAAAAACCCGATGTAAAAAATCCCAAGAAGGGTAACGCCCAAATTCAATATTGCGGATTTTTGATCTCTAAACAATTCGTACAGAAGGGCAATAAATACGATAACAAAAATAAGATGCGACGACTCCAGAAAATTAAAATAAACATTCAGAATAACCAGCAGCACTGCGGGCAATCCAATAAAATGCGAACCAGAAGCTTCTTTGTTTTTCGCGACAGTGATAAATTCATAAAAGGCAAATCCTCCGATCACCAGAGCAAAGCCAAGGAAAAAATATTTTCCCAAAATACAGATAGCCAATATCAGCGGAATAAATATTACCGAAACTAAAATTCTTACAAACGTATTTGACACGGTTATTCCTCGTTTGTTAAAGGAGATTGCTTATTTATATTTTCCAAATAATCGCGGGCAGATTCCTCATCATCTTTTCGTACAAATATTTTTATTGAAGATTCATTGCCCAGAAAAGGGTAGCTTCTATCTTGTTGTGATAAAATAACTGCGTCAATATCGGCACTCTCCAAATTCGCTTTAATAATTTCTGCTTCGTACAGTTGAGTACATATTGTAAGCAGAATAAAGTTATCTTTATCCAAAATGAAATCTTCCGGAACTGAATCTACTAACTGAGCCCCGCATTGACTGCAACTTTCAACTGATCCTTCAAACTCAATATTACAATTTGGACAGTAAAACATAATTGTTTACCGGCTCACGGTATGTAAAGTTTGCTTTTTCTTTCGATAATAGTACTGAATTCCCAAAAGAACGAGAATGAAGAGAACGACTTGATATGATAACGAAATTAGGGTTGGGGTTAGTTCTGCAGCAGTAATTACTTTGCTCTGCTCAAGTTCTGATTTTCCAAAAATTAAAAACAACACCACCGCTGACAAATTATTTATAAAATGAAGTACAACCGGAACCAGGATTGAATTACTCTTGTAAGCAGAATACCCTAAGAAGAAACCAAGCGCCACTAAAGGAATGAATGCATAGGGATTAAAATGGTAAATTCCGAAAAATACTGCAGTGATCAGCGCGCCCAAAAATGATTTATACTTTAGCTCAAAACTTTTTTGGATATAGCCGCGGAACATTACTTCCTCGCAAACGGCAGGTGTAATGGCAACAACGGCAATTACGATCGCGCCATCCATTGCCGAATTTACTTTTAACAAAGTACCGTAAGAGCTTTCAACTAATTTATCCAATGAATCCAAAGATTCTTTAATCATTTGAATAAATCCGTTTTGTTTTGCAAGCTGTTCAAAAAAATAATTTTGGAGATACAAATAATTTTGAAGGATTGGCGTTAAGGCAATAATACCAACGGTAAACAAAGCTATCTCAATCCATGGAGCAGATCGGAATCGTAGTACCCGCGTCACATCTTCATAAATAATTTTGGAGAAGATAAGCGCCGGCAAAAGAATAAAAAGCACTTGTCCCGCCATTGTTATTAACCGGAGCGCATTAGCATCTGCTTTTTCTAAATCGAGTCCAAAGATCAAAACGGTTAAAAGCCCGCCAAAAATTTGATAGAAGAAAAAACCTCCCGCCAATCCAAGTAAGCCGGCTTTTACCGGAGATATTTTGGGTTTTAATTCCGGTTTCCCATTTTCATCTAAATGTTCAGCATCGGATTTGTTTGTGTTATCGTCAGCAGGTTTCTGATTATTGAGATCATCCATAAATTATTTCTTTGCCTTTAATTTCCCGTTCAGCCCCTCGAAAGCGGTGAGTTCCGCATCAATTGCTCCGACAATAACTTTTGTTTTAACTTTAACGGGAACTCTCAGCTCGTCATCGCTCAACCAAATAACGATCGTTCCTTCGCTTTTAAATAAACCTCCTTCTAAAACTAATGGTTCAACCATCACACAATCAAATGTTCCGGCGCCAACGGTAATTCTTTCTTTACCAAGATATTTTATATCAAGATCATATACTTTGTCTTTGTAAAAGTTTTGAAGATTGACTTTATCCCCTGCTTTCATACTCGAAAAATTAAATGTTCGCGCTAAATAAAAAGCGGAAATAATATCATTAACATATTTAGGAATATCATAAGAACCACCGGAAGTTTTAGCCTTCCCCTTCCGCTGATCGAAGAAAGCAGAAAAATCCCTCGAAAAATTTCCTTCCCGGATGTGTTGTTCAAAACGCCAAGGGAAAATTCCTACAACATCTATGTAGGTTTCATACCGGTCGCGTACTTTGTAAATCCAATCAAAATTCGTAACGGAATTAACTTCAAATAATACTTTGTAGGTATTTCTCCCCGTAATTTTTTTTAATTCCGGAATGCTCATCGTCGCAACGCCTGCCGTCACAAATCCATACTTGACATCAAAGGTTAATTTTTCACCAACTTTAAAAGCTTTGTTTTCAATTTTTCGAAAATCTGACCTCGAATTCTGTGCCGGCAGAAATCCACTGAATAGTAGGAAGAGTAAAGTCCCGTACAGAATCGGGATAGGATTGTTTTTCATTAAAAGTCTCCGTTCTTTTGAAGCAACATATAATTTTTTTTGATATTGGCAAAAACTTCGTCAACTGAAATTGTCTCCATGCAATGTAATTGTTCACATTGTTTCCTCGTACAATTGTTACAGTCAATTGGGGGTTCGTAAATAGTCTTCTTTTTAGTAAATGGTCCCCATCTGCGAACTGAACATGCATTAATTTTGGGATAAAACCCAATGACATATTTTTTCAATGCAGCCGCAATATGTAAGGGACCGGTTGAGTTGGAAATAAACATCAACGATCCATCAATTAATGCAATTAAGGTAGAGAGAGAAAATCTTCCTGCGGCATTTATAGTGTTTTCATTTAGTACTAATGCTTGACAAATTTCTTTTTCACTTTTGCTGCCGGTAATCAGAACCGTAACATTTAAGTTTAAAAGATTTCGCACTAACTCTTTCATCTTAGCTATCGGCAAGTCTACCGCGCTGCCTCCGCTTCCAGGATGAACAATGATGAATGGTCGGGAACCATCAATTTCATTCTCAAGAAAGAATTGTTGAACTTCCTTCTTTGCTGCTTCGCTAATTTGAATATAAAAATCCACTTCACCTAATGCTATTTGTTTTTCTATACCAAATACTTTCAACAGGTTCATATTATATTGAAGTTCATGCAGTTCAGCATACTTCCGATGTTCATAGATCTTCTTTGTAAAGAAAAATGAATAGGAGCGGTATCCGGTTCCAATTCGATTTTTAATATGCGTAAGAAATAAGATGAATGCTATTCTGAAAGTCGGATAAACGATAATGCAGCTATCAAAATTTTTGGATTTAATTTTCTTTACATTTGAAAAAATAGTTGGAGTATTGTCCTTTTCATCTAAAGTTAAAACTTCATCAATAAAAGGGTGCGCATTTACTAAATCCAGGGTATAAGATTTTACAAGAAAGGTAATTTTGCACTCCGGAAATTCTTTTTTAATTGCTTCGGCAAGAGGAAGCGAAAGGATAACATCACCTATCCGGTCAGTGCGTACAAGCAAGATGTTTTCCGGTCGAATCATTTAGCTGAAACAAAAGGATTATCTTTTAAATGAAATCTCCATGGCAATTCCTTCGATTTCTTTATTCCGATCCTGTTGGATTGAAGAATGTTTTTCCTTAAAACTTTTTCTCCTTCAGTTAAAAAGATATCATCGCCGCAAAGATCAATTCCGTTTTCATCTTTAGAAATATTAAATGCTTTGCAAAGCTTTCCGGGACCGTTGGTTAAATTTAAGAATTCTTTTTCGGTAATTTCACTTTTATGAAATCTTCTCTCTGCCATAACTTCAATTCCTTGCAGAGGCTCAAGAGCGCGGATCAATACTGCCGAACCTGAGCCTGCTTTATCACAGACTACATTGCAGCAGAAATGATTTCCATAAATAAAATAAACATACATCTTCCCGCCGGTCGCGAACATCAATTGGTTCCTCTTTGTAATGCCTCTAAATGAGTGAGAAGCTTCATCAATTTTATCTGCATAAGCCTCAACTTCAACTATTTTGCCTGCTAAGAATTTCTGACCTTCCTTTTTTACAAGATACTTCCCGGTTAGTTTTCGAGCAATTTCAAGAACATTTTTTTGATAAAACTTCTTAGGTAATTTATGAAATTGTCTTGTATTCATGTTAAAAATGAGACGCGGAACTTTGGATACTAATCAAGATTATACTTGACTTGAAGTTCTGAAATTTTCTCAAGAAAGTAATTTTCTTTTAAAGGATTTTTGGGAATTAAGCGGCGGTACATTGCTAAAGCTTCCTTAAATTCTCCCTGAGCGACATATATTTTGGCAAGCGTTTCAGAAGCAATTTTAACTTCGGAAGGAAAATCACTCTCTTCCTCTTCTTCTTTGTAAATTGAGTCCGACGGAGCAGGAATTTTTACAGCGGAGATTCTTTCCGCCAATTCACCAAGATTGTCTTCAAAAGTTTTTTCTAATTTTTGAAAGTTAGCACCATCCCCTCCAAGAGAATCAATTTCGTCGGAGAAATCTTGTTCAAAGGTAAGAGGTCGGCGAGTAATTCTGCCAAAAGCAGAACGTTGTTTTTGGGTTGAAGCTACTTCTTTTTCAAAATAGGCGAAAGAAGTGTCAGAATTAATTATTTTGCAGCCCTTTTTATAGGAAGAGAGCGCTTCATCATACTCACCAAGCATGGTAAGAGCCTTTGCAAGCACTATATAGGCAGTTGGGTAGTTGGGGAATAACCGCAAACCTTGCCGCAAAATTTCAACAGCTTTTTCTACGTTATTAGCAAAAATCTCCGTATTTGCCTCTCTGACAAATAACGGAGATTTTTTATTATACTCGTAAATTAAACTTACTTTTTCGTCAAAAATATTCTTTACGGTTTTTGCCATTTCAAAACCTATTTTTTAGAATAGGCATGTCTGATTGACGTTACCGAAACAAATGAAAATCCGATAAAGAATAATAATTGAAACGGGATAGCGGCAATTTCTAAAAAATAAATAGATGAACCAATGCCGACCAAACAATAAAGCGCCATCATTAATTCAACAATCACCGAAGGCTCTAATTTTTTAGTAACATATTTATTGTTTGCCCAAGAATCTTTTTGATCAACAACTTTAAATTTGGGGGTTCTCACAAAGTCGCTTTTTCTACTTAACAAACCTTCAATAACTGCACGGGAATTATTAACAGCAAAACCCATACTTCCCGCCATAAAAAGAGGAAAGAGTACAATCTTTTTGCGCCAGTCCGTGCGAATATCTTTCTGTGAATAAAGATAGAAAATAAACGAGCCGATGAAAGCGAGAATAAAAATAGACATTACTGCAAAATAAGCCTCGTGCGATCCGCTGTTTTTAATAAATATTAACGGCACATTCAAAATTGCCGCAAGAAGAATAAACGGAAAAGCTAAATTGTTTGTCAGATGAAAAGTCGCTTGAAGTTTGACTCTTAAAGGTAGTTTTGATTTCAAAACCAGCGGAAGAATTTTCTTCGCAGTTTCAATAGCGCCTTTTGTCCAGCGAAATTGCTGGGCTTTAAGAGCGTTTATTTCGGACGGTAATTCGGCAGGAGAAATTTCATCCCGAAGAAAGACGAATCTCCAACCTTTTAATTGTGCGCGGTAACTCAGGTCTAAGTCCTCAGTAAGGGTATCAGCATGCCAGTTTCCGGCATCTTCAATACAGCTTCTTCTCCAGATACCGCCGGTTCCGTTAAAGTTGATAAAAAATCCGGCTTTGTTTCTAACGTTCTGTTCAATAACAAAATGACCGTCTAATGCTAATGCCTGTGCTTTAGTTAAGATTGAATAATCACCGTTAAGATGTTCCCATCGTGTCTGCACCATCCCAATTTTATTGTCGGTAAAGTGAGTAAGCGTCTTTTTTAAAAAATCTTTTGAAGGAATAAAATCAGCATCAAAGATGGCAATGAATTCACCGGTAGCGGTTTTCATTCCTTCTTTTAGCGCACCGGCTTTGAATCCTTCACGTACTGCTCTGCGTACATGAAGAATGTCGAATCCCAATGCTTTCTTTTCAGCGACTTTACGAGCAACCAGAGCGACAGTTTCGTCGGTTGAATCGTCGAGCACTTGAATTTCCATCCTATCTTTCGGGAAATCAATCTCGCAGACAGAATCAATTAACCGTTCAACGACATATAACTCATTGTATAAAGGCAGCTGAATAGTCACCTTTGTATCTGGGTCAATCGCAACATCTGCCGCCGGTTTAACGTTTTTGTATTTGTTGTAATAGTAGATCATAAAAAATCCATGACTACTAAAAACAAATAAAATGAATAACGAAACAAAATATGAGATAAGTACTATCTCATCCATAAACACTCCTATAAATTAAATTACCAACCTGACACAGTATCTAACAGAATGTCATCACTTATTTTATTAATAGCTTCTTCAATGCCCAAATTCCTATCGGAAATTCCGCCTGAATAATCACCATAGTTAGAAAACTGTTTTTCAAAAACGGTTCGTCTTTGCACTAAATCTTTAAATGTAACTTGAACCGTTATTGTAATTCTTCTTGAAGCTACATTTTCACCGGCTGAAACAATAGCCGGAACGTCAGAAAGCGAAACTACTACACATTCAAGAACCGCATCGGCGCTGCTTTTTTCTGCAATTTGCAGATTATTATCATCAATAAACTTTTGCGTTAATTTTTCAGTGAGTAATTCTCTCAACCGCGGTTCGCCCGAACCGCTTCGATCTTCCGCAAAGGGTATTGCTACCGATTTTAGATGCGGAGGAACAGAAGCTCCGGAAAATGAATAAGGACATCCGGAACACCCTGTTAAATTACTCAATATTCCGATGGAAAACAACAAAACAAAAGGTTTGAGAATTATCCCGGATATGCTGAAATTATTAGATTTTTTCAATTTTTGCCAACTTATTAAAGATGATATTCTTTTATTTTTCTATACAACGTTCTTTCACTGATTCCGAGTAGCTCTGCGGCTATTCGTTTGTTCCCCTTTGATTTTTGAAGGGCAAGTATAGTGGCTCTCTTACTCGCTTCTTCAACGCTTTGCACGTCATCCGGGTTATCTTGAATTTCGAGATTCTCTTTTTCTTTTTGTAACAACATCTCTTTTATATCAAGAATATCTTTTTTTAATTCGAATAAAGCCCTATAAATAAACTCTCTTTCAACTTCTTCCGGGGTTTTCCTGGTAACCACCGGAAAGTTCATTGAAGTTCCGGATTTCGGGTAAGGAATAATTTGTTCGAAAATTTCTTTACTGATTCTTGCATTTTTTGTCAACGCAATTGAGGTTTCAACTGCGTTTTTTAATTCACGCACATTGCCTGGCCATGGGTATTCGTGCAGATAATCTAACGCTTCAGTTGAAAATACCGGTTTTGCAGTTCTATTTTCTTCGGCAAATTTTTCAGCAAAGAAATGAACCAATTCAAGAATATCCACTTTTCTTTTACGAAGCGGCGGAATATGGATTGTTACCGCCTTTAAACGAAAGAATAAATCTTCCCGGAATCTTTTTACATCAACTTCGTTTTGTAAATCTTTATTTGTGGCTGCTAGAAATCGCACATCAACTTTTGTAAGTGTCTCTGCGCCGATGCGCATAAATTCTTTGGTCTCTATCGCCCGGAGGAGTTTTACTTGGGTGGTTATTGGCATTTCGGCTATTTCATCAAGGAATAACGTTCCGCCATTCGCCAGTTCAAAATAACCCTTCCGCGCATCAGTGGCGCCTGTAAATGAGCCTTTATTATGACCGAACAATTCGCTTTCCAAAATCCCTTCGGGGATTGCGCCGCAGTTTACACTTATGAGAGGATTTCCCGCACGGTGACTTGCCGCATGGATTGCCCGCGCAAAAACTTCTTTCCCAACTCCGCTTTCTCCGAAAATCAGAACCGAAATATCAGACGTCGCAACTTGAACAATAATATCTATCAAGTCGTGAATTTCTTTTGACTTTCCGACGATGCCGAATTTCTTTTGTAACTGCTCTATAGTCATAAATTATTGTGAAAAGTTGAAAGACTTAGCTTTCTACTTGTCGGCTTCAACTTTTTGAACCACTCTTCCGTTTAATTTAAAATCATTATTAATTTTATCCAATATTTTTTCGGCTGATTTTTTATTCTCGAACTTTCCCAAACAGACTACATTGAAAATGGTTCCGCCGACATTTTTTTCTGCAATTTCAACTTCGTAGCCGGAATCCTCTAAATCTGTTTTCAACACTTCCGCGTTCTTGATACTGCTGAATGCTCCAACTTGAATTGTGAACTGTTCTCGTGAAGCAAGTTCATTTTTTAGTGGAATAGTTTCCCGAATTTCATTTTCCTCAGAATTTAACGAAGCAATATTTTCCACAGAAGGGAGATAATTTGATTTTGGATATTCAGCTTTTAATTTATTTAGATAGACGGCGGCTTCTCTCACGTCACCGATTGCCGTATGATAACTATAAATTCTAAAAAGCGCTGCATCGGCATATTTTGATTTTGGAAACGTCTTAACAATTTTGAGATAATTCTCTTTCGCTTTTGCTCCGTCTTCAGTAAGCAATGCGGAAAGAAAAAGTAACGACGGATCTCCCGGATTCCTTTTCAACAAAGGCTGAAGTTCATCCTTCACTTCACTGCTTTTTCCTTCTTCTACTTTTTTTAGAAGCGGAATAATATTGTATTCCTGCGAAAAAGATTTTTCGGTGAAAAAGAAAAGGAGTGCTGCAAAAAAAATAAATTTTTTAAATGATTTTATCATTTCAAACCAAATTATATTAAACGGCTAAACTTATTTCGGAAAAATCTTTATTATCTAAAACCGAAACCACTGCTCCAAATAATGTCGCTGAAGTTGCGCGGTTAATTAAAACTTCAACATAATCTCCTTCGCCAATATTTTCCTGACGCGGGAATATAACAACTTTATTAGCATCTGTTCTGCCCGATAAAAAGTTTTCCGATTTTTTACTTGCCCCTTCCACTAAAACAATTTCTTTTTTCTCTAAAAGGATTTGATTTAAATCGAAAGAGATTTGTTGTTGAAGCGCGATGATTTCCTGCAAACGTTTTGATTTTGTTTCTTCTTTTACATCATCCTCCATTTTAAATGCCTTAGTTCCTTCGCGCGGAGAATATTTAAACATATAAGCGCCGTCGTACTTTACTTTTTGCATAACGGCTAAAGTTGCTAGATGATCTTCATGCGTCTCTGTCGGGAAACCGCTGATTATGTCTGTTGTGAATGAAACATTAGGAATAATTTCTCTGGCTTTTTCAATTAACCCAAGGTAATGTTCTATCGAATAGGTTCTATTCATCAATTCTAAAATTCTATTCGAACCAGACTGTACCGGGAGGTGAATGTAGTTACAAAGATTATCATTTTCGGCAATTGTGTAAAGAAGTTTGTCTGACAAATCTTGTGGGTGTGAAGTGGAAAATCTTATGCGCATTTTCCTGTCAACACTGGCAACAGCATTAAGCAGATCAGCAAAATCGTTCTTTTCATCAAGATATGAATTTACATTTTGTCCAAGCAATGTTACCTCGTGAAAACCCCGCGATGAAAGCAGCGTTACTTCGTTTACAATAGATTCAAGGCTACGGCTGCGTTCCCTTCCGCGGGTAAAAGGGACGACACAAAAGCTGCAGAATTTATCACAACCTCGCATAACTGAAAGCCATGCATGCAGTCCATCTTCTCGGAAAGGAAGAATATCTTCATAAGTTTCTGACCGTGAAAGTTTAACTCCGATTCCCTTCTCTCCGCCAAAAGCAGCGTCTATCAATTCTGGTAAACGCCTATATTCATCTGGACCAACGACTAAATCCACGACTTTTTTTTCTTCGATTAAATCTTTACGCAACCGTTCCGCCATACAACCAAGAATCCCAAGAATCATTTCCGGTTTTTTATCTTTTAGAGCTTTAAAGTTTCCCAACCTCCCATAAATTCTCTGCTCAGCGTTATCGCGGATGCTGCACGTGTTAAGCAAAACTACATCAGCTTCTCTAACTTCTTGCGTCATTGCATACCCCTGGGAATTTAAAATTCCCATAACAACTTCGGAATCTGCTACATTCATTTGGCAGCCATAGGTCTCTATATATACTTTACTTTTCTGCAGTAAAACAGGCATAAAATTTATTCTTTATGATTTATTTGGTTAAGTTTTAGAAAGTTGCGGGATGCCCAAATCATCAAATCTATCATCTAATGACCGATGGGTTTTAATAACCGCAACATTCATTGCGGGATAGAATGATTGGGTTAAACCTTCGATGAAGTAAAGGCGTAAATTCAACTTTTTCATTGTGGCTTATTGTTTTGATGATGCTGCCTATTTCCCTTCATGTTCATTTAGTTATCTAAGATTAATCATTTCTACATTATCTAAAATATAACCATTATTAATTGATTATAGAACGATTAAAATCCACTTAATTGATAAAGCACAACGTTAAGAAGAATAAATGCAAGGACTCCCACAACGTACAAAATAATTTTTCTTCTACGTTCTTTGAGAAAGTGTATTTGCTTAAAATCTATAAAACTATTTTCTTCTTCATCTTCCATTTTTAAAAATCCAAACATTATGCTCTCCAGCAATTGGAAATATTTCTCTATTTTTGTAACAAATATAAGCTATTAATTATAATATAATCAATCCAAAACCAAATATGAAAAATTATGACATTCTTGTTATCGGCGGCGGCATTGTGGGAACAGCGACCGCTATGCAAATTCTCATGCAAAAACCAGAGTTAAAACTTTTACTCATCGAAGAAGAAAATTTACTTGCCCCTCATCAAACCGGTAATAATAGCGGGGTCATCCATTCCGGACTCTATTATAAGCCGGGCTCTTTAAAGGCATATAATTGCGTTAAAGGCAGAAAGTTAATGTATCAATTTTGTGAAGCGAACGGGATAAAATACGAGCAGTGCGGAAAACTTGTTCTCGCTGCAGACGAAAATGAATGCAAAAAGTTGGATGACCTGGAAAAACGAGGACAGGAAAATGGATTAACTCAATTGAAAAGAATTTCGAAAGAAGAAATAAAAGATTATGAGCCTTACGCTTCAGGGATTGATGCATTGTTCGTTGGTGAAACCGGCATAGTAAATTATAGAGAGGTGACTGAGGCATTTGCAAAAAAAATAAAAGAACTCGGTGGGGAAATTCTTCTTCACACAAAATTTCTCGAACTGAAAAAGGAAGGAAACCAGCTGATTTTTAAAACTACAAATGGAGAATTTGCTTCTTCTTATCTGGTTAATTGCGGAGGTTTATATTCAGATAAGATCGCGGAAATTTGCGGGGTTGATCCCAAAGTTCAGATCATTCCTTTTCGCGGCGAGTATTATGAAATTAAAAATGAAAAAAAATATTTAGTGAAGAATTTAATTTATCCGGTTCCTGACCCACGTTTTCCGTTTCTTGGTGTACACTTTACTCGAATGATAAACGGTGGAAGAGAAGCTGGACCAAATGCCGTTTTAGCTTTCAGACGCAAAGGTTATTTGAAAACAGATTTTAACTTACCGGAAATGTCAGATTATTTTTTCTCGCGCGGATTCTGGATCATGGCAAAAAAATATTACCGGATGGGTTTCGGTGAATTTAGAAGAAGTTTCAGCAAGAAGCTTTTTGCTGAAGCGCTGCAAAAACTAATTCCTCAAATTACGGAAGAAGATATTGTCCCAGGTGGTTCCGGTGTGCGCGCACAGGCTTTGGATCGAAATGGGAATCTGCTTGATGATTTTTGCCTCATTGAAGCAGAAAAAATGATGCACGTGTTAAACGCTCCTTCACCGGCGGCAACTGCTTCAATAAGTATCGGCGAAACTATTGCAGTAAAAGTTGTGAAAAATATTCGTTGAGGTAAAGCCCACCCGGCAAGGTCTCGACCGTTACCTCCATTCTTGTACTATTTTAAAGTAGAGTACACTCGAGAGCGTTTCGCTAAACTAATTAAATCCGGAAGACCACAGATTAACTCTTTAAAAATTCGGTAATCGAATCAACAACATATTTCAACTGAGCTTCCGTTAATTCCGGGAAGATTGGCAATGCAATGGTATCGCTGACAGCGCTGTTTGAAACCGGAAAATCCGCTTCATGGCAATGAAGATTAGCAAAACATTCCTGGCGATGGAACGGAACCGGATAATAAATTTCTGTCCCGATTTCTTTTTCACCTAAATATTTGCGAAGAGCATCTCTCTTCTCAACCCTGATGATATATTGGTTGTAAATATGATAATTCTTCACATCAGAGTTTTTATAAACTGCTTTTGGGAGAAGGACTTTATTCTTTTCATCAAAGAAAAGTTTTCCCTCTTCTTCAGCAAGACCCACATTCATAAAAAATTGTGTGTACAATTTTGCATTCTGTCTTCTCTTTTCCGACCAGCCATCAAGGAAGGGAAGTTTAACATTAAGCACGGCAGCCTGGATTTCATCAAGCCTAAAATTACCGCCAATAACTTTGTGATAATACTTCGGCTTACCTCCATGAACACGCATTATCCGCAACCTCTCACCTAACTTATCATCATCGGTAACTACCAAACCGCCATCGCCGAAACAACCAAGATTCTTACTCGGGAAGAAGGAATAACAACCAATGTCTCCAATGGTCCCAACTTTTTTCCCGTTTTTATATTGAGCACCAATCGCCTGGGCGCCGTCTTCAACAATTTTTAATTGATGTTTTTTTGCGATTGTAATAATTTCATCCATCGCTGCGCTTTGCCCATAAAGATGAACCGGAATTATTGCTTTGGTTTTAGGTGTGATATGCTTTTCTATATCCTTCGGATCAAGATTAAAAGTAACCGGATCAATATCGGCAAAAACCGGAACCGCATTTAAACGGGAGACAACTCCCGCAGTCGCAAAGAATGAAAACGTCGGAACGATAACTTCATCCCCCGGCTGAATATTAAGAGCCATGAGTGCAAGGAGCAATGCATCTGTCCCTGATGAAACGCCGATCGCATATTTGCAGCCGAGATATTCTTTCAAAGAAGATTCGAGTTTTTCAACTTCTTTCCCGAGGATGAAATATTGAGATTCAGCAACACGAAGAAGAGCTTCGTCAAGCTCTTTTTTGTGTGTGAAATATTGAAGTTTTAGATCTAATAATGGCACTTTCATAATATTTTTCTCTTTTTAATTTATTGTGAATTCGGTCTTAATTATTTTAAGATCCCTTCTCTTCTTTCTTGTGAAAAGAATTTCTTATAGCAATGTTCCTTTTAATAACAGTAGTGCAATTGAAAAATAAATCATCAACCCCGTCACATCTACTAAGGTAGCAACAAACGGTGCCGAAGATACGGCAGGGTCAAATCCTATTTTTTTTAGCACGAGTGGAAGCATTGAACCCATTAATGTTCCCCATAAAACCACACCAACTAAAGCAAAGCTGACCGTAAACGCAATCGGAAGCCAATGCGGACCATAAATTCCGGTGAAGTTTTGCCAAAGGGTTATGCGCATAAAGCCAAGAAGAGCTAAAATTGATCCGAGAATTATGCCGGAGATTATTTCCCTTTTCATTACAAAAAACCAATCGCGAATGCTCACTTCACCTAGCGATAAAGCCCGTATTACCAGCGTGGCAGCTTGTGAGCCCGAATTCCCTCCGCTAGAAATAATCAAGGGAACAAATAAAGCAAGAACCACAGCTTTACTAATTTCAGTTTCGAAAAAACCCATCGCAGAAGCAGTGAACAGTTCCCCGACGAAGAGAACACTAAGCCACCCGGCTCGTTTCTTAATCATTTGCAGAAGTGGAATTGCGGCGTAAGAATCTTCCAACGCTTCAACAGCGCCCAATTTTTGGAAGTCTTCAGTTGCCTCTTCTTCGGCAACATCTAAAACATCATCAACCGTTACTATTCCGACTAATATACCGGATGAGTCGGTAACCGGTAAGGCAACTCTGTCATATTTTTTAAAAACTTCAACAGCTTTTTCCTGGTCATCAAACACCTGAAGATAAGTAAAATTACCGTCCATTAATTCGTCTGCGCTTGATTCTGTGGGAGCTAAAAGAAATTTACGGATTTTAATATCGTCAATTAATTTTCCTTTTTCGTTTGTAACATAGATGATACTAAGCGTCTCAATATCTTTCCCGTTATTCCGAATATAATCTAAAACTTCCTGTACAGTCCAATTTTCCCGGATCGCCAAATAATCGGGAGTCATTAAACGCCCAACGCTATTTTCAGGGTAACCTAAGAGAGATTGTGCAATATGTCTTTCTTCAACTGAGAGAAGATTCATCATTTGCTTTAATGCAGAAGCAGGAACTTCTTCCAACATTGCTGTTCTATCATCAGGCGACATATCGTTTAGAATAAAGGCAACTTCTTCATTTCCAAGAGCCTTAAGGAGTGAAAGTTGGACATCAACTTCTAAATACTCGAAAGTGTCGGTTGCTAAATCTTTGGGTAAAATACGGAAAAGGATGGCTTGTTCGTGATCGGGCAAATCAGTAAGGAGGTCTGCAATATCTGCGGGAGTCCAGTCAATTAAAACTTCTTTCAAAGAAGTGAAATCCCGGGAATTAATCAAATCTTTAATTTCCGGTTGTAAAATTTGTCCCAGCATATTGGTCTCCTAATCTTGACAAACAATTCTACATTGGATTATTGCTTTTATTGGTAAAGGAAAATAGTTTTATTATCAAATGCGCTATTCTAAAAAATTTTTGATTTCTAAAAATATAGTATTAAATTTGCAATTCAAAATTATTTTGGTCGGGCGCGTAGCTCAGTGGTAGAGCAACACCCTTTTAAGGTGAAGGTCGGTGGTTCGAGCCCACCCGCGCTCACAAAAAAGCCTCAAGGCATTACGTTTTGGGGCTTTTTTAATTTCAATTCATACCTCTTTCCTCTCACTAACGTTCAACATGAAATTCTGACTCTTATTCGTAATCGTAATCTTACCCGTATTTAATCCGATCAATGACATCTTAACGGGCAAGACAAAAGCACTTTGCGCAAGTGGCTACCCCTGTTAGAGCATCAAGCATGGTTTTTCCTCTTTAGCTAAGCGCAGGACTCAGAAAAGATTTCTTTTTTCAATTTGCATTAAAAAAGAAAGTTTTCAATATTTCATCTTTTCCATAAATATCACTTCTGAAATTGGGAATACCATCCTCGTCTACCCAAGCGGTAAAGTAATCAATATAAAGAGAAATACCGCGATCGAGATTAACTTGAGTCGTCTTCCCAAAGCTGAAATTTCTCCGTAATTCAGTTCTTTTAGTTCCAAATTCGGAGATTTTCCTACTGTCTACCGCCGGAAGCCCAATTTCGATTCTCACATAATCAGGTTCCCATTTTGAGTTATCTTTCAAAACATAGTCTGCAAGAAGCAATGGTTTTTCTACTCTCACACATCCATGGCTGACAGCTCGATTGACGGCGGAAAAAGGAGCTCTTACGGGGGTATCGTGAAGATAAATGTCGAACTTGTTTGAAAACATAAATTTAATTCTCCCTAACGCATTCCCTGCCCCCGGATCCTGAACGAAAATATAAGGGACTTTATTTGGAGAAAACTTCCTCAAATCAACATCAAATAAATTAATTTCTTCGCCTTTATAGATTACTTTGAATTTCCCCTTCCGTAAGTAATTTGCATCCGAAATAGATTTTCTATAAATCTCGTCTCTGATAATACTTGTGGGAACTGTCCACGTTGGATTAAGAATCAAGTGGGTGATTTTTCCATAAAGCTGGGGAGTTTGCCAATCATTCGGTTTGTTTCGCCAGTTTTTAGTTTTCTCATATACCTTTAACATGGCATCAAAGTTAGCGCGCCTTTTATTACCGGTACAAACTTTACTTTTGAACTTTTCTTTTTCACTTTCAAAAACTCTGAGATAAAAATCGGGGATATTTACTTGAATGTACCGTGCGCTATCGGTATAACTTGTCCATCTGAATCTCTCTAAACTTAACTTAATTTTTTCGACATATTCTTTTGGTGAAACATTCAGTTTTTCTATTGTTGCATTCCCAATAGTGCCGTCCTCAAGTAACCCGTTTGCTTTTTGAAATTTTGTGATGGCTTTTATCACAACCGAATCGTAGGTATCTAACGCTTTGTGAACAATGTTAGAGGTATCAACAAAGCCGAGAACAACTAATCTTTCTATGATGGGTTTTAATTGAATAGTTTTCTCCCCAATCTTTAAATTTTTATCTACCGGGTATATTCTTTTCCATCTAAGATTTTCCAAATCAATAAAAAAAGGAAGAATCGCCTGCAATTTTTTGTATCGTCCATTTTTAGGCTGAATTTCATTTAGGTACTGAAGAATGTCTTCCACGTAGAGAGGTTTAAATATTTCTCTTCGGCTCGAATCAACAAGAGGGATGAAATAGCTATCGGGAAAGATTTTTGCCGGATTTACTACACCATAACGCAGATCAGATGCATACTTTATAACTGCATCGGATAAAAGTAATTCAACATTTGCTAAATGAATATACCGGGCAGCATTATTTGTTATCGTACTGTCGAAAATTTGACTGTACTCGTTTTTTATCAAATCATAATTATAACGGTTCGCGGGAAGTCCGTGCTCTCCTGAGGTTTCAATAACTTTTAAAAGAGAATCAATAAAATAAGTATCATCGAAACTTTTAATAAAGATTGGTTGATAATCCCTACTGATGTAGAAATATTTTAGTGTGTCGAAGTAGTGAGCTTGGGAAAGATGATTTCGGAATGAAAAATCTTCCCGGTTAAATCTGTTTTGCAGAAATCGTTGATATTCAGAAAAAACAAATTTGTATTTAGCATTATAACCGTTTGTCTCCTGTTTTGATTTACAGCCATACCCAATAAAAATAAAAACAATAATCAAAAAGCAACAGGATTTTTTTCCCGCATTTGTACATATTTTTTTATTGATCTCCAAAAGTCTGTAATAATTTTTCATAACGCTCTAATTAAGTTGCAGTAGATAGCTCATCCTGTGCGAAAAGAAAGTCCAATTAACAATTTACCTTACGCAAAAACAACAATTGGATACCTACACCTTCAGTGGTTAATCAAAGGAATATACGGAAGAGGGTGACTTAACAGAATAATTCCGTTTGAGATATCCTTTTCAAAATTAATAAATTCTTCGGGATATATTTTATTACTCCCGGTAAGTATAAATTAAGTTTTAATTTATTGAAAGTATTCATGTTGTATCCTAAGGAAGCGTTAAGCAAGTATTTTAATCACACTGATTTCCGCGGTGAACAAGAAAAGATAGTAAATAGGCTAATAAATGAACACGCTCATTGCCTCGTTTTGATGCCGACCGGCGGCGGTAAGTCAATTTGTTACCAATTGCCGGCACTGTTGTTTGAAGGGGGAACTATTGTTATCAGTCCGTTAATTGCGTTAATGCAGGATCAAGTGGATGCGTTGAAGAAAAAAAATATTCCGGCTGAGTTTATCAATTCAACCGTTTCCGCCGGCCAGAGGCAAGAAAGGTTACAAAGGTTTATTGAGGGAGAAGTAAAACTCCTTTATGTTACACCGGAAAGATTTAGAAAACAAGACTTTCTTGCTGCTGTAAAAACAGCCAACGTTTCTTTACTTGCTGTAGATGAGGCGCATTGTATTTCTGAATGGGGACACGATTTCCGCCCTGATTACTCCCGCATCGCCGAGTTTAGAATTCTTTTAAATAATCCGCTTACCATTGCGCTTACTGCAACTGCAACCGCCGATGTTCAACACGATATAATTTCGAAACTCGGATTGTCAAAAAAAGAAATAAAAATTTTTCACGAAGGAATTGAACGCCCGAACCTTCGCCTTGAAACAACCGATGTGTTCGACGAAAAAGAAACTTTGAACGCTATCTATAAAGTTCTTAATAAGTATAACGGAGCGGGAATTATTTATTTCGCTTTAATAAAAAAACTTGAATATTATTCGCAGATACTCCGCGATAAAGGTTACCAACACAGAATTTATCACGGCAAACTTGATGCAAATGAGAGAAAAAAAACACAACGAAATTTTCTTTCCGGCAAACAGAATTTAATCCTTGCTACGAACGCCTTTGGAATGGGAATTGACAAACCGGACATCCGCTTTGTACTCCATGCCGAAATTCCTTCTTCTATCGAATCATATTACCAGGAAATTGGTAGAGCAGGACGAGACGGGAAAGATTCTGTTTGCATGCTTCTTTATAACCAGGAAGACCTTTATACACAAATGGAATTTATTAAATGGGCAAATCCCGATGCAAATTATTATACCGGAATGTATAATTTATTAAGATCAAATTTGGAAGCCGCAAACTCGATGGGCGCTGATTATTTGCGTGAACAAATGAGTTACAAGAACAGGAGTGATTTCCGGGTGGAAACCGTTCTCGCCATGCTTGACCGTTACGGTGTTACCGAAGGAACGATTGAAGGCAAAAACCTAACCATCACTGATGAACTACCGCATGAACTCAGTGATGAATCTTACTTAAAAGAAAAACTGCTGAACGAGAATAAAAAACTTTTATCTATGGTGAATTATTTCAAGTCGGAGACTTGCAGAAGAGTTTTCATTTCCGATTACTTCGGCTTCCCCGGAGAAAAACCTTGCGGCAACTGTGATGTTTGTATTTAAAAGAAAAACTGATTAGTAAATCATGAATAAACCATTCTGTAAATTGAATATCGAATCTTGAAGAAGGTATACCGAATGATGAAGTTTTTACCCTTCTAAAATCGTCATTCAGTATTCGCTATTCATTATTCATTTTTTAGTTCTTTCTTAGATTGATTGATTTGAGAATGCTTGATTAGTCGAAACGGAGTTTCGATTTAGAAAGTGAGGAAGGGTTTAAAATAAAACCCGCCTTAGGGGGTGGCTAAGGCGGAATTGTTTTAAAGTTAAATTCTATCTCTGTCATGTGCATCAGAAATAGTGGGTGCAACATAAGTGATTGAAGAAAAATTGTCAAGGGGAAAAATTCATGCACTACAAAATCTTTTTAACTCTCCCTACTTCCCCGGTTTCAAGTCTTACTTTTATTCCATGAGGATGATTAGAAGAATTGGTTAAAATATTTTTTACAATTCCTTCGGTGAGTTCTCCTGTACGCTGATCTTCTTTAAGAACGATGGCAACAAGCATTCCCGCTTTAATATTGGCTCTAACTCTTCCCGCCATTGCCTTTTTTCTTTTTAGTAAAACCTAAGCGTTTAAACCACGAAAGCTTTTCGTTCTTCGGAGTTCCTTCTGATAAGGCTGTAGATTTATTTTGACCCGGTTTTTGTTCAGTTGAATTACCCCGCTGATGAACCGTGTTATGTTTTTTATTGTCAGCGCGCTTGAAATGCGAATCACCCGATCTCTTCTGATAGCGATCCGAAGCAGAAGGATCATTTCTCCACGCGTGGGATTTATGTTTGGTTGCACCTGTTCCTGTAGAATGAGGTTTGTCGCTCTGTTCCGATTGCGCTTTGGGAGAAGAAGATTGATGTTCCGTTTTGTTTTGGGGATCGTTAGTTTTCTTTCCAAACGGCTTTTGGCTGTTTTTATATTTTGGATAACCGTCACCCCGTTTATGTTTTATATAATGGGGAATCTCTGATGTAACCTTTTCATTATTTTTATCTTCGGGTGTTCCCGTCTGTCCGGTAGTTCGTTTGTGTTGCTGGCGTTGATCGTTTTGATTTCTTCCTTGCGGTCTGTTTGCAGTAAACTTATTTCGCGCAGGCTGATTGGAGCGATTCCCTTGTTGTCTTCTCTCAACCGGACGCTCAAATTTCTCATCCGCCGATCTGATTTGAGCAAAAGGATAATCGCTCATTTCGGGAATGGGCGCTTTAAGAAGTTTATTAATATCCTTCAAGTATGCGCGTTCTTCAACATCGCAGAAAGAAAGAGCAAGTCCGCTTAATCCGGCGCGCCCCGTTCTTCCAATTCGATGAATATATGAATCGGGAATATTAGGAATGTCATAATTAACAACCATCGCAAGCTGCTCAATATCCAAACCGCGGGCGGCGATGTCGGTGGCAACTAATATCCGTATCTCCTTATTCTTAAAATTTTGCAGCGCACGCTGTCTTGAGCTCTGTGCTTTATCACTATGAATAGCATTGGCAACTATACTTGAAGTTTTTAAAAACCTTACAAGGTTATCAGCTCCGTATTTTGTACGTGTGAATACGAGTACTGAATCAGCATTACTCTCCCGAAGTAAATGGAGCAAGAGTCTCTTCTTATCCGGTTTTGCAACAAAATAAACACCTTGTGCTATTGCATCTATTGTGGGAGATTCAGGCTCAATCTCAATGGTAACCGGTTCGTGTAAAAAGCTTGAGGCGAGTTGAGCAATTTCAGGTGCGAGTGTAGCAGAGAACAGTAAGTTTTGTCTTTTCACAGGCAGCGCTTTAATTACTTTTTTAATATCGTGAATGAACCCCATATCCATCATCCGGTCGGCTTCATCTAAAACAAATATTTTTACTTTGCTAAGATCAACCACTTTTTGTTCGAGTAGATCCAACAAACGTCCCGGAGTGGCAACAAGAATGTCAACTCCTTTTTTCAATTTATCTGTTTGAGGTTTTTGCGGAACTCCGCCAAAGACGACCGCACTTGTTAATCCGGTGAAACGTCCGTAAGTAGAAAAACTTTCTTTTATCTGCAAAGCAAGTTCACGTGTGGGAGAAAGAATTAGTGCTTGAATAGAAAAGCTCAATTGGGTATGATCTTTTTCTGCAGAAAGCATTTGAAGGATAGGAACAGCAAAGGCAGCGGTTTTGCCGGTGCCGGTTTGTGCGGAACCAAGGATATCGCGTCCTTCTAAAATTACGGGGATCGCTTGTTTTTGAATAGGCGTAGGAATTTCATACCCTTCAGCTGCTAACGCTTTTTTAATGGGACTAATAATTTCTAATTTTTCAAATGACATCGGATAAAAATCCTATAATTAGGTCATTAATAGACGATGTTGCTCTGATCTGTATAGTGACCTGGTTAATAAATGTGCCGGGAAGAATTGCAATCAATGAAGATGTTTAAGACTCTTTCTGGTTTACGGATGCAATTTAGGCTAAAGCGATGAGACTACAAACTGAATAATTTACCGTTAATTTCCCTGCCTGGTGTTCCATCGTGAAAACCTTGGTGGTTCTCCTAACACAAATCTTTAAGTGATTTCTTAAACTTTCATCAATTTTTATTCAAGCATAATAAACGTTAACGGAACCTCTCTTTTCAAAGAGTTCAATAAAAACAATGTTTTTTTTGTTCAAAAATATTACCCGGTTTTCTTATGGGCACCTCTAAAATCTTGCTAAGAAACCTTCAAGGTTTTTATTTTAGCTAAGTTCGATAAAATTTTAACATAACAAAATATGGTAAAGATAAACCTTGAAGGTTTTTAGAGATGCCCTTATAAGGTTTAGAAAAAGACCATGCACCGTGTGAATTGGATTAGAGTGAAATGCCAACCTGGGCTGCTATTAAAAACCGCCCTCTCTTTTCCAGAGGAAAAAACGGAGCTAATTCTAAACCCGCAGTAATAGTTTTGCTTAAATTGATTCCAATCATTCTCGTCATCTCAGCTACATTAAAGAGTAAAGACAAAGCAAAACCGCCTCGTCCGGCATTAACATCAATGGGAGAATTTACCCCATACGTCCCTATTCCGAAACTAACCGGGAATCGAAGCCCCGTTATTTCGTTCACATAATAGAACCGTAACATCGCGCTATAATTTCCGTATTGTATCGTGTCTTTTGCTTGCGAGTCGAACAACACTTTCGGTATACCGAGTGAGAGCCCAACTTCAATCTTCGGACCTCTCACATGGAAATAGCGTGTGTAAGAGTTTGAGCGATCATAGCCGCCGATTTTTATCGTGTAGTCAGGTTCTATGTTAATCTTGATGATAGCCCAAGCAGGCAGGGAGTCCACATTTATCTGCACTTGACCAAATTCATCCGACTTGACCGCGGCATATGGACCATAAGCTCTCCGGTATTGGATTAACATAGAATAGTCACGATCCGGATCGTTGTCACTTCGAAAAGTCAAGACTCGCCGTTCAAAAGTTTGTCCGATAGTTCCATCACGTAACTGTATTGTCGTTCTAATGGTAACAAACTGAGGACCCATTCCCATCCCAATACTATCACGCCGGAATATCACACGAAGCTCTCGTATCTGAGAAGGGTCAAGGGTTACAGCCGATTGCTGATTCTCCCCTCCGGAGTCCGGCTCAATGTATACAAACCTGCTTATCCTTTCGATGACCTGGTGTTCTGCGACATTAACAACACAATCGGTCGCATAAATATAACGACGTCCTCCAGCATCCTTTATCCTAAGTCGAACTCGATAAACACCCGGTGGACAAGCTTCTGGAATAGCAGCAATAAATAAGTTGTTGTCTGTGGGTATTAAACTTGTCTCTTCCATGATCAGGATTGGAGTTGCAATAGCTGTTGCCCGCTTGCTGTTTCGCTCAACTTTTATTTTAACCGTATCACCGGGATAGTAGACAGGCTGACCAACAGAGAGAATTATAATTTCATTTTCTAGAGATGATCGGATGAGAGTTGGAAATCGCTGTTGGGCTTGCACATTCAACATAAGTAAAACGCTGCAAATCATTTGGACGGCGAATTTGATTTTTTGCATTTTCTTTTTACTGCTTTGTGTTCGTTCTTCTTAAAAGAGAAATTACAGTTAATCTTTTTTCGTGAAAAAATCGTTTAGCGCTGTACCAACAACATCAAGATCATGGTTGAATCCACGTTTGAATTCTTCCCAATCATCTTTTCCTTCGTACTTGTAATCACGTATTTTTTTCTTCAGTTCAATATTTCTTAGTTCCAATTTCACTACTTCTTTTTCGTATTTGACTTTGAACCTTCCTCTTGCTGTTTGTATCTCGGCTTTGAATTCACCGATTCTATTCTCGTTTGTCCGGATTCTGAATTCAGCATCCTTTTGGAATTGTTGCCATTCCTTATCATACTCAGCTTGAGCCGCTTTCAGATCAGAATTTGCTTGTTGAACATTCTCTTTAGCATTTTCAACTTTTTTTTCTCGGCTGTAGTCGCAGCCGGTAACTACACTTCCTACAACCAGTATTAATACTGTCACAAAGAAATAATAAGTTCTCATAATTCTCCTTTTAATCGGTTAAAAATATTTATGTACCCTTCAAGAACCATGAAGGAACCTGCAGATTCGGAAGCGCCTTTATTTCTACTGCGATCAAGCCGTTAAATTTTCGAAATAATTTTGCGTAATTCTTTTTTAGTCTTTCCAAGTTTGTTCTGCAATCTTCCAACCAATTCATCTTCTTTACCGTCTTTCAAAAGTAAATCGTCATCCGTCAGGTTTGCGAATTGTTGTTTAAGTTTACCGGCGGTCTCATTCCAATTTCCCTTAATCGTCAGCCAATTCATTTGATACTCCATTATTATTTTGATTAATATAATTCTTTTGAAAGTTTTTTGATCTCGATAACATGATAGAGAGAACTATGGATTTGTTCAATCGGGCAAAAGGATGAAAAGGGAACTACATCTTTCGAGCGAGGAAAGTTTTTACACATAAGCATTTTGTTTTTCTATGACCTCGGAGTGTTTAAAACAAATTCATTTCAGAAACTTAGAATGGAGGGATACATTTCCCCTGCACATCAACAAATTGCGTTCATTAAAATCC
>Ga0210041_1000712_pt1 | contig 35441 bp, 39 predicted proteins | sample CryGeymeta201503_FD_183973 | JGI IMG/M metagenome (GOLD analysis project Ga0210041, IMG submission 183973) | Groundwater microbial communities from Crystal Geyser aquifers in Utah, USA - Crystal Geyser metaG 2015-03 (SPAdes) (version 2) | ecosystem: Environmental > Aquatic > Deep subsurface >... | reverse complement strand
CGCGATCTTGATGCTCTCCGCCGACTTGCGAGAAATGCTTGCAAGAGAGCGCGAACGCGGCGCAGGATCGCGCGGCGGGAAGCAAGAATGACGACGACGATCTCCGCCCGCCGCGCGGCTTGGCGCCCAGATCATCAACGCGGCACAGGAGACAGGCCATGATGGCAAAAGCAAGCTCTACAGGTGAAGTAAAGGAAAGAGCCAAACCGGGGCCTAAGCCCGGTTCGCATAAACCGTTAATCCCAGCATTTCGCTGGAATGAGGCAAAAGCGTTGCAAAACGAATTAAACCTGCGGTTGGCAAGTTACCCGCGCTGGTTAAACCAAAAGAAATTAACTGAAAAACAAATACATAATCAGATCGAGGAATTTACATTAGCTATAATTACGGCACAAAGATGACTCTGTTACTTTCCTTACTTACGTCAGGAATTTTTCGTTGGGTGAGCATAGGGTTACTGTTAGTAAGCGCGGTGTGGTGGCTGCGTGCTGATGGTTATGCAGCAGGAGAAAGAGCTGTGCGGGCGGAGTGGGCACAAGCCGTTAACGACGCACGGCGTATAACAGATGCAGCAATACGAGCTGCTGAGGTTGAAAAAATTACCCTACAGGAGCAGCTAACAAAAGCAAGAAAAGCTGCGCAAAGAGCTCGGGGTGGCGTAGAGAAAGTAGATGCGGCAGGCGCTGCGGCGCTTGAAGAAATCCGATGAAAAAACTTTTAGTTTTGCTTGTGGCGGGGTGCGGAACGACGCCTTCCCCGGCGGTTTCTCCTCTTCCGCCTGCCCCTCCAGCTGACATAAAAGCCGCGTGTGTGCTTCCTGCGCCGGAAATTGGGCGCACTTGGCGAGATACTGCAATAGATAACAGAGTTGCGCTAGTTGAGTGCAAAGGAGCCGCCGAGATAAATTATCGGGCTTGGCGAAATATCGCGAAAGAAAGCGGGTGAGCAATATATGCGCGCATACTGGTTTTAGTTTACGCGCGCATGTATAAATCGAGGTATATTTGCGGTATAGTCTTTATGCCCGCCTGGGTGCTCGTCACGAGCCAGTTCCGCCGCTGCAGAAAGTGGGGCCGCTAACCGTAGCGGCGGAACACAACAGGAAAGTATGATGGACAACGACACAGCTATGGAAGCACAAATGGATTTGCTGCGGACGCATTTGCGTCTGCGCAGTCGTAGTGCGTCTGTAGGCCGTCCCGCTGGGCGTAGAGAAAACACAAATAACGGGCACTTTCTAGAAAATAAACCAAAGCATACGATGATTGTCGATCTTTGGATTGCGGAGCCGCATTTAAAACAGTATGAAATTGCCGAGAGGCTTGGGTTAAGCGAACCGTGGCTTTCGGGGATTGTCAACTCTGACGCTTTTAAAGTATATGCAGCTGCGCGCTTAGATGAACATCGTAAAAAACTATCAGATGCTGTTATCACAAAAGCAACAAAAGTTACAATCAATGCGTTAGAAAAGCTTGATGATAAGTTAGAGGAGAAAAATACAACTGTAACTGAAGTTGTTGCCGCAGGGCGCTTTGCCTCTGATGTTGCGGGCTTTTCCAAGCAACCAAGTGCGACTATAACAAACAACCAAAATGTTGCGGTCATAACGGCATCGGCTGACGCACTTGCAACAGCGCGCCGTATGCAAGCCGAAATTGCGAAGCTAAACACGATTGAGCACCAGCATACAAACGCGGAGCGCAATCATGTGATGGATCACCAAGTGCCGACTTTTGAAGGAGATAAGCATGAGCCGTTTACCATGCTTGACACGGAAGAAGCGGATGTTATATCAGAAAATTGACATAGTTAACAATCTAACACCTAACATAACAAATGTTAGGTTAGTCGATTACGAGCGGTGGCCGGAGAAACCGCGCGGGCGTGGAGCTAAAGCGGCTGGCTTACGTTACCAAGATCGGGTTAACTTACAGCTTGAAAAAGATTGTTTATCTAATAAAAACGGGTATGGCTGGGCTTATATAGCTGGACCTTGGATTAAGTATTTTGACGGAAATAGAAATCGTCACGCACAGCCAGACGGGTTGTTGCTTAATCTGCTGCAGGGGCGGGTGATTATCGTGGAGATAAAGCACACTTATTGCGCAAAAGCTTGGTGGCAGTTATGCGCACAATACGCGCCATTAATTGCGCGTTTGTTTCCGGCTACACTGTGGGAGTATTCGTTATTAGCCATAGCTAATTCCGTATCACCCCAGCCGACTCCGACGCCGGGGTGCTATGTTAATAGTTGGGCCGCAAATCCTAAAAAAGACATAGGTATACTACGGTTAGCTGAAAAAACTTTACCGAGTTTACGCTGATGCAAAACCTTGAAAACGCAACCTCCGTTGACTTAGACGAAGCTATTAAACTTGGCGCCGTCGATGGAAGCTTTTTTGCAGAGACGTTTCTCCCGGAAACAGCACGGCAAAAGTCACCGGCGTTTCACCGGGAGATTGACAAACTTTTAGACAGTCAACACCGTATGGTGAATATTCTAGCGTTTCGCGGAAGTGCGAAAACAACGAAATGTCGTGTGTTTACTTTGCGGCGAATTGCGTATGGATTGTCTAAAACAGTTTTGTATATCAGTAAGAGTGAGCCGCACGCTATTCGTAGTGTGTCTTGGCTTAAAGGTAAGATAGAATATAACAACAATATTCGCAATGCTTTTGGGTTAGTTCCAGGTAGTAAATGGCAAGATACAGAAATGGAAATAACACAGCGCACAACTAATCAGCGTGCATGGGTTATGGCAGCGGGTATTGGCGGGTCTGTCCGCGGTGTTAACCGTGATGATTGGCGCCCAGATTTAATAGTTCTTGATGATGTGCTTGACGATGAAAATTGCTCTACAGCAGAGCAACGGGAGAAAATTGAAAATCTTATTTACGGCGCAGTTTTAGAGTCGCTTACTCCTGCGAGTGAAAACCCACAAGCAAAAATGGTGTCACTAAATACTTGCCAAAATAAAGAAGATTATGCTGTTAAAGCTTTATCTTCTCCTGCTTGGGCGAGTGGTGTGTTTTCTTGCTGGACCAGAAAAACAGCAAATTTACGGCTGCACGAGCAAGAAAGTATTTGGGAAGATCGGTTCCCGACAGAAGCGTTGCGGCAAGAGAAGCAAACAGCTATTTCATTAAACAGACTTTCCACCTTTTTAAGGGAGAAAGAATTAAAGCTTGTTTCTCCTGAACAATCTACGTTTAAAATTGGATGGCTTAATAAATACCGCGGGACCCCCCTGACTGATCAAATGCTTGTGTGCTACGCGATTGATCCGGTTCCGCCCCCAAGTGATAAACAATTAGAAAAAGGTTTAGTCGGTAAAGATTACGAAGCTCATGTTGTAATGGGAAAGCGTGGTAAAAATATCTATCTCTTAGACTACGCACTAAACCGCGGGCATAACCCAGACTGGAGCACAAAAACTTTATTTGAGATGTATCGCAAATGGCAACCGTGGAAAGTTCGTGTAGAGTCCGTCGCGTATCAGCGCACACTTTTGTGGATTTTTCGCAATGCTATGGATGTGCAAAGAATTTGGTTTCCGGTAGAGTCGTGGGACGATCGCCGGAAAAAGTTTGTGCGCATCTCCGCGCTCGGTCCTATTGCTAACTCTGGGCGGCTTTGGGTAAACGAAAAACAAATAGAGTTTATAGAACAATATACTACCTACCCAATGGTAGCTCATGATGATTTGCTCGACGCGGCCAGTGCAGCAGCAGCTGCATTAGAAGATGTAGACATGACGGATGAAGAAGCGTTTCCCGGAATGACGGCGATAGAAAACACCGGCTATAAGCCGATTAACATACAAGGCGCGCCATGATCTCCAGGGTAATTTCGCACGACTCGCCGTTACACAAAACGGTAGTCGAGAATGTTATGTGGCGTATTCGCGCAGCAGATACTGTCCACGGTAAACGAATGGTGCGCTGGAATAAAGCGGAAAATCTTATGATTGCCGCTGTGCCTGAGGCATCTGTTGATAAGCAAAGAAAAGCTAATCGCAATGCGGGTATGCCCGATTACACAACTGTGCAAATTCCGTATACCTATGCAGCAGTCATGGCAGCTTATAGCTACATGTCTACTGTATTTTTAGCCCGCGCGCCAGTGCATCAATTTGGCGGGCGTCACGGGGAAAGCGAGCAACAGCAGCAAGCACTCGAAGCTTTAATTGCTTATCAAGTTCAAGTAGGTATGCACATGGGGCCGTATTATACGGCTTTTTATGATGCACCAAAATACGGGGAATATGTGGTCGGAATTTACTGGAAAGAAGAATTACAGTATGTTTCTGAGATCATAGAAGAACCTGAATACTGGATGGGGATTGAGATACCTGGTTCGCTAAAAAAGAAAAAGCGGACACGGGTAATTCCAGGTTACAAAGGAAATAAAGTTTTTAATATTTCCCCGACCAGATTTATGACTGATCCGCGTGTTCCGCGGATGCGCTTCCAAGAGGGGGAGTTTTGTGCTCAGTATATTGAAATTGGCTGGAACGAAATCTTACGGGGAAAAGAAAATGGGCGTTATTTTAACGTAGATAAACTGAAAAATCGTTACCGCAATGCCGCAGGAAACTACGGAGGAGACACGGCGGAAGGTCCGCGACAGCAGGAGTCAAGTGCGCTGGAAAGGCCCGACCCGACACACTTTGGTAGTTCAACCGTTAAGAACGCAAGTGATGTTCTGCGCGCTTACGAAGTGTATATCGAGTTAATTCCGAGTGAGTGGGGATTAGGTAAGTCTGACATGCCCGAGAAATGGGTGTTCACTGTTACCTATGATTATGGGCTTTGCTTTGAAGCGCGTCCTCTGGGCTACATTCATAATAAATTCCCTTTTGCGATTGGCACGGTCGAACCAGAAGCTTATGGAATTTTAACACGCAGTTTTGTTGACGTATTAGAGCCAGTGCAGAATACTATTGATTGGCTATTGAACTCACATTATTACAATGTGCGACAAATGCTGAATGGGGTTTACATCGGCGACCCAAGCCGTATTGAAATGCGTGATTTTGAGCGGCGTGAACCGGGCAAGATGATTAGGTTAAAATCTTCAGCTTATGGCTCTAACGTGCGTGACGTTATTACACAGATGCAGACACAAGATGTTACGCAAAATCATCTAAGCGATATTGAATTTATGTATCAAGTCGGAGAAAGGCTTGGCTTTAATGACCAAGTGTTAGGGGTCGGATCGCCTACATCACGCAGAAGTGCCGCTGAATTTCGGGGAACTTCCACGTTTAGTGTAGGGAGGCTGAAAACAACATCTGAATTTATTTCAGCTACATCTTGGGCAGGAATGCAAACACAGCTTGTGTCAAATACACAACAGTATTATGATGATAACATGAAAATAAGATTAGTCGGGGATTTAGCAATGTCCGCCGGGCAGAAGTTTATGCAGGTAACACCGGAAGATATTGCGGGCTTTTATGATCCTGTTCTTATTGACGGAACATTGCCAGCAGATCGCTATGCACAGGGTAACTTATGGCGAGAGCTTATGGCACAAGCAGCGCAGATACCCGATGTCGCGATGCAGTATGATATGGGGAAAATCTTTGCGTGGGTTGCACAACTTATGGGAATTAAGAATATCACGCAGTTTGCGAGGCAGCCTGGGATTAATACACAAATTGTGCCGGATGAAGTGCTTGCGCAGCAGGTTGCCTCTGGGAACTCTGTCGGGCTTACACAGGGGGATTTAGGCAGTGTCCCAGAGCCGGGGCAGCTAACAGGGATGGGGCCGACAGGATGACGGAAGACTTTGTTTCCGAAGAAGAAGTTCGGGAAAACATTGACATGCTTATGGCGGATAAACTTATTTTTGAGGAATTGTTAGCCAGTCGTGGGTGGCAGAAATTCTTAGTGCTGTTAGAGCAAGCAGAAGAACAAATAATTATATCAGCTAAAAAAGCTACAAAAGATGTCATGCTCGCCGATAATGCAATGGCGTTAGCACAGTTAATGCAGCAAGCGCGTTTGTATGAAAAAATTCGTAACTTGATAGATACTCAAGTTGCGAATATCAACTTCTCTGTCAACACCTTGAAAGAAAGTCTGGAGGGCCAAGACTATGGAAACTGATGTGCACGACACTACCGCCCCGGTGGTCGAGGAAACTGTTACGACGCCAGAGCCGTCACCGGAGCAAGAAGAAAAAGCTTTGTGGGCGGACATTACTGATGATAATTTTGGCGAACAAGATGATTTGTTAGATACTTTACCAGATGAGCCAGTGAAAGCAGCGGTGCTGAAAGAACCTGAGCCATCAGAGCCTAAAACCACAGCCCCGGCGGAGTCGGTGCCTGAGGTTAAGCCAGACGCTGAAGCGGCGACGCCTGCTCCGTCTCCTGCGGTTACAACACCTGTTGCAGAAGCACCAACCCCGACTGCAAATCCTGATAACTTTCGGGAACAATATAATCAGTGGTTTACCCGGTCAGCTGATACACTTTCAAAAGAGTTGTACCAGATCACAGACGAGGATGCGGAAGCAATAACTCTCGGTGATGCGGCAAAAGTAAAGGAAACTTTTGCTAGGATGGCCGGCAATTTGCACATGCAGGTGCTTGTTGCAGCTGTTACACAAGCGGCTAACATGATGCCGCAGATGGTTCCGCAGATCGTGCAAAATGCTACAGAGCGCGATACACGGGTAAGGGAGTTTTACGAGACATATCAGGAACTTCGAGGGCACGAAACAGTTGTAGATGCAATCGCTACGTCAATGTTACAAGCGGCTCCAACCTTGGACCGTAAGGAATTGACGCGACGTATTGCGGCTGCAGCTGCGGCAACCGTCGGGGTCGCACCTGCTGCTTTACGTAACACAACTTCCTCTGCGGCAAATTCTACAGTCGCACCACCGCCAGCGCCAGCGGGTGCTGCGCGAACTATGTCACGCCCGGCGCCCACTAAAACTGAGTGGGAAGAAATGTTAGAGTTAGAATAACCTAAGGAGCACAAAATGGCTGTTGCAGGACTTCGCGGAACCGGTGACTGGAGCGAGAGCGAGCGCCCCACGAATTTCCGGGAAAGTATTCTTTATATGGAACCGCAGGGTGATACCCCGCTTACGGCGTTGTTAGGGAAGGTAAAGTCTGCCCCAACTAACGATCCGCAGTATAGCTGGTGGGCGGAACCGCGTGACTTGATTTACCTGACGCTGAACGGTGATTTCGGCACGTCCGATACGCTGTTAACGCTGACGGTAAACGAACCCTCAGCTGCTAACATCAAGCAGCATTGGTCCAGTGCGCTTCACTTAATTCCGGGTGACGTGCTTATGGCCGAACCGACAGCAGATGCTGCCGTTTATAACTATGAGCAGATGGTGGTTACTGCAGTTCATAGCCCGACGCAGTTTTCCGTGCAGCGTGCTGCGTTCGGGACCGTGGCGGATGATTTGCCGGTAAACGGTAAGTTGTTGAAAATTGGCTCGGCTTTTGCGGAAGGCACGGCAGCGCCAACTTCTACTACGCGCAATCCGGTGAAGTATACAAACTTCACGCAGATTTGGAAGACAACTTACGAACTTACGAACACCGCAAAAGCTACGCACTTACGCACTGGAGATGCGCTTACGAACGATAAAAAGCGGCGCATGACGGACCACGCAAAGGACATTGAGCTGTCTCTTTTGTTTGGTGTTCCATCGGAAAGTGTGGGCGAGAACGGAAAGCCGAAGCGCACCACCGCGGGTATTCGCTACATGATCCCCGAGGCAAACACTACTATTCTTGAGGATAATTGGGGGCTTGCTAAATCTGCTGTTGCCGGCAATAACCTGATTGACGCAATCTCGCCGGTGTTCGATTACAGCTCTCCCGCTGGTGATACCCGCATTGCGCTGTGCGGTAATGCAGCGCTGAATAACCTCAACCGAGCGATTGTAAGCTCGTCGGGGGCGACGGGCGTGGACCTTAGCCGCGGAATGGCTGAGAAGGTTTATGGAATGAATTTCCGTGAGCTTACTTTCCCGCAGGGGCGTATCTTACTGAAAACGCATCCCTTGCTTTCGCGGCACCCGCTCTACACAAACTCGATGTGGATTTTGGACTTCTCCGCGCTTAAGTGGCGTCCCCTCGAAGGGCGTGATACTAAGGGCAAGGACAACATCCAGACTGAGGATGAGGACGTGCAGCGCGGTATGTGGCTAACGGAAGCTGGCTTGATGGTTGATATGGGCGGGCAGACGCTTGGTTATATCGGCAATCTTGGCGCAGTTGTGGCATAAGGAGGACATAATGTCGCGTAGTAACTCTGATGATGCACTGTTTCGCAACCCGTATTTTCAGTATGGGTTTCGGCTGAGGTCTCGGGCCTTCGTGGCCACGGCTGAGTTCAAAATTCCGGCAACCGATGCGCCGGTATTGCTGGTTGATCCGGGCGGTGCTGCAAGGACTATCCTTCTTCCCCCGGAAGCGGAGAGTAAAGGCCTTGTGTTCTTTATCTTCAACACTGCTGATGCGGCGGAAACGTTAACCGTAGAGGAAGATTCTTCCACTACGGCAATTACCGCACTAACACAGGGATCGTCGGCTATGCTCCACTGTGATGGGGTTACTTGGCGCGATCTCTAATTCGGCAAATTGCGCGCATACCGATTATCGTGTATGCGCGCAACAACCTAGGAGACTATCATGGCCGCAATCAACCCCTATAACGGAACATCGAGAATATTCTCGTCAATGCCTGAGTATTGGGATGTAGTAATTCCAAATAACGTAAATTATTTGAAAGAGATTAATGGCGATCATTTACTAGCTATCGCTTTGCGAGCGGGTGATGCTGGGAATATTGCTTACGTTGACAATCGTGGCGTTACGGTTGTGCAGGCAATGACAGCTAGTAGTATTATTCCTGGGCTATTTGCCCGCGTTCTTGTGACCGGCACCACTTGCACAAAAATCTACGCAGGTTTTGTCGGGAGTTAATCATGACAAAAGATGATGTTATCGAGCTTATAAAACAACATCTTGGGTTTTATTCTAACTTTGATAGCATAACATTATTACGGAATATGGACCTTGTGCAAAGTTTGTATGAAGGTGGTGATGCTACCGTGCCATTACCGTGGTTTCTTTTTGATGCTACAGCTATACTAACAACGACGCCCGGAGATCGCGTCGTTGCACTCCCGGAGAATTTTATTTGCTTTGACGAGGAGTGGCCTTTAAAAGCTGTCTCGGCACAGGGGCAAGAAAGAGAACTTTGTCGTGAGCGAGAAATTTCTTTATTAGAATTAAGCCTAGCTTCTGGGGAACCGACACACTATTCTTTTGACGGAACACGTCTTTATGTGGCACCAATTCCAGACGCTAGTTACATTATTAAAGCTCCTTATTATGCGCGCGGGACTGCTCTCAGCTCTGCTGTAACGAGTCCATGGTTTGCAAACTTTCCTCGATTAATCGCAGAAGAAACAGCTTATTATGTTTCTTTGGGGAACAGAGATCGTGAATTACGTTCAACTTTAAATGATTTACGCACCTTGACTAAATTTGGTTACTTAGCGCGAGTCGAGCAAATGCGGCATTCGTTGATGCTTTACGCAAGCAACAGGGTGGGGTAACATGGCTATAGCTTTCGTAAAACGTGCAGTAGAATTGTGGAGGCGGTATACAGTAGATAATGTTCCCGCTTCTGGCGAACATCGCCCCATTAAAGCTGATATTGTTATCTGGGGAGGAAAAATTGAACAGACGCTTGATGCGTTAAAAACCGCTGCTTACGTAGATACTGGAACAAATGCGACTAACGTGCTGTTGGTCTCCCAAGCAGATGCGCGGTATTCTCCCGCAGCCCACGTTCATGGCGTGGCTACTTCAGGTGTCGCCGGGTTTATGGCAGCCGCCGATAAAGTGAAGCTCGATGGTGTTCAGGCGGGAGCGCAGGTCAATGTCGGCACCAATCTGAGCGCGGGCTATTCTAACGTTGCGGTGGGCCTTGGGTCCAGCACCGGCACCGGCATCAATGTGGTCGCCGCAACAAACGCCCTTGCTGGCGTCATGACCGCCGCTGACAAAGCCAAACTCGACGGCATCGCGGCGGGAGCACAGGTCAACAGCTCGCGCTTGGTGTTTGTCACCAGCAAGGCGTCGGCAGGCATCGTTGGCGACGGGGCGGCGCACGTCATCCTGTCCGGCGCACTGGAACTGCCCTCGCCTGGATGGGTGGCGGTAATGGTGACGGTCACGCAGGTCTGGTCCGACCCGGTCATCCAGCCGGCCGATCTGACCCAGAGCTGGACTATCGTTTTGAAGGTCAACGGCACGACGATCAGCAGCGCCGGAGGGTTGCTGCCCGGCGACACGGTGACGCTGACCGGCGGCATTGCGATCGCCGGCGGCGTATCGACAGTGACTCTTGAGTGGATTGCGGCGGCGACAGGGCAGACCCGGATCACGGTGACTGACCGGAATATGGTTATTATCGGGGACTTCACATGATGGTCAGAGGGCATATCGTGCACAGCGCCAGCGGGCGCATTGTCAGCACGTTCACCGGCCTTGCGACTATGGCGGCGGTTAACACTCCGGCGGAACACGTCTTTATCGAAAATGCCGATCAGGCGGTGTCTGATGTCAGCCATTGGGCGCCTGAAGGCACGGTGGCTGTGCGCCCCACGCCGTCTGCGCCGCCGACGCTGGCGGCTGGCACAACGTCGGCATGGTCCGGGCTGCCGCCGGGCGCAGAGGTGCGGGTGATTGATCCGGGGACCGGGCTGCAGGCCGGATCGTCAGTGGCCGACGCACAAGGGGTGCTCAGCATCGCCCTGCCCGCCGGGCCGTGGCGCATCGAAGTCGCGGAGGCGTTCCCGTGGACCGCCGCCAGCTTTGACATAGAGGTCTGACATGGCGTTAATCATCACCGCGCGCCCCGCCGCTGCTCCGCTTACGGATACGCCGCTGACGCAGGCGCAGTGGCATTACGGGCTGCGCAGGTTCGGATTGCTGGCCGAGATCGAGGCTTTCATTGCCGCACTGGAGTCTACCGACGCCATTGCGGCCTACCAGTTCGAGGCACGCTCGCTGCGCGCCAACATGTTTCTCTATGCAGATGTGCTGGCGCTGCTCACAGCATACGCAGGCGTGCTTCCGCCCGCATTGCAACTAACTGCCGGAGACATTTCCAGTATGTGGGGTACAGTGCTGACGGAGTTACCGGCAGATGCGTGATTCAGTTGTAGAAAATCTTGGTTTCATCGGTGTAAGCCAGGATATTTCCGCGCACACACTTCCTGCGAATATTGCCAGTAATGCTTTAAATGTGCGATTTATTGACGGAGCGATTGTTAACATTAAAGGGATTGCTCCTCTTAAAGTTTTACCATCTTTTACCCCTTTCTGGGTTAATCACACACAGACAGGGGTTACAGCTGGTTGGTTGTTTGCCGACGAAACAGATGTTTATTTTTATTTCAATTTAACTTTTAACAAAATAACGCGGGCTTCTGGTATCTATACCACCGCAACAGAGGTTAAATATGTAGCGGAAATTGCAAACGGAATAGTTGTTCTTACCAACACTTTTGACATTCCACAAGTTTGGACGGGGGAGACTCCGGAAACTTTGTTAGTTGATTTGCCAAACTGGCCGGCGACTTATCGTGCTAAAGTTATTCGCAGTTTCAAAAATTCTTTTTTCGCTCTTAATTTAACAAAAGGTTCTGTTCATTATCCTTATACTGTATTAGTATCTCACCCGGCGGAACCCGGAGCTGTTCCAGTTTCTTGGGATATAACTGATCCTACGTTAGAAACCATCGAATTTTCCCTCGCAGATACTGCAGGTGGAGAGATCGTTAATGCGTTGCCGATGGGAGAAGAACTTTTAATATATAAAGAAGAAGTTATTTGGGGTATTCGCTTTGTAGGAGGAGCACGACTATACGATCGCACACAGCGTAATTTTGCCCATGGTTGTGTCGCCAGAGATACTCTTGTTCAGGTTCCGCTCAACCGAAATTCGCATTTCTTTTTAGCCCGTGATCGTATTTGCCTATTTAATGGCGTTGATATAGCTTATCCAGTCGAGAATAAACTTGAGCAATGGTTTTTCTCCAATATTAATTTACAAGCAATAAGTCTCTGCTTTTCTGTTGTAAATACGCGCGAGAAAGAAATTCAACTGTGGTTCCCGCTAAACGAAAATACGCTATGCACGCACGCTCTTGTTTGGAACTATAAAGATAATACAACGACAATTCGTTCCAGTGCTGGAATCTCTTTTGCTTCTTCGGGTTTTGCGGCCAATATTGACGACTACACAGGAGCCCCAAGCAACGGGGTTCCATACGCAGAAGGACCTGTGTTTCACGAAGAAGGTGATGTTGGCTATTTTGGGGGAAACCTTCAAAAAGTTTTTATTGTTGTTGAGACAGCTCCCGCGTTAGTAAATAAAGTTTTTGTGCAAGATTTTGGTTTGACATCTTACAACGAAAATAGTAACCATTTTATTGAACGCACTGTTCTGCCGCTTGATCGCGATAAAACAGGTAAATTGTTTTTAAACTTACGCACTCGCAAATTAATTACAGGTGTTTATTTACACCTTGCTTATGGACAATTAAAAGTAAAGCTGGGAACGCAAGAAAACTTAAATGACGCAATTACGTGGAGCGAAGAACTTATTTTTTCAGCAACCGCCACAAAATTGTTAACGTTTTCGCGGCCAGTAGCTGGTCGTTTTATAAGTATCCATCTATCCTCCGTTGAGTCGATTAACTTTAAAATCACTGGAATTAGTTTAGAAGTCGCAACCTTGGGAGAGTTTTGATGGAATACACACCGCAGAACTTAACAGCGCAAGACATCCCTGAACTACGTGAACAGATATTCCGTGAATTATCTACGATAAGTGTTTTGTTTTCAGCATTAACTGACTTTATTCAACTTCGTGTTAGCCATGTTGCCCCGCCTCGACCGCGCAAGGGCATGATAGTGTATGCAGATGGAATAGACTGGAACCCCGGAGCAGGAGAGGGTTACTATGGATACGGCTCAGCTAGTTGGCAAAAACTTAACACTTGATGGAGAGGAATTTCCCGCCGGAACAAAGTGTGTTAAGATCGACTATACAACTATTGATGATAATTGTGAAGAAGTTATTTTGCGTTTACTTGACGAACCAACATTGTGGTGTGACTTTTACAGCATAGAAGATATTGTAGAAGAACTAAAAGACGGTTTACTGTTTGGATGGCTTTTTACTGAACCACGTGTTTTACTGTTGTTTAATTTTGTGTGCTACCCAAAAGCAAAAGTGCTTGATATTCGCTTTGTTGCTGGTAACCCTGGAAAGTATAAAAAACCGATTATGGAGAATATCGAGTCACTGGCATGTAGGCTTGGCTGCACAATGGTGCGTGGAATAACGCATCCAGTGTTAGCATATTATGCACAAGCTAAGTGCGGATATACGCTGACGGAAATTGTGGCGCGGAAATACATAAGGCAAGGAGGACTCTGCTAATGAGCGGTGGTGGCGGTCAATCTTCTACGGTAACTACACGAGAACTCTCCCCGGAACAGCGGAGACTTATCGAACCCGTTATTCCGGTTGCTGAAGATTTCCTGAAAAACCCTCCTAAGTTATTTCCTGGGTCGGGAATTAGCGGATTTAACCCTACACAAGTAAGCGCTCAAAATCAAGCTTTACAGGGAGCCGGAACAGTATCTGGTATTGCCGGGGACGCTGCAAATACATTAAGACAGACACAAAGTTTAACACCTGGAACGACAAACTCTTTACAAAATCTCATGGGCCGCACCGCGTTAAGTGGTGGCTTCGATCAACAAGTTTTTGGCAATGGAGCAGGTTCGGCTGCCGGGGGTGCCCGCGGATTGGGCGATGTTGTCGGAGACTTTAACGCAACATCGGCGGGCCGTAATTTTCTGACAAGCGGAGCTTTGCTCGATCCCCGCACTAATCCAGTATTAGGGGCGCAAATTCAGGGAGCAATTCGCCCGGTATTTGACAACTTACAACGGTCTGTTTTGCCTGGAATTAGAAGTGATTTTCTTGGTGGAAATATGTTCGGTAGTTCGCGGCAAGGTATTGCTGAAGGATTGGCGATCGGTGATGCGTCGCGTTCAGCTTTAGATACTGCCGCTAATTTACAAGCAAATAATTTCAATCAAGGACTGGGGGTTATGTCCGATCAAATCGGGCAGGCTGCTCAACTTGGAACACAAGCCGGATCAACGTTAGCTCAGCTCGGTTCGCAAAACAGGGGGCAAGACATCAATGCTGCAACATCTTCTACAAACAGCGCATTGGAGAATATTTTACGTTCCTTATTTGCAAGCGGAGATGTTAGCAATCTTGCTCTTTTGCCTGCTGGTATAACCGGAGCCGTTGGTGCAGAACAACAAGGGCTAGAGCAAGCTAGGTTAAGTGAACAATCACAAAGGTTCACAACCGAACAAATGCTTCCGTTTCTTGCGGCACAAGATGTTGCTGCGCTCGGTTTCGGTATTCCCGCCGGTTCTACAACTGCAACCGGACAAGGCCCGCAGACATCGAAGTTTGGCGGGATTGGCAGTCTTTTGGGGATGGGAGCAGGTGCGCTAATTGGGGGGCCCTTCGGAGCTACACTCGGAGGTGCAATTCTAGGTGGCGGCGCCGGAAGAACTCTTGGAGACTTGTTTTAAGGAGGCATGACAATGCTCGAACAACTTCTTGCTTTACTTCAGCAAAATCCCGATGCGGCGGCAATGCAGCTTGCCGCATCGGGAGTCCCTGCGCCAACTGCAGGGCAGGGTTTAACGTTCCCCGACGGAAGCCCCGCGCCGACACCGACGCCTCGTCCCGCTGGGTTAGCTGGAGCTTTGCCCGGGGCACCGGACCCAGCACAGCAGGGTCAAGATAAAACAGCAACCCTCTTAAAAGCTTTAGGTGCGGTGCAGACACCGGAACCCCCAAAAGGAGCTGGTGTTTCAATCCAAGGGGGAAATCCTGGCTTTCTGACTAATTTTGCGCCACCGAGTTTAGCCCAGCAAAACATTGCTTTTGCCCAGCCGACCCCGCCGGTTCCCGGAGGGTTAGCCGCCGCACTCATGCGGGGGAGGTAAGTTATGCTTCGTGATGCAGTTGTCCCCGGGCTTACCCCGCCACAGCCACAGCAGCCAAAACAACAACAGCAAGACCTCGGTTCTGTTTTAGCGCCCAACGCGCCGACCGGCGATCAGACAATAGCGCAAAATTATCTCGGGTGGAAAGAAGTGTTAGCTAATCCTGCGTTAGCTGCGGGGCTAGCGCAATTTGCTGTTAGCATTTCAAATCCGACTACGCGCGGAACTGCTGGTGATATTACAGCAAGTCTAGGTGAAGGTGCTGCGGCGGCAGGGCGTGCAGCAACAGAAGCAGATAAGAGTAAAATAGAAGCAGAACAGCGGGATGCCCAAAAAGCACAGCAAGATTTAGAGAATAAACAAAGAAACCGAGAGTTAGATTTACAGCAACAGCGTGTAAACAAAACCGGAAAAAGCACAGCAACTACGACAAACGCCCTCGGCCTACCGCCGGAAAAACGAGCTGAACTTGCGTGGAAAGCTGCGCATAAAGCTTGGGAAGACAGTGCTGATTTTAACGGAAACAGAACACAGCCGGAGCCGGAGCTTAATGACTTTCTTGCACAAGAAGTTTCGCTTGAAACATCCCTTAAAAACGGTATGAATTTTACACGCTACAAAAGCATCCGGGATAAAGTTGGAGTATCTGCGGCATCGCAATATTTAAAAGCTTGGGCTTCTGGTAGTGCGGAAGGAAAAGCTATTGACGATCAGATTACGAAAAGCGGGCAGCCGACAGTTTCAGATGTTGTGCCGACCGGCGAAAGCCCTGCATTAGATAGTGGAGTTTCCGGCGTGCAGGATGCCACGCAAGGAGAGGGAACACTATCTCCTGCTATTTTTGATCCAGTTAAAAAACAAGTGTTAAACCAAGAAGCTTTTAACAATGCGGCACGAGGGCGCGGTATGTCGCCGCGTCAGCTTTTCGAAGCTCTTACCAAAACTAACTAATAAAGGAAAAGAGTATGGATGATCCGTTTGACGCTGGTATTGAAAAGTTCTTTAAAACAAAGTCTGCTGTAGATGTTAATACTCCAGAGCAAGCAACAACTGATCCTTTTGAACGAGGGATCACGAAGTTTTTCAAAGCAGCACCGGAAACAGTGGCTGCGCCGGAAGTGCAGAACACTCCTGCGAAAAATAATTTATTACAAGATATTGGAGCGGGTTTGCGCAGCGGTGCATTAAGTAGTGCGGGCGCTGCGGCTACGGCACTTGGCGCAAACGAGACTGCAAAAGCTTTTAACCAGTCTGCAGCTGAAACACCAATCAGTGTGCCGAGCTTTACAGACGTTCATTCTGTAGGCGATGCTGCGAAGTTTACGCTTGGTAATGTTGCTTCTTCTGCCCCGGAAATGGGAATAACAGCTGCGCCGATTATCGCAGGAGGTTTGCTTGGTGGCCCGGTCGGCGGGATTATCGGGACTGGTATTGCTTTAACGGGAAGTCTGCTGTTTAATACTGGGCGAAACCTTCAGCGACAAGATGAAGAAAATGTTGACCGCGATGAATATGTAGCTTTCGGGGCCGGGTTTGGTCAGGCTATCCTTGACCGCATTGGTATGGGGAAAGGACTTGGTTTAATCGGCGATGCGCTTGGTATAAGGATTGCCGGGGCCGTTGCTAAAAAAGGTATTGCACGGGAGATTGTGCGAGGCGCACGAGACGAAAGCGTAACGGAAGTTATTCAGCAAGCAATAGAAATTGGGCAGGCAAAGCCTGACTTACTGCGTGTGTTGATTAACCCGAAAGAAAATGAGGTTGAAAAATCCGATCAACTTGTAGAAGAATTAGTCAACGCAGCTTTGATTGGTGGCGCCGCTGGTGGGGCCTTTACCGGTGCGGCAGCTGGCGTATCGAAGTTAATTAAAGATGATCCGGCGGTATTGAAGGCTAAACTCGGAGATGCTCCGCTTACGGAAGAAGATTTAGTTGGAGCGCCCGCCGCACCTGCGCCCGCGCCCGCAACGCCCGCACCCGCAACGCCCGCCGCCGCGATACCGTCTAACAATGTGCTAGGTGAACCTCTGGTAAAACCGGCCTCCTCCCCTCCCCTCGCCTCTCCTCTCCCCTCGCCTCTCCCGCCCGTCACGGACGGTTTAAATTCAGCCGCCATTCCTGCAACTAACTTTAAAGTTCCGTATGTTCCGGGAGAGGTTTTGCTTAATGGTAAAAAGGCTATTATAAACGGAACACTTCCGCCAGATGGGTCTTTTAGTTCGTTTGCTTCTTGGCTGTCAAATTCTAAAAATCAAGATTTTGCAGATAAAATTAAAAAAAGCACAACACAAACTACAATTAATGACGCGATTATTTCTTCTTATCTGGAGTTTAAAGCTGAACAGAAGAAAGCTACACAAGCGACGAGCGCGAAAACTGTTCCAGCTGCCCCACAAGATTCGGCTTTAGATGCCGACTTTACACCTGACAGTGCTTTTAAATCTCTCGATGCTCTTGATAATCTTAATGACCCGAATGGTTTTGCCCCACTTCAAGACCCAGAGTCGGAGTCTGACGATGATTTTTATTTCAGCGATCCGAAGTTAGCTAAAATACTTTTTGAACATTCTTCTGCTTCTGGAACTATTTTAGACAAGCAAGATATTTTAAAGTTTGCTGATATACTCGAAAGTAACAATATTATTTTAGAAGGAAACGCAGAGAATTTTAGCTCATTTTTCTTCAATAATGATACTAATCTTAATAATACTTTTGCCGCACTCCTTATTGAGAATAAAGATAACCCAGATGAAATAACAAAGATTTTAAAAGACTCCGTAAAAGCTTTTAGTAAACAAAGTTTTAATACTTCAGTTACAGCGTTCAACGAAGAGAAGACGAACACTACTGCTTCGTCGGGTATTACAGTGTCTCCACTTTCTGCTGTAAAATCACCCGCATTCTCGGTTGAACCTGAGTGGAAAGACTATGAAGCTGCTTTAAACAAGATTAAAAATGACCACGAGGTGCAGAACTATCTTCAGAAAAGCTGGGTATACCCCACAATTTATAACAGTGCTTGGTATAAAGCAGCTGTCGCAAACCCGAAATTTCAAGAATGGTTTGCCGGTGCGCATCCAGCTGTTACACATGACGGCACTAATCCTATTGTCATTTTTCACGGGGCTAACACTACAGTAGCCAACAAAGTTGGATTAGTAACTGAAGAACAGGGAATTACGACAGGGTGGTTTTCTAAGGTAAGTAAATCAGTAAAAGGAAAAGCTGTCGGAGGCCCGGAAACAAAACACCCAGCTCTTATAATTTACACATCTAATAATATTACTAAATCTAGTTCTTATATGTGGCACTCTATTAAAAAGAATAAGCCCGGTGCACTTGTTCCACTATTTGTTAATTTTAAAAAACCTTTAATTCACAACCATAACGGGGGATATTCTCCAGACCTTTATAATAAATTACTTAATATAGCCGTAGAGGGCGGGTTTGATGGGGTTATTCTCCGAAACACTAGTGATAATATGGGAACTGTTTTTGAGCTAATTACAAACGCAGCAGGAAAAGTTGTTAAAAATACTACTAATGATGATCCTTTTAACACGGGATATAAAGGAAGTGTAATTCTCCCGGTTAACCCCTCTGGAGTTAAAAGTGTTTTCAATACTAACTTTGGCAAAAACCAATTCTATAGTTATGCAAAAAGCGACGGGACTATAGCAACCGGCGCGCGGCTTACTGAGTATGAGTTTAAAACCCTCCGCGAAGCCCTGAATAAAATGGGGCTAAGTAATGTTAAATTATCTATGCTTGATCCGAATAATCCAGACGCGGGGAAATGGCGCGGGTATCTAGCGCGTGAAGAAGCTGGGTTACGGATCGCCGTGCTTGCTGCTGATGGTAAAGCAATTTTGCATCATGAGGCTATTCACGCCCTTAAAGAATTAGGTTTGTTTACGGAAGCGGAATGGGCAGTGCTGCGAAATGCGGCTATCAACGAAAGCTGGATTGACAAGTATAATATTAACGAGCGTTACCCAGAGTTATCTTATGAGAAAAAGTTAGAAGAAGCTATTGCGCACGAGTTTGAGAATAACGTTAGGACCGGGCCAAAAGTTAAAACTGTTTTTGGTAAAATATCGAACTTCTTCAAAGCGCTTATTAACTGGAGCCGCGGTCTCGGGTTTAACAACGTAGAAGATATTTTCTATAACATAGCTTCTGGGGAGTTAGCTCTAGTTACGAAGGCAAGGTTATCGCAAGATAAAGATGTAACAAGCGGGGAGAACGCGCGGAATAATATTATTGCTTTTGCAAAGAAACTTAATTTACCCGCGCCCGTTATGCAGAATATTCAGCAAGCCGGAACGCTTGCTGATAAATACGATAAGATGTATAAATTTGGATTTACTATTTTGCAGTTAGCAGAGCGTAATCCCCACATTGGCTGGCTTCGCACGCATACGCAATTAGTTGCGCGCTGGTTTAACGAAAAAATGAAGTGGACCTCGCGCGCAAGTGAGACGCTGAGGTTATGGCAGACGCTTGGAAAAGCTGATGCGGATAAACTTTCTGACTTTATTTTTGACGTAGAGCAGATGAACTATCGGACGCCGGAAGAAGTGAAAGCTGGTGTTATTCGGCAACCGACTGCAGCAGAATTACGCACTCTTGCAAAACGCTATGCTTTCCAAGATGAAGATAATGCTTTACGGATGTATGTTAGAATTCGGAAAGATTTCGAAGCTGTGCTTGGTAAGATGGAAGAAGTTATATTAAACGACGTGCAGCGTCTTTATCCCGGGAGTGATAACCCGCTTGCCGCGATTAAAGTTCAGGAAATTCAAACAGAGTTTGACACACTTCGCGCGCGACCTTACTTTCCTCATGCACGATTTGGAGAATTTACGGCTGTTGTTAAAGACAATAAAGGCGATGTTGTTTACATGGAGCAATTTGCCACAAAGAAAGAACAGAAATCTGCTTACGGGGGTCTGAGGGCAAAGTATCCCGCGACACAAGGCTACACATTACGTCTGGATAAAATTCCAGATCAAGGTAAATCTTTTCAGGGTTTGCCTCCGAGTTTAATTGCTAGTATCGAAGGGCAAGTGTTAGATACTTTACCAAACTTATCAAGCCAAGATCGCGCAAAGCTGGAAGATTTTTTCCGTGGGTTGAAGATAAGTTTCTCTCCGGCGGAAAGTTTTAAAAAGCATTTTGCAAAACGTAAGAATATTGCTGGATATAGCCGCGATGCGATGCGTGCTTATGCAGATTACTTTCACCACGGCGCGAGCCATATTGCTAGATTAGAATACGGTCCGCAAATGCGGCGCAATATTGACGAAGCTGGTCAAGCTACAACGGCGTTAGGCGACAACGGCTTTGATGTAACACGTCGTCGTGAAATAATCGACCATGTTACGCAGCATACAGATTATGTGCTTAACCCCCCGGAAGAATGGGCAGCTTTAAGAAGCATAGCCTTTACTTGGTGGCTTGGGTTTTCTCCGGCAAGTGCTGCTCTTAACTTAACACAAGTTCCAATGGTTACACTACCTTATCTTTCTTCTCGGTTTGGGGAACATAAAACTATTCCAATGTTAGCTAAAGTTACAGGCCAAATTCAAAAACTTTTTGCACAACCTAATGCGCAGAATATTTCTGCCGAAGATGAGCGTCAAATCTCGCTAGCTGTGGAGCAAGGGTTTGTTGATGAAAGTATGGCAACTGAACTTGCGGCGACAGCTGAGGGAACATTAAGCTGGACAGCAAGCAACACTTGGGTTGGTCGCAATATTCGCTGGGCCGGAAAAGCTGCCGGATATATGTTCGAGCAGACCGAGAAACTAAACCGGCGTGTTACGTTTAGAATGGGGGTAGAACTTGCCCGGCAAAATCCGACTGTTAAGCACCGAAACGAATTAATTGGAAAGTATGACACAGATTATAAAGCTGCACTTGAGAAAGGCATGTCTCCGCTTGAGGCGTTTGCTTTTATCTCCGGTAAAGACGCAGTAATTACAACACAGTTTGAGTATGCAGCTTGGGCACGGCCTCGCTTTATGCAAGGCAGGCCTAGCGTGTTTTTTACTTTCTTTAGTTTTGCGCAGAACATGCTTTTCTTTTCTCGCTACGGACATGGGCGCGGGCGATATTTATTATTACTGTTGGCGATGGCGGGAGTTATGGGCCTGCCCGGTGCAGAAGATTTAGAAGCTCTTACACGTTTTCTCGGTCGAAATTTATTCAATACTTACTATTCTCCGAAAGAAGAAATACGCGCGTTTATGATAGAGATGTTTGGGGAGGACTCGCAACTTGCCGAGACAGCTTTATATGGCGCGGGCCGGACAGGGTTTGGCTTGGCTGCCGCAGGCGCAGCTCTCGGTATGCCGGTTCCAGAAATTAATATGTCTGGAGCTATTGGACTTGGCCGGATTATTCCGGGTGCAACAGCTCTTGGACCTGCAACAGGAGACTTCAATGATCGTGTTGCAAATTCTGCTAAAGATATTGGCGGAGCTTCATTTGCAATCTTATTTGGACTCGGTAAGTTTCTTTCCGCCGGGGATCAATATCAACTTAATGATTTGAAACGCTGGGAAATGGCTATGCCGCGCGCTTTGCGCGATATGTCTCAGGCGGTCAGGTTCGCCGAGGAAGGGCGCGAGCGTTCAGCTTCTGGGTCAACAGTCTTGGACTTTGACATAGAAGACCCGGAGCAACTTGCCGAAATCATCGCCCGTGCTGGCGGCTTCCAAGTAACCCGCTTGAGCCGCCGCTGGGATAGGATCATCGCGCAAGCGGACGCTCAGTCTTACTGGACAGGGCGCCGGACTGCACTTATGGGGATTTATGACGAGGCACGCTGGCGTGGGACCGAAGAAACACGCAAGGAAATCATCGACCGAATAGTAGCTTTTAATCGTGAAGCGCCAAAGGGCCTTGCTATTACGCGGCAAGCGCTGCAACAATCCTTGGCTCGCCGCGACCTCGCACGGGCGAAGCAAGAGGCTGGTGTTCCTCAGAGCAAAATGTTGGGTGCTATATATCGGGACGTTGCGCGCCGCCATCCTGAAGATGCTCCTACTATATTTGAAGAAAGTATAAAATAAGCATTAAGTTAATCTAAAGATCATTGCTTGGAGAATCTTCCGTTCGCGTAAGTTGCTTTCTAATTTCGCGCGGGTCTGCTGTGAGTTTGAAAGTATTGGGGGACCCCGAGATTATTTTAAAGTAACCTGCTTTTATCCCCGTTGTCATTGCTTCTTCGTAGGATCGCGCGTCTTGCGTATGCAAGCAATGCCGTAAAAGCATTTGCTCGCTTACAGGGATATTCTGTTCTTCGTGCGTTTGCAGGAAAGAGACTATCTCGTGCAAAGAACGCGCAGTGGGCGCAACCCCAATACTCTCAAACACTTGAAGCATGTCATATTCTGTTGCGGTTATGATTTTATTCGCGGCAATAAGTGAGTCTTTTTCTACTAGTAAAGATGGCCCTTTTGCTGCTTGTATAATCATTGCTAGCTTGTGAACGTGAGTTTGCTTGCGTGATATATATCCCTCAAACCTATCGCTCGCCATATGGATTGGACGGCTTGTCCAGTGCTCTTGATACCAAGTTTGCCCCCAAAGAATAGCTTCTTCTGTTAGAAACATTTCTCCCACCATTTCAGAAATCAAGCAGAGGTCATGCACAAGAGCTTCTTCGGTTCTATTGTATTCTTCGGTCGGGGAAGATAGTCCAGGATAAGCATTAAAGTGGCGCTTTCGATCTCCGTAAACAAACACTATTCGGGAAGCAAGTCCGCCTCCGATCATTGCTTCTGGGACAGAAGCTTTTAACCACGCCGGGGTCGTGCCTCCGATTAGATTAAGCCACGGATTTACGATCTCCTGTCTCCCGTGCGCAAAAGTTTCTCTCACCCAGACACGCTTTTTACCTTCCCACATGTCGGTAAGAAAATCTACAAGGTCTTGATCGCGCGGATTTAAAAACGTTCCTAACTCGGAAACGCTACAAGTTATCGCAGATTGGGTGGCATAAATAGCTTTACTTGGTTCGGTCTCTCCGTTGATCGGAAAGTCTACTTGAACTTCAGTAAAAGCTTTTGTTAATGACTGCCAAGACATGCTTGATGGGCCAAAGTTTATGCCGGGGACTTGTTCAAGGAGGGAAAGCCCGATGCCCATCGAGGTAGATTTTGTTGCGATCCCCGGCGGAGCTACAAGAATGATATATTTATTAGGTGTCCACTGGAAATAACGCTGGTCAATCCAAACCCGTCTTTGTAACGCTCCGGCTAGGGTAGAAACCGCAGTCCAGAAATGAAAAATTTCCGGAGCTTCGCTGAACTTTGTGAATTGCAAGTAAGTTTTAAGCCAGTTTTTTAGTTTGCGTGTCATGAAGATTACTCTTTAACAAGTTGCAATTCTTCTTCTGTCGGCATTATAACTTTTACATGTAATCCACGTTCTTGGGCATAGTTAATTTCATAGTTGACCCCAAAACTTTTAGTGTAACCGGGAAGAGCTAATACCCAAAGAGCATTGCACCGATTTATTATCATTGTGTTATACCACTTCCAGGTTTCTGCGTCTGTTTTTAGTTTAAACTTTACCGCTAATACATGGCAATGGACAATCGGCGAGAATACACAATCTCCTTTTTTAATCAAGCGTGCTGTTGCCGCGCAAGTAGCTTCGTAACGGCGCTCCTGTATATTGAGGTTTTTGTGGGAGTAAGGGGAAGCAAGGTAAATCATAGTTGGCTCCTGTTATTGCGCGCATACTGGTTATCATTTATACGCGCATTTACGGTTGTTAGCACTCACCCCAAGAAGTCTCACTCCACTTATACCCCATTCCAATAACTAAAGGTTCGGGGTAAGGGACGCGAACACGCATAGCATCTACAACCTTTGGTAATTCATCTTTCAGTTCTTTCGGTAGTTGCCCGACAAAACTATCGTGAACTTGCAGCAATGCTTGCACAACATCGCGATAACGGATTGCTGCGTCAGGCTCAACTATAAGTTCGCGCGTTGGCCGCATCAGAGTTTGCCCGAAAATTGTAGTTATTATTTTGTCAATTTCTTCGGGTGTCTGAAACAAATTCATCCATCCAATTTCGGTGCAGAAAGCGACACTACTTTGTGGTCCCCAAGCTAGCGCCGCCGGCAACAATCCTTCTACACGCTCAAAATATTTTCTTCTGTACCCGAATTGGTTTTTAACAGTTGCGCCGAGAACCGCGCCACAAGCATCACAACGAGACCGCGGACCTTCTGGAAATGCGCGGCACGCCCAGCACTGCTGCCCGAACAAAAAGCGTTCGGTTCTCTCGTGCCAAGCTTTAATTCCCGGGTTCAAGAAAAACCAACGTTCTTGGAAAACTATAGCATCTTTAACTGACCACTTAAGTGTTTCCGCAAGTCCCGGGGCGCCTCCGCCATAATTTGTTCCATGCACTGCCCGTTTTATATCGGGATACATTTTAGTGTTTTTAATCTCATCATCTGTCATGTTTTTAGTTTTGTCTGGCCACATATCTCTAGCGTTTACAATATGAACTTTCTTTTTCTGGCGGAAGGCTTCTTTTAAGCGCTCATCTCCCGCCTCCCACGCAACGATTTGCGCGTCAGCTCCTTGAAGGTCCGCGTCAAAAATTATCTTTCCGCGGTCAGGCGCAAAGAGACGCCGAATGTTAGGAAGGCGGATATGCTGAGCTACCATTGGTCAGTCCTCTTCTTCATTTCCCTTAGGGATATTTTGCAAATTCGTCCCATAGCCAAACACATCTGCGCTTGAGCGGTAACGAAAAGTTTCGGTGGTCGGCGAGTATGTGCAGCGAATACGCTCATCGGGGCCTAAACGCATACGAAGAAAGTTGCCAAACACAGCAAGAGAACGAAGCTGAGAAAGTGTTTCCGTAAGCGGAGATAGTTCTGGATAACGCTTTCCTATTTTACTTAATGCTGCATCATCTGTAGTAACCTCTCCGGTTTTCTTATTATACATTTTCTTACAGCCAAGAACACGATAAAACAAATCAGCAAGCTGCGAAGGACTGCTATACCACGGAGATTTTGATGTTTTACTTTTCTCCGGTCGGCAGCTTTCCGGGACAATTGCTTCAAGTTTATAGATAGTATTTTCGTAAACTTCTATATGTGCAATCGTTTCTTGCGTTCGACGCGCTATATCAGCGCGCACTCCGCGAACCATCATAGCTGCGTTTGGGTGCCCCGCTCCTGTTGTTTGCTTTACTCTCTGCATTTGGATAACATACTGCCATTGCAGATTTAAAGAAGCTATTTGGCGCAAAGCAAGTGTAATAATTTCATAGGTTTTGACGCAATCACGACAGTTATATTCCCAACGTTTTAATTTATCATCGTTTGCAGCTGCTTCTTTTCCATCTGCTTTCCAGTAAACATGATGTTCACAATAAACACTAGATAAATAATCTAACCCTAAAGGTGTTCCTGGATAGATCACATGCCGCGCGATCATTGTGTCATGCTGAAGGTTTACATTTAACCCAAAGTAATAGCGTAAATACTGTATATCAAACAAGAAGTTTTGCCCACAAACTTGCGCATTTGGGTGCGAAAGAATAGCTCGCACATAATACATTAACTGTGTTTCTTGAGTGACAGTCCAGCAAGAACGGCTCTCCGTTAGAATATCATATAGTGGAATACAAACAGCATCTGTCGCCGTCCATCCTATCCCGATGCACTCAACCATTGAATTTCGTGTTTCTATATCAGCTGTTATGATAATCGGTTTTTGCGCATTATTCAGATGATAGTAAAGCTGGACAAGATGAAGCATTAATTTATTATAATTATCTTCGTCATATTTCTCCGGAAAAATAAAGTTCATTGGAGGTTCATCCCATGTATTTAATTGCTTTAATCTCCTAGCAAGGGTCGGGATATTGCGGGCGCGATCTTCCCAAGCTCGCAAAATATAAGATGGTTCATAGACAGGGAGCACAGGAATATTTGTTGCGCTTTCTCGCAACATTGACCCGTGCCAAGCAGTGATGCCGCTTGGCTGCTTATAACCTTCTTTAGCTATAATGGTCCCGGCGGTGCCTTTTGTCAGCGCCCACAACGGGAGATTACCGAGAGCAATGATCGCTTTTGGGCGCACACAATCTATCGCCCGCGAGAGTTCTTGTAAGCCATCTAATAAAGTTGGTTTAGGGTAAAGCCCAAACAAACCTTCTTTTGGTATTCCAGCAGCTTTTGCTTCTATGTTAGAGAAAAGTAATTCTTTAATGTCGTTACCGCCAGGAGCTACATTAACAACATTAGTTTGAAAACAAGCATCTAGGTTAAGTCCGGCTTGCACAAATTCTTCTCGTAGTTCTCTCCCAGATGTTCCCTGGAATGGGCGGTTGGCTTGCTGTTCGGTTGAAGAAAAGTAACTTCCTACTACCATTAACGGATTACCGGAACGCTGCCCGTAACTCCCACGGAAAGTTTGTGTCATTGTAAGTTCCTTTAGAACAGTATATCAGCGTCGAGACTATCCGGCGAGAGTGGCGGGGGCGCTTCGTTAATTGCTCCTTTCATGCTATCCAAGGCTAAGTTAAGTGATGTTTCGTTTTTCTCAATCCCTGTTACAGAAATTGAAGCTTTCTCTGCCGCAACATAGATTGCCCCGCTTCCTGCAAAAGGATCAAGCAGTTTATCCCCGGGAACCCCCGACATTTTTATAAGTTTATCTAACAGTGCTGTCGGCTTTTGCGCTGCGTGGACCCGTGTTTTTGGGTGAACAGGATCACACTGAATAACATCGTCCATCACAACGGCGCCGGGACGAGCACCACGTCTAGCGTGTATAATTTGTTCGTAACTTGCACGCCATCCTCGGCTGTCGCCGTCGGTGAGGAAACCACGAGAATGCTTGTGCCAGATCAGCGGACGAGCGCGGACTTTAAAACCAGCACTTGACAGCAACTCTTGGCAGAGATTAAAAATATTTTCATCGTTTGCAGCGATAAAAATATACACGTGGGCTTCCGTTGTGCAAACACGCGCTAGCGTAATGCACAATTCTCGGTAAAGTAATTCAGCATCGGTGTGATCGTAATTATGGGCAAAGTTACTTGCTGACCCAAAAACGGTTGTGTCAATGCCGTAAGGAGGATCGGTGATTACTAAGTTAAATGTATTGTCGGGGAGAGTTGGAAAGATTTCCAAAGCATCTCCGTGATAAAGTTTATGCCTTCCGTAGATATATTTTTCTCCGTCGTAAACTACATCAAGAATTAAATTGTCAGAGGGAGTTTGAGGATTATCATTTTTTTTAAGCGCTTGATTTTCTTCCTGTGCGGTTTCTTCTTGCACCGGTTTTTCGGTTATCTTTTTCCGCAGCACCCGGCGAAAATCTTCCTCTGCTGCAACCGCAGCAGCTGTATAAGCCTGCCTCCGGTTGCTTGCTTTTTTAACACTAGGATTATCCATGTAAGCCATGATAAGCTCTGACTCTTTAATCCGCTGCGAGTCGTGATTGTTTGGCGCAGGTTGTCCTTTTTCATCACGGTTTGTTGTTATAAGTGCAGCTGTCTGTGCGAATGTTTGGGTCGGGTTAAATTTCTTTTTCAAGGCATGTAAACGAGCTTCGGCTTCTACTCTTTCTTGCCACGATAAATCAGCCCTTGTTACGTTTTCTGCTAATTCGGCTTCGACAAGTGTTACTTCTTCGCTATTTGCAGCTACTGTTACCGGGAAATAATACGGCGGAACGGACAATCCGTTATAGATAAAAGTTGCTTCAGGATTTTTCGACAAGCGCGCAAGTATCGCGCGCAACCGGCGCTCTCCGGCAACAAGCTGATACTCGCCATCAATCTCTACGACTTGAATAGCGTGGATTAACCCGGCACTACTGTCAAAGATAGAGTTTTCTAATTCCTGCAATTTAACCGTGTCAAAGTGCTTTCGTTGGCGACCGGGCGGTGTAACAATATCACTGATATGAATTAACGTAGCGTTACGCACGATGGGGGCGTCTGTTTGAGCGTCTGACATGATGGTTTCCTTAAGCGTGAAGGATTGTGAGCTGTTGTGCAGCACGGGTGATCCCAGTGTAAAGCCATCTTGCGCGATCTTGCCGCGCAGCAGCCCACTGCAAAACACGGCGTTTGTCGTTAAGATGGTAAGCATCGAGCAGAAGAACCTTTGGCCATTGCGAACCTTGTGCCGTGTGACAAGTGATTGCATACCCGAATTCAAACTGCTGGTGATCTGCAAGTTCCCACGGGCGTGCCTGTTTCATTGCCTCGGGGTTTGTCGCTGCATCAAACTTTGCGCGAAGTGCGCTTATTTTGAACGGCTCTTCTTCAGCTTTTTGCAGTTCCGTGCGGATCATCAAGTCAATGCTTGAGTCGAAGATGTTAAGCACTTCTACGACCTCCGCAAACAACCCATTCAGCAAACCTTTTTCTTTACTATTTTTCCGGCATACAATTTTATCTCCGGCTACCGGATATAGGGGAGATTTTTCGTGAAAACCAAGTCCCTGTCGATACAAGTTATTCAGAAAATGCCTCGTTTCATTTCTCCAGCAGATTGTTATATCAGCGGCTTGCATTTCTTCGAACAACATACGCTGGGTCAGACCTGCTAGCGGGTAACACACAGCCCGTGTATCTTCTGGTGGCGACGCGCGCGTATGATGCGGGACTGAAATTTGCTGGCGCGCCCGCATAGAGAAATCAATAATAGGATTGCCTGCCGCTTGCCTGTGAATTTCAGTAAGCATTACATCGGGCGCCCCCGCGAACAAAGGACTATCCGCAGGTTTGTTTTTGTCCCCTATTGGCGGAAGCTGCCCTGGATCACCTAAAGCTATAATAGGTTTCCGAAAGGTCAACAGATCATCTAGCATCTCGCGCCCGACCATAGAACATTCATCGAGAATAATTATATCTTCGGTAAAAGTTGGGCCTTCTTCTTCAACTCTGTCGCGAAGAATAAAGCGTGGTTTTTGTAACTCCGTTATCTCAGCTTGCAGAGCTTTTCGTTCTGTATCATCTTGCGCCATGTCCCTCTTGTTAGCTAGCTCTGTTAGATAACCCGCCCGAACATGCCGTAGTTTATAAATACGGGAGTGAATTGTTGTAGCGGGTAAATTCCCATAACGCTGCAAAACAAGAGCTGCTTTCCCTGTGTAAGTCATGTAAGCAGCTTCTAGTTTAAGAGCTTCTACAAGTTGTTTAACTGAAGTTGACTTACCTGTTCCGGCGTATCCAGCAATTACAAACCAACCGCGGTTGTTATTACCGGCAATGTAAACAGTTTTATTTTCTTCTTCTTCTGCGGCTGTCTCATTGGCTACTTGCCAAGAAACTAGCCAATCTTTTGCTTTATTTACGGCATCTGTTTGAGCTTGTGAGAGTTCCATGGGGCCGATCCTTTTGCATCTTGCGAAGCTTAAATGGTCCGGGCGGGGGGAGTCGAACCCCCATGCTGTGCAGCGAGAGATTTTAAGTCTCTTGTGTCTACCAGTTCCACCACACCCGGAAAAGAGCGAGGCATTGCTGCCTCGCAGGTTAGCTCGCGACGAGGGACTGCCGCGAACTGTCTCGGGATTACTTCACTTTGTCGATCCGCTTGATGTCCGTGTAAAGCACCTCAGGATCGTTCTTGTCCGCACGGTGCGCAACAGTGAGCGACACCGGGCCGGCCCCGCGAAGCTGGCTCCACTGCATGTTGGGCTTGTTCAGCCCGAGCGCCTGCCGCAGCTTTCCGAGCCCAACGTTTTGGTTCGGGCCATAAGCAATTCCGCCGTCCGGCCTGAGGTTAAGCCACAGCGTATGACGAACCGGCGCCATATCGGCGGAAAGCCCAACTTCCTCCAACCGCGGGTCTTCGAGAAGCTTGAAGAACACATTCAGAACAAGCTGTTTTTCCCCCTTAATCACTACCTCAGCAAATTTGTAGTCGTCAATAATTGCTTTGTAGTCAGACCCCTCCGGAACCGGAGTCATGTGGGTAGCACTTACGTCCGTGATGATCTGTTCTTCGAAAGCATTCGGGTCAAAGGTTGACATTGTTTAGTGTCCTCTGTTTTGTTTATCGCTGAGTTGTTTTGCGATACAGTTACAACGAACCGCGTTGTGCGGGGCTTAAAGGGCCAAAAGGGGAGATTGCTCTCCCGAATATAGTTAAACGTTAGTTGTAGTAGTAATATAATTCTTTCTTGCTTCGTATGCTTCTACGATCTTCCCGAAATCTTGCTCGACTTTACTAACCACGCCAATGTTGCGGCCTTTTAATCCACTGACTTTATCTTCTGTCGTTGACCAGTAGAATTTTTTATCCGCACGATACGCCCAGATAACGTCGCTGAACATGCGCGGGAAAACCGGCGCGGTTTTGTTGCCGAGAAGCGAAACTTGGAACGTCATTTTCTCAGCGACAAGATCTAAAAGCTTATCAACATGCCCGGTTATGATCGTCATACAGCGGGTGTCATTGACTATCTTTTTAACAAGGGTTACTTGGGTTTGCATCGCAACACCCCACTCTCCTTGATGTAGTGTTGGCTTGCCTCCGACAGTGAGCTCACGCGCCATGTCGTTAAGCCCAGAAAGGGAGTCAAAGGCAAAGGCACAATCTTCCCCGAGCTTATCGACCGGGCCGAAGTTTTCGTTTGTTCGCTGACAAATGAAGCTAGAAAGCACACCCATTAGTGTAATGAGCTGTCTATGCGCAGGCTTGTCGATCCCGCTTTTCAATTCCCCTAAGTCTTTATAAGACATTTGCGAAACTTTAAGCCCCATTTCTTGTATCGCATCCCATCCTGTGCTGGAAGGTGAGACGTAATGCCAGTGAACATTGTCGATCGGAATGTTGTAGTGCATACATCCAGCAATCAAAGATTCTTCTCCTCCGGGTTCTGTAAACAAGCAGAACAACTTACGATGCTTTGCAACGGTTGCGAGGGAAAAAGTTTTCCCGTTACCGGGTTCTCCTAGAAGTAAAACGGCTGGCTGTTTTGTTGCGCTGGTTAGAGGACTCTTAGCAGGTTCCATTTCACTACCTCGGTTGGGATGTGTTCTGGCTTAAAGTGAGCCGGCCAGAACCATTGTTTATAGGTGATTATTGCGGTGTTGTAAGGACAAAAGCAAGCATTGCAGAAATTTTGTGCTTGTATGTCTCCCGTATCGGTGCTGGAAAAGATGCGCACATATCCCCAACTATCTCCGGTTTCCGGGTCGAGCAGGAGAATTGACGGTTGCCATGTAGTTGGGGTTTTGTATATGTGCTTTACACTTAAGTTTGGCAGCACCCACAGAGCACCAACGCTTCCCACGTTTACCGCCAAAGCAGGGCGTGTAACTCATCAGGAAGCTCTAACGGCCCGGCGGCAAGGAAGCGATCTTCGCTTTTCCCGGTCGGGTCTTTGGCAAGAGGATCCCACACACGATTATCCCAGTCGGAATAAATTTCCCAAGGTTCCGAAGATGTGCACAGCGGAGTGAAAGAACAAGGGCGGAAGTAAGCCATGCACCCGTCGCCGTAGGACATTTCCCACGGTGCGGCTGCAACTATATGAGTTAACTCGGGTTGCTGTGTTAAGTGTTCTTCCTCAAAACATGCGAGTAATTCTTTGTATTTACTATAAGCTTGCACCATCCGCAGAATTTTTGTGTTAATCATAAGCCACCATTTTTCAATCTGCTCGTCCGAGAACAAGATTGTGGCTTCTGCGGTTTTGTAACTTCCTTTAAGTATGCTAATGCCGCGAACGACGGCACCTATCGCATTAATACCTTGTGCGCGACAAGCATAAACATAGCCATAGAATTGCCCGCGCATGGCCCACTGGTCAGCCCAATTTGCGTTCATAGCTTTTGTTGTTTTATCATCGAGGGCAAAGATTACTCCACCTTCACCTTCTCTATCTTCTACTACCATGTCACAGCGCCCGGAATAGAGAATTGGCTCTCCGGTATCCGGGTGACGCACAGCTGTTGGAATGGCAAAGGTAAACTCAATTGCTTTACGGTTGCCTGCGATTGTGATTGGCTGGAAGTGATCGTTCTCCATTGGGTATGTGTCGAAGTAATGGCACAATGCTCCGAACATATTTAGGAAAGATTTTGGGTGATCTTCTGGTTCAGTATATTCTCCCCATTCTTTTACCATATGCACCCAAGCTCTCGCGATAGCTTCATCTTGGGTTAGGTTTTCTACATAAAAAGCATTTCTCGCGATTTCTAGCCCTAAAGCAAAACAACCTCCGGCATGAAGGTCAATGCTTTTTCCTTCGGGAACACGCTTCAGAAGAAATTCATAGTAGAATTTACGCGGGCAAGATGTGAAGGAGGATAGAATTGTGCTGTCAACGCTCAGTGGAAAGGTGAGGTTAACCTGAGTTTCGGCTGACATAAGTTGGGGCCTTTCTTTTGTCAGTTGTTTTAAAACAGCTCTGCGTCTGAAGCTTTCGCAACTTCTGGCGCGGCTGCCTTTCTCTTTTTCTTCTGTGCTCCGAGTTCCGCTGATGCACGCAGTTTCCGCGAGATCAGCACACCAAACTGCGCGATCGCTTCCGGAATTTCGTGAGCCTGCCGTGCGAGAACATATGTTCTCAGTTCCGACAAGATACGCAAGCGGTGATCGGCGGTCATAGAATAAAGCTCGCTCTCTGTCGGCAGATTATCCTCGTCGAGAAGTGTGAGCTGCGGCAATTCCGAAGTCTGGGTCGTCATAGTGTAAGTTCCTTCTGCTGATCTTGTTCGAGCTGCGGTCGCGTGTGATCGTTTTCTTCGGTTAAGCCCGGTATAATCTCGCCGGGTTGAATGCCAATATCTTTTAATGCGCGGGCAAAACCCGCTTTATCAACACGGTGAAGCCATGTCGCGAGTAATCTTTCGGTTATCTTTCCTAATGCGCCGTAGCGCATCTTCCCGTCTGCGGGAGAATACAGCAACATTTGTATGCGCGAATACACACCTATTTCAATGCGCGCGCGTATTTCTTGCGTTGGTTTAGCGAGGCGAGGACGCGCCATTTGAAGCTCCTTTGCTGGGCGTGTTTCTCATTATATGGCGTTGTTGCGCGCATGTCAAGAGGTATTTTTCAGCGAGAGAGGGGTAATTGCGCGCATACCGGTTATCGTTTATGCGCGCAATTTCATCATTCGGTATCGTCGCCGAACAAAGTTCCTATTACAGTTGCAGTTGGTTCTTTTTCGCGGGCAATATGAGCGGGATTAAAGCGCCCCGGAGGACTTTCAGGTTGCTTTTCTTTTTCCTCCATAGCATTGGCCAACGCGGCGCCAACGCGATCTATGATATTCTGGTTTCGCGGAAGGATAAGAAGCTGCGTTTCACCGCGTTGAAGTTTCGGGATCATCGCCCGTTGGAGCTTTTCCCACAAGGCATTATAGGATTGCCTTGACGCGCTTTGCCCGGGGAAGATTGTCTGCCCGCGCTCAAGCACAATTTCACCGTCGGCAACACGCCTAACCGCAGCCCGCACGGCGTATAACTGCTGCCTTGTATGCACGGCGAAACCATAACTTTCGCAGGGGATTATGAGCTTTTTGTTATTGTCGATAACATAGAGCCATGCTTTTAGTAATTCGGGCGGAAACTCATCTGGAGTTTTTAATCTTGGCGGAGCTTTTGTTGCTTTGGTCATTTTTTGTTTCCTTTCTTTTTAGCATCAGCGATTGTTAGCATTAACTCTGCTCGTTCTCCGAGTAGCTTTGCGATATAGGGATAACTTTTTATTACGGCTATTGCATCACTCAACAGGACAGAGCTTTCTTTTAACGTGCTTTCTTTTTCGCCACTCCATAGATCGTCAACAGCTTTATCGAGAAGAAGATTGTAACTGTCAATTATAGCTTCGTCTTCTGTCTCGAACAAACTGTTTCCGATTGAACGGAAAGTGTAGATAGGTTCAGCTAAGCTTTTATGCACGGCGGGCGAAGGGCGCGCCGGGCGCGCCGGGCGCGCAGCTTCGAACTCTTCCGGCGTTAATTTTTCTTCAAACTCAAGCGAGTTTACAGAGGAAGAAAAACCACTTCCGAACAAAGCATCATCGGTTGCGAGGGGAGCTTTGCCTGCTTTTTTAACAAGTGGGGGCAAGGCCGGGTTATGCTTTGTCATTTGCGTTTCCTTTTGTAAGTGAAGTGTAAACACGAAGTTGTTTTTGGTATTCTCCCAGAAACAATTTCGGCTGGGTTAAGTCTTTGACGATACAGGCAAACCGCTCAGTGCGAGTTACGATTTCTTCGTAGTTTAAATATGCCACTATGTTTATTACATTGTTCATTTTGCGATTTCCAGCATGTTATTGTTCGGGAAAAAATCTTCCTCTGTAAGATGCTTTCCCACCGCTTTTGCTTGTGCGATAGCCCCCCCAAGGGCCAGCTTACGCCGTGCCTTATTGTCGAAGTTGCTAGCTTCTTTGAGGTAATCTTCATTCACCGGAAGGGAAAAAAGCAACCATTTATACACAATACCCGGAACCGGCTCGAACACATTAGTAACTTCATTACCGACACGCACAATTTTATAGCTTTTACCCGAGCTATCACTTACTACAGCGAGAGAGTCTTTTGCGATTTTTGTGGTGCTTTTGAAGCAATAAGTATTGTTATTATTGCCCTCGAAGTAAGTTACTTCGTAGATGTGAACACCGTGCTCAAGCTGCAGCAGGGTGATAACGTCAAGTTCTTCGTTCATGGTCTGGTTTCCTTCTTCGTTGGTTTCATAGGTTTCAGTAATGTTAATGTAGTCAGAGAAACTACCTTCAACGCGGTGCCCGGCGTGATTGACTACACAAGGAAAGATTAACCACACTCCCTCTTGCGCAACTGAAAGCTCGATATTTTTGGCAAGAAAACTTTTCAGTTTGGCACGCTTACACAGGTCATTGAGCCAATTTGCCGTTGTTCATTCTTCCTCCTTACTTTTCTCTGCCCAAGGATTGTAAGCAACAAAGTCGGCCACCGCACTCTGCAGCTTGGTTATTTGTTTCACGAGGTGGCTGCGCTCGGCGTCGGAGTCCAGTTTGCTCAAAATGTCGTTCCTTCTGGCGTCAGTCATGGCTTGCCCTTTTCCGCGTCAATGCGCCCGAAATCTGACTCCGCGACCTCGTTGCGTTCTTGCAGCACCTTGACTCGCGCGGCGCTTTCAGCGTTGATCCGTGCCAAGGCTTCCCCATCTCCACGGCGGAACGCGTCTCGATATGCGGCTTCGTCGGCGTCGGAGCCAAACCCCGCCTCGGATCGCGCCCAGCTTGCCGACTGCGCACGGTGCATCTCGGCGCGCTGCTCTGGCGTCATTGCCTTATAGGTGTCAGCGGCCTTGGTGAACAGTTCTTCGAGCGTA